>MAAB01032339.1_pt1 | contig 36616 bp, 36 predicted proteins | sample 1115991 | NCBI WGS metagenome assembly MAAB01 (sample SAMN04961124, study PRJNA320927) | seawater metagenome | isolation source: sample BD02T18 sea water enriched with oil for 18 days | place: USA:Gulf of Mexico | collected 2013-07-27
TCATGAGGCTCGCTCTTATAGCTAAAAGAGCTCATGGTAATTAGCGAGTGTTACAGTTATTCGTGTGGTTGCTTTCTACAGCCCATATTTGACGGGGTATTCGGATGCGCTCGCCATGCCCCTCCCCCTTCTTCCACTTATACTCATTCAGGTAACACAACTCACCACATATATTTGTTACGGTGTTACCGCAACGGGAACACTTTTAGCCAAAAGAGGTAACAAAATATTGTCAATTTGACCTACCCCTTAGCACCTCAAAACGTAAGCCATTGATATATAACGATTTGTTATTTTTACAGAAAACTGGCACGGGATCTGCTTTATATATTACGTAACTGGGACGAAGTGATAAAACAACAAAAACAACCACTTAGTAACTGTGACAACAAAACAATAAAAAGAAGCAATAATAAAAATAAAATAAATAATAAAAATAAAAACTAGAAAGTTTAAAAATAATAATAAAAATAGAAAATAATAATAAACGAACAATAAAAACACTCTAAAAAAACAGTAAGACATTAATAAAAACAATAATAATAGAAAATATAATAATAAGAACAAGCAATCCCAAAACAATAAAAAGAGTCGGCACATAAAAAAATACTTATCTGTAACAATAAAAACAAATAGCAGATGATAAAAGGGAGGGCTTAATCGCTCTCCCTTTTTTACGTCCAAATTTTACCCGCTTCCTTCTTAACTCCCACAACCAAAGACCTGCGCCCCTTACCCCTAATCTAAGTACAAACACAAACACGTAAAAAATAGACGTTTTGTAACAACGCGGCCAATGCTAGACTGTGGCCTAATTGCCCCATTTTACTCTCTAATTGAACACTTTATAGGCACGAGCAGACCACCTATGCCCAAACGGCTAATAAAAAAGATTAAAAGCATCCTAAAAGGTGGCGAAAGCGCTAACCAGCTTCGAGCCAATGTCATTACTGATGACAAACACCATTTTGACTCAAGCTCCACAAATGCCGCCAATGCTATTAAAGTAGTTAACACCCTAACAAAAGCAGGTTACGAAGCTTATCTGGTCGGGGGCTGCGTTCGAGACGGGCTACTAGACCTGCATCCAAAAGACTTTGACGTATCAACTGATGCTCACCCTGAAGAAATCAAAGCATTATTTAATCGCAACTGCCGATTGATTGGGCGCCGCTTTCGGCTTGCACACATACGCTATGGCAGGGAAATTATTGAAGTGGCAACATTTCGTGGCCATCACAGCAATTCGACAAGCAAACAGCAATCCTCAACCTCAGATCACGGCATGTTATTGAGAGATAACGTATACGGCACTTTAGATGAAGACGCTATCAGACGCGACTTCACTGTAAACGCTCTATACTACCGCCCTGCCGATAACGCTATCATTGACTACGTAAATGGATACGAAGACATACAGAACCGCTGCTTGCGTATCATTGGTGACCCAGAACTTCGGTACAAAGAAGACCCCGTAAGAATGCTACGAGCCATTCGATTTAGTGCGAAACTAGGCTTCACCTTGAGCACAGAATCTGAAGCTCCAATTCAACCTCAATCACAATTGCTAGGCCTAATTCCAGCAGCCCGCCTTTTTGATGAAGTGCAGAAGTTATTTATGGGTGGTGTTGCCACAGAAGTTTGGCGGCAGCTTTTACATTACGATCTAGCGCAATGGTTATTCCCTTACTCTGTACCAGGCAAAAACAAACACCCCGGCGCGACTGCCATGATTGAACACGCCATGGTTAACACAGACAAACGCATCGCAATAGGAAAATCCATTAACCCTGCGTTCCTCTATGCCGTCATGTTATGGGGACCTCTACAGGTAAACTGGGAAAAACTAAAGCGCGACGGAATCCCTCCCGTTCCCGCACTCCAGCAAGCCATCCAACAAACATTACAAAAACAAGCCAAGCACACTACAATTCCAAAACGGTTTGTCACCACAATTCGTGAGATTTGGGAGCTGCAACCGCGCCTTAATCGACGTCATATAAAGCCTGCCCAACAACTTATTGAGCACCAACGATTTAGAGCAGCCTATGACCTTTTATTACTGCGAGAAGAAGCTGAAGAAACACCTCCTGGTTTAGGTGAATGGTGGACAGAATTTCAAGAGGCGGATGCTGATGCGCAAAAAGCCCTTGCTGCTGAGCACACACAACCCAGAAAGAAACGCCGCCCTGCGCGCCGTCGTCGCCCAGCAAAACCCAAAGCACAACAGTAAAATAGTAACAGAGTAATGACACGCCTCAGCACTGCGCAAAAAAACATAGCTTACATTGGTTTAGGCAGCAATTTAGACCAACCACTTAGCCATATCAAACAAGCTGCCGAGGCGCTAAGCCAAATACCTCAAACCCAACTACTTGCTCTATCCCCACTCTACCAGAGCAAGGCTATTGGCCCTGGGAGTCAGCCAGACTATATCAATGGAGCAGCAGCCCTTGAAACCAGCCTTCCTCCACTGGAATTACTCCACCAGCTGCAAGCAATAGAGAACAAACAAGGACGTAAACGAGGCTCTGTTCGCTGGGTTGCGAGAACGTTAGATTTGGATCTGCTCCTTTTTAACAACATCACTTTAGAGACAGATGAACTCACCATTCCCCACCCGAGAATGACAGAGCGCAACTTTGTACTCTTCCCTTTGCGAGATCTAGCCAAGCATCTATCACCTGCATTAACGCTTCCAGACGGCCGATCTATCATTAATCTTGCCCAAAATTGCAATGATGACGGTATTTACCTCGCCAACAGCTAATCTCTCACTACAACCCGCATTTTACTTAACCCACACCTTACTAAGCCTACCGCCATCTCCACCCTAAACCACTTCATATTTTTGCATCTGCCATTTGTACCCGTTACAAGCTATGGTTATCATGTCATTCGAGTAAACACTTCCGCAAAGAGGTATCACAGATGAATATAACCCTTAGTACTCTCAATAAGCTTAAGTCTGAAGGTCAAAAATTCAGCTGTTTAACGGCGTATGACGCAACATTCGCCAATCTGGTCAGCAGTGCAGGTGTTGAAGTCATCTTAGTTGGTGACTCCCTTGGCATGGTCCTACAAGGCAAAGACAGCACGGTTCCCGTCACCATGGATGAAATGGTTTACCACACTGAATGTGTAAGGCGAGGTAACCAAGGCTCACTAATTATGGCTGACATGCCCTTTATGAGCTGCTCCACCGACGAGCAAGCCTATGAAAATGCAGCCCGCCTTATGCGCGCTGGAGGACACATGGTGAAAGTAGAGGGCGGCGCCTGGTTCACAAATACGGTATCTAAACTGACCGAACGCGGCATCCCTGTGTGTGTTCACCTTGGCCTAACGCCTCAGTCCGTCAACAAATTTGGCGGTTATAAAGTACAAGGTCGAGACGAAGAAACCCGTAACGCACTGCTCAAAGACTCTATAGATGCAGAAAAGGCTGGTGCAGCAATACTACTTTATGAATGCATCCCTAGCTGCCTAATGGAAGAGGTCATGTCTTCCGTAAACATTCCTGTGATTGGCATTGGCGCCGGCCCAGCATCTGACGCACAAGTATTAGTGCTACATGATATGTTAGGTGCGACTCCTGGAAAGGTAGCTAAGTTTGTTCATGACTTTATGCCCGATGGCGATGGCTCGATAAAAGGAGCTATCACTGCATATCACCAAGCAGTTAAAAATGGTGATTTTCCAAAACCAGAGCATTGTTTTGAGTAACACTCCTCGGTTATAAACAGTAAATGCAAGCCTGTAACACAAACGACAAGGAAACCCTTCATGCAAACCGTCCACACGATCGCTGAACTACGCTCGGTCATCGCACAACAAAAGTCAGCAGGTAAAACCATTGGTTTTGCCCCCACCATGGGCAACCTGCATGAAGGGCACATCACACTCATCCGGGAAGGACACAAACACGCCGATTTTATGGTTTCAAGCATCTTTGTTAACCCAACGCAATTTGGCGAAGGTGAGGATTTTGACGCCTACCCCCGCACCCTTGAAGCAGACAGCACCAAGCTAGACTCAGCCGGATGCCACTGCTTATTCGCTCCAAGCGCGGATGAAATGTACCCAGCCGAAACCAGCTCCTGGGCATCCGTCCAAGTTCACAACATCACTCATCGTCATTGCGGAGCCGATCGACCAGGGCACTTTGATGGTGTATCCACTGTAGTGACCAAACTTTTTAATATTGTCACACCAGACGTTGCTCTATTTGGCAAGAAAGACTTTCAACAACTCGCAGTTATCCGGCGCATGTCCACAGCACTCTGCTTTAACACTGAAGTTATTGGAGTAGAAACCGTTCGAGAACAAAGCGGCCTTGCAATGAGTTCTCGTAATGGTTTCTTATCAGTAGAAGAAAAAAACAAAGCTTCAGCACTTTATCAACAACTTTGCACAGCCAAAGAAAAAATACTACAAGGAAATTCTGATTTCGAACAAATAACCCACGAAGCCAGGAACACATTAACGGACGCAGGTTTTGGCGCTGGCTATTTTACAGTGTGTAATGCTTCCAGCTTAGAACCGGCCACAGAGAACGATACATCACTGGTAATATTAGCTACCGCACAAATGGGAGGCGCTCGCTTAATCGATAATATGGATTTTGAACGCGGCCTTTAAATAGAACCTGCAAACAATGCCACCCGGTCAAAACAAACCCATCATAGGTATCAGCAGCTGTTTATTAGGAGAGCCTGTTCGCTATGATGGCAACCATAAACACGCGCCACCCATTATCGAGCACCTAACCCATCACTTCTCTTTCCATTCTTTTTGCCCCGAAGTCGCGATTGGCCTTGGGGTTCCTCGCCCTCCTATTCACTTAATATTAAAACAGCAACAGATATACTGCGTTGATGTTTCTGACCCCTCTATCGATGTTACAGAGCAGTTAATACAATGCAGCCAACAACAAGATTGGCAGCAGACTTTATGTGGCTACATTGTTAAAGCCAGATCGCCAAGCTGCGGTTGGAAATCCACACCAGTAACACAAACAAAAGAAACTACCCCATCTCTTTTTGATTCGGGAGTATATACTGCTCAGTTAATCAAACGATTCCCAGACTTACCTATTATCGAAGAAGAACAACTAATCGATGTCAACTGCCGCGAAGTTTTTATCCGACGCGTGCTCTCGTATGAACGAAAAAAACGAAACGCTGGGTAAAGTGTTAACATAAAACATTGCCTTGGAGCCCCTCAATGAAAAGATGTTATGCGTTATTGGTTCTATTTTCAGTTTTGTTATTCAATTCATCAATTGAAGCAAATCAATATAAAATAATGACCGAAGATTTCGCACCATTCGGCTACATTGAAAACGACAACCTAACAGGTTTATCTGTTGAAATTGTACGTGAGATTCTAAAACTCCTCTCCCAACCTGACAACATTCAAGTTCACCCATGGGCTCGTGTATACAGAGAAGCACAACAAGGCCCCAATAAAATTGTATTTTCGATGGCCCGAAGCCCCGATCGTGAAACGCAATTTAAATGGGTAGGACCATTAATCGCTGACAAAATATATTTTTACAAACGAAAAAACTCCAACACTCACATAAAAACCCTGGAAGACGCCAAAGCCGTCAGTAGGATCATGCTCACTCGTGATTTCCCTGAACATACATTCCCTCACTCTCGTGGCTTCACTAATTTGACGCTAACAGTAAGACCAATCCAAACATTTAAAATGTTAATTGCTCAAAGAGGTGAACTAGTACCCATGGGAGAACTAGCCGCACATAACACAATAAAAGAGGCAAACATTGACCCTTCAAAAATTGAAAGAACCAATGTCAAACTGTTTGAAACAAAACTGTATATTGCCTTCTCAAAAGACATACCTGATAGCGTAGTCAAAAAATGGCAGCAGGCCCTAGACCAACTAAAAGCCTCAGGAATACACTCAAAAATCCTAAAAAAACACACTCTGCAAAAGACTACTCAAGCAACCGATACAACCTATCAAATTGACGCACCGAAAAACCACTCATTTTATTTTCACCAACAATAATAAGAGGCACTCCATTCCCACCTAAACGGTCGTAGGCTCTTTTTGCCATCCGACTACGCTCAATGTCACGCTCAACATACTTAATACCTTTCGACTTAAAATAACGCCTCGCCTGTCGACAGTAACCACACCAGCTTGTGGAATACATCACCACGTCATTTAACTCTTTCAACTTTTTTTGTTGATCCGAAAAATATCGTTTTTTTTGCACCGCGAAGAATTTCTTCTGCTATTTCTTTTGACGTTTTCCCAGAATCTAAAACTGATGAACTGCCAACAGCAACACCTGAAGTCAAAAACATCACTACTGACAACACGACGGTCACTACCAACCGAAATACCATCATAACCCCCTCCTTGTATACTAATTAACTGTTTTTATATGTACGCTAATAATGAACAATATTCAAATAAAATTAGCCTAACAACCCACCCGAGATACATTTATCAATCAATTAAACAGCAAGAATCGGGTCGCTATACCTTTCCATCCAGACAATACTCACCGCTAAATAACTATTTAAGGAGAGTATTCATGCACAAATCTATTAACCTACCCATATTGTACTTTGGAACACCCGTTGTTTTAATTAGCACGCTTAATGAGGACGGCTCAACTAACATTGCGCCATCTTCATCAATTTGGTGGCTAGGAAAAAGCTGCATGATTGGTCTTGATGGGAGTTCAAAGACCACCGAAAATTTAAAAAGAACGCGCGAATGCGTCCTAAACCTGGCCTCAGCAAACATGGTGGAATTTGTCGATCGCATTGCCAATACAACAGGTTCGAAATCCCTCCCGCTTCACAAACGCGCCCTGGGTTATCGATATGTACAAAACAAAGCGGAAGAGGCACAACTGACAACCCAACCAGCAATAAAAGTAAGCCCACCAAGGGTTACGGAATGCCAAATTCAACTTGAGGCCACCGTTGAAAACACACACGCCTTTTCAGATGCCCCCATCCCCATGTTTGCATTCGAACTAAAAATCCGTCATTCACACATTGAGGAATCTTTATTGATGGGAGACAACAAACAATATGTTGACCCCGACAAATGGCATCCTTTAATAATGAGTTTTAGAAAATTCTACACCACCAACGATTACATCCATCCATCTCGGCTTGAAAAAGCTCCTGTAGAGAAGTACAGAATCAGGAGTACGAAGAGCATGCCAGGAAAAATATTCAACGCAGTAATTGGGCGTTTATATAGAAAATATCGTCATTAGCCAACTAACCTTCTTACAAAATCTAACAGCACTATAAGCGTTTAGTCATGTAACCTTCATTTTCGAAATTTATAGTCATACAACCACCGAAGTTTTTTATTCATAAACTCCGGATAAATCACACCCATTAGAGACAACACGCGATCTCTAACAAAACGCACGAAGACATTTCTTTCATGAAATATACTCATGTTTTTTCTAGCGGCAAGCTGCACCCTTGCCGTTCTTTTTCCCCTAATTTTAAAAAATTCCTCTCCAACGCCATTAGCAGGAGTATTATCAAGACAGTACGCGAGAGCTTGTGCATCTTCAATTCCCATAGCTGCCCCTTGCGCTAAGAATGGTAACATCGGGTGTGCCGCATCTCCCAAAATGATACAACGCCCGTCACTCCATGATGACAGTGGATCTCTATCATGCAGCGCCCAGCGGAAACTTTGAGCGGGGTTACTTTTTTCCAACAATTTCAGTATGCCAACATTCCAGCCACTAAAATCACCAAGCATCTCTGCGACAGTACCTTTTTCTGCCCAAGATTCCTTCTCCCAATCAGAGCGTTCAACCACTGCCACATAATTAACGGCATCACCTCCACTAACATAATAAAAAACTACGTGACCACCAGGCCCCATCACTATATGAGTAAGAGGCTCAGGACTTTCTTTTAGCGATGAAACAGGAATCAAACCCCGCCATGCAACATTTCCGGTAAAACGAGATGCATCAGTTATGGATATAGCAGTAGGTCTAACAATGGAATGAATACCATCAGCCCCCACAACCCAATCAAAGTTTTTTTGATCTTGATTATTGAACAGAATAGAAGCCGTTTTCTCATTATTTTTTACACTTTTGACTTCTGCATCGATAACAATAGCATCAGGAGCAATCGCTGTTACAGCGGCTAACAAGATGGCATGCAGATCAGCACGATGTATGTGAATATAGGGATCATCATCGTCAGCACTTGAATTCTGGGAAAAACGAGCAATTGTAGCCCCTGTTTGCCAGTGCAACATTTTTAACCCTTGAGGTAGAAAGCCTACACGCCGAACTTCATCTAAAACCCCTAGAGATGATAAAACCCGCGTCGCATTCCCACTGAGTTGCAGGCCAGCACCAACTTCGCCTAGCTCAACAGCCTTCTCAAACACTGTAACCCGGTGGCCTGCTTTTAGAAGCGCAAGAGCGGAGGAAAGACCCGCAATACCCGCTCCGACAATACCAATATTATATTTCTGCTGCCCCATGACATTCCATTCCTAAGAAAATAATTAAAACGACGAACCCGGCTCCAGCAAAAAAACTTTCTCTTCATCCGTAGATACCCGCCCTAATATTTCATTTCTATGTGGGTAACGACCAAAGCGCTGTATTATCACTCTATGTTTGTGTTCAAACTCCAGATTCCCTTCCAATCCCGGCTCACTAAATAGCTTCACCGCCTCTTCATGCACAATCAGTGATTCACTATGCATATAGGGCATAAATAGGAACTGTTTTTGATTGGATGTAAAACCCTTATAACTTTGTTGTCTCACCGCTTCTTGGGATAACACCAACGCCATCGGGTCTGCGGCAAAAGCCCGCGCATCATCGCGATAAATGTTCCGAGAAAACTGATCCAACACAATAATTTCCGCCAACCGACCCAAGGCAGTCTCACGCCAAGAAAACAACTCGCCTTTTACGGCAAAATCAAGCACCCCCTGATAACTATCTATCAACAACTGATCAAACTCATTGTCTTTAATCCACCACTGCTTTGGTGCTATCTCTTCAAACCAGAATTGAATAATGTCTTGAGGCTGAGTTTTTTGCGAGCAAGTAGTCATAGGCGATTCAACATTTACGTAGTGGCGTTAGTAAGCACTCTTACATCGATACGTTCTCTTAAATTGTATTCCATAACACGCCTCATGAAAACGAACATTCTTATGAAAAAACACACTTTGCACTCAAGCCTTACTTCTGCCCCATAAACGACAAGACTCGTACGGTGAAACGCTCTGGCTCCTGAAGATAGCTGTAGTGCCCCGATGACTCAAAGGTTTCATACTCAGCATGAGGAAGACACTTAAGCATGGAACGTTTATCCGTTTTGTAATGGGTATGATCCTTTGGCCCCCAAAGCGAAAGCGTTGGCTGCTTTACCATAGAAAAGTCAGGAACATCACAACTATGCCAGGCCTGATATATTGAGGCCCAACAATTTATCATCCCCTCTTTTGTAGACAACATCGTGGTACTGCGAATCCATTGGCGATCTTCTTTGTCGGGTACCGTCAGCTGAAACCAAGGGTAAAGCCAAACACTCGGCGTATATAAATGCATACCGGTCATAAACACCTGGCCAACGCCTTTTGCCTTTAGCACACCAAGCCCACTTGTTGTCGTAAACCAATCCAACTCGCCCTGCCAATCAGGTGCTTGAGGCAGAATAAGACGTTCAATCTTTCCCGGATTTCTCTCTGCTAATGTCATCGCTACATATGACGTGAAGCAAGGAAAAGATAGCATATATGACTTTTTGCCCAATACACCCAATACCTCGTCCAGAATATCTGCAAATTCATCCACATCAAACGAAAAATCTTTAGCGGGCATCGAAAAACCAAACCCCGGCATATCGAGGCAAATCACCGTCATATGTGGTGTTAGCAATTCGAACAATCGATCATGATGTTCAATAACAATCGGCGAGTCTGATGCAAAAACAATGGCTTTTTCTCCCTCGCCTTCCATTCGAACTCGAACCGAGTGATCGCCAACATCAACATAATGCATCCCAGGGCGGGTCAAGTACTGCTCCCTGTCCTTTTTCGACAGTTTGTTCCTGTACGTTTCAGTTTCAATTTGAAAACAATTCATGGAGTATTCCCGTTTTTAGTTCAGTTTTAAACCCAATACTTTCCTAGAAGCCACAACATTAATAATGTTACGCAACCCTTATTTACCTGCAAAATACACTCAACTATTCGCTGCTAACATACTCTCTACATCCAACGTATTTAGAGCATGAAGGTCATTCCCCATTGCATAAAATTTACGCCATGCATTAGCAAGAGGGTTTTGCTCCAGAAAATCTCTTGGATGGTATTTTTTCGACATTACAGGCATCGCCGCACGCCCAGTATCCAATAGAAAAGCCAGGCCGACTTTCCACGCATTTAACGCTTTTCGGGGCTCTCTATAATACCCCTCAAGATTCATCATGTGATGATAAGCTTTGGCTGACTCAACACTTAAATGCATAAAAGCACCCCCCACCATAAACCGCCTATACCATTCATCGTCCGGGTAAAATGTTTTGTAAAAATCAAAGGCTACCGCCCCATGCTCAACTTCTTCGACTTGATGCCATACCCATAGCGCACGAATGGTTGGATCTGCATCTGCCATATATTCGTCATAACCATCTAATATTATCATCCCACCCAAAAAGGTAAACGTCTCATACCCTGCCGTAAAACCAATGGTAAATTTCTTACTTTTTTCCAATAATGCATAAATATTAATGGCGTTGAGTCAAACATCAACATACTGAAGTAATTCTGTCCTACCAGATCAAGTTCTGATAGGTTAAACCCTGACAAGGGGCTGTCTTTTCGTGCCACAAGGAGGTTCACATAATCCAATCATCACCTGAGCACACCTATGAGCATGCCTGATACTGGCGACAATACTCTCCACCAACAGGTATCGGCTACGTACCTTCGACTAGCCGCGCGCGAATTAGGTATTAATAAACAAAATGCGCCTGCATTTTTAAAAGACACCCAACTAACCTACGAAAAGCTGCATCTCTTAGACGAGAAAGTCAGCCTCCAAGAACTCCTCCCCATCATAGGGAACGCCCTAACACTATGCGCAGAACCCGCTTTGGGCTTGGTGCTTGGTGAAAAGCTCCGAGTAACCACTCACGGTTCATTGGGTGTCGTGTTAATGTCTAGCCCTAATGTACAAACGATGTTGAAAGAATTTGTTCGCTACGCGGCAGTGACCGTACAATTCCTCAAAGTAACACTAAAGAAAAACAGCCAATTCTATATTCTTGAAATAGTTGATTTACCACCATCAATCCCCTTTCATACCAATATTTCTGAGCTTGTATTAACCTCCGTTCAAAGTGTTATCGAGGATGCTATTGGGAAAAAAATAACCAATGGACGTTTCAATTTCATACACGCCAAACCAAAATACGTAAATAGGTACAAGGAAATACTACACTCACCTTGTCAATTTTTAGAAAAAAACTATCAATACTGTATCCCAATAGACATTGGCGAAACCTCTTCAATATTTTCTGATGAACCTTTATTACAACATGCAAAAAAACTGTGCGACAAACAACTTAACGAACTCACAAAAACCAACACCCTAACAAATGATATTAGAACATTACTCCATAAAAACATCGGTCGTATATGGACAATCGATGATGTCGCTATGGCAATGAACACTTCAAAGAGAACCGTAGCACGAAAGTTAAAAAGTGAAGGCTGTACTTATAAATCAATCCTAGACGAGGTGCACAAAGAAGTAGTATCTAGCTACCTTATGCGTGACAATCTCAGCGTTGATCGTATCGGGTTTTTAATCGGTTATAGTGATTCCTCCAACTTCAGAAGAAGCTTTAAACGTTGGTTTGGCATGACACCGACTCAATATATGGCATCAAAAAAACCTTAAGATGCGCTACCATAAAAGCCACTGAAAAATCCAGACACATACAAAATATCTGAATCAAATAGCGCCATACTTATTGGTATGTTAATGCCTCCTACTACGTTCATTGCGACAGCACTATCTACTTTACGCTCTAACAAATAAAAAATTCTTCTGTGTAGCAGCACAGGTAATAATATTATCACTTAAATATAAACAACGATCCATTGATAAAGGTCGGTCGATTGACGCTCTTTCATTAACTCGTATCGCCTTTTTATCTTTAATCAAATAGCGGTACATTGTTTCAAAACGCTCATCAAAACTCACACCTCGATTAGTTAAATCGTGGAATAAAAATGCAAACTTTCCTGACGACATTGTCACCCCGCCCAAACCAATAGCCAACATTTTTTCAATATAACGCTGATACGATGACACCAAATAGTCATTCACATCCGCTTTATTATCTAAACGCTGGCGGTAAGGGGCAAGTCCCATTCGGTTACTTTTACTTAAGGCTCCCTCTTTCAAAGTATTATTGTTTTTATTGCCAGTAAGCACATACCGTTTTGTCGCACACACAATCGCATTGTCATCAAACTCGCAGTTATGCCGCCATGAAGATTGCCCTCGTTGCTGACTTACGTGACGCTTAACATTAATTTGACCGTTTTTTTTCGCTCCGCCCTTCACTTTACTTATCACACTCTTTGTTTTCTTGCGGGGCATTGCCAATGTTATGCCGGATCTAGCGGCAGGTTTCTTTAACAATAAGGCTTGTATCAAGGGATCATTTTTTCGGAAGTCGTAAAAGTCAGGTAGATGTCGCCCATTACCTTTTGACGAAACCTCACAATAAACGTGTTCGTAGTAGGTTTCCGCCTTAACAAAGCAGAAACTTTTCGCCGATGCTACCCCTGCCCATAGGAACAACGGTAAAACCATACTGACACAAAAAATGTTTAACAAAGCTCTTTTTAACATTGAGATACCACACTTGAGGTGCTCCTACTGAATATATGCACAATCCTAACATAACAACACCCCACCATCGGCCTCATCAACAGAATTGATTGCCATATGTATGGTGATATTGAACGTATCGGAGCAAACCATCACTTGGTAGGTTTACTCTTTTGGCGCGACGCAAAACAACTTAGCGATACCCGAATTTCGGCAGATAACTATAGGGAGAAGCGCTTCTCTTTGCCAAGCAAGACTAGTGCAAGCAGGACAATCTGACTTGCCAACCCCTGCTATTTTCGAATTATTGTGCCTCGAAAGTCAATTTTCACCCTAGACAACTCGGGGGCACATCACCCACCATCAACAAGGAATAAATCAACGACCAAAATAACAGTCATCTACATGGGTATTACTATGACGGCTCACGACTCTACGCGTAAACCTACTTCTCGCTCAGTATTCATTCGCGACAAACACATTAACGTCTACGTGTGGCCAGCTCTAGATGACCCTGAAAATGACAACACATTAGGCGACCCTATTGTGTTGTTGCATGCCACCGGCTTTCACGCTCGCTGCTGGGACAAAATTATTCACCAACTTCCCAACAACACCCCCATCTTTGCCATAGACGCTTTATGCCACGGTAAAAGTGACAGCATAGATCCACCCTATCATTGGCACCGCTTTGCAGAGTACACGGAAGAGCTTATTGCTGAATTGGGAATAACCAACATTACCATTGTTGGCCACTCTTTCGGCGGACATATCGCAACACTTCTAGCCTCAAGCAAGCCCGAACGATTTAAGCAACTCTTATTATTAGATCCGGTGATTGGCAACCCTGAGCATATGAAATTATGGCAATCCGCTACACAAATAAATAACCCCGTAGCTAAACGTCGTAACCAATGGTCATCACCAAACGAATTAAAAGAAAAGCTTGGCAGAAAGTCACCTTTTAATCAGTGGGATAAAGACGTCCTCAAAGACTATTGCGAATTTGGTTTAACGAAAGCAAATGAGGGCTACAAGCTCGCCTGCCCCCCCGCCTGCGAAGCGGCTATTTATGGCATTGTCGGTGGTGATGAAACACACGCTAAGCTTGCCGACATTCAAACACCCACATTTATTGTTCGTGCGAGAAATAGAACAGCAGAGGATGCCCCCATGGATTTCCGACCGTCCCCAACATGGGATAAGCTGGTCAACCAATTACCTAACGCAAAGGAAATTCACTGCACCGAACGATCGCACTTTTTCCCGATGGAAGACCCTGACTTTGTCGCCTCGTTAATTAACGAGCTATATGAGAGCAATACCATTATGAAAGCAATACCATTATGAAAGCAAAGACATGATATTAGCCTATGACAGCCTCCTGAACGGTTTAATCTATTGATTTAGGGCCTTGCAGCGCAGCTTATTCCTCCTTACATTCCCATATTAGGTTGCACTCACCAGTGATAATAATTATCATTTAGCTCTCTTTTATTGATGTACCTGGATTTTTTTATGAACCTAGCTAAATTTTTCACAAAAGCCGTTATATCGACGTTATTATTAAGCTCCACATCCTTATTGGCGGCCCCAGAAGTCAACCTATACTCTGCTCGTAAAGAGGCTCTTATTAAGCCTCTATTAGACCAGTTCACGGAAAAAACAGGTATCTCCGTTAACTTGGTAACAGGCAAAGCCGATGCGTTACTCACTCGTTTAAAAAGCGAAGGTAGAAATACCCCCGCTGACGTATTCCTTACAACTGACGCAGGTCGATTACACCGAGCAGAGGATGCTAAGGTATTGCAACCGGTTCAATCAGAATCCCTTAATAATGCCATCCCTGCCAGCTACCGAGACCCTGAAGGTTACTGGTTTGGGCTATCTTTACGTGCCCGACCCATTATGTATGTAAAAGGCAAAGTCGACCCTAAAACCTTATCAACCTATGAAGCCTTAGCAACACCAGAGCTTAAAGGTAAAATTTGCATCCGCTCATCCAGTAATATCTACAACCAATCACTAGTCGCATCAATGATTGCCGTTGATGGCGAAGCAAAAACAGAATCGTGGGCAAAAGGCCTTGTTGGCAACATGGCTCGACCGCCTAAAGGTGGAGATCGAGATCAAATAAAAGCTGCCGCTGCAGGCCAATGTGATATTGCTGTCGCCAACACCTATTATTTCGGGAAAATGCTTGCAGGTGGTGATGCATCACAAAAGTCTGCTGCAGAAAAACTCGCTATATTTTGGCCAAACCAAGATGGCCGAGGCACACACGTTAACATCAGTGGTGCAGGTGTCACAGCTCATGCAAAACACAAGGACAATGCCATTAAGTTAATTGAATTTTTGGCCAGCGAAGATGCTCAAGCCTGGTATGCACAGGTTAATTACGAATACCCTGTTCGTGAGGGTGTAAAGCCAAGCAAAGTGCTTGCTGAATGGGGTAACTTCAAAGCTGACAACTTAAATTTGTCACAACTTGGTGATCTGAACAGTAAAGCGGTTATGTTAATGGACCGCGCTGGCTGGAAGTAAACCGTCAAGCAGAAGGACTACCTTGCATGACCTATACTCCATAGGAAAGGCAATGCAAGGTAGTCCCTATTAGGGCATAATGTGCGCTGTTTTTTATGTCCATGCCCAATAGGGCTTAGCCAACAGCGATTACTAACTCAAACTACCTATGGCGCTACCCAGCTCAAACATCACCCCTTCAGCGTCACTTCAAGCACCTAGCCTGTTATTTCGTTTACGTTCAAAATTCACATCATCCAATCTATTTATTCTATTTCTCTTCAGCACCATTGCACTGTTAGCATTACCCGTACTCACCGTTTTTAGCTTTATTTTTGAACCTGCCAGTGATGTATGGAACCACCTCGTTAACACTGTCCTGAGTGATTATCTAACCAACAGTTTATTATTATTGCTTGGCGTTGCTGCAGGCACCCTATCCATGGGTATTACCACAGCATGGTTAACCTCCATGTACGACTTCCCAGGCCGTCGAGCTATCGAATGGGCCTTGTTACTCCCCCTAGCAATGCCTGCTTATATTATTGCTTATACCTACACAGGTTTATTGGATTTTGCCGGCCCCGTACAAACATATTTACGTGAGTTATTCGGGTGGCAATACGGTGATTATTGGTTCCCTGAAATACGCTCGTTATTTGGGGCTATTTGTATGTTGTCATTGGTGTTATACCCCTATATTTATTTGCTCGCGCGCGCCTCATTTTTAGAGCAATCTGTTGTCACCATGGAAGCGGCAAGAACGCTTGGTGCTGGCCCTTGGAAACGGTTCTTCCATGTTGCATTACCAATGGCCCGCCCTGCCATTGTTGCGGGAACATCCCTAGCATTAATGGAAACCCTGGCGGATTATGGCACCGTGCAATATTTCGGGGTATCCACCTTCACTACCGGGATATTCAGAACGTGGTTTGGATTAGGTGACCAAGGAGCAGCGGCACAACTCGCAGCCATGTTGCTTGGGTTTGTTTTGATGCTGATTTTACTGGAACGTTATTCACGTAAACAAGCCCAATACCATCAACAAAGCTCTCGCTACAGCATTCACAAACGCGAAACCATTATTGGTATAAAAAGGCTAATCGCCAGCTTCCTATGTTTTATGCCAATAGTATTAGGTTTTTCAATCCCCTTTATACTGTTAGCACAATGGGCGCTAGGCGAAACCATTGACTCTGCATTTTTGTTACTCGCATGGAACAGCCTTACTCTTGCATTCACAGCATCACTATTAGCGCTCACCTTGGCAATCATTTTAGGTTATGGCCAACGTTTATTTCCCACCAAAACCGTTAAAGCCGGCGTTCGAGTAGCCACACTAGGCTATGCTGTTCCCGGCACCGTTATTGCGGTGGGAATTATTATTCCTCTCGCCTGGATTGATAACACCATCGACGCTTGGGCAATAGAAACCTTTGACGTCGGCACCGGCCTAATATTTTCCGGATCTCTCTTTATTTTACTCTTTGCTTACTTAGTACGTTTTCTTGCCGTAGCATTAGGAAGCGTAGAGTCCGGTTTACAAACCATTAAACCCTCAATGGATGATTCCGCGCGCTCTTTAGGTTTTACTCCGATTCAAGTACTTCGAAAGGTGCACCTACCGATTATTCGCCCCAGTTTGTTTACCGCATTATTACTGGTGTTTGTTGATGTATTAAAAGAATTACCGGCAACATTAATTTTACGCCCTTTTAACTTTAACACCCTCGCGGTTCGAGCCTATGAGCTTGCTAGCGACGAACAACTCGCCAGTGCAGCGCCCGCAGCAATCACCATTGTACTGACCGGCTTAATTCCTGTGATTTTATTAAACCGCTCCATCAACAAATCAACCCTGGACAACCACCAATGAGCGCGCACCTTATTTTACAGGATATCGCTATCCGCTACGCCAACAAAACGATCGTAGAAGATATCAGTTTTGCGCTAAAGGAAGGGGAAATAGGTTGTTTATTGGGGCCATCCGGCTGTGGGAAAACGACATTATTACGCACCATTGCCGGCTTTGAACGCCCCACACACGGTAAAATCACACTACGAGGAAACGAGGTGGCTAGCCCCTCGCTGCTAGTACCCCCAGAAAAACGCAGAGTTGGCATGGTGTTCCAAGATTACGCACTATTTCCCCACCTCACCATTGAGCAAAACATTGCATTTGGCCTAAGCAAACAAAGCAAGCCGGAACAGCTGCAACGGGTTGACGCGTTACTCACATTAATTGGCTTATCTCATACAAAAAAACGTTACCCCCACCAACTATCCGGCGGCCAACAACAACGTATCGCCCTAGCAAGAGCATTAGCGCCAAAACCTGACATCCTATTATTAGACGAGCCCTTCTCAAATCTTGATGTTGAGTTACGTGAACATCTTGTCCATGATGTAAGGCAGCTGATTAAGTCAGAAAAAGTTACCGCTATTCTCGTCACCCATGATCAGCAAGAAGCCTTCGCTACATCCGACAAAATCGCACTACTAAATGACGGCAAATTAATTCAATGGGGCAGTGCCGATGAATTATACGACCAACCTAACAGCGTGTTTTCTGCTGAATTTATTGGCCAAGGAACACTCATTAAAGGTGCTATAAAAAAAGGCAACGACGGTACCAACAATCTCCAGACTGAAATAGGGAATTTAACAATCCCTGAACATATCGCTCACAACGACGCTGTAAAATTATTAATTCGTCCAGACCGAATAGCATTATCCAATAACGAATCCGATATCTCCGTCACTCTGGTCAGCAAAAGCTTTCGTGGTGGACATTATTTATGCTCACTGGAAACAAACAACAAACAATTGTTAACCGTACGATTACCAGCCCAAAACACTCCCGCTCCAGGTGCACAACTTTTCATCACGGTATCCCTTTCTAATACAACGCCGATCATTTATTAATCAAGACTCTGCAAAGAAAGCCAAATAAGCCTGACAAACTGCGTTACCCAAGCAAGATTTTGTGTAGACTAGCCAGATGAAGTAAAACAACATGTCTACAGTAGGAATCTTCCCATGAGTGAACACAAAGTATATCCCGTCAAACCCGACTATGCTGCTGGCGCAAATATTACCAAAGAACAATATGATGCCTGGTATCAAGAATCCATTACTGACCCTGATACGTTCTGGGCAGACCGTGCCAATGAGTTCCTCGACTGGGATCAACCTTTCACTCAAACTCAACGCTTTGATTTTAATAAAGCTGAAGCCACCTGGTTTGAAGGTGGCAAACTCAACATCACCACCAACTGTATTGATCGACACTTAGAAAAACGAGGCGAACAGGTTGCCATTATTTGGGAAGGTGACGACCCGGAAGACGATGCCAGTATCACTTACAATGATCTACACAAAAACGTCTGCAAGCTAGCCAATGCATTACGTGCACGCGGTGTTAAAAAAGGGGATCGGGTTTGTATCTACATGCCCATGATTGTTGAAGCTACTTATGCAATGTTAGCCTGTGCGCGTATCGGTGCTGTGCACTCGGTAGTATTTGGTGGCTTCTCCCCCGACGCACTAAAAGATCGTATCCTCAATTCTGATTGCCAAACACTGATCACTGCCGATGAAGGTGTACGTGGCGGCAAAACGGTCCCATTAAAAGCCAATGCTGACAAAGCGCTAGAGTCTTGCCCAAATGTTCACACCTGTCTTGTGGTAGAACGCACCGGTGGTGACATCCAATGGAACGAGAAAGTTGACGTTTGGTATCACGACCTTGTAGAGCAAATGCCAGAAGAATGTGAGCCTGAGTCCATGGACTCAGAGGATCCATTATTCATTCTCTATACCTCTGGCTCAACAGGCAAACCCAAAGGTGTTTTACACACTACAGGGGGTTATCTATTGTGTGCTGCCATGACCCACAAATATGCCCTCGATTATCGTGAAGGCGACATTTACTGGTGTACCGCCGATGTAGGTTGGATTACTGGGCACTCTTATATTGTCTATGGCCCCCTTGCTAACGGCGCCACAACATTAATGTTTGAAGGTATTCCAACGTATCCGGATGCATCCCGCTGCTGGCAAGTTATCGACAAACATAAGGTTAATATCTTTTATACTGCTCCAACAGCATTACGCGCCTTAATGCGAGTCGGCAACGAACCGGTCACCAAAACCAGTCGCGCCTCACTGCGTCTACTGGGTACCGTCGGTGAACCCATCAACCCCGAAGCCTGGGAATGGTATTACAATATCGTTGGTGAAAGCCGCTGCCCTATCGTTGATACTTGGTGGCAGACAGAAACCGGTGCAGCAATGATTGCCCCATTACCTGGAGCTCACGCGCTAAAGCCAGGATCAGCAACCTACCCATTCTTTGGTGTACAACCCGCACTGGTTGATGGTGAGGGCAATATCCTGGAAGGGGAAGCCGAAGGTAACCTTATCATCACGCATTCCTGGCCTAGCCAAATTCGCTCTGTTTACGGTGATCATCAGCGTTGTATTGATACTTATTTTTCCACTTATAAAGACAGCTACTTTACCGGTGACGGTGCTCGCCGTGATGCCGATGGCTGTTATTGGATTACGGGGCGTGTTGACGATGTGCTCAACGTTTCCGGCCACAGACTTGGCACTGCAGAAATCGAAAGTGCGTTGGTATTACATAAAGCTGTCGCAGAAGCCGCTGTTGTTGGTTACCCTCATGACATCAAAGGCCAAGGCATTTATGTTTATGTCACACTTATGGCTGGTGTTGAAGCCTCTGACACACTAAAAGCCGACCTGGTAAAAATGGTCAACACTGAAATTGGGCCCATCGCCAAGCCTGATATTATCCAGTGGGCCCCAGGATTACCAAAAACCCGCTCAGGTAAAATCATGCGCAGGATACTACGCAAAGTTGCCGCCAATGAGATTGATAGCTTAGGTGACACGTCTACACTAGCCGATCCTAGTGTTGTTGATGATATTATTACAAATCGCGCCATCAAATAGCTCTTGATGCATTAGAATAGGGTTGTTATAGCGGACGCCTTACATAACAACCCTATTCTCACTTTCACCTTACCGAAAACACCCACCAACAAAAACAATACTCAATCAATGCTCGACAAAAAATAAAACAAATACTTTCAATAAGTTACACCCCTTCTTTAACGTTTCTCCTACTCTGCATTTCTTAGCTATAGTTAATAGATCCCATAGCAATTAACAGCACATGCAGTTAGCCAATGACAAAGTTTACTACCCTATTTCAACACCCTCTTTTTATCTATAAAACCCTCGCCTGGAGCTTGGTGGTTTTATGTTGCTTGGGGTTAACTCTGCCTACCTTGGGTCACTCTGCAGCAGCGACTTCCATTTCTACAACCTCCCCTGCCTCAGTCCCCGTCAGTAAAGGCATGAATAGCATAGCGCTAGGGAAGTCTCTTCTTTATTGGGTTGATAGCAATGACACAGCCAACATTGATAACATAGTAAAAAAAGGACAAAGCCATTGGAAACCCGTCGAGACAGACACCCCAAACTTTGGCTTCACCAGTGAAACATACTGGTTCAGACTTGATACAAGCAATATCGAAAACATTCAACAAAAAGTATTATTAAGCATCGAGTATGCCGCCCTAGATGACATTCAAATCTATGAAGTTCAAAACGGCAACGTATTACAATCTCACGTTCTAGGTGACAAGCACCCCTTTAACAGTCGCCCTATTTACAACCGTAATTTTATTGTTCCTATTATCTACAAACCCGGCGAGCATAAACGTATTTTTCTACGCATAAGTACCACAGGCTCTGTTCAGGTCCCACTATTTATCCGAGACTACGATCACTTTAATGAACAAGAACAAGGCTACCTAACCGGCCAGGGCTTTTATTACGGCTTAATGTTTATTATGGCTGTGTATAATTTATTCCTATTTATTTCTATCCGAGATGTGGCCTACCTTTATTACGCCATCTCTGTTGCTGCTTTTGCCCTTTTTCAAGCTTCATTGCACGGAGTGGGATTTCAATTTATATGGCCTAATATAGCGGGAGCCAATAGCTGGAGCATCCCATTTTTCCTCAGTGTATTTGCACTCGCAGGGTGTTTATTTACCAACTCGTTTCTTCGGCTAAAAAAGTATCATATTAACTTTCATCGTTTTTTTACTCTTTGGATAGTGTTTTACACTTTCATTGGCATCGGCTCACTGTTTGCACCGTACCAAATAGTAATACGCCTCGCGGCAGTTGGTTCCATTCCCGCTGCTATTATCGCGCTGTATATCGGTATAAAGATGCTGACAGAAGGTCACAAATCCGCTCGTTTCTTTGCTTCAGCATGGTCAGCATTTCTGATTTCCGCCTTTATCTTAGCATTAAATAAATTCTCTCTATTACCTCGAACTAACCTCACAGAATACGCCCCTCAAATTGGCGGCATTTTACAAGTTATACTTTTATCCTTCGCTCTTGCAGACCGTATTAGCATGGATAGAAAAGCCAAGCTTTCAGCGCAACAGAAATTACTGGAAAGTGAAAAACAAGCTCGCCTTGACCAAGAACGTTACATGCAGCTTAAAATAGAAGCGAGAGAAGAAGAAATGATCGCAGAGAGAAAAGTGTTCTCTGCAGAAGCTGAAAGCAAAGCCAAGAGTGAATTTCTCGCCACCATGAGCCATGAAATTCGCACCCCTATGAACGGAGTACTCGGTATGGCGGAGTTACTTCAAAGTACCGAATTACAAAAGACGCAGCGTCAATATGTAGACATCATTAGCAGCTCAGGGAAAGCGCTTCTTAATATCATCAATGACATCCTAGATTATTCAAAAATCGCATCAGGAAAAATGGACATTGAATCCGTTGATGTCGACATTGATCAGTTGTGTTTGGAGTGCGCATCGGTGTTTTCCCTTACCGCCGAAAAAAAGCACCTAGAGCTTGTTTCTTCAATTGAACCCAACACCCCCATGCTGATTCAGTCCGACCCAACAAGGCTTCGCCAAATCTTACTTAACCTTCTAGGCAACGCATTTAAATTTACCAATAGTGGTTGCATTAGTTTACGTGCCTTTGAGATCAAAGAATCCTATTCTGCTGACAATGGCCACCTCTTACGATTCGAAGTCAAAGATAGCGGCATCGGTATTACTGAAGAACAACAAAACAAACTCTTTACTGCCTTTTCTCAAGCAGACAAATCAACCAGCCGGCAATTTGGTGGCACTGGCCTGGGCCTGAGTATATCCAAGAACCTATCCCAATTAATGGGTGGAGAAATAGGCGTTGAAAGTATCGAGGGTGAAGGTTCAACGTTTTGGTTTACCATTCGCTGCCAAGAAGCCAACGACACATTCAAAGAAGAACACTATATCCCTCTCTCCTCCCTTAAAGGTAAACGCGTTCTCCTTGTGGATGACTCTCCCGAATTTATACAGGTGGTAAAAGAACAAGCAGAATCCTGGGGAATGGAGGCATCAGTTGCTTATTACGGCGAGCAAGCACTAAAAATGTTACACACCGCATACGATGAGAAACGCCCTTATGAGCTAGTATCCTTTGATATGAATATGCCAGGGCTCAGCGGCCTAGAGTGCGCTCAAGCCATGAGCCAAGACAACGACCTTAAGGCCATTAAACGTTTGCTCCTAACCGCTATGCGAACCACTCCCGAAAAATCGGTACTAAAGAATGCAGGGATAGAAGTTGCTATGCAAAAACCCGCATCAGCAACGGCGTTACGCGAGTCATTTCTAAACTTACTGGGTTATAGCCAAGAGCAATTGCCTGGGCAACAAAATGACCAAACAGAGCGCCTATCACGCCTGAGTAAAAAACATGTTCTCATTGCAGAGGACAACATGGTCAATCAAATGGTTATCAAAGGTATGCTTAAGAAATTAAAAGTCTCCTTTGATATCGCTAGCGATGGTGTAGAGGCCTTTGACAATATCAAACAACACCATGACAAATACGACGCGGTATTAATGGATTGTGAAATGCCGAATATGGATGGTTACGATGCAACAACTGCCATCCGTAGCTGGGAGCAGGAAAACAACGAACACCCCCTTCCCATTATCGCTCTTACCGCTCACGCAATGAAAGATCGACTCGACAAGGCGATTACATGCGGCATGGACAGCCACCTTGTTAAACCTATCGAAATTGAAGGGTTACGTAGCTGCCTTGAAACACATATATTGGATAATCATAGCGAAGATGATACGAATTCGCTTCAACCTCATGGTGCTGAAAAAAACGGCAGCCTTTAGTCATTAAAAGGCAGTCCAAAGACTGCCTCTGCTAACGACATAACGAATAACATGACAAACAAAAACTAACGTTCTAGAGCTGTCTGTGCATCCCCTTCAACAGGTTGTCGACTAAATATTCCAACAATCGGCGTACCATACTCTCGTAAAATCGGCTCTATCTCTCGGTGCACAGCGTGGTATCGATAAAAAGGCACGCGGGGGAATAAATGGTGAACCGAATGCAAATTTTGACCAAGCCAAAACCACTCAAATGGCTTCATCCAAGTAGGCATAATCAGGCTATTGGTCGTACGATAACGCTGCTGTTCCTGATAAGGAATATGTGGTCGATAAGCAAACCAATAAGCGGTAAAAAGACCTCCAAGTACATACCCCGTCAAAAGCACAGTAAGATCACCAGGTTGATCCACCAATAATACAAAGGCAACCCTCCAGCCGATAGAGACAAGCACCTCAGTACAATACGTCACCCGCTCTTTTATACTTGCGGAACGCCAGCCATGTTTTACAAAAAATGTATTTTGAATCCACAAGAATTTAAACACTGTAGTCAACGCGCTCAGCAGGCCTTTTCCAAAACCGCTAACCACATAATCTGGATCTTTATCGGGATGATTAGTATATCGATGATGAGTAAAATGCTCCAAGCGGTGCGACGCGTAAGGCACCGCAATTAATGGCGCCACAAGAAAACCACAAAGTTTATTGAGCCACTCCAACTGATCATTCTTTCCATGGATATTACCATGAGCCGCTTCGTGCAACGGAGTGTAAGACATGTAAGTAAATGCCCCCAATATAAGCAAGGCTGCCCACGCAGGAAGTATACCCATTGCAAACAAAGCTAGGTTGGTTGAAAAACCAATGAGCACCACAACAACCATTACCACGGTAGGCCAAGCAACGTAACCCATATGCTGTTTGGCAACGGCAATGGCTTGTTTATTAAGTTTAGCGAGATCAGCTGACATAACGATCCTCTTGTTTTTTACAGTTATTGTTCAGTAGTTTATGCTTCTACGTTACCGGACTACTATCAACGCAAACAGGGCCACCGAGGCCATTCAATTTGCATATATGGCCAGCTAGTCATCCTTACTTGATTACGTTAGACTTTCTTTTATGCTAAAAAATGACCCAATTCTTCACCCGGTTGCCATCCCTCAAGTAATGATAAACTTTGCTGCTAACCACGGCATAGACCAAGACACCTGCCTGCAAGGCACTGATATTACTGAAGAGATACTGCAAGATAGCGAGGCGCTCATTACTCGCAATCAAGAAATGCGACTGATCGAAAACCTCATCCTTGCATTACCTGACGAACCTGCACTGGGATTTAAACTAGGCCTGCAATACAATATTGCGACCTTTGGGATATGGGGTTTTGCATTACGAACCAGCCGCACCCTCCGTGATGCAGCAACGCGAGCGTTACAATACCTCCCCCTTAGCACCGCCTATTGCCGGGTCTATCGATTTGAAGACGCAGAGCACTATGGCCTCTGTATGGACCCGGAATCAATCCCTCTACATTTGCGTCAATTTTTATTAGAGCGAGACATGGCGACAGGTCTAAACCTAATGAGGGAGCTCAGCTTAGCAGGCGTGAGTATCAGCTCTACGGAGCTCCAGGGTAAACCTCCTGAATATGCTGACCTGATTGAAAAACTTAGTGGCCTTAAACCAATATACAATAGCCCGCGTAACGCGATGCTGATAAAACTCAGTAACATGGATAAACCACTCCCGACATTCGACGCCAATCTTGTGCGAATGCTCGATGAACAATGCAGATTACAATTAGAGCGCCGAAAAACGACTGGCCTTGCGGAGCAAGTGCGAAAACAATTACTTGGCCCTTTAGGGTTGGTTGCGGTTCTTGATGACGTGGCCTGCGCATTAGCATTGTCCCCACGCAGCTTACGAAGAAAGCTAGAGCAAGAAGGCACCAGTTTTCGCTCTATTGTGGAAGAAGAGCGCCGTCAAATTGCATTGCAGTTACTCACGTGCAGCAACATGATACTGGATGAACTTGCGATACATATAGGGTACACGGACACTGCGAGTTTTACGCGAGCCTTTCGGCGCTGGATGAGCTGCTCTCCTGGCGAATACCGTAAAAATAATAGCCGTTAACGTTTCTCAACTAGGCCAATATGAATAACTTACCCTAACGTCGCCCTTGATGCCTTTCTTTATTTTCAAGTTTCTGCTGTTCACTCTTACGCAGCAAGACATACACAGCCCCTACTCCGCCTTGATGTTTCTGTGCACTATGAAACGCTAACACTTCATCCATTTGTGGTAGCCACTTATTCACAAAGCTTTTAAGAAATGCCGGCGGATTACTTTGTACACCCTTACCATGCAAGATCATCACGGTTCGTAAACCATGCTCCACCCCTTCCGTTACAAAATCAAAAACATCCTTGTGTGCTTCTTTTAGCGTCTTGCGATGTAAATCAAGTACACCGTGTATTTCATATTTACCTAAACGTAACTTACGGTAGACACCTTTTTGCACGCCGTCTCGCTTAAAACAAATAATACCTAGCGGGTCTACTGGCTCAACAAAATCCGTAGATAACACATTGGGGTTGAGTACTATTTTACCTTCTGCCGAGGCTCTACGGGCTAACTGGGATTCACTTGGATCCCCAGAAGAAACCGGGGCGGTTACCTTCTCTTTTTGACTGATGGGTGCAACACCTGTCATTTCTTGTTTAAAAAAATCAAAATCATCTTCAGACATCACACCCTCCATCACTTATTCTTCAACGCCGCTTAACGCGATTACTTCAACCCGTCTTTCGAAAAGAAAGCCACATTATCGGCGATAAACTTCACCTTAACGTTTTTGTCTTCCTCTCCCCAAGTACAGCTCTTAGTCCCCAAGATCTCATCACAGTTTGTCGGTTCACCCAGTAACGAAACAACACGGTCGTAATCCATGCCTGCTTTTAGCTGATTATAATTTTCCAAGGTCAATTTCCCACAACCCGCCAATACTACTAACATCAACCCTAAAACTACCTTTTTCATTCTCTCTTTCCTTTTATTAACCTTTATGGCTCTTACTTGTGCCGCTACGGCATCTCATCTACCCGAGATGGCTTCACCGCACCATTTTATCGTAAAAGCACCCGATCACTCATCAACTAATAGTGCATTTAACAACTTTTGATGAATGCCACCAAAACCACCGTTACTCATAATCACCACCTGATCCCCAGGCTTCTTGTTCTTCACAATACGCTGGATAATATCTTCAACCTGTTGCATCAATACCGTTGGCACCGTAGCGGCATCAACAACCGCATCCAGCTTCCAGTCCGACCCTTCTGGTTGGTACCAAATAACCTCTGATGCATCCGTTGTTGATTCGGCTAATCGGTCTTGATGAACGCCCATTCGCATGGTGTTAGAACGAGGCTCAATAACAGCAATGATGCGCTGATCTCCCACTTGCTTTCGTAACCCCTGCAACGTTGTTGCTATGGCCGTTGGGTGGTGGGCAAAATCATCAAAGACCGTGACGCCGCTTCGCGACCCCAAACACTCCATACGACGTTTTACTCCCTCAAAACGACATAACGCATCAATACAATCTCTTACCCTAACACCAGCATGGTGTGCAGCAGCAATAGCGGCCAATCCATTATTAACACTGTGAGTTCCTGTTTGATTCCAACAAACCGAACCGCATGTATCACCCTGCCATAACACCTCAAACTGACTGCCATCGCCTTTAATTAACCTAGCACTCCAGCCCTCATCACCTTGCGCACCAAAGCGTTGCGTCGGCGTCCAGCAGCCCATCTCCAAGGTCTGATCAATAGCGTTATCATCAGTAGGGTGAATAACCAAGCCATTACTTGGCACTGTACGCACAACATGGTGAAATTGCCGCTGAATCGCCGCAAGATCATCAAAAATATCTGCGTGATCAAATTCCATATTGTTCAACACTAAAGTACGAGGCAGGTAATGTACGAATTTGGAACGTTTATCAAAAAAAGCGGAATCATACTCATCAGCCTCCACTACAAAAAATGGATCCCCTCCAAGCCTCGCAGATACCTCAAAGTTCTTCGGTACTCCGCCAATCAAATAACCGGGGTTTAGACCGACATCTTCCAATATCCAGGTCACCATTGATGATGTAGTGGTTTTACCGTGAGTACCTGCCAGAGCAACAACCCAACGTCCTTGCAACACATGATCGCGCAACCACTGTGGGCCAGATGTGTACGGGATACCTCGAGCCAACACATGCTCTACTGCCTCGTTACCCCGAGACATCGCATTGCCCACAATCACCATATCGGGCTCTGGGTCCAAATGAGACGAAGAAAAACCCTCCATCAACTCAATCCCCTGCGCCTCTAACTGTGTGCTCATAGGAGGATACACATTTGCATCAGAACCACTCACCCGATGCCCCAATTCTTTGGCCAATATGGCCAGGCTTCCCATAAAGGTGCCGCAAATGCCCAATATATGTAAATGCATAATATTCTCTTACAAAACTGTTGGTATGGAAAATATGTAAACTAAACCTACAACCTAATTACCCAACATCGCCATGATTCCCATGGACATCGCTAATGCCATTAAGTTGCCCTGCAATGGGCTAATATCCAAGGCCCTGTGGTAAATAAAACCTTCAATAAATACACCCCATACAAACAGGCCAATTAGCATAAAACCTAAAGGCATTCGCAATGCAGAGGTCTCGCCTAAACTATCAGCAGCAAAGCGTAGCGGCACACTTAACAACACCAAAATGACATTCACACCTAGCAGCGCCGTTAATGTCTGCAAATAACGCCCCTTTTTACCCATCAGAGCCATAATGCCCCAGAGCACCAAAAACCACCCTCCGGTAACCATTGCCAGAGTTGCTGACGCCTGCAATATAGTTGCCGGTCCAGTCCACACCCAGACAAACAAATTTAGGCCCCCATAAATCAAACCGGTGAACATTAGCAATACGGAAGAAACCGGTACTGCATCAGGCCCTGTGCGCTGAAGACATATCTGCCAAAACAATTGAGTTATTGCGTTCATTTCTTTCTATCCAGTCTCGCTATCTTATTGATTTTTCATGGGCTAACGCGCATATAGATACCAGCATTAGCAGCCAATCACCAGCTCTTTAACGGAGGAAAACGCCCTCATCTAAGACAAAGCCCCTGTCAAATTGTCACGTCAGTTACTTTAAGTTGAAACATTTCACAAATAGACACATGAAACTCAACGCATTTTCCATTATTATGGCGGCGTTTTGACCCATTCAAACCATTAATTTAACAAAATACCTGCTGGGAGTAGTTAGGAATGACCAAGAAAAATGCGTTTTACGCGCAATCAGGTGGAGTAACTGCCGTAATTAACGCATCCGCCTGTGGAGTCATCGAAACCGCTCGCAAGTATCCCGAGAAAATAGGTAAGCTTTATGCTGGACACAACGGCATTATCGGTGCGTTAACCGAAGACCTTATCGATACCACTGCAGAGACTGAAGAGACTGTATCAGCGCTGATGCATACTCCTGGCGGTGCGTTTGGGTCTTGTCGATACAAGCTAAAAAGTGTGGAAGAGAACAAAGCTGAATACGAGCGCTTAATCCAGGTATTTGAAGCACACGACATCGGTTACTTTTTCTACAACGGCGGCGGTGACTCTCAAGATACCGCCAACAAGGTTTCTCAGATCAGTGAAAAGATGGGCTACCCCATTACCTGCATCGGTGTACCTAAGACCGTTGATAATGATTTACCGATTACCGATAACTGCCCTGGTTTTGGATCAGTTGCTAAGTATGTTGCTGTATCAGTTCGAGAAGCTGCACTTGATGTTGCGTCGATGTGCGAATCATCGACCAAAGTATTTATTATGGAAGTGATGGGGCGTCATGCAGGCTGGATCGCCGCCTCCGCAGGACTTGCTCATGAAGTCGAAGGTGATCCACCACATATCATCCTGTTTCCAGAAATTGCCTTTGATAAAGAAGCCTTCCTTCGCAAAGTTAAGCAAAGTGTATTAGAGCACGGCTACTGCGTTATTGTGGTATCTGAAGGTGCTCAAAATGAAGATGGCACATTCCTCGCTGATGCCGGCGGTAAAGATGCCTTTGGCCACACTCAATTAGGTGGTGTTGCCCCCTTCTTAGCGAATATGGTTAAAGACGAATTGGGTTATAAGTATCACTGGGCTGTTGCCGATTATTTGCAACGCGCAGCGCGTCATATCGCCTCTGCCACTGATGTTGAACAAGCCTACGCAATGGGTGAAGCCGCCGTCGAGTTTGCAATGGCTGGTAAAAATGCCGTAATGCCAACAATTGTACGTAATGAAGGCGAGACCTATAGCTGGAGTGTTGGTGAAGCAAAACTTGCCGATGTTGCCAATATTGAACAAAAAATGCCGAGAAGTTACATCACAGAAGATGGCTTTGGTATCACCAAGGTATGTCACGATTACTTACAGCCACTCATCATCGGCGAGGCTCACCCTCCTTATGAAAATGGGCTGCCTAAGATTGCCCGACTAAAACTTGAACGCGTTGAAAAGAAGTTGAACAAGCCGTTTAAAGTTAAGTAAAAAAGCGAGAATGCAGGCATAAAAAAACGGATCATACGATCCGTTTTTTTATGCCTGCAATACTCGGCTGCCGGCGTATTCTATCAACTTATCCACGAGCGCCTGCCTTCGCACCGGTTTCTTCATATAATCATCCATGCCTGACTGCAAACACAAATCTCGATCTTCTGCTAATGCGTTAGCGGTTATTGCAATAATAGGAATGTGATTACCGCTGCCCTCTTCCATTTGTCGAATATGCCGCGTCGCATCATATCCGTCCATGACAGGCATCTGGCAATCCATGAGGATGCAAAAAAAATCTTTTTGACTAAAGGCTTTCACCGCCTCTGCCCCATTCTCCGTTAATTGATAGTTATAACCTGACCGCTCCAATATTTTTGCGATAACCTTGCTGTTGGTGGAGTTGTCTTCGACAACAAGCACGGGCAGATTTGCATCGACATTATCACGATGAACGATAGGTTCATTCACTTTAATTTGGGGGGGTGCTAACGTGATAGGTAGCGTGAAACTGGCCTTCGTTCCCTGCGGATAATTTGAATCAAACGCTAACTGCCCTCCTAACACCTTCAAACATAAATCGCTCAACGCAAGCCCCAAACCAAAACCCGCATAGCTCTTTGTCGTAGAAAGGTCGCCTTGAACAAAAGGCTCTCGAAGTTTACTCATGCTATCAAGGTCAATACCGCAACCGGTGTCCGTAATATGAACCTGTAGTTCGAGACCTTCACATTCTGCAGTGACGGTCACCATGCCGTCATGGGTAAATTTCACCGCATTATGTATTAACAATCTTAAGATGCGCTCAAAAGACCATACGTCGATCGATATCCAACGGGGTATATTTTCTGAAATTTCGCATTCGACTTGCAAGCCCTTCGCCTTGGCACTCGTTTCAAACTCTTCGACTATTTGACGGCAACGGACTGGCAGTTCGACAACATTGTCATGCCCTTTTCGATCACTTAACTCTGTTAGCTCCAGCACACCAGTAAACAACTCTAACAGCTGTTCACCCGACTCTCTCAGCAAAAGGATTTCGCTCTGCGAAATGCTGCCTTGTATATCCTGAAGTGAGTCAGTAATCCCTATAAGCGCATTCAATGGTGTTCTTATCTCGTGGCTCATGTTGGCCATAAACCGAGTCTTAACCTCATTGGCTTTTCGAAGTTCTTCTTCTGCCCGCCCACGTTCGACGGCAAGACCCGTCATCTTTGCCGCAGCCCTTAATCTGCTGAGCTGCTCGGCCGTTGGCGCTTCTGGCACGGAGCTGTAGAGCGCTAATGCCCCTAGAACACGCCCTTCCTTAGCGACAAAGGGGTGCGACCAGCAAGCTGCCACACTGGCATTCTTCGCTAACCCCGCGAGAGAAACCCACAAAGGGTCTTTTTGAATATCTTCTACGATTATCGGGACATTCCAATGGATCGCAGTGCCACATGAACCGACAGTGGGTCCTATCGCAAAGCCATCGATCGCACCATTGTATTCATCTGGAAGACTGGGACCAGCCCCAGCCACAAACCGGCCATGAGCAACAAGGAGGATGGAGCACTTGTAACCTGGATTCTGCTCTTCAATGATCTCTGCGATAGTGTGTAGCGTCCCCTTAACCGTAGTCTCGTCGCTGGCTGATACTTGAGCTCTTGCCATCGCACTGCTTTCTACCGGTCGACCAAGTACAATCTGACCCTCTCCTAAGTCCTCGATCATAAGATCCAATGGGAGCGATGCACCGGCTTTGGTTTTATGGTGCACAACACAGTGTCGATCACCGCCTTCTATTGCACGCTGATAGACTTTCTTATCTTCATCGTCAATCCATTCGATAAAGGGCTTTTGCGCAAGCTCAGCTTCAGTAAACCCAACCTCAGCAAGAAACATAGGGTTAACACGAAGAAAATCCCCCGCTCGAGAAGACCGAATGATCATTAATTCATTAAGGCGCTCTTTCATTCAGAACCTCTACTTCAACCGATCTAGACCCACTAACGCCTCACAGCGCTCACTATAATTAACTATAGCAGCTGTTCCCCCGGGGGGAGGGGATGTCTTTCTTTTACATTCCTTTAGCTTACGGTTAAATCTGCATTCACTGAGCTTGTTGGTTTTACCAAGCCAAAAATGCCAAATGCAATAAAGAGTACCGCGTAATACCCCTAGATTAACTTTCGTATGTTCATACTCCGATACCTAACTTTTCTTTGCAATCTCTTTTGTACACTTCAGTGATGCGCTCATGCACTGCTCAAACTTCACATCAAAATTATCCCAAATCATCTTATTCTGACAAAACGGGGTCATTTCTTCTTTTGTTAATTCCTTCCCTATCTCACCGGCATAGGATAGGTTCGCCCATAAAGCAAAAACCATCAAGGTTAATAAATGTTTCATAGAATTTCCTTTTCATTATTTCTTAAACAACCCACCGTAAGCAGTGATAGTTCACAACTCACTTGATCTTATATTTTTTATATTACAATTACCCCAGAAATAACTAACACGCCTACAATTGCTGCAACCCAGATAAGTAAACCCAAAAATATCCACAAACAATTAAGTGCAGTGATCGACGAATTAGTACTACCAGCAGGATCATTTTCTGCTGTATTAATGGCCTTCTGTGCTTTTAACAAAATATAAAAAGTAAATGGTAAGATTATTAACGAAACAAAGGTTATATAAGGAAGCCCAATCTCCGAGTCGGCCAGTCGATCACATACACTAGAAGCGATTGATAGCACGATAAAAAGAGTAGCCATTACATCTGATTTCCAACTAAAATCTGACCCACTATCCTTCAATTTATTATTCACATTATTGAACAGTGAATGGATGTAGAATATTGCAAATATGGCTCTAGGTATTGGCCAAATATCCAGTCCTTGCTTGATTTTATGGACCGTCCAATTCCTATAGAACCAATATAAAGCGTATATCCCCAAAGTTGATATATAAAGCACTGTAAATTTCAGCGTAGATACCACATAGAACTCGCCTTCTTCTCTTACTTCATCCAGTTCAACTTCTGATTCTGGAGCCGAATAAAAACTATCACTCATATTTAATTTTCCTCAAAAACATAATATTAAATTCTAAAAAAAGCCAGACTTTCCAAAAACATCCGTCTCCATGGCATATTTCTCAAATGGAATAAATTACAGTGGCAACAAAACCAGAGCAGCTTTGGATCTAACGGGCTTTCAACGAAAGAACTGATTTCGTCTGGTGTCGTTTTATTCTCATATACCTTACTGTGACGCAACACCTCATTAATTTCCGCTAATTTGACGCGACGATATCGATTCGATAGAAATCCATAATGACGAATACGCATAAACCCTTTCGGTAGAACATGTTGCAGGAATCGCCTTATAAATTCCACACCACTTAATCGCATCACCTTGTGTTGTCCATCACGGTAGTCTTTCCATCGAAACCTGACCCCATCATCAACTGTATCAATAAGCCGTGACTCACTGATAGCTATGCGGTACGTATAACGCGAAAGGTAATCCAATACTCGTTCAGGTTTTCCATGGCACGCTTTGGTATAAACTACCCAATCTTTGTTCATCGATTCTTCCAGTATTCGATTAACCTCACCATTCCGGGTAATGTTGGGCATATCGTCTTGCTCATATCCATGGCGCAACGCACTCACCATTCTCCCTTTAAAACCCGCTGACAATGCTTTTACGGGGAATAGATAGGTTGAATCCGCCGGGTGCCATTGTTTTGTTTGCTTGTTCCAAGCACCTGCCGGTACCAACACATGTAGATGAACATGTTGATCAAGTTTTTGCCCCCAGGTATGTAATACCATGGTGGCTCCCAACTCACCGTTCAAGCGCTTCGGATTCCTTGCAAATTTTTGCAGGGTTTGCCAAACAGAATGAAATAGTAACCGGTACACCACACGAGGATGCAAGCGCACCCAGCCATTAAGCTCGTGAGGCACGTAAATACCAGGTGGAAGTAGGATACGGGCAACAGATCCTGCTGTCGCTTGTCCCTCCATTCTTGTGAGGCTTGTCGCTGGCATTGGGGGCAATGCCGATTACGACAGGAATGGTATTGGATGGTTTCCTTTTCACAGTCATTGCAATGTATCTAGGTATACCCCAATGCCGGAGTACGACACTGGCGAATACTGGTGACTGCGTGTCGCTGCTCTTCTCGACAGGCGTATTGGGAGGTATATTCTTCACCAAACTGGCTCAATATTTTTGCCATACTAAGAGAGCTCATAATCATTCCCCTCACTTAGTAAATTGATAAAACGACTTTGCCCGTTGTGATAACTTGGTACCCAATGAATATACCGCATAGTCGTGCGAATATCGGCATGTCCTAACCATCGCTGCAATAAATGCAAAGGCAACCCCGCTTCCAATTGGTGTGTCGCAAAAGCATGGCGCAGCGCATGAATCCCTCCCTTTTTATTAACACCAACCTGCCGTTTTGTTCGAGTATATAATTTGGACAACGTTGCAGCTGCTGGCGAACGGTCGAACCTATTGGTATAAAACAATTTATCTGTCGGTTTAAATTCTCGCCAATATTCTCGTAATAGCTCTAGAAGCCCTTTTGATAACGGAACGAATCGATCCTTTGCTCCTTTTCCTTGTTCGATTTTTAGCAGTTCCCGCTGACCATCAACATCTTTGACTCGCAACGCCAATACTTCACTGCGACGCAGTCGGCATGCGTAACAAATTTGTAATTGCATTTTATGATTGATATTTTTCGGAGCATTCACAATGCGCAATGCTTCCTCTCGAGTCAGCAACTCAGGTATACGAAGTTTGCGTTTTGGCGCAAGAATAGCAACATGGCAAGCTTCACGTTTTAACACATTGAGATAAAGAAATCGGATCGCCTGTAATTGTATACGGCAACTATTTGCAGACAGGTGCTTATCTTTTACAAGATAAACAAGGTAACGTTGCAGATCCTCCTGGTTCAGCTGGTCTGGCGATCTATCGTAATACTTTGCATAACAGGAAACGCTATACAGGTAGCTTTTCTGAGTATTTAATGAGAAGTTTCTGACCGTCATTAAGTCGATCATTTTTTCACGAAGAATAGTCATAACTTATCTCCTAAAAAATGCCGAAAGTGGCACCAGATAAGTTTGACCCGCTGGAAAGGCCTCATGCAATACGCTAGGAGTTTGGAAGCGCGGCAGCTACCGCGAAGCGGTTTAGTTCAACAGCTGTATATGTGGATGCGTAAACAAAGCCCCACTCCACATATCATGATTTCATAAAACCCAATTATCCTTTGTTTTCGCCACTAAATCAACGCGTTAGGTCAAACATAGAACCAATTCTGACTGTGAAAACGTTCACGCTTACACATATCACTCAATCCCTGCTGTCAAAAATGAACCATTGTACCCTTTAAATTCAACGGGTTACGAGCCCAGAGAAGCAGCACCTGTAAATATGACTCAGCACAAGCAAAACTACGTCAACGCCCCCTAAATAGAGTGTTTTTTAGGCAAATGTTAGATTATGGCAACCACGATACGCTGGGGCAATTTGGGCGGGAAAATTAATTTAAAAAAATTGGAGGGTACTGGAGGTCGGAGTATTGCTACTCCTTCTTACGCCTGCTACACTACGTACATATTTACGTACATGTACAAGGTGATTTATGGAAAGCATAAGCTATACCTCAGCTAGAAGCAACTTGGCCAAAACGATGGAGCAAGTATGCAACGATCATGCACCAATTGCTATTACAAGAAAAGGCGAAGGTGCTGTTGTAATGATATCTATGGATGACTACCAATCTTTAGAAGAAACGTCTTACCTGCTTAGAAGCCCCAAGAACCTAAAGCGTTTAATTTCATCCATTAATGAGCTAGAAAATGGTAATGGCGTAGAAAGGGAGCTTGATGAGTGAAGCTGATTTTTGCAGAACAAGCATGGGAAGATTATCTGTATTGGCAAAAATCAGACAAGAAACTACTCAAGCGTGTGAACTCTCTTATTAAGGAAATTCAACGTGACCCTTTCGAAGGAATTGGAAAACCAGAACCTCTAAAACATGCCCTGTCTGGATATTGGTCAAGGCGAATAAATGATGAGCATCGTATCGTTTACAGAATTAAAGATGACTCCCTCTTAATAGCCCAGCTTCGTTACCATTACTAATTGGAGCAAGTAATGGTAGGAATACAGCTCGCGCCATACCCCCCCATGCAGATCCGGACGTGCGGTTTTCCCGCATCCGGCTCCTCGGTCGTACTCGCTCTCGCAGTACAAAGCTACATATTACCACGTTACCCGCTTCGTTATCTTTCTCGCCGTGC
>MAAB01001288.1_pt1 | contig 36582 bp, 38 predicted proteins | sample 1115991 | NCBI WGS metagenome assembly MAAB01 (sample SAMN04961124, study PRJNA320927) | seawater metagenome | isolation source: sample BD02T18 sea water enriched with oil for 18 days | place: USA:Gulf of Mexico | collected 2013-07-27
CCTGCTCACAGGCAAAACCCTGACAGACAAATAATCCAGGCACCGCCACCACATCACCATCCTGAAACAACACGGGCCAATAAGGACGCTGCCAAGGAGGGATGGCATATTCTTGAAACCACTTCTTTAAGCTTTTGTTAGGGCGATTAATGGGTTTGGCTTTTGCCGTCCCCTGATATAGGGCCAGTTGATATTGACCCGGTTTTAGCCCCAAACCAATTCCCTGCTCTAATTTACCCAAGGGCAATAACGGAATAGAGGTGCCGTTAAAGGCACGGGGGAATTCACCATGGGGAATAACAGGCAGTTTTTGCATGCAATACAATTTACCATTGTGCCGACGTATTTCATTACCTTGATCATGGTCGCCCTTCCACCGAAACACCGGCTCGGCATCTTGGCGGGCATTTAAAACATCGCTTATCACCACGCGAATTTGTTTGTCGGCCAATAGCGGATAACAATCATGACGCTCTTGCCATTTACGAATAATCTGGCAGGCAATGCTGAAAGGCTGCTCATTTAGTTTAACGTTAATGAGGCAGCCATGTTTGTCTATGAGGGTTTGATAGATAGGTTCAAGCAAATCATTTAACAATCGATGTTCGGCTTGTAATACGTCGATGGTTTTTAGAATACTTTGTGCGCTTTGTTCAAAGCGCTCGTTCATCATGGGCAATAATGAATGTCGCCACCAATTACGATCAAATTGGGTATTGGTATTAGAGTCATCTTCCACGTGACTAACATTATGCTGCGCCGCGTACTCTTCAATTTCTAATCGAGCGTTATTTAACAAGGGTCGTAATATTTTTCCTTGTCCAAAAGAGCGACTTTCATCCATAGCCGTAAGCCCAGTTAAACCCGAGCCCCGCATAAGGCGCATCATAAAGGTTTCAATTTGATCATCTTGGTGATGTGCCATCAATAACACATCGCCCACCCTAAGATGCTGTTCAAAAACCTGCAAACGCGCTTTACGGGCAGCCAACTCAATACCTGATACCTGCCCTGCTCTAGGCGCCGTCAAATCAACCTTATGAGCGAACAATTCTATTTTGTAGTGATTACACGTTCTTTGACAATGCTCTAACCATTCATCACCGTGTTTTGATAAACCGTGATGAATATGAATCGCAAACACCGGAATATTTAACTGTAAGGCGTGTACTGCATGTAACAGTACACTTGAATCCACGCCACCCGAATACGCCACAAATACACGCTGAGGACTGGCCGCCTTTAATTGTTCATTAAGGCTAGTTGTAATGGCGCACACCGTTTGAGTATCCATTAGTCACCCGCCATATTAAGAGTCATAAAACATTAGTCATAAAAAAAGTCTACGTTCTCTACCCCGTACTGGTCACGCAAGCGATACAACAAATCATCGCTTGGCTCCACTAAAAATTCATCACCTAACGTTAAACGGGCTTGCGCACTAACGCCTGTGTAATCCACTACCACTTGGCGTCCATTTTGTTGAAAAGGCAATAATTTATCTTTAAATTCATTCACAAAGTTTTTGCCCAATTCTTTGTGATATAAATTGACTTTAATGCCATTACAAAAATCGTTACGGGCTTCTACTATTGTCCACAGGTTGCTCATATTGGCACTTAATGAGTCGTTATAACTGTCGTGACGCACTTCAACTTCAACAATGATTAAGTGGTCGTTTATAAGTTTATCTCGGTAGCGTTCATAGGTGTCACTGAATAAGCGAATATCAATGCGACCACTGCGATCATCTATGGTGAGAATACACATATTGTCGCCACGTTTAGTGCGCATCACGCGAACACCAACAATAATACCCGTGAGTTTTTGCGGTTTTTTGTCGGCCTTCACATTTGAAATTTTGGTACGCGCCATACGACGCACTTCCTTTTCATATTCATCAAACGGGTGGCCGGTGACAAATAAACCCAGGGTATCTTTTTCCCCTTGCAGCTTTTGCTTAGGATTCCAATCTTTTACTTTTCCGACGTAATCATCATACGGATTTTTGTTTTCTTCAAGCTCCGCCTCACCAAACATATCCATCATGCCGGCGGCATCATTTTTAGCATTTTGATCCGCCGCTTTTAACGCATCGGGAATACAGGCAAATAATATTGAGCGATCGGGGCCAATTTTATCAAATGCACCACAACGCACCAACGCTTCCATAACACGCTTATTTAATTTCCCTTTTTCGATACTTTTACAAAAGTGAAAAATATCAGTAAACGAGCCTTCGTTTTTACGCCCCTCTACGATCGCCTCAATTGGGCCCTCACCCACGCCCTTAATCGCGCCTAATCCATATACAATTGAACCCTCGCCATTCACTGTAAAACCAAACTCGGCTTGATTAACATCCGGTAAAATCAAATCCAGTTTCATCTCGCGACATTCTTCGATGAAAATTACAATCTTATCGGTATTGCCCATATCGGCGGTAAGTACGGCCGCCATGAATGCCGCCGGATAATGGGTTTTTAGCCACAAGGTATGATAGGACACCACCGCATACGCAGCTGAGTGAGATTTGTTAAAACCGTAACCGGCGAATTTTTCTACCAAGTCAAAGATCTTCATGGCCAAATCTGGGTCGTTACCCACAGATATGGCCCCTTCGCGGAAGGTCTCACGCTGCTTGGCCATTTCTTCGGGTTTTTTCTTACCCATAGCACGGCGCAACATGTCAGCGCCGCCCAGGGTATAACCGGCCAGCACCTGGGCGATTTGCATTACCTGTTCTTGGTAAACAACCACCCCGAAGGTAGGTTCGAGTACCGCTTTTAAACTTTCATGCTGGAAATCCTGATGCGGATAAGCCACCTCAGCACGGCCATGTTTACGGTTGATGAAATCGTCCACCATGCCCGACTCCAGCGGCCCTGGTCTGAACAACGCCACCAACGCGATCATTTCTTCAATGTTGTCAGGCACTAAACGCGTTACCAGATCTTTCATGCCGCGGGATTCCAACTGGAATACGGCGGTGGTTTTAGCTTGTTTTAACAGATCAAACGAGGCTTTGTCGTCCAGCGGCACCTCTTCAATTAGAATGGGCTCTAAATTATCAAGGGCGCGCTTTTTATTGATGGTTTTTAATGCCCAATCAATAATAGTTAGGGTTTTAAGTCCCAAGAAATCAAACTTTACAAGGCCTGCTGCCTCCACGTCGTTTTTATCAAACTGGGTCACTAAACCCGAGCCATCTTCATCACATAACGTAGGAGAGAAATCGGTAAGCTTAGTGGGGGCGATAACCACACCACCTGCGTGTTTACCGGTTTGACGGGTAATGCCTTCCAGCTTCAACGCCATGTCCCAAATTTCTTGGCCATCTTCGTCGTTGTCTAAAAACTCTTTAATGCCAGGTTCCATTTCCATGGCGAGTTTTAATTTCATGCCAGGGTCAGCTGGAATTAATTTTGAAAGTTTATCGGCTAAACCATAACTCTTACCCTGTACTCGGGCCACATCTCGCACCACCGCTTTTGCGGCCATAGTACCAAAGGTTACTATTTGCGATACCGCTTCACGGCCATAGGTTTCGGCCACATATTGAATCACCTCTTCACGGCGATCCATGCAAAAGTCGATATCGAAATCGGGCATGGATACCCGCTCAGGGTTCAAAAATCGCTCAAACAGTAAGTCGTATAGCAGTGGGTCAATGTCGGTAATTTTTTGTACGTACGCCACGAGTGAGCCCGCACCTGAACCACGACCGGGTCCTACCGGAATATCATTATCTTTGGCCCACTGAATGAAATCCATTACGATAAGGAAATAACCTGGGAATCCCATGTCGATAATGATTTTTAATTCAAATTCTAAGCGGTCGAAATATTCTTTACGGCGACTGTCATAATCATCGGCGTTTTTATCTAGAATAAATTCAAGACGTTCTTCTAGGCCTTCAATGGAAATTTTTCGGAAAAATTCGTTTTCGGTGAGGCCATCGGGAATGGGGAAATCGGGCAAGAATTCTTTACCCAATCGTACTTGCACGCTACAGCGCTGCGCGATCTCTAGGGTATTACTGATGGCACTGGGGATATCCGCAAACAGGGTTTGCATTTGTTCGCTGGTTTTTAAATATTGCTGGTCTGAGTACGCTTTGATACGCCTTGGGTCATCCAACGTCACACCTTCGCCGATACACACCCTAGTTTCGTGAGCTTCAAAGTCGTCTTGATGAATAAAGCGTACATCGTTGGTGGCCACCACCGGCACTTGGCATTTAACCGCTAAGGCCACACTTTTTTGCACTAATTCGTCATCGCCGCTTCTATCGGTGCGCTGCAACTCTAGGTAAAAGCGGCCAGGGAACAGCTCCTTCCAAGCCAATAAGCGTTGTTCGGCTAAATCTAAATCACCTTTTAACAGGGCTTCACCTATGTCGCCGCGTTGAAAACCCGACATAGCAATTAAGCCGGCGCTTTTTTCTTTAAACCATTCAAGTTTAACCTGGGCTTTTTCGTGATGCTGGTTTTGGGTAAAACCTGAACTGACTAATTCGGTAAGGTGTAAATACCCTTGTGCGTTTTGCGCAAACAAGGTCATGCAATAGGGGTTTTCGGGGTCGTCTTCACGCTCTATATACACGTCACTGGCCAATACCGGCTTCACTCCGGCACCCATACAGGCGTTATATCCCTTAACAAGGGCAAACATGTTGCTTTGATCGGTGATGGCTAACGCAGGCTGGCAATCTTGAGCGACGGCTTTGACTAGGTCTTTTACCCGAACAATACCATCCACTAGGGAGAATTCAGTGTGTATGCGTAGATGTACAAATGGTGCGGCCATGCCTTCCCTCTTAAAAAATGACAGGCGGCAATATTAAGGGCACCTGAGCCAACATAATAAACCAAGTCACCCTATGGATGTTACCAATGACGAGGTTTATTTTTATCTTCAACAGTGGATCCATTAAAGATTACAGGGTTTGTTATGGCTGGGGTTATTTTAAACCCGCGGCAAGCGCACTTAAAAATGCTTGAATGCGCTTAGCATTGACACCCATATCACTTTTACCCACACGGCTCATGCTGCGCATATCCACTTGAGAGCCTTCATCTGTGGCTTGAATTCTAAGCACGATATCGTCGGTAAAGCCAAATAGTAAGCTGGTATGACTGGCTTCTAGTGTGAAGGGATATTGCAGGTTCTCAAACGCCAAGAGCTCCCAGCCCATGTCCATCATCAGCGCTTTGGCTACATAGAAGACGTGCGAGGGTTTATGACTCACGATCAAAGGCGCCAAGTTGTACCCTTTCTTCTGTAACAACGCCACTTCAGAGGCCAAGTATTCCACACTATGATCGCTTTCAAGGCGTACTTTTGCAGCAGCCTTTAGTTGCGGCGCATGCACTAAATCGGTACTGATATCGTGGATAAAGGGGTATTTTTGCGCTTTATACACATAGCTGCCCAAAGTAGACAAAGGCAAGAGTGTGGCGATGATCACTACAACTAAAGCTGGAGTGTCACCTTCTCCGCCTTTACTTAACTTAAGTAGACCCATGGCCAGTACCACAAAGCTCACTAACGCCGCCACGATAAACAACAAGAAGCTATTACGAAAATGCCATAATTCAAGGCGTGCTGCGATCACTGCCAAGGGGTAAACCACCAGCAGTGTTAACGCCACTAACATTAGTTTTTGCGACGATACTTTTTCTAATACGGACATGTCTATTTCCTTATTTTTTTGAACGCTCAAAAGCGAGGTCTTTTTCTAGCTCGCCCATCTTATATTGCACATCCGCCAGCTCCTGCTTAAGCGTGGTTCTTTCATGTTGCGCTTCATCCAGTAAATTTTTGGCCGCTTCCAAGTCCGCCTTATGTTCCGCCACTCGCTTAAGAGCTGGACGGGTTAGCAGGCCGTATGTCAGTACAACACCTATAACAAAACTAATACCTAAAATGTAGGGCATAACGTATTCCTGTGTAATTTACGTGTGTTATTCACACAAATGTGACAATTGCGTGTCAATTTATCAACAATTTTCGTTATCCCCAAATTCTGTGGATAACTCTGTTAGCAAGTTTGTGACAAGACCCTCAAAGTAGCAGAAATAGGGCACCCATTACAAATTGCTTATTATTTGAACATTAAATAAAACCCCTTATAAAACAATAACTTACACTGTTTTATAAGTGCTTTATAAATACTATTCGTGAAAAACTCAGTAACGACGGGGGCTTTACTCAAAATGTGCATAAAAGCGAACAGACAAACCCTGTGTCAATAGTTAAACGGGGTTTTAGGCAATTATTTTTTTGATCCGGACCCAATACGTCAATTTTTTGTTACCGATGCCCTAGGAAGCCGATATTAACTCATCTATGGCGAGAATAGTCGCCAGTACCTTGAGCTGATTCGGTAATTTAAAGGCATCTCGCGCCATGGGCGTAATATCACATTGAGTCGGTAATACCCCCTTTGTGGCTACCAAATGACTAAACCGAACCAGCATCACAAATTGCAGCCATTGCTCAAAAGGTAAGGTATCGACACAAAATGGCTGAGTGCTGGTTAAGGCCTCTTGGCTGGGTGCAACACTTGCCCATAAGTGCTCGGCTTTAAGCTGGTTTTGCAGCTGATCTAAAAGCGCCTGCAAAGCCGTATGTTTATTACCTGAATTTGCATCCACTAACGCCTTGCTCCCATGTTACTATTCACCGCTATTAACCTCATATTTTACCCGCCGTATTATGCGTGAATACTAATGTTTAAACAGCCGCTCAACGTATTTTTTAATGCGCTTACTTTTTACACCCGCTTACCTGCCCCTAGCTGGGTTGAGTACAGCGCGCAGAACCTTAACCGCGCCAGTGCTTACTTCCCATTAATAGGCTTAATGGTCGCTTTAATCAGTTATGGCATATTTTTTAGCGCGCACTTATTTTTACCGTTTGAGCTTAGTCTACTCATCAGTATGGCGGCCGGTGTTTTACTCACAGGTGCTTTTCACGAAGATGGGTTGGCCGATTTGTGTGATGGTTTTGGCGGTGGCTGGAGCCAAGACGATATATTACGCATTATGAAAGACAGTCGCTTGGGCACGTATGGCGTAAGTGGTTTGTGTTTTGTGTTATTACTTAAGTGGTCGAGCTTAAGCGCTCTTGAGCCTGCCCACTTACTATTGAGCTTATTATTGGCCCACAGTTTAAGCCGTGCATTTACCATTAGCCTGATTGCGGTACTGCCTTATGTTCAAGCCGATGCAATCAGCAAAGCCAAGCCCATCGCTCAAAAATGGCACATTAAAGATTTAGCCCTAGCTTGGAGCTGGTGTTTAATACCGCTTTGTTTTATCCCTTTAGCTTGGACGGCAACGTTATTGGTGATGGGCGGGCTAGCCACATGGGCTATTCGTCGCTGGTTTAATAAACGCCTTAAAGGTTATACCGGCGATGCGTTAGGGGCCAGTCAGCAAATTCATGAAGTTATGATTTATATTTTGCTCGTGGCGCTTAGCAGTTACCCCTAAACACTTCGATGCTGATATCAATCTTTCGTAGCTGGGGGGATTAGTCTTGAACGCGCCTTGAAGCCAGCCCCTTCCTAATAAGCCATTTTTCAGCCCCCACTACTGGGTATTAATACCCGCAGCTACCTTGTGCCATACTCAAGTTATTCTAATTGTGCTTTTACAGGCCCACTATGACTTGGACCACACCGGACATCCTTTACTTGGCAGGCATTATCGGCGTCGCCGTTTTTGCCGCATCGGGTGCGTTGGCGGCCGCCCGAAAACGCTTAGATATTTTAGGTTTTATTTTATTTGGCACCGTCACCGGTATTGGCGGCGGCACCTTGCGTGACTTAATTTTGCATGTAGACGTATTTTGGGTGAGCGATGTCTTGTATTTGCAGGTGTGTATCGTGGCATCTGTATTAACGTTTTTTATTGCCCCGCATTTTTTAAGTCGTAAAAAATTCTTCCTGTGGATGGATGCAGCAGGCTTGGCTTTATTTAGCGTTTTAGGCACCGCTAAAGCCTATTCGCTAGGTGTTGACCCGGTCGTGGCGGTTACGATGGGCACGATTACCCCCACCTTTGGCTCGGTGATTCGAGACATATTATTGGGCCAGGAACCCGTTATACTGGGCCAAGAAGTCTATGTGTCCGTTGCTATTATGGGGGCTATTAGTTATTTGGCGCTACTTAATATCACCCAAGAGGCCACCTTAAGTTCTTTGCTGGCGATACTCATTGCCTTTATGACCCGTGCTGGGGCCATTGTATATGATTGGCGTTTGCCTAAGTTCTCTAAATAGAGCGTTCTACATGACGCCCTAAATACTACGCCTTCAACAAAGTTTAGCCTTGTACCCTCGTTTTTTGGTGTTGCTCCTTATTGGCTGGGTTATAATTACGGTTTACCTTAAGTGATTGCTCCCCCATGGATTTGACCCGTTATTTATCTGAGTTAGAAGGCCAATACCGTATTTTTGATGTGGGCCGTCGTATACGCAAACTCGATAAAAGTCAGTTTCAACATTTTGAATCGCTGGATATTCCTTACCCCTTCCCGTATTTACAGCACGCGTGGTTAGCACTGTTTATTACCCAAGCTAATACCTCGAAGAAGCAACTGGGCAATGAAACCCTATGGTTTTTAAAGTGGCCGTTAGATGAGCAAGGTAAATTGGTGCCCTATGTACGCGATGATTTAGTGGGCCGATTAATGGCCTTGGAGCAACAAACCCTTAGCGATGACACCGAAATGGAAGACCCTTTAAAAGATAATCCGTTTTCATTTAACCCCGATGATGTGCGTCGCGCTAATTTACATGCCATCCTTCAATTCCAAATGCATCGTAAACCTTCCGAGCATTACCAAGGTGTGCTTAACTTTTTACAAGCCGGTGCACTTAATCCACAGGTACTGTCCAACTGGCAACACTTGGGTTTACAAGGCATTAGCGACGTGGCGGCACGCCATGAAAAACACAGCCTAAGTTTAAAACATTGCCTGCCTAAATTACCTGCCGAAGTGTATTTAGCCTTTTCCCAGTGCCTTGAACACCACACATTGCCACACGATGTAACATTAGTAATAAAAGCGCGCTTTGAACACGATTTGGCGCAACCCAACAATGTCATTGCGGTGGAAGCCGGCATGCGTTTATTGGGTACCTGCATCAGTGACGAGCTGCGAATTGATACTTGGCAACAATGGTTAAAGAGTGACTACAATCACCAAATGGCGGCCGTACTCACATTTGCCACCCGTAACTATGACGACCTTGCCTTTATTCCAGAGCAAATTAGCGACTTTTTAGTGATACTGGCCAACTTAAATGGCAACTTTAATTCCTTTATAAAAATTGTCGGAGATTTGCTGTTTATACCCGGCACTCGTAATTTATTATTGCAGGCCCTGCGTGACCCAAATCGCCCTGAGATTTTGGCGCAGGCATTACAGGCACTCATGGATGATAAACAGTCATGAACCATGAATAGTCATGAACAGCCCGTCATGATATGTCCCTGCCAGCGACTACAAGACAATCCTAAATCATATGCTGTGTGCTGCGAGCCATTTCACAAAGGTGAGATGGCTGAAACCTGTGAAACCCTTATGCGCTCACGCTTCAGTGCGTTTGTATTGGGATTAACCGACTACGTAAAAGTCACTTGGCATAAAAGCACCTGCCCAGATGATTTGGCGTTGCAGGCGGATTCACAGTGGTTAAAGTTAGATGTGTTACAGGCTTCAAAAAAACACGTACATTTTCGCGCCTACTATAAAGAGGAAGACGGCACTTTTAAGGTATTAGATGAAGCCAGTGATTTTGTGTTTGAAGGCCGTTGGCAGTATGTAAACGGTGAAACCCACATTGAACGCTATAAACCCCACCGCAATGATGTGTGTTTGTGTGGCAGTGGGCGTAAATTTAAAAAGTGCTGCGGGCTGTAAAACACTGCGGCGCTTAACCGCTGTATTTTACACCCAGCTATTCGTCCTTTAAAGTGGCCAGCCAGTCGGTTACCGCCGCCCCTGTGGGTCCAGGCCAGCCCTGCAACTTGCATGTGGGAATTACTTTGAAAGCATCCAACTCATGATTCAATTCAATGTTACCCTGGGCTTTCACCGCGTAAGCAATAATAAGCTGATTTTTTTGGGCAAACATATAATGCCCCACTAAACGTGCCTCGCTTGCCACTAACCCTAATTCTTCTTGGGTTTCACGCAAGGCCGTTTGCTCGGGCAATTCATAAGCATCAACAAAACCGGTGATGATTGAGAACATACCTTCGGGCCATGCGACATTATGCGCCAGCACCACGCCCTGCTCTGTTTCAACAATTACGGCCACCACGGGAGTGGGGTTATTAAAGTGCACAAAACCACATTTTGCACTGCAGGCCTTTAAGTCTTGGTTATCAATAAATTCCATTTGAGTGCGCGCGCCACAATGGGGGCAAAAATCAAAACTGGGTGTGATGTAATGGGACATGGCCGCTTTTCCTAAATCTTTTATAAGCTCTTAACAGAACTTTACCCCATTTGAATTTAACATGTGGAATTTACCGCGCATTGAATTGTCTTATGAAAGCCGTAAACTCAAATCATTGAGCAATTCGTTATTTTACTCAGGCCCACTTAACACAGCATGAATCGAAGTTTTTATCTGACGATCTTAATCAGTGCACTTATTCACCTGGCGATATTTCAGCCTTGGGGAGAGCTTAAGATGCCTGTGGTGCCAGACACACCCGAGCCAGATCAAAAAATTGAAATCAGCCTGCAGCAACCAGCACCTGCAAAACCAGCGATACCAGAACCTACTGTTGAACCACCACCGGAAGACAAACCACCCCCTAATAGACACTTAGAGGACGACATAACAAAAGCCAATACCAGTGACGGCAGCAGTGACACCGCTGGTGGCAAACGTAGCCGTGCCAGTAAACAAGGACAAGCCGAGCAACAAGACAGCCAGCAAGCGAACACCGCGCCTCCCAGTGCTGCAAAAACAGCGGATAAAAGTTTAAAAGCGTTACAGAATATATCTGCGCAAGAGGTAGAGGTAATGAATAATCAGGATGAGCACACAAAGAACCTGCTCAGTGAGGTCGATGAAGATATTCTGGATGAAAACAATGTGGAAAAACCATTAACGAAAGTCGAAGAAGAAAGAGCCCGTTGGTATAACGAGGTATTAAAGCGAATCACCGAACAGGTGAACTATATATGGGTGAAACCGCCCGGGGTAGATAAAAAAACTTGGGGCATCATCGCCATGGAACTTGATAGACAAGGCTATTTATTAAGGGCCTGGGTCCAGCTTTCCAGCGGCAGTCGCGCTTTGGATGACTCGGCTTTGTCAGCCATACGCGGCGTGATACGCTACCAAAACTCCAACTCTAATCGCTATTACCGCCACCTAACATTCGAATATTATGGTGGCTGATAACATTATGTTTATTTACTCGCCATCCTTAGGCGTAGACATCCCTTTAAGAATCATTCCCCATGTGCCAGCCGCTAACCCCACCAACGATACCAGCATGCCCGAATTAACCCACAGGCTGTGACGCTGCATAAAAGTGCTGGCCTCGTGCTGTACAGCCATATCGCATGCTGCTTTTACATAATCCCAGCTACCCCCTTCATTTATGCAGCGCGCTACATTCTGCGCCTCTAACATGTAAAAGGTCACCAGTAATACACTGGGCATAAACAGTAAAATCATTCCCCAACGCAACATTTGGGTCTCCTTGGCCTTAGCACTTTTTAATATATGAACAAAAAACAACCATATCTGGCAGTATTAACATTTACAAACTATTACAATCGTTGCATTATCACATAAAATTAGGCAATAATGGCCAGATGATACGCCTATAAAAAGAATAATTTGAGAGTATTGCTCATGAAAATCTTATTAAAAACAGTATTAATCCCTCTTCTACTCACATCTATTGCGTCGCTTACACACGCAGAAGTGAATTTAGATGAATTGCTTGGCAAGATTGATGCTGATATTAGCGCAAGCCGTCTTAGCACCCCTGCAAATAATAATGCCATTGATAAAATTTGGCACTTTAAAGCACTGGCCCCTTATGACCAGCGCATCAATAGTCGCGCCAGTAAAGTAGGTTCAAGCTATGTAGCTCTAGCCAACCGCAGTCGCACCGCCAAAAAATACAGCAAAGCACAAGGATATTTAGACAAGGCTTGGATGCTGTCTTATTTAACCCCAGGCCTAGACGTATCACAGGATGCTTTAGATAAAGTCTACAAGGGCGGCAGTAACACAGCCAAAATTCAGAAAAAAGCACCCGCTAAAAAAGTTATCGCAAAAGCCGTTAACAAAGCACCTGTGAAAAAAATCGCAAAAGTTGATAGCAAAAAACAAGCGGCGGCTAAACAAGCTAAACGTAAAAAAGAATTGGCCGCGGCAAAGCTCGCCGAGAAAAAAGCCAAGCAACAGTTGGCCAAGCAACGTCGCTTAGCCGAAGAGAAAGAGCGTAAGTTAGTTTTACTAAAAAATGCAGAACAAGCAAAACGTCAGGCTGCAAGTAAACTGGCTGAATTGAACCTTCAAAGAGAACGCGCTGCCAATGCTCAATTAGTGGCGGCTAATACTAAGATTGCCAGCTTTGATATTCAGCAAGACCTATTAGACAACCACAGTTCAAGCGATATTCGCCCAGCACTGGTGCCTATTTGTCAGGAGATACTGGATAACGAAGCATCGGTTGTATTGCATACTATGAGCAAAGCCGATTACCGCTGGTTAACCGTGCGCTTAACCTTATGTGTACGCCGCCTAGACAAAGGCTATCGTTTACGTCACAGCTACCAGCAAGCTCAAGGTGATCAACCAAGCATCAGCCTTCACCCTGGCCGTAACGTTTCCTTGTTAAAACAAAGCCGCTATTAATCTTTTCATTAACGCGCACTAAAAACCGAGCACTGCTCGGTTTTTTTATGCCCAGGGAAGGGCGGTATCCTAAAATTGCAGGAGCAATATTTTAGGGAATGCCCAGGGATAATCACAGGGATGTGATGTATTAGAGTAATGCAGGGAGCAATTACCGATGGGCGGTCATACCCAAGAGCAATATTTAAAGGATCGACGAGGAATACAGTGATGCTGGAACAGTAACGCTAGGTAAGAAGAACAACTGAGGCTATAGATGAGCCTTGCAGGCGTAACAACACCCCACAAGGCACATCTAGGTTTATTACTTAAGCAAAAACAACCGATGACTCTAAGACTTCACGCTCGGTACGGGCCGCATTGGCTGGCGCGGTTTCATCGGCATAACCAAATGACATACCAAACAAGATGCCCCGCTCCTCTGGCAACTCAAACATCGCTTTAACCGGATCTGGAAATTGACCTAAGGCCCCCTGCATACAGCTAGAGATACCTTGCTCTTGTAACAATAACGTTAGGGTTTGTGCGTATATACCCATGTCCACGGCACCCATAATATCTAGGTATTTATCCATAGTGAAAAAGGCCACATGGGGGGCATCAAAGAAGGCCCAGTTTTTAAGCATGGCCATTTGGCGCTTAGTTTTGTCTTCACGACCAATGTCCATAGCGCCATATAACGCCGCAGCCGAGCCAAATTGACGTTCACGATGAACCCCCTCATAACCTACCTTCCAGTTAAAATCTGGATTGGGTTTGCCTTGAGTCATGACATTTTTAATTAGCTGGTTTTTAAGCTCGTCTTTCTTTTTGCCCGACACCACCAATACTTGCCATGGTTGAACATTACAGTTAGAAGGAGATTGCTGCGCCGCGGTGAATATATCCCGCAACACACTTTCATCAACAGGGTCCGACTTAAATCCGCGACAGCTTACTCGTGATTGAACTACATCTATAACACTCATGATCACACCTTTGTGTATTCTTAAAGTAATAGGCTCATTCTAGTGAGTTAGCGCCATAAACAAACTGAATAATTCTAATCAAGTTAAATTAGTAACATTCATACTAATGGCGCTTTAGTCTCACTGCAATCAAATTTAATAGAAATTACCGTCTTCTATCGCCGTAAATACCGGGCTGCCAACAATACACTACACATGCACTTCAGTATTAGAGAGCGGCTATTTTTCAAAGGATGTCACAACATCATGTAATAAAATTGTGGCATCGGCCGTTTTATTCGTGCGTAATAATTCATAGGCCTTTTTAACATCGGCTTTCAGGCGTTCTAACGCTTGACTGCTACTTTCTTTGTCAGATTCAACTTTAACCTCAAAAGCGGTGGAACTTGCCCCCACTAAGCATTTAACTTTTTTATTAAAGCTTTTTTGTTGCTGGCAAAGCCCTACTTCAATAGTTGAGACATAACTTTTATTAGCGATCTCTTTCATACAGGCTTTAAAGTCATTATTGAAATACTTAGCCGAATGACACAATGTTAACGGTGCACTTTGATACTGATTATTTTTGATCAAGCCAAGACACGTTTTAATTTTGCTCCAACTGCCCGTATTTGCGCAATAGGTAAGGGCCGTTTCATTAAAGCTTTGGGTTTTTATCTGTTTAAGACACTTATCTTTGTAGCTTTTTTGTTTCAAATTTTGGCAAAGGTCAACCGCACTCTCTTGGTAAATCTCATCGGCCTGAATGGAAAAAGAAAGCAGGGTTATCAGTAGTGTAATAATAATTTTCATAGTGTTTGTCATTTAATTAAAGTGATTGATGTGGATAATTTAAAATTTTTGGCTTTAGCTGATTATATTAAAAGGCCATGCTCTAAGGGTCCAGACTGCCTTTAACATCCCAGACCTTGTAAACATAGATTTATGTATTTAGCTGGCCTCAGGCGTCGCGTCACGGGCAACACTTTTTTGTAAATACAACTCAACGCAGACAAAGGCCATGGGTATCAACGAGGCTAAAAACACCCCTAACCATACCTTTAAGGACCAGTCTTCCTTATGGGCCACCATTAATGATCCCACCATATAAACCATGATTAAGACGCCATGAGTCATGCCCATTTGAAACACAAATTCACGACTAAGCAGCTCTAAGGTGACGCTTAATATGGCCAAATAAGATAAACCTTCAAGAATACTGATGATACGAAATACACTAAGCACAGGTGTGACCTTTGAAAAGACAAATACGGGAATGATTAAGCAGGGATTATATTTCATGATGTGCTGAATTTGAAGGTTATGGGTCACATCTAACCGATTACAGTGGGGCTGAGGCTAATTTTTAGTGACTTAAGATTCAGATTAGTACTATCGACGCTCCTACCCCCTCACCTTAAGCTGCCCTATACTTCCCAAATTAGCTCTTCATGCCTTTACGCTAGGATCATTTGATTTAATCGCCGCCAAATTGATCGGCAGCGTGATGATAAAACTAGAGCCTGTGCCCAATGTACTTATCAGCCTAATCTTTCCTCCTAAGTTTTTATTAATTATATTGTACACAATATTCATATCCAGTCCCACGCCACCGGTATGACGAGTGGTGGTATAAAAAGGCTCAAATATATTATTCACAACCTCTTGACTCATGCCGACCCCGTCATCTTGGAAATGAATTTGAATAGAATGATCATCCACTTTTAAAACGTTAATGGTGAGCACACCCTGAGTTTTCCCTAAAAACCCATGTTTAATGGCGTTACCGGTTAAACTACTAATGACCTGCGACAATGCCAAAGGCACCGTAATAATCTTAATATCGTCACCCGGTAAAAATATAAATTCAACATTGTGTTCATGCAACGTGACCGAAAGGCTACGCATAATTTGGCTGATATGGTCACGAATGTTTATACTACGAACTCCTCCCTTACTATGATCGGCTGCAAGCTCTTTAAAGGTTTCTACCAGTTTTGACACTCGGTTTAAGTTATACACAGATAATTCAGTGGCATTAATAATGTCTAATATATTGCTCAATAATTCTTCCTTGGTTAATTCATTATTGACAATAAACCCTTGAATTTTACCGGCACACTCTTCAATTAACGAATTAGCAGTAACACTGACGCCTAAAGGCGTATTAATTTCATGTGCCACCCCCGCCACCAATGATCCTAGAGCGGCCATTTTTTCAGCCTCAATTAATTGCTCTTGCGCTATTTTTAGACTAATAAATGCTTCTTCAGCTGCAACCTTAGATAATTGCGCCTTCCTTGAAACATTAAAAATAAAGATAAAAATAAAGGTTAATAATCCGCCTTGAATAAACTCGCCAATACGGATGCTTTGAAGTTTCGCTGAGTTATATGCTAGGTTAAAAAAAACACTCACGCTGCCAATACTCATTTTACCTTGTCGTACCGGCACAGAAATATGTTCAAAACCCTTAGCTATTAATAAGGAGCGATCTTCTTTGTTAAACGTTTGTATTTCGTTAAGGGAGGATTTCTTTTTGCCCATGAAGACATGAGCAAAATTACCATATACCACCACCGCCTCTAGGTAGTCTGCCGACAATTCGGAATCCAATATGGCCGATGATACTTTTTCGGTGTATGTTCGATCGATGGATTTTTGATATATATTCCACAAGGTGGGCTTAACGCTTTTAGAGACTCGTAACGCTACTTGGTTTGCACGGTCTTGAAGGTCCATTGAAATTTGATCCTGCCTTAACCCCACACGATAAAAAAATACCCCCAGCATTATCGCCACAATCAAGGTATTAATGACTAAGTAAATATTCCGTGAAGAAAGGGCTGAATTAAAGCTAGTCATAGGGGCCAAAGAGCAGATAGTACTCATTATATTTTTCTTTATATGCTTGCTTAGCCTCGATAAGACGTTTTGTGAAATCATCTTTAGCGGCGTATTCTTTTAATATTTTGTTTGAGGCCTGCTTCCATTTTGCAACATCTTCTTCGCTCCATGAGTTAATAACCGTGCCCTTATCTTTAAATGCCTGAAGTGCCACAATATCTTGGTTTTTATTTATTAAGGTGGTGCTTAAGGTATAAGATTTTATGGCCGTCTCTAAAATGGCCCTTAAATCTATAGGCAGCGCATTATAAGCCTGTTTATTAATAAGAAAGTCCGCCAACACCGATGGCTGCCAAATGGCAGGAACAATGGCATGTTTAGCCAGATCACTCAGACCTAAGTTCCAAGCCCCAGCGGTGGTGGTCCACTCCACGGCATCTAAATCACCATTTTCCAACGCCGGTTTAATTTCATCAGGCACTAAGGGAATAGCATAAGCGCCAGTGGCTTCCGCTAATACTTCACTGGGCAGCCCAGGACCAATACGTATTTTTTTACCTTTTAAATCTTTTATGCCTGACACCGGATGAGCCGACAATAAACCAAACTCCATACCAGGCCACCAAGCTGGACGCCATATTACGCCGTCAAGAGACGCAAGTTCGTTTGCGAGTTTAGTACCCTCCCCTGCCAAGAAAAACATCATGGAGGCGTCTATATTCATAAAATCAAACGGGCCAGCATTCATGACAGCCCAAGCAGGATGTTGCCCCGACCACCAATTAGGCCAACCACTGCCCATTTGTATGCGCCCTTCTTTAACCGCGGTATAAATATCTGGCCCGCCTGTGATCACGCCGCCATGATGAGCGCTAATATCTAGGCGCCCATTACTCATTAACTTAATGTTGGCTACCATCTTTTTAAGTTCAATAAAGTCTATGCTGGAGGCGGTGGCTTGTGATTGGAGTTGCCATTTAAAGCTGGGGGGTTGCTCGCAGCCCGATAAGCCGCTCAACAACACAAGAAAAAGTAGAAGATAGACAGTCGATGCAGGCAAGCGGCTCATGAATAACCTCATTTTTCCGTGTATAGATAAACACAGGCATATAGGTTTCAGATTAGACGGTTTACGCCCATGAGCAAATAAACGCAGGCCCACACACAGGCCCTTTGGGAAGGCACAACTGCTCGATACACACTGTCATAGAGGCACTGGGTATACCAGTAACAAGAAGTGGCCAACATTCACACTTAAATGCGTTACGATCGCCACCGTTAATCGACCCGTGCGGTGATAGACATAACCATAAATCAGGCCTGCAAACGTGGCCAAAATTACAAAATGCCAGCCCCCTGCTATATGCGCCAACCCAAATAACACACTGGTCAACACAATGGCTAATCCACTTGCCCAAGGCAGCCTATTTTTAAAGGTATTCATCAGCGTGTTTTGAATAACCACCCTAAAAAAAGCTTCTTCAGTGATCACACTAAAGACTAGATTCGTCGCAATAAAAACCAGCGTCACTTGTGGCAGTTTAACATCAAGATCTAAGCCCGTTAAATATGCCACGATTAACACCAACACGGTATAAAACGGCACCAAATGAAAATCGGCCTTTGAGGATGTTTTAGGCTGGGATAATTTAATGGTGTTGGCCATTAACAGTAAAATTACGCCGGCAAAGACCTTGTCTATATTAGCGTTAATGTTAATGGCGGGTGCACCACTTGAGATAAGTATGGTTTCTGCAATTTTATAATGACTAAACCCAGGAATAAGGTGCATCGCTAAGGCAAGGCTTACCACAGTCACCATTAAGGCAAATAATATCCGTAAAAATGTATTGTTAATTTTATCAATATTAATGCTTAACAAAATTAAGCTGGTAATAAAAAGAAGTGAAAAAATGGTGACTGCATTGGCTATATATAAGCTCACGATAGCAAGGCTTACTAGCAGAACTAAAGCACGATTATGTTTATGGGCGGTATGATCCGTAAACCAAACACAGTATAAAAGTAATCCTGAAATCAGTGTATAACCGGTTATTAATGCGCAGTTTTCAAACATGTTAGTACGTTCTAAAAATTTAAGTTAATGATGCATCATTTCATTACAGCTTTGAAGGCCTTCAATTAAGTTGCCTATATCAATACCATAAATGCATACCCCATCTTAAGACCTTAAAAGGTAATACTTATGACTTATTTCCGTCATATGCGTGCGTTAATGTAATGTGATCAATCTTGAGTAATCCACATGAACATAATTACATTAGCATCGGCGATCTCATTAGCCGCATTATTAACCGCCTGCGGCAGTGATGATAAACCATCACCGATTTCAGAAAAATCAATTAAGACCTTTAAGTCACTTTCCTTTTCATTAGTGGGCAGCCATGAATCGGGCAATGATTTTGGAAGTTCATCCGCTGAAATTGTATCGTATGATAAAAGTACTGATAAATTGTATGTCGTAAATTCACGCAGCCAAACAATTGATATTTTAAGTTTTGACACACAAGGTAAACCCGTTAAACACGGCGAAATTGACTTAACATCCGCTCAAAACAACGCAGAAATAGCCCTTGGAGCGGCCAATAGTGTGGTGGCAAAAAATGGTTTAGTGGCTATTGCCATTGAAAACAAGCACAAACAAAGCAACGGTGTTATCGCCTTATATAACAGTGATAATTTAGCGCTTATTAACACCTACCCAGCGGGTGCTTTGCCAGACATGGTCACCATGAGCGAAGACGGCTTAACAATAATTGCCGCCAATGAAGGTGAACCCAGTGGCGATTACAGTAATGACCCCGAAGGCTCGGTTACCATTATAGATATAAGCGAAGGTACTTCAGATGATTTGTCGCTGGTGACTCAAATACGATTTGATGATTTTAATGCCGGCAATGCTCGCCATGGAGAACTGGAAAACGTGCGCCTACCGGCTCCAAAGGGTGCTAGCGTCGCGCAAGATTTAGAACCTGAATACATCGCCGTTACTCAAAAAAATAAGGCCGTTATTTCACTGCAAGAAAATAACGCGTTTGCTGTAATAGATTTAAGCACTCATGCCATTGAAACCGTTCAAGGTTTAGGCGTTAAAAGTTGGTCATCCATCAGCGATGGTGGTCAGGGTTACCAGTTAGACCTTACCAATAAAGATGGCGAATTCACCTTAAACAGTTACCCACAGCTAGTGGGCTACTATATGCCCGACAGCATCGCAGCCTTTACCATTAGTGGGCAGGATTACATCATTAGTGCCAATGAAGGGGATGGCCGCGAATACATGTATGATGCCAGCCAAGACGTCTGTGATGCGGCTAGTCATGAATGGGACGGTAATGATTACAGCGTGGGCGGCGCTGATGAAAATAGCGAGCGCTACTTAAATGAAATAGGCCACTGTATTTCATATACCGACGAAGGCCGAGCTAAGGATTTAAACGTAGACCCGCTTCACCCATTAATGGATGCGTCACTGTATGGCGACGAAATTATTAGCAATAAAAATGCACTTGGCCGAATTAAAGTATTAATGGATAAACCCAATATAGCCGCCGGCGAATCGGTACCGACATTTGGCGCACGCTCATTTTCTATTTGGAACACGCAAGGAGAGCAAGTATTTGATAGTGGTACACAGCTATCAAACATTGCTAATAACAACGAACATTTTAATACCAGTAACGACAGCCAAAAGAATGATAACCGCTCAGATGATAAGGGCGTAGAGCCAGAAGCTGTAGAGGTGGCCGTAATCAATGGTGCTACTTTGGGTTTTATTGGTTTAGAGCGTCAAGGTGGTGTGGCTGCCTATGATTTATCTAACCCCAGTGCACCTGTATTTTTGGATTATATTAACAACCGTAATTTCAATGAAAATGTGTGCACAGTCGTCGATAACGACGGTGAATGCGAAAACAACGATTACAACCCAGCCGCCGGTGATCTTGGGCCTGAGTCCATTGAATATTTTTACCGTGATAATCAACACTATATTGCCGTTGGCAATGAAGTCTCAGGCACCACCACTGTATTTAAATTGAACGTGGTGACACAATAATAGCGATTATTACAACTGGAATTAAAGCACGCCATTTGGCAGTGTTTTAATTCCTACAAAGCACTGCTTACATCACTCCATAAACGCATTTATTTTGGCGATTTACTTTAGGGCACTTTTATAGTTTGAACCATTTTCTTAATTTTTACGGCTTTTTCAAAGTGATCTAATTTATGCTCCATTATCCACCATTGTGCTGCTTCCATGAGTAACTCAGGGTCATCGTTTTTGTTAGCAAAAAAGGCATAAAACGACAGCCCTACATTATCGCCTTTAATGCTAATTTTTTTATCACAAACGTCAATGATCTTGCTTTTAAGGCTATCTCTCATGGTTTTATATCTATTTAAATAAATTGAAAAAGTGCGGTAGGATAGCGTAAAGCCCGTAAATATTACAGCATTCAGATTCGTGCTTCACCTCAATAGTAAAGAGTGCCTGCTCTATTTAAGCGTGACTGGCTGGTGTATAAACGTTAAGTTTATTGCCATCAAGGTCTCTGAAGTAGCCGCCGTAAAAACCACCTGTGCCCCTAGGCCCTGGAGCACCTTCATCAATACCGCCAAGACTTAAAGCCAAAGCATGTGCCGCATTTACTTGCGCCATCGTAGACACTTTTAGTGCAACCATGCCACCATTACTAATGGAGGCGTCTTTTCCATCAAAAGGTCTTGCAATGCATATTGCCGGAACATCCCTTGATTGCCCCCACGCGGCCATGGAATCTGTTTTCCACAACCTATTCTCACCAAGATGAATCATTAATCCATCATAAAATTCAACAGCGCGATTAAAGTCATTGGTACCCAATGTCACGTAGCCAATCATAGATTCTCACTCCTTGTGGATAACCTTTTATTGTAAGTTTAATTAGCGTGAACACTCTTTGTGAGCGTTTTATTTAACTTCCAATAAAGCGCATAAATCACCACTGGCAATACAAGTTCCAGTATCATGGCAGGTATTAAAATACTAGCAGGAGGCCCCACTAACAGCGTTGACAGTAATCGCCCAACCCCCCCAAGAAAAAATACCATGGCAATTATGGGAATAAAAACGCTTTGATCTTTAATGTTTTTAGCCACCCAAAAACAAAAAGCGCCATAGGCTAGCCAAAAAATGGAAAAAAACCTAAGTTCATTATCTACCGTAGCCTCTACACCGCCTATTGCCCCCGGAATCGCCGAAGCCCCGCCGATTAAAACATTAAGTCCAGTTACTAACGCCACTAACGCTATTGCATACAAAACGTACTTAAGAGTTGATTCCATTCTTTTCTCCTTAATATTAATATTTTTTCTACATTCAGGTTACCTTTTAAACGGTTGTAGGTCGATGAAAACACTCCCTTAAATATGATTGGTGCCGCCCACAATCACTAATCTTCAAAAATATTGAAGGATTTCAGGTACACTTCATTCCCATATATAATAGCCAGATTAATCAGCTACCTTAAATAGTCATTCACGTTGAGAGCCACCCACTTGTCCAACCTAGAAAAAAGCACCAATGAGCCACATTCAGCAGGGCCTACTGAACTATTAAGCTTAACGCTAATGGGAAAACCTTTGCGCCTTATAACCGACAGCGATTCAGTACAAAGCCTTTACTGGGGTGAACAACTGGTAAGTCGTGCTGAACTGGCCGGTGTGAAAATCAATGAAATTGCCCACCGTTTTGAATTACAAGCACACGCCGCTGTGCAGCCTGCTGCCCCCTTATCTATCAGCTTAAATTTACAGGCCGAAGACAACCACCTTAGTTACCAATTATGGGTGGAACAACGCCAACAAGAAAGCGGACAGTGCCCACTGCCCAGTGGAGGACACTTAGTAAAACCCAAAAAGTCATTGAACCTAATGGGCTTAGCGGCACTGGGTTTTAAAGTATTAAAAAGTGCCAAAGTGGTTAAAGCCGTTTTAGCAGGCGCGTCTGTGGCGGGCTATGCGTGGTTATTCTCCTTTGAATTTGCGTTGGTGCTAATTGCCTGCTTGGTTGCGCATGAATACGGCCACGTTAAAGCCATGCAGTATTTTGGCATTAAAACCAAGGGCATTTATTTAATTCCGTTTGTGGGCGGACTGGCGGTGTCGGATGACAAAATTAATACCCGCTGGCAGGATGTGGTGATCTCTATCATGGGGCCAGTGTTTGGTTTATTTATGTCGCTGGCTTGCTGGTTGTTATATGCCATTACCGATATTGAGCTATTTGCTGGAGCTGCTGTTTTAGGATCATTGTTAAACCTATTTAACCTACTGCCTATTTTGCCGCTTGATGGCGGTCATATCTTAAAAAGCATCAGTTTCTCTATGCGCTCGTGGGTTGGTTTAAGTGCCTGTATGGCGGGTATTGGTTTGGGGTTATGGTTGTCGTATACCTTTGGCTTGGCCTTGTTGGTGTTCTTTTTAATAGTCGGCTCGTTAGAAATTACCTTTGAATGGCGCCAACGACAGTACTCACACTTAGTGCCGCTTGATAATTATGGGCAGTTGTTTTCAGCAGCCTGGTATTTTGTGGTAGCAGCAGGACACATACTGGTGATTGTAAGCTTTGCTGATTCAACCAGTCCTATACTTAGCTTGCCCATGAAAATCTTAGGCAGCTAACGACCCGTGCAAGCTTGCCCTTTAATGCCATAACGGTTATTGCATTAAAGGGAGGCACATTCGTTTTACCTTTCATTTTATTCTTAATCCTTATTCCCTATCTTTATTTGTTGACCTATGAGCCTGAGCATATACGTGCTCTTCAACATAGGCACTATACTTCCGCTTATTTTCACCCATTAATTCTCGCCCCCTTTTGTCAATATTAACTCCGTTTTAATCAATGACGGCTCCCCCCCTAAAACCGCCTAATAGTGGTGTGTTTGCACATTGAACTACACCTCAGCGCCATTACCTAATCATAGTGATTGGCTTTTTGGCGTTTAGCTTCATTACCGCTTGCGGGGCTGCCTACACATCCAGCTTTCTATGCTGGTTGAGGAACACACTCCAACAATTACAAAAACTCTTAGGGAGACAGACAATGAAAACTTTACCAAAAGTTGCATTGCTCGCAGCAATTGCCGCCGCCTCATCTGCCAACGCAGACATGATTGCGATGGATGACGAAACATTAGGGGCCACAGTGGGTCAAGCGGGTTTAACCATTCAGATTGATGAAGCTGAGATAAGCATTGGCGCCATTGACTATAAAGACGGCGGTTTCATTTCTATTAAAGATGTTGTCCTTTCCGGCGGCACAGGTGCGTTTGGCGGTGTTGGTGACGGCGTCCTAAACAACATTACCATGACAGTGGATGTGGCAGGTCCTGACACAAATCAAGACTTAGGCACTTCACGTCGTGGGGAAGCATATATTGAACAAGCAGCCCTTTTAGTCGGCGGTGCGGTAAGCGGAAACTATGTGGATCAAACTATCAACGATGGCGATTTGGTTATTTCTATTTTAGCTACCGACTCTACCAACTTACTGCAGTCAGTTGATTTCAGCTTAAGCATTGGCTCCATTGGCCTAGGTGATTCAACTCAGCAGGCAGGTTCGGTTACGGACGGCACTGTGCTACTTTCTGATCTTTCCTTAAACGGATACTTAGGACCGGTAGATATTATTATCGATGGCAATGATGGCGGCATAAACATGTCGGCCTACTTCAATGCTGAAGGTAAGTTAAGCCTGCCGTTTGCTTCGGTTACCACTGACTTCTCTATCCACAATAGCCGTGGTGATGATGTAGTTTGGTTGGGCACTCAAGACAAAGGCAATTCAATGGCACACGCGCAAGTCAACATTAGTAAAGCGGTGGCTGCCAACGGAACTGAAGGCCTAGCCTTTGACATCCAAAATCTAGAAGCCGATATCGATCTTGAGAATTTTGCATTGGGCGGTGCTGGCAGTGGTGCAGTAGTGGGTGATTTGTATTTCACCGACATAAGCATGAAAGCAAAAACAGTTGTGTTTGGCCATTAATAACGTTTCTGGCAAGTAGATAGTGTATACAAGCCCGCCCTGAGTTTAATCAACACAGGAGCGGGCTTAGTCAGTATATTTTTCATTACACAAGGCGTTCATCATGGTCTTACGGGGAATCCGTTTCACTATTAATATCACGGCAAAGCTAATAAGCGTTGGCTTGTTAAGTGTTGTTATGCATCAAGCTCAGGCTTTAAAAGTCGATGGATTAGAGCATCTCAGCGATATTACAACAAAATCACAAACACGTATTAATACTGATTTTTTATTGGTTAAAACTCTAGACAAAACCAAGTTACTGCATAAAACTTATGGAGAGTTTTTTACCTATGGCGCCGCGTTATTTTCAGATGGCAGCGTGAAGTTTGTTTGGTATGGAAAACCCGGTGGCGGCGTTAACAACACCAATAAAGCCATTCCCTTTATTCGAAAAGTTTTGCAATCCCAAGCCGATTCGGCACGTATTATCGGCTCAGCCGTGGTTTACTCTATGCAAAGCCAACATAGCCTGCGTCCTCAGCTAAATGTAGAATTAGAATATTATGACGGTCTAGCTGAAGTATTTTCCGCTGAATATACCATCACACAAGACCAACAAATAGATTGGGGGCGAAGTGTGCGAAAACCTCATCAGTCATTAATATTTCATCCTGCAAGTAAAAAGGGTTAGTCGTAAAGTGTAATGTCACAGGACAAATCAGAGCTCTTTAGTGTAAAAATTTATTTTTTATTGTAAATGTTTACGGGCGGCTCCTGGGGTTTCACCTGTCCAGCGTTGATAAGCGCGGGTAAAACTTGATTGATCACCAAATCCCAACTTAAGACCGATTTCATTAATGGAAAGCGGCGTATTTTTAAGGTAGGTTGCAGCAAATTGCTTGCGGATATTGGTACTTATTTCACGAAACGAGGTGCCCTCTTGCGCCAAACGTTTTCGTAAATGGCGTGTGCTCATGTTTAAGCGTTGGGCACTTTTCTCAATATTGGCGTATCTTAGCTCTTGCATGACATGATCATGAATCTGTCTTGTGAGCGGTTTTTTCAGATTTACTGGAGGTGATTGCTGCGATAAATCTGAATCTTTAATCGTATACAAACCATTATTAAGTAACCGTTCTTGATGAGGTTTAGATGGCCGGTACACTTCAGGCAATACCACCTGAGTGAATTGAGTGTCAAAATGCCATTGACTGTCGCCGGTAAGGCTTGTCCACTGTGATGATTTTAAGGAGGAAAACGCGCATTCAAAGCGAATCTCTTGACACAAGCTACGAGCAATTTCATAAATACTGCCCAAGTATATTTTAGTAATTAAAGATTTGGCATCTCCCAAGTCCCAAAGATCCTGCACTGATATAACCACACCATGACCCTGGCGACGCACCTTTAAGCGAAATAACGGAATACTGACAGAAACATGATTAACAATGGTTTCAATAAGCTGAATAGGGTTTTCAGCATTCATTACCGTGTAACCCAAAAGCCCATGTGTGGATAAATCTAGTTGCTGACCAAATTCAAACCCTGCTTTTTCATCGTTTAACAATTCTTCGGCGGCGGCAGACAACATTCGCAATTGTTGTACCGATATACATCCCTCTGGGTCACGAAATAATTCCTTGAAAAGCGACTCATGTACCGGCAAGTCTTTCATGTGCACTTGCCTAACGTCCATAAACTCGAAAAAACGTTTCACATACCGATAAGAAATAATTGGAATTTGTTCGTTCAGTGATTGCATAAATGTCCCCGTCCATGGATATGACAAGGTAGCAAACCCACTTTTAACACTCCCCCCCCTCTCCCCTTCGCCAATCATAAAAGGGGGGGGGAGACTTTTAAAAAGTGTGAACCAAAACACTTTTTTTTAAAATACAGCCCTATTACTAAATTATGAATAAGTGATAAAAGAATCATTGCCCTTTATTAACAAGCTTACATCCGTTATTAACAATGACCCTATTTTGTAAGCCTCGTTTAATACCCTCCCTGACGTTTTAGTCTGAGCTTTTGTTGGCATGCTCGACTTTACAGGTTTAATTATTGAAAAGAGTGTTCCCCGCTCAGGCCAATAATCCATTGTGCCAGCCCATAAAACTATAAGAACTATAAAAATTATAAAGCAATATAGGAGCTACATTATGAAATCCAAAATACATTTTCTCTCACCCTTACGCATGATCATGGCCAGTGCCACATTACTGGCAGTAAGCCAAAGTGTTTTCGCCGCACCGGTAACTAAAACACTTGAAATGAATTGCCCGTTTCCATTAATTGGCGATCAAATTATTTTAGCTAGCATCACTGTAGACTACCCTGATCAAGTAATATTAGCCGACAACCCAGTGCTAGGCCCTATCCAAGTGGATGTGATTACCACCGTGCCCGATAAAGCACGCCAAGGCCTAGCCTTCGTAGATGCTACGCAAGTGACCGGCACCGCACAAAGCATTAATACATTCCATACTGTGGTGGGTGACATAGATAACAGCTCAGTACTTACACTTGAGCCTACCGAAATTCCTACTGATGAAAGTGGTCCCTTTGATATTCCAGCCAGTGGCCAAGCACCTGCGGTTGAATTTAACGCTTCACATGTAGGCGTTGTGAGCTTAACGGTAGATGATTTAATTCTTCACATGAAAAATTACAAAGCCAATGGCCAGGTTGCTCCTGCCCCAGTAGGTGAGTTTGATGCCGACTGTCTAGTTATCGCAGGGCAAGACACCACACTCACCAGTTTTGAAGTGGTGGGCGATGGACCTGTAATCGTTGATGGTCCCGCCGATATTGATGTGGCCACTGCCCCCATTGATTTTGGTACTTTACAATTGGGTCAATCGACAACCCGCTCTATTAGCATTACCAATATAGGCGACCTGGCTCTTGGTATTAATTCAATTTCAATTACCGGCGCTGATGCCGCTGCATTTGGCGAAACCAACTCGTGTACAACACTTGCAGGCAGTGCCAGTTGTGATGTTGAAGTAACGTTCACCGCGTCTGAGGACGGTGTGCAAAATGCAACACTTGTTATTGACTCTACCGACGAGGACCAGCCCAGCATCAGTATTTCATTAAGTGGCAGCGGACAAGTTGAACTGTTACCAGAAATTACGGTAACGCCTGCATCACTAGACTTCGGCACTATTGTTGAAGGCACCTCTAATAGTCAAACCGTTACGATCACTAATACAGGTGGCGCCGCACTAACGGTTTCGGGTGTGCAGGTTGCCGGCAATGAGTTTGTTAAATCAAATGATAATTGTTCGTTGGTATTGGCCGCTAGCAGTTGTGCCTTTGATATCACTTACAACGCCATTTTGGGCAGCAGCAACGGCAGCTTAACCATTGCGTCTGACGATGCTCAGCAGCCAAGCCTTACCATTCCATTAATGGGCACCGGTAAAGAAGAAGACATAGGATTTGTATTGGAGATTCCACTGGCCATACAAGGCAGCAGCTACTTGGCCGCCAGCGGTGGAACCTTACCTTTAGAAGGCATGATTATAAGCCAGCTTAATTTATCAAGCGGTGCGTTCACAGGTGACATGCAACTTGAACCTACCTCTGGCACTTTTGAAGTAATTAGAGGATGGAGCCGTTACCTTGCCACTGCCACCGTTGAGTTTGAATCGGTAGGTGAAGCGGTAGGTAGCTTGATAGACGGTAAGTTAGTTGCTACTGCTTCGGCATATATTAAAGTGCCTATGGTGACTAAAAGCATGTTTGGTTTAGTTAACTGGCCTATTGGTGGCGGTGACAATTGCCGCACTGAAACTCCAGTAACCTTTACCATTGAATCCCCAAGCGATCAGCCGTTTGATGCCATTGAAGGTGGTTTAGTGACAGGCACCTATACACTGCCACCACTTGAAAACTGTGGTCTTTTAACCAGCATCTTAAATCTTAAAATGGCTGGTGAAGGCAATACAATTGAGCTGCAAATGACCCCGATTCTCGATTAAGTCTCCGTCTCTGTGACGGTTTAAAGCGCCAGAACAGAGGCTCTTACCGCGCCCATCTCACTTTACGGTTGAGATGGGCGTCTTTTTAAATTACTTATAGCAACTTTTAATATCATTATAAAAAGTGGCAACACATTACAATCCCATAGTTAAAAATAATATTTCAATAAAATATAATTATTATTCATTAGTCCTAAACCTACCAAACCATTCCAACTTCACATTATTAGCAATAAGTTAAACTTAACTGCTCGTTTAAAATAAGGGGGGGGGGGAATTTTCTGTTTCAATGGTGATATGGTGATAAACACTCAATACGCCCATAAAACTCACGAATAATAATAAAAATGAAGATGTATAACGCTTATGCAATTCAATATCATTAGACCCCGTCAGCTAGAGCTGCTTAATCAAGCTACTAACTACCCGTTCACACTGCTAATCGCGGCCGCCGGTTCAGGAAAAAGTACCTTACTTAAACAGTGGCAAGAAACTCACCATGAAAAATCCGTCATAAAAATTGAAATATCCCCTCGTTTAAGTGAAGGGCAGGCACTGTTAAAACAAATATTGGCCGAGATTCGAAAAGTGGCTCCCATTTGGAATGATTCAATTTTTAACCTTTTTAATTCCGAAAAACCTATTGAAACAAATGTACTACTAGAAAGCTTGATTATTGCATTTGAGTCCATCAATACAGATTTAGTTTTAATATTGGATGACTTTCACTTAATTAGATCTAAAGCGTCTCAACATTTATTTTTCACACTTATCAATGAAATTCCTAAGAACATACAATTTATTATATCTAGTCGTCAGTACCCTGATTTTTCTATAAATCGTATGAAATTAAACGAACAAGTATTCATCATCAATAGTCATGATTTAAAACTTGAAATTAACGAGGTAAAAACACTTAACCAAAACCTAGGTAACAAACCGCTGGGTAACCATCAATTGGATGGTCTTATGAATCAAACTCAGGGCTGGTTTATGGGAGTTAAGTTTGCGTTACTGGCTTTCCAAAAATCTGGAAGTGTCGCCCTAACTACTTTTAATGGAACGCAGCCTAAAATGCTCAACTATTTTGGTTATGAAGTATTAGTAAATTTACCAAAAAAAATTCAAGAGTTTGTTTTATCTACGTCACTATTCGAAACGTTTAATGCCGACATATGCAAGGTTGTATTAAACGTAGAAAATGCATCCTGTATTCTTAGAAATCTGTCAGCGCAAGAACTTTTTCTGCTTCCTGACCCTACTAAAATGGGATATTTTAAATACCACCCTTTGCTGCATGACTTTTTACAAGAACGGCTTAAGCTGACACTATCACAGCCACAGATAGAGAATGTCCATAAAAAGTCCGCTAATTATTTTTTAAATGAAAAAAAGTATCAGCTTGCCATAAACCATGCTAACTACTGCCATGATCAAGATTATTTATTTAGCGTATTACGTATTGCATGTGACTGCTGGTTAAGAACTGGAGAGTTTGACCTTATTATTGAAGCCATAGAACATGTAGACGAGTCACGTGTAAACAATGACTACGAACTGTTAGTGTCTATTACATATGCACTGTTATTTTCTAGACGTTTTAATCAAGCAAACTATTATCTTGAGCTTTTAAAGCAACAAGATAAATATCACGCTACACCGCTAGAACAAGGACAAGTTCAACAATTAACACAATCGGCCTTCATTGGGCACATGCTGATGCTTCTTCAACGGGAAGACTCCGTATTAGCCGATTCAAACGTAATACGCTTAGCCAATCAACATTCAAACCTAGACATCCGTGCCTTCTCAACAATGTTTGTAGCCTATGAATACATTTATGCAGGTCGATTTCATGAAGCATATAAACTTGCCCATCAAGCCCGCAGCATAGTACGGAAAACCGGCCATATATTTTTAGAAAGCTACGCAGATCTATTGATCATTTTAAGTGATCGTTACTTATGCCGTGGTACTGATGCTATAAAAAATATGATAACCGCTTATGAAGCCGCTCCCCAAGGAGGAAACTCCCCTGTATGGGTTAACTTAGCCACCGGCATGATGGTGGTACACTATGAACTGAATGACTTAAAATTAGCATTATTTTTCTGCGAAAAACTGCTGCCAGTTGTTAACTACAGCTGTGCCACCGAAGTAATTACCCATGTGTACCTTCTGCTTTCTAGACTTTGGCATATGAAGGGAGAAAAAATAAAAGCGACTAAACTTCTAACACAATTAGAACGTATATTGTTACTTGGAAATTATGGACGTTTTCAAAGCCAAGTTATTCAGGAAAGGATGCGACAAGCCATAAAAGATAAAAATGTCCCGCTGGCTGATAGTATTTACCATAACAACAAATTACACCTATTTTTGAAAACGGATGTTTTTATAAAACCAAATCAATATGAAGAAGTTCGTGAGCGGCACGCATTAACGTCTGTTTACTGGCTAGTTTCAGAGCGGCAATTTGATGCCGCTAAAAACATACTGGAGCAATTAATTAACACCCTTGACGCTCTTGGCAATAAATATAGAGTCCTTATAGCAAGATGTAACTTATTGGTGGTGATAGATAAAAGTGGGGATAAGGACGGTGCCATTAAAAAATTAGTACAATTAATAGAGCAATGTGGATTACACAGTTTATCTCGTAGTGTCTTTGATGAATCACCAGGCTTCAACGTGCTTTTTAAGGAAGCCGTTCAATCAAATAAACTTAAATTGACCAGTGAATTTCGTAAAGTATTTGATCACAACCTAGTGAGCACACCCATACAAGGAAACGTGATAAAACCGCAAAAAGTACTTACCAATAAAGAACTGGATATTTTTAGGCTGCTTGGCGGTGGCCTGTCTAACGCTGAAATAAGCAACAAGGCTTGTATCGCTATTTCAACAACCAAATGGCACTTAAAAAACATTTACTCAAAACTTGATATTGATAACCGAAGCGCCGCCGTAATTATGGCTAATCAATGGTGAGCATAAGAAAGCGACTAAAACATAAACGTATAGAGAGTTTAACTTAGCTCGCTCTTATCTCACTTTCTATTTTTTTTATTCTCAGATCTAGCTCTTTTATTTTCTTTTGTGCCTGTAATGCATAGGTTAATGCTGACATGCCAAAGATCATGCCTATTATAGCCATGGTATCCATTTAAAGCCTCTATGTATTAATTCACAGCTACAAAATCATTTATTATTTATTGCAGTATTTAATTTATCTAAAAGAACCTTATAGTTGGAAAATGTTCTTTTATTTTTATAAGTTATATTTTTAAAACCCCACTTTAAATTCAAAAGCACTGTCTTTTTATCAACAGGGGTGAGCAAATTAACTTTATTTAAAATCAGCTCAGGCTCACAAGCAAACAGCCTTGCAAATACCAAGGAAGGGTATTCATGCACGGAGTTAGTGGTATTTATTAATGTGGCAATAAACTCATCCAAAACATCACGACGTGGATTTAGACAAAATTGTTTTTCCAAGGACTTAAGCATATCTGTATAAACTGCTTCACTGTGGGCATTAAGCTTACTTCTTTTAAGTTTATGATCAGCAAGGTCATTGGCCCCTACGGTCGCAAGGAATTGATTGTTCAGTTTTCGGTGTTCTATAAACACCCGTTTTGCGTCACTGGCATAGTTATCGGCAAAAAGCATAGGTGTGAAGGCGAAAAGTGCTATTACAGTATACGCTTTTAATATTGTTAACTTAGACACTGTAGCACCTTATTTAATACGATTACTCAATATGACGAGTGTATTTCAGAGTTGATTTTATTACGTTGTAGACATTAAAACTTAATTAACAAGGATGCAATAAATGCAGCCATACCAAGGATAACGCGTAACCAATGCCATTTCGCCCATTTGTCTAATTCTTTTGATAGACCATTTACGCCAACAGAGCCCGATTTAAAACTCTCATTGGCTCCTTTAAAGTAACTAAAATATATCGCTAACATGATCAATGTAATTATTGCAGGGGCCAACGAGAGCCAATGGAAAGCTGCGCCCAATACAAGCGGTATAAGCGCTGCAAAGACTGGAAGCATAGTTGCCAAGATGGTTAAGGGCGCAAAATAGATGTACAACCGTGGACCCAGTGTACTGTGTAAGCTTAAAAATTCCCTCGGCTCCATTGAACGCCAATACGGTACTAATATCATAGCTTCAGTAAGTAAACTTCCAACCAGTAAACCTAATGCTAATGATGACAATAATTGCAGTAGTTCAATTATCATTGTTTATCCCTCTATTTATGCTTTGTATTATCAACACGTTTACAGCCTGTGCTTGGTGCGCAGTGCAATAATGCTAGAACGCCAAGAATGGAGGTTCAGCTAATCAATGCATTTACATATGTACATATTTCATAGATTGGCAGGTGTATTTTGACGAATACGGCTGAGTTGCGTTGGGCTAATCCCTAGATAGGAGGCAATATGATATTGCGGGATTAAATTTTCAATTCCTGGATATTCTGTTTTAAATATTAAATATCGCTCTTTGGCCTCTAATAAAGCCATCTCAAGTTGTTTCTTTTCATTACCGACAAAAAACTGTTCAGCGATTTTTCTGCGTAAATGCTCAATTTCATAGTTGTTTACTGATAATTTTTCAATAACCTCAAACTTTGCACGCCAGATTTTACAATCGCATAAGGCTTGTTGAGGCAATCTATTTTTTTCTTTACTGATTAATGCCGCGTAAGAGCCAATAATCGCGGGGCCCACAAAAAAAGTTTTGTTGTATTCTTTACCTTGTTTATTCGTATAAAAAGCCCTTACTACTCCACTTTCCATGAAAGCAATTTCATTGGCGTATTCACCTTCACGTATAAAGTAATCACCTTTTTTTAACTCATCAAATACAAAAACAGACTCTATAAGCGCTAACGTCTGCATTGATAATGGGGTAATATTTTTTAAAAAGGATATGATGTTTTTCATTCTATTCACATTTTAATAAAGAGACTCTCGCCTTGCCAATTATGACTGGCCGCGTATCTGTCAGTAATTACGTTGAAAGGCGTTTTAGACGTTATGCGAATTCCTTTCCCAGACGCTTAAGCTCACCAGTGGAGCCTGCTATTTTCCTTATTATTAGCTAAACAGTGTAAAGTGAGCCATATTCAAAATCAATGCGTTGTAACCTGCCTAGAATACTCAAGATACTGCCTAGTTAAATAATATCTTGATGAGTACAAAGTTGGACAGCCTGCAAATATTCATACGCTGTAATATTAAAGGTGTTACAGAATTGAGTTGCGTGTGAATACGCTATGTCTTTAATACGCTTTGACTTGGGAACGAGACTTCTAAAACCAAACACTCTTGTTCACAAATAAACGGGCCATGAACTTCACCAGGAGGCCGACTAGCAAAATGCCCCGCTTCTAGCCATTGCTTAAAAGCAACATCATAAAGTCGGCCTGAAATAATATAGATTTCCTCAGGATAATCATGCGACTTACCACCCAATGCCGTTGTATCAGCCCCGGCTTTAAAACGGGTAAGCCGAGTGTAATCACCTGTTTCTTCATCAAGTGCAAGGGTTAACTGCTCTAGCATGCCTGAGCTGCCTTCAATCGACTCCCATTTATGTCTATTGCCTTCAGCTAATACATTCCAATAGGTTGCTGTAGTTTTTGACACTGTATCTCCTTATGAAATAACACCAACCTCAGTTTATGAGATTTAATCTATTTATTTGTTAAGTGCTCTACTTCGTTGTCTGATCGTGAGCAAATTTTCTCATTAACTTAGGTGAGTAAATCTCTATCGCAAAACCAAAAAAATACAAAAGAATGACAGCCGGAGTAGCCAAAAATAAATATATCTTAAACCACGACAATTCAGCCAGTAAGTTAGTGGATTCCAAATAAAGTAATACACCGTGCTGTAGTACTACAGGTAATTGCAATATCACAAACTTACTTTTTGGGTCGGTAGTAAACATGCCCCATACAATGAAAATAAGACATATCCCGATATATACTCCACCAAAAGCCAGCCCTGTCTTTCTTAACTTCACTAGTAACACTCTCCGCTTAACGCTTAATCTAATCGGTGTAGTTTACTGCGTCCAAAATTTGAACGCATTGTTATTTTTTTGTTCATGGCTGTTTATTTCCTTATCTTTCTTTTTCCCCCATGATAGGTGCAAACAGCATGCATTGAACCACTTTCGGTATTGCCTTTGGCAATTGGACCAATAACTGTCACTGGAAGATGTAAATCACATAACTCTGTAATTTCACTACTTAAGTACATAGATTCACGGCCAAGGTCTGCATGGTCATATGATATAATTCTTAGAGCATCGCCTTCTCTACATTTTTGACCATTAAAGCCTTCACCATAATTCGCTGATTTTTTTATACCGCCATAATAAGTGCAATAATATTCACTTTTAGAGAAAGCATTATTCGATAGCATAGAGAATATTGCTAATGCTAATAAATATCGCATTCTCATTCCTGCTAAGAGATTTAGCTCGTAAGAATAGCTACTCATATACTTTCTACTTTTTTGGTTGAAAGTCGTAATTAATTTCAAGTAATTTCAATACGTTTTCAAGAGCCTGGATTATATTTAGGCGATTAGCTCCAAAAGCGTAATAGCCAGTTCTCATTCTCTTTAAATCCATTTCGATGGAAGTACTCCAACACTTATCTTTCACTACACCTTCATTAAGAAAAGTAATTGGATACCTAAACTCCCTGCCCTCACCATGCCACTCTCCATTAGCTCCCCAGTTTTGAATATTTCCGTTGTAACAGCTATTTCCGATTATGGATTCCATCTCTGATAATATTTTCTTTTTAAGGTTTTCGTCCATGATAGTTCCTTGCCAAGTTAGCTAGATATAATATAACGCCAAAAGCAAAGGTTTATGATCTTCCCCCGATAAAATGGACACCTTCTCCATTTATACTAGGCTTCGCTCATATTCCATTGGCGACAAATAATTAAGCCCCGAGTGTAACCTCACGGCATTATAAAACTGATTGATGTATGTGCTCAACGCACTTCGTAAATCAGCTACACATTTATACACAACCCCTCGGATCAATTCACCTTTTAAGCTGTGATAAAACGATTCCATGAACGCATTATCTGTACAGTGCCCAGGTCTATTTAGACTGTGCTTAAAATCATATTTATTAAGCAGTGCCTGAAATACATGGCCTGTAAATTCAATACCACGGTCGGTATGGAAAATAATACCTGTTGGATAGTCACGCTTCTTTAATGCGTATTTAAGGGCATCAGTCGTGAGCTTAGTAGTCCTAGTCGATGATAAGGACCAACCCAATATCCTTCTTGAATATTGATCCATCACTGTTGCTAAATACTGCCACCTGCCTTTTACTTTTAAGTAGGTTACATCTGCAACCCAAACTTGATTTATCTTCTTGGCATTTCCATGCTCAAGCAACCTATTCTCACCACGGGCCTTAAAGCGCTTTAAACCCGGAGCCCTGCGTGTAACCCTTGTTACTCTGGCTATGAGTCCAGACTCTCGCATCAAACGTTCAACACGCTTACGGCCAATGCAATATCCTTGAGCCTTTAAAGCTTTATAAATACGCGGACTGCCGTAACGTCCCTTATTTATTTTGTAGATGCGCTTAATGATCGCTTTAAGTGCTTTATCGTTAATTGAGCGACTAGATTCTTCCCGCTTTAACCACGCATAAAATCCACTAGTAGAGACATTTAACCACTTACACAAGAATACAGCTCCTAGCTCTGATCTGAATCGTTGGACGAATCCAAATCGTTCTGATGTTGTTCCGCTAGAAACTGTTGCCACTTTTTTAGAAGGTCATTC
>MAAB01029388.1_pt1 | contig 36572 bp, 27 predicted proteins | sample 1115991 | NCBI WGS metagenome assembly MAAB01 (sample SAMN04961124, study PRJNA320927) | seawater metagenome | isolation source: sample BD02T18 sea water enriched with oil for 18 days | place: USA:Gulf of Mexico | collected 2013-07-27
TGTTCAAGGAAGATGATACTAAACGAGCCAGCATGGCTGCCAAAAAGAAAATGGCAGGGCTGGACGATGAATATCGTTCAACCCTACTAGAGTCTGGGATTAAAATGCGCTAGCCGTGATCCAAAGGCACTTTCCATACGGTATTTCTCATTATTTTTTAGGCACAAAAAACCAGCTTAATAGCTGGTTTTGATTAATACTTATCTACAAAGATTACATACTCTGCAAACGATGACCGCTAGACTAACTAGCCAATATTTTAAGTGGCAGAGACAAAGCGTCATTAGCCGTTTGGCCAACAAACCAAATGATGGCACTTAAGCCACCGACGGTAACCACATACCACAAGGCTGATACGATTTGTGCATAACGATTGAGCGGTAATAAGTCACTTAAATGTCGACGTTTATATTCAAAGAATATTTCAATGCTACCAATAGCCAGTAAAAAACCTAATAGCGCTAAACCAAAGTGATAACTAAGATACACACCTAATACTGCACCTAATACACATGCGACCAAGCCCACTTTAGAGTTGATTGAAAAGGCGATACTTTTAAGCACATGTCCGCCATCTAAAGGTAATACCGGTAACATATTAAATAAATTGAGCAGCGCATTAAATACCGCTAAACCGGCGAGTATTTCTATATCGGTAAGCCAATACCCCACTAAACAGGCGAGAGATAATATCAAGCCAAAGAAGGGCCCCATAATTGAAATAACAATATCTTGCCAGCGAGTATTAATTTTGTCATCACTAAGCGCTAGGCCGCCAACAAAGGGAATTAAATATATGCCTTTCGTTTTCAAACCAAAGTATTTCATTGCTTTGATATGACCGTATTCATGAAAGACCAGACAAAGGATAAGTGCAATGGCAAATTCAATAGAAAACAACCAGCTATAAGCCGCTAAACTGCCTGCAGCAAATAAAACTTTAATTACTTTGGCACTTTTTAATAACTTTAAACCAAGTCCTGCCATGCCAATGAAACTAAACTTCATTGGTTGTCTTTCGTGTTCTCCTATTTGTCTCTGCTCGATATCTTTTTCGTTGAGAGTATTTTCGTGTAAAAGCTGGTCATTGATTAATAGTTGAAACTGTAAATCAAAAGGTTGCCATTGCAATGAGCCATTAAGTTCAACGTGTAATTCCCCCTGCTCACCTTCTCCTGCTTCGGTTTGCCCTTCCTGCTCAGTTCTTAGGGTAAATTTATGAATAAACTCTTTATGAGTGGAATCCTCACTGTCAGCACTGGCATCTATTTGCGAGACACATTGCTCTCCCCAAAATAATTGTTGCCAGCCTGCCATTGAGCCTTCTAATCGTAGTGTTTTGCCTAAACACTCTATTTCTAATAAATGCACGTCATACTCTCTGATATTAAATACGCAAAAAACCTTGCCCGATTATCGCTATATTTAACGATGCGGCAAGGTTTATCGACAAAAAATTAATACCTTTGTTATTAGCTTGGTTGTTAGTCTTATGGTCGAAGCTTAAGGTTAAGTCTTATCGCTGATTTACATTGATGTAAATACTCTTTCAATTTATCCATTTTGACCAATCCAATAATGAGACCCGCAATCACTAATAAACAAGCGATTGCTTTCACAAGCCCTATTTGCTCTTGGTAAAAAATGGCACTACCCAACAAGCCAAAAATTGGCACCAATAAGGTTAACGGAGCTACCGTACTTAATGGGTATTTAACTAATAAGCGATTCCATACCCAGTAACCAAATAAGGTCACAGGGTAGGCTTGAAATAACACAGAGAAAATAACAGAGCTATTAAAAAGTGAGTTCAATGTCATTATTTTTTCAGGATCACTTTGTAAAAAAACCAGCATAAATAAAGGTAACGGGGCAAATAACATACCCCAAATGCTAAAGGCAAAGATTTCTTTTGTGCCTGCTCTTTTGACAATAATACTAGTAATACTCCAAGACAAAGAGGCTATCAAAATAAGTATTAAGCCTAACTTTGTCACTGAGCCATCGGTTACTGAAACACTTAAAGCCAAGCCCATAATTGCGACAATGCTACCAATAATTTTTATAGGAGAAATATTTTCTTTAAATAAGAAATAGCCGACTAACAAACTGATAACAACATTCATCTGCAATAATACCGAAGCCATACCAGCAGAAAGTCCTGCCTGGATTGACCAACTACCCATACCCCAAACACCAATGGCAAAAATCAATCCATAGCCCATTAGGTAGCGCCACTTCACCAGTGGTCGCTTAACAAAAAACACCGCAGGAATAACAGCTAGACTAAAACGCAATGCGGTAAGCAACAAAGGATCAATTTCATTAACACCAAGTTTGATCACCGAAAAATTCAGTCCCCAAATTATCATCACAAAAATACCCAGTAGTAGATCTCTATTATTCATCATTAATCCTTTTATTGTCTTTCTTTGAGTTTTTATTACTTAAAGCACTATTATTGATGAAAAACAAAAAGAGAACAGATACAATTTATTAAACTTAAAAGGGTACAATTTTGTATTATTTATTGTCACGCTTAAAAAAGTGACTGAATGAAAGTAACAATGAATGCTTTAGTTTAAATTGATAAGGTGAACGAAAAGATGAGATATATTGATCTCGCTGAAATGTGTATCACAGATATCAGCAGTGGAAAACTAGTGCAAAATAGCCGTATGCCATCCTTAAGAAACTTTCGGCAACAACACTTAATCAGCATGACCACGGCACTAAACTGTTACCAGCATCTTGAATCATTCGGTTGGATAGTTGCTAAACCACAATCGGGGTATTTTGTTTGCGGGCAACGAACCCTTAATGAAAAGCCTGAACTCGTTGCGTTTAAAAGTATTATGACGGATCCAAAGTTACCCGCGGTGGAAAATCACTCTCTATTTAATCATTCAATTAATAAAGATATCGTTGGCCCACTGGGTGTTGCACGTATCTCTGCAGACTTTATCCCGCTAGATAAATTGCAACACAGTTTTCGTCGAGCACTCAAAAGGCAAGGCAGTAATATTAGTTTTTATCCTGATGTGCAGGGTGAGAAAATACTGAGAGATACGCTGAGCAGCCACTTTAAAAGTTATGACTTTCATATACCCAGTGATGAATTATTGATTACTAATGGCTGTATGGATGCCATTCGAACCGCCATAGAAATATGCACTGACATTGGCGATGCTGTCGCTATAAGCTCCCCTTGTTTTAATGGCTTATTAGACATGTTGGCGGCACTTGGTCGTAAAGTTGTCGAAATTCCGTCAACAGAGCAAGGCATTGATCTTGTCCAACTTGAACAACATATGAAGAGTAAGCAGATTAAAGCCGGTTTGTTTTGCACTTCTCATATGAATCCCCAAGGTATTTCTATGACGGCATTACAAAAGCAGCACTTAGTAAAACTTGCACAGACCTACAAAATACCGATTATAGAAGATGATGTTTATATTGAATTGGCGCACAGTAAAGTCATGCCCTTGCCTGCCAAACATTGGGATAAACAAGGCTATATTTTATGGTGTGGCTCAGCTTCAAAAACAATTGCAGCCGGTTATAGACTAGGCTGGTGCTGGCCGGGTCGTTTTTCCGAGCAATATTTACAAAAGCGAAAGTACTGTAATCAAGGCGTGTCTTCTCCTGTGCAACTTGCCCTAGCTGACTTTATTAGTAATGGTGATTATTCAAAACATCTAAAAAAATTGCGTGTAGCGATGCAACAGCATACCTTGAGTTATCAGAATTACTTAACAAAGAACTTACCTGTTGCCAGTAAGATTAGCTCACCTTCTGGTGGTTTTGTTTTATGGGTTCAGGTGCCTAATTTAAATGGCCGTAAACTGCTTGAGCAAGCTAATAAAATCAATATTGATATTCGCATTGGTGAGCAATTTAGTACCCGTGATATGTATCAAGATTATTTTAGGTTAAATACTGGCTTTACCATAACTGAGGCTAATGATACGGACAATCAAGAAGAAGTTGATAAACAACTTAATAAGTTGATGGCGTTGGTTAAAGTGGCAACTGAAATAATATAGCTAGACCACAAACAAACAAACACCAAAAGCAGTCATTGATGTAATGGCTGCCCTTGGTACTTTTAGCGCTATTTACGCAATATTATCGGGTCCAACACGTACAACTAACTTACCGAAGTTTTCACCTTTCAATAAACCAATAAAAGCATCTACCGTATTTTCGAGTCCTTCAACTCTATGCTCTTTGTACTTTATCTCACCGGCCATTAACCATTTCACCATTTCTTCGCTAAATTCGTTGTAACGATGGCCATAATCATCAAAAACAATAAACCCCTGCATTTTTATACGCTTAACTAATAAGGTGCCCATGAGTAAAGACAATCTATCAGGACCCTTAGGTAATTCTGTAGCGTTGTACTGAGAAATAAGACCACATAAAGGTACACGGGCACAGCTATTTAATAATGGCATAACCGCATCAAAGACTTTACCGCCAACATTTTCAAAATAAACATCAATGCCTGATGTGCAAACTGCTGCTAATTGCTCCGCTAAATCATCACTTTTATGATCTAAACAATAGTCAAAGCCTAACGTTTCAACAGCGTAATTACATTTGGTCTCGCCACCGGCAATGCCTATCACTTTGCAGCCTTTTAATTTGGCAATTTGGCCAACTAAGCTACCTACAGCACCCGTTGCAGCAGCAACTACTACGGTTTCACCCGCTTTTGGCTGTCCAATATCAAGCAAGCCCATATATGCAGTTAATCCAGGCATACCTAATACGCCTAATGTATGCGAAGGGTTAGCCATATTGCTATCAAGTTTAAGTAATTCATTGCCATTAATAACGCTGTAATCTTGCCAGCCACCAAAAGCGACAACCCAATCACCTTTGTTATAATCACTATGGTTTGATTCTTCTACTCGACAGACACTGCCACCAACCATTACCTCATTTAGAGCAACAGGATCAGCATAAGATTTAGCATCATTCATTCGCCCGCGCATGTAAGGGTCAAGTGAAAGAAAAACAGTTCGAAGTAATACTTCATCGGCTTTAGGTGTCGGTTTTTCGCTATTTACAAGAGTAAAGTTTTCAGCTGTTGGCGCGCCAAAAGGTCTTGATGCCAAAACCATTTGGCGATTTATATCAGTTGTTTGAGTCATGTTTGTTCCTAGTGTAGAGAGGTATCAAGAAAGAGCTAAGGTAAAAGTCATGTCGAGAGCTATTTAGAAAATAGTCAGCGTGAGAATCGTTTAAAATAATGCACACGCCACTTATGCTGGCATTATAATTACAATGCTTGAGTTAAGAGCTCACGGCTAATTTCTAAGGTAATATCGCTATGTTCGCCCAATGCCGTCATACCGTGTTGCCCTAATCGTTCAATTAATAAATCAATATCTTTGTTAGCAAGATCTACATCAGATAAACGTGTTGGTACTTGCATTGTTTCGAAAAACTCTTCAGTAAGACGGATAGCTTTATCAATACGTGTGTTTTCATCACCTTCAGTTATTCGCCAAACGCGTGCTGCGTATTGGAGTAACTTTTCACGTTTTTGCCCTTTACGCACTTTCATTACTGCAGGTAATACAATAGATAAGGTACGTGCGTGATCAATACCAAAAGCACCAGTAAGTTCATGACCTATCATATGCGTTGACCAATCTTGAGGTACACCTGCTCCGATAAGACCATTTAACGCCATCGTTGCCGACCACATGATATTGGCTCTAACTTCTAAGTTTTCTTTAGTCTCTGGTAATAAGGCTTTAGGTCCTTCTTCAATTAAGGTTTGTAATAAACCTTCACTGAACCTGTCTTGCACTTTGCCATTTACGCTGTAAGTTAAATATTGCTCAATGGTATGAACAAAAGCATCAACCACGCCATTACTGATTTGACGATCTGATAGTGACAAGGTCACACTCGGGTCTAACACAGCAAATAATGGACGAACCAGAGGGCTTGAAAAAGGCAACTTAATACCATCACGAGTTACCACCGAATTACCATTACTTTCAGAGCCTGTCGCTGGTAATGTTAATACTGCACCAATCGGCAATGCTTTGGTTATCACTTGCTGTTTAGCAAGAATATCCCAAGGATCACTTCCGGCATTAATGCCTTCATCATTACCTTCGTAAAGCGCCGCTGCGGCAATAAATTTAGCACCATCAACAACAGAGCCGCCACCCACAGCGAGCAAATAATCAATATTCTCGCGTTTGATTATCTCTTGTGCTTTCATCAAGGTGTCATACGTTGGATTTGGTTCGATACCTGAAAATTCAAAAAAAGTATGTTCACTAAGGGCATCTATCACTTGTTTATAAACGCCATTACCTTTAATTGAACCGCCGCCATAAACCAATAATACTCTTGCATCTAAAGGAACTTCTTTTGAAATTACACTAATTTGTCCCTCACCAAAATGAATCTTTGTCGGGTTTTGAAAATTAAAATTTAACATATTTAGTCCTGAATTTTTCTATAACAAATTTACTGAGCAGCTTAGCTAAACGGCTAACTAAGCGAATCAACTACGTGGCATAGCTACATAGAATAATTAAGCTGAAATATAAGTTAGTAATTTTTCAGCAGCTAATGCTGAGCTTGCTGGGTTTTGACCGGTAATAATAAGACCATCTTGTACTGCAAAGGCATGCCAGTCTTCTGCTTTTTGATATTCGCCGCCACGTTTAATAAGTTCGTCTTCAAGTAAGAAAGGTACCACTTCAGTTAATTGAACCGCTTCTTCTTCGCTGTTAGTAAAACCAGTTACCGCTTTGCCTTTAATCGCAAAATCACCTGAAGCTTGTTTTACATTTAATAAAGCAGCGCTAGCATGACAAACGGTGGCAACAGCTTTTCCTGCATTAAGAAAACTTTCAATTAAAGTGATTGAGTCAGTATTATCGGTAAGATCCCATAATGGACCATGGCCACCCGGGTAAAATACGCCATCAAAATCACTTTCGTTAAGTGAAGATAGCTGTACTGTATTAGTTATTTTAGCTTGTGCTGCAGCATCACTGTCATAACGTGTCGTCGCAGCAGTTTGGAAATCTTCTAGGGTACTTGTTGGATCAATAGGTGCTTGTCCACCTTTAGGTGTTGCTAAGGTTACTTCAACACCTGCATCGATGAAAGCGTAATAAGGGGCGGCAAATTCTTCAACCCAAAAACCAGTTTTTTGGCCTGTATTACCAAGCTCATCATGTGAAGTAAGTACCATCAATATTTTTTTAGTCATTATCATTCATCCATTTATTTAACTGTTTAGAAGTAAGGTAAGTGTGTGTTCATATTCGTTATCATTTTCAATAAAGCTAGTATATGCCTAAGCCCACAGGTGAACAATGCAGATAAAACTGACAACATTGTATTAATTATTGATACAATAAACTCTCACAAATACCCAAGCCACCTCAAAATGCAGGATTCAGCTGGAATTAGAAACGCCTTTAGGCGAGGCATTCATTGAAGATAATAGTTATTCTATTGTCGAAATCAATAACGATGTATAAAGCGTTTCTAAACCAGCCATTGTGGGACGTCTGATCAAATCACGTTCATCGTTCTGTAGTTCATTAAGGGAACAACCATTAATGAAATACACGCCTTGATCATGAATTGATCAGGCGTCCTGAAACGAGCATTTTGAAGTCGCTTGGGTATATATTTCTGATGACTAGGTAGTGTTATGAATGTTTCATTTGAACGGCTCAAAAGTATGGTCGTTTTTGCGCAAGTTATCGAACAAGGCAGTTTAAGCGCTGCGGCAAAACATTTAGGGCTCTCGCGAGCGGTTGTGAGTTATCACCTGAAAAAACTTGAAGCACAACTTGAGGTAAAATTGCTTAACCGCTCTACCCGCTCTATTAGCCTAACAGAAGCTGGTCAAGCCTATTATGAGCGCTGTCGCGTTATTGCCGAGCAAGCCAGTGCCGCCAATCAACAAATAGAGAATTTTAAAAGTGAACCTGTAGGATTACTTAAAATTACCTGCCCGGTAAATGTTGGTTTGCAGACGGTGGTGCCAGCTCTCAATGAGTTTAAGAAAATTTATCCTAAAATTGAGCTTGATGTCATGCTCACTGACGAAGTCGTCAATATCATGAAAGAAGGCATCGATTTAGCAATCCGCGGAGCACCATTGCCTGACTCTGGTTTACAAGCAAGTAAACTTGCCACACTAACCACTTGTCTTTGTGGGGCACCTGAATATTTTACTCAATATGGTCGGCCAACTAAACCAGCCGATTTAGCTGATCACCAATGGGTGATCTATAAACTGACATCAGGGGTATTAACGTTAAAGAAAGGTAGTCGCTCATTTAGTATTGCCACCAAAGGAAGCATTAGTACTAATAATGCCGCGGCACGCACCGCATTTGTTGAAGCTGGGCATGGTTTAGCACGCATCCCTACTTACGATGCCTGGCCAAAAATTCAGGATGGTAGCTTAGAAACAGTACTTGATGATTACACCTTTAACGATATCAATGTTTATGGGGTTTTCCCGCCAGGTACTGCCAATTCTAAAAAGCTCAGATTACTGCTTAACTTTTTGAAAGAATACTTCACCAGCCAAATAAGTGTAAAGATCTCCTAGGTCACTAAGATAGCTTTCATATTTTTGGCTATTAAAATAAAGTTAACAACATGCACAAAGCGGGAGCTAGAAGTGACAATATTGGTACATTTCAAGTAGCACGTATATTTATACCCGTGACCAATCAAGATATAGGTTTCAGAGTGCTTGAGCAATTTCAATTCAAGGCGCTGTGATGAAACAATGGTTATTCAGGAGAATCTGCTCCTGCATTCTCTAGTCAGCTATATCCATATAGCGTCATTATGAATCACAGCAACGATGAAGTGATGTTGTTCAAGCCCTTCTATTATGGGCTTAAAATGACTTTATACTGCGTTAAATAATCAAAGCATAGAATGACTATGCTTTGATTATTCTCCTTGGATAAAGTCATTTTAATTCCCACTGAAATCCCGTACTTTGAATGGTAACGGGTATATAGTAGGCTGGCATATTGTCGTCTGTTTGAGAGAGAGTCCAAGCAGGGTATTGAGCTATATTAATACTAAAAATATACTATGTGCTTTAGTAGATTTATAAAATGTTGGAGTAACAAATAAAACTTCGTACGCTTCTACTAGCTCTATTCAATTAATAATTAATCTTGAGAAATACGACTATACTCTAAAAGAGTAAAAGTAAGAGTAAATATTTGATAAGTTCCATACCTGCTTAATAATGCTCAGTGAATCGATATTTTATCGTAAATTTACACACTGATCATCATATAAATAATTACTCTATTTCATGAATATTTATAGGGGTTGTTAACCTTATATCACAACTAACGTTTAAGGATGGACCGTATAAATGGAAGTAATTCAGCGTACATTCATAGCAAGACAAGCTATTTTAGATATAAGTCTTAAAACGATAGGTTATGAACTTTTATTTAGGAATAATCTAAGCAATGAGTTTAATGAATCATCTCCAGAAAAAGCCACCTCACAAGTCATACTCCAAAATCATATACTCGGTAATTTATCGGATGTGTGTTTCGGTAAATTAGCTTTTATTAATTTTGATGAATTTACGTTACTACAGAACTCTCCTTGCTTGTTTAATCCAAAAACTATTGTAGTTGAACTATTAGAAACAATTAACATAACAGATGAGCTTGTTTTCAATATATCTCAACTTTATGAAAAGAATTACATTCTTGCATTAGATAACTATGATTTTTCAGTTAAATGGGAGAGCCTATTTCCGTATATTTCTATGATTAAAGTTGATACTGATAAGGTATCGTTAAATCAAATAAAGGGACTTAAAAAGAGACTGTTATCGGCTAAGAGCAATATAGAAATAGTTGCTAAACGCATTGAAACACAGGAACAATTCAAAATATTAAGGGCAATGGAAATTGACTACTATCAAGGGTATTTTTTCCATGAACCCGAGATTAAATCTGGCACATGTGTATCTCCTCTTAAAGTAAATTTAATTCAACTCACCTTAGAGGCGTATAAGCCTCATTTAGACTTTGACCAACTGACTCAAATCATTAGCCGCGATGTAACGTTAGTGAGTGGTATATTAAAATTGGTAAATGGGACATCGGAGTGCGGCATTATTAAAATCACCTCAATTAAGCAAGCTATAACCTATTTAGGGACAAATAAGATAAAGCAGTATGTTGCGATAATATCAATGTCAACACTATCATCTCAAAGTCCGCTAGAGGTTTTTATTGAATCATTAGTTCGAGGTAAGATGATGGAATTTATCGCTGAAGATGAACAATTTAGCCATGTTAAAGAAAAGGCATTCTTAACTGGGGTACTCAGTAATTTGGATGCTATATTAAATTTATCAATGAAAGAAGTCGTAAATAGTTTTCCTTTTTCACCAGATATTAAATTGGCGTTATTAAATCAACAGGGTGTGCTGTCTGAACTACTAGAATTGGCTAAGTGTTATGAAACACCTGACATTAAAAATATTGAGGGTCTTATTAAGGTTAGTAAAATACCTGAAAGTACGCTGTTAAAATGTTATCACAATTCATTAAAATGGGGGGCGAGTATAGCCTAACCCTATTATCATTTAGCTGCTTTGTCGGAACAGTTAGTGTCCGCTATCTATAATGCCATTGGTGAGATACTTTATGCTAATATTTCAGCTGAAATTCCAAGCATCCACGCTACCTAACAAAGTTTACTTCGATAGTTATTTTATGCTTTTGAAAAGCCTTTACTAAAAAATCGATGAGGACACGGTTATCAGTATTTTGCTAAAAAATTCCCTACATTTGCTTTGGTGGTTTTCGTCAATTTTTGAATTAATGAAAAGGGTACTTCATCAATATTAGCTTTTTCTTGGATGTCATCTAACATGGCTAACCAAAGCTTGGCAGTCATTTCAGAATCGTATAATGCTCTATGGAAACTGCCCTTTGAAGCAATGCCTTTGTAGTTTATTAATGTGCCTAATTTATGGTTAGGTGCCGTTTGGTACAAGCGACGAGATAATAATAACGAACAGGCAAATTGACCATCATAACTTGACGATATACGTTTTAGCTCACTATCTAAAAAGCGCTTATCAAATGAAGCATTATGAGCAACCAAGTTTTGGCCTTGAATAAAGTCGGCAAAACGCTCCATAACTTCATGACATGGCGCTGCGGTACTTAACATGTCATTGGTGATACCAGTATAATCGGCAATAAAATGACTAACCGGGCGCCCCGGATACATCAGCTCTTGAAAGCGCTCTGTTACCACACCATTTTCAAGTTTTACCGCACCTATTTCTATTGCTCTATCACCATTATCAGGCGAAAGACCGGTTGTTTCAAAATCGAGAATGATTAGAGAATTTGCGTTCATAAAATTAGTGACTGCTTTGATAAGTTAGTTAATTGATGGATTATTAGATCTGCTATGGAATGATATCAGCTATATCTGATAAAAATGACTTCTCTTCAACATTTTCCTTTTTTGATGCTGATTTTCATTATCAGTACTTGCTGCTTTAACCTCTACTTTTTTCGTGGTTAATTAAACCATCTAGGTGGTCAATTAAACCACTTAATCGCATGACATATAATGTCATGCGATTCGCCTTTATTTCAAATAAAAATAAAAACACTAAAATTCAATGAGATAAAATAAAAATTAAGATTGGCACAGCACTTGTAATAGTCTAACTACTAATAAGAAAAATAATAATTAGTATGAATGAAACAATAATGTTTCATAAAATAAAAACTTTGGAGAATACTATGACTACAATTAAAACAACTCTTATCGCATTAGCTACAGCTGTTCCTGCATTGGCTTTGAGCTTACCAAGTGAAGCCGCTACTCCATCATTTATTGACAATGCATTAGTTGAAGTATGTAAAGCGGCTCAAAGCAATAAAGTATTCAAATTGAAATCTACAATCAAATCTTACCGTTTACAGGAAAAAACTGTCGCCTTAAAAGTGATGTGTAACGGTGATGATATTGTTACTTTTGCAGAAAAAAGTGGCGCAACAAAAACAGCCGCTAAATTACAAAAAAGTATTGGTGACGTTAAAATTATTGATGTAGCTGCTACTGATAAAATCAATGTAACTTTTACTGAGTCATAGTAAGTGAAAGTAAATAATAGCACTTATACTATTTATTAAAGATGTCTTAATAGATAACATAAGTGCTTAGTTTTACCCCGATAATGGAGCATTACTTTCCCACTAAACAAGGTCGAGATAAAGGGTACAAAGACATTATCTAAATTAGCAATGCCTGAACCATAATCTCTCATTGAAATATGCTGCCAACAGCCCTCTTATGAAAAATTTACCTCAATGGTTTTTCATGTCCAAATAACGATTGCTTTACTCTGTCTAAATTAACAAGCAGAAAGTATGAGTCAAAGCTAACCACTAAGAATATAGCTAAAATATCGTTAAGCTAACTGGTGACTGAATTTTAAAATTTCGTAGGCTTCTCGGATTTCGATAAAATCATTTGCATTACCGCCCTTATCTGGATGGCTAGTAAAAATTTTCTTTTGGTAAGCTTGATGTATTTCAGTCCACTGTGAATCATGCTTGAGCCCTAATGTAGTCAGAGCAGCACCAAGTTTATCTACAGCATGATAACCTTGCCAAAAATGAGCAAATAGCTCATCAACCTCTTCCACTGTAACTGTATCCAAGTTCGACCAGTCCAAGTAGTAGTTGGCCAACTCTGTATCACGTGTAGTCAAGGCAGAATTCCCTACAACATGGTGAGGCACCAAAGAAATTTCTAGGGGAAAAATACTGAGTAAAAAACCCTCTGCTTGAATGTCGCGCTGAATTTGATATAGGGCGTTCATCACAAAGAAATTCTTTTGGAAAATAACTATTTGAGCATCAGTCCCCTTTTGAATAAGCGAGAGTATCCTCTCTTCACAAAGGTTGACCAAATCAATCAGCGAACAAGCGCTATTCTGCTTTCTTAAATGCCCGAGTATTGAAATAACCAAAGGGTTGATCATTGATTCTGATTCCTTTTCAAGTTAATGCTCATTTAAAGCATCAGTGCTACAGGATAAGACTGTTCCGCTAATTGAGGTCAACATATCAGGCTAACTACTCACTGACCATAGCATTAATTAGCCAGCTAATTAATGCGTATTATAGCCATTGCTAGTAGCATAAGGCAGTGATAAAACCACTTCAACGCCTTGTTTCACAGCATCATCACTTTGAGAAATGTTTTGGTCATCACTTAAATGATAGTTTGAATGTTCACTGGAATAGTTATCTATTTTTATCAAACCATTATGGTTAAACATTATTTGCCGGCACAGGGCTAAGCCAATACCACTGCCTTGAGGTTTAGTCGTATAAAAGGGTACAAAGATATTATCTAAATTAGCAATGCCGGTACCAAAATCTCTAATTGAAATATGCTGCCAACTGCCTTCTTGCGAAAAGCTTACCTCAATGGTTTTTTCTTCCAGATTGCCCATGGCTTCTACCGCGTTTTTGAATAAATTTATCAGTACCTGTTCAAGCTGATTTTTATCCGCCTCTATTAATAATTCAGGTTTTAATCCATTGTCTATTTTACACTGCGGGTAAAGTGTCGCTAAATTATCAATCATTAATGCTAATTTAAATGCAGTCTTATTAGGTTTAGGTAATTGAGATAGTTGGCTATAACTGGCAATGAATTGACTTAAAGAATCAGCCCTTTCATTGATAATATTAACGCCCTCAAGTAACGACTCTTTATTTAGCTGACTATCTTGCCTGTGTAATTTTTTTTGCATTGATTGGCTAATGGCTACAATAGGCGTTAACGAGTTATTCATTTCATGGCTTAAGACTCGCAGTAAACTTTGCCACGCTCTACGTTCTTTCTCCATTAATAAACGCTCGGCATTAGTTAATGTATAAAGTTGATGTTGTTTACCATCACTTAAAAAAGACTCTTTCGATAAAAAGTGCTCACCGGTAATCGAGCTATCTTTAAAATCAATAATACCTGCATTGGCATTCATTATTTCAGCACCAATGGCTAAAGTCGCTAATTGAATTTTGCTTATTTGGCGGTTATTAATATTGTCGCTCTCACCCAAAATAAGTTTATTAGCCGACGCATTCGCCATCACTACAAAACCCTGCTCATCTGTAGCTAACACCATGGCATCCATCTGCTCCATGATGCGCTCTAACAGTAACCGTGATTCTTTCGCTTCAATTTTATGTTGTGACAAAGTACCCGCTAAAACATTCACTGAATTAAGTAATTCTTGAAACGCTTGATTCGTTTGTAATCGCCCTCTTAGCGAATAGTCGCCATCAATCATCGACTCAATTAAGTTAGATAAAGTACGAATTTGATATTGCGAATATTGCTTATTCGCCACCATAACAAAACTGCACAGCAGCAATAAAACAATAAGGATAAATGCAATTAAATAGCCAGATATTTGGGCTAAAAATAGCCCTGTGGCCGCGGTGATAAAACAAGGGATACACACCAATAAAATAAGCGCATGCTGATTATCGCCTTGTTTAATTTTTGATTTATCTAAGAATAATTGCCAAAGGTGTTTAATCCAGTTCATATTTACTCAGACGCCTGTAATAGCCGCTTCGGCTTAAACCTAAAGACTTTGCAGTTTCTGTGGCATTACCTCGGTGAAATTTAAGCCGTTTTATCAGCGTTTTTCTTTCTATTTCGTCCAAACTTAACGTAGGGTCTTCTAAAGACTCTGCACTACTTTCATCAACATTATTAGCGCCAGTTAACATCAGCTCGGCAGTATCGATACTGTCTTTTTTACAGGTGAAAAGCACACGTTCCATCATATGACTTAGTTCTCGAATATTACCCGGCCAGCTATATTGTTGCATTGCCATAATGGCTTGCTCAGATAACGTTGGGCACGCCCTGTGATATTTAACACTGAAGGACTGTAGAAAATGTGCAGCTAGCGCAGGTATGTCTCCAACACGTTCACTTAACGAGGGCACTCTTAATTCAATAGTGTTTAGGCGATAATATAAATCTTGTCGAAAACTATTGTTTTTAATATCTTCCAATAAGTCACTGTTAGTTGCCGAAATAATGCGAACATCGGCATGCAATGATTTACTGCTACCAACCGCCTCAAACTTCTGCTCTTCTAAAACGCGTAATAACTTAGCTTGTTGCGCATAAGGAATATTGGCGAGTTCATCTAAAAACAGTGTACCTTGCTCTGCCATTTCAAAACGGCCAATACGGCTTTCTTTGGCGTCAGTAAAAGCCCCTTTAACATGACCAAACATTTCACTTTCAAAAAGAGATTCAGGTATTGCGCCCATATTAACGGGTACAAAAGAATGTTTCTCTCTCAACGAAACACTATGTACATAAGCTGCCAGCATACTTTTTCCGGTACCATTATCACCAGTTAATAAAATGCTCATCTCGCTTTTGGCTAAATCATCCAGGCTTGATAACAATGTTTGCATCACTGGCGATTGTGCAATAATGCCACTTCGATTGCCTGGGTGAGATTGAGAGGTAAGCAGCTGGTTTTGTTGAGTTAGTCGCTGTGCTTTTTTATCGGACTTTGCCAACGCTAATTGATTGTCAATCGCGCTAAGCATGCGCTCATTTTTCCATGGTTTTTGAATAAAGTCTTTTGCGCCAGCTTGCATAGCTTCAACAGCAATATCAATAGTTGCCCAGCCAGTCATCACTATGATAGGAATAGCTAATTCAAGCGCCGTTATCGCTTCAACTAATTGAACGCCCTCAGCGCCTGATGTTGTATCTTGCTGAAAGTTCATATCAAGTAAAATCAAATCAACACTTTGAGTTTTTAAATTCTCTAAAGCAGCTTGTGGCGTTGTAACTGCTAGAATCTCGTAACCTTCATCAGCTAACACATATTTCAAACTAGCAATGATATTTATATCATCATCGGCGATAAGTATTTTTTTATTCACAAGTATCTTTAATCATAAGTCGTTAAATTTCCGAAGTATGCCTTCCTAGATTATCTCATTACTGTAAGTAAAAATTAGTCAAGGAACAAGGGCAGTTGGGGATAAAATAAGTAAAGGGTAACAGAAGAATTCTTAACTCCCCCTTGTCACCCTATGCCCAAGCTACTTAGCTTATAAAAACTAAGTAGGATTACTCGTAGCGTAGCGCCATACTCGGTTCCATTTTCACTGCACGTTTGGTGGGCGCATAGATTGCTAACATGACAATGACTGACAACCCAGTAACAACGGTAATAGCAATGCCAAAGTATAGATATACAGGAAAGATTCCTTCAGTAAACTTATGAAAGCCAAAAGAGATTAAGGCAAAAAGCACTACCGCTAAGCCTAAACCAATAACCAACTGACGAGCCCCCTGCTTTAAAAACATTTGGGTAATATTTTTATCACTGGCACCAACAGCGCGCCTAATGCCTACTTCATGCGTACGCTGAGCCACTGAGTTTGCGGTTAAGCCATAAATACCAACCATGGCTAATAATAAAGCAAAGAAGCCGGTAGCAAAGGTTACGTTCGACATTAATCCCATTGAATCTCGCATCATATGTCTGTTTTTACTCGCTAACTGCACCGAGTAAGTCATTTCAATGAAACGATCAGTATCAAACATCGCCTGATAGAAGATTTCTTCCGCATTTTCCGTATTAGGCATAGTGCGATAATAGACGATTTGAAAACTACTGATAAATTGTAATCCTGATACATAAATTTCATCAGCACTGTCTAAGCGACTTAAAATAGTTGTCGGGTTTAAACGATCGGTGACCACCCCCACCACAAAAACTTTTTCATTTTTATCATCTAGTTTTATTTGAAAACTTTTTTCTAATGGTGACTCTCCAGGCCAATATCGTTTAGCCATTGATTGGCTTATCATAGCTGTTTTTCGGTGACCCAATTTATCAAGATGAGTCAATTGTCTACCTGCTACTAAGTTAATGCCTACTGTCGCGGTATCACCAATAACCGTAATAGTATCAATTTTAGGTTTGCTTTCTTCTGAGGCATAATCTTTTCCCTCTAAAGTCACCGTTGATTGACGTCGCCAATCGTTTGCAACAACACCAGCAACGTTAGGATGCTGTTCAATTTTTTCTTTTAGCGATTGAAATAAGGCTAATTGCTGCGCTGGCTCTGGGTACTTACCTTCTGGTATCGACATTCTTGCTGACATTACATCGGTATAGTTATCGCCCATTTCAAGGTTAATAAATTTATGTGATATATAGGCGGAAACAGAGCCAATTAACATTAACGTGGCAACTAAAAAGACTTGGCTAGTGACTAATAGACGAGAAATACGCCCTGCTTTTTTACTTTGCGCACCACGAGTACCGTCTCTTAATGTGGTATTAATGTCTTGTCTAGCTGAGCGCCATGCGGGTAAAAACGCTGATAATAAAATGGTTATAAGCGTAAATGCTATACCCATTAACAAGGTCCGTAAATCCATACCCCAGTGCCACCAAAATGAACCACCCGTAGGAAGCCATGAGTGCAGCGCAATTTCGGTATAATCTAAAGCAGCACCAACTAAGAGTAATGATAAAATGCCACCAATTGCTGAGATAATAACGCCTTCCCACATTAATTGGCTAACCAAGCGAGAGGTCGTAGCCCCCAAAGCTGCACGAATAGCGGTTTCTTTTTGACGTTCAATCGTACGTGCTAGTAATAAATTTCCTACATTGATACAAGCAAGTAATAAAATTAACCATGAAATTGCATTGAGAAAAACAAAAACGATACTGCCTTGTCCACCGGTTTGCGCCGCTTGAAATGACATAAGTTTCACGCCTTTTTCAAACTCAGGCATGTTATATAATTCAACATTTTGTTGATAAACTTGGTTAATCGCTTGTCCTAATTCCAACTCAGCTTGTTCAATGGTAATACCCACTTTAACTCGACCATAAGCATTATAGCTTTCACTTTGCTGTGCTGTTGCGTTAAAGACACTGTCTGACAATGGCAACCAAAGTTGTGAGGTATTTGGAAATAAGTACCCTTGTGGCATAACCCCAATAACATCGGTGATAGCCCCGTTTAATACCATAGTTTTTGATAAAACATTTTCATCACCATTGAGCTCAGACTGCCAGGTGTCATAGCTAATTAGTGCCACAGGAATTGCACCAACTTGGGTATCTTGTGCTTGAATCGTTCTACCTATAATAGGCTTGGTACGGCTGAATTCAAAAAAACCACTCTGTACAAAACTTCCTGAAATATCTTTACCCGACTGTTCAACAGATAAACGAATATTACGATTATCATAAACACCCAGTTCGCTAAAACTGGTCACATTATCTTTAACATTGTTATATTCATAACCGGTAATTAAATTATAGTTACCCTCAAACTCAACGGTAATCGCCTTGGCAGTTTCAGCCTCAGGTATGGGCAAAGGTTTGTAAACCATGGTATATAAAAACGAAAAGGTGAATAAACTAATCGACAAGCCGCCAATTAGCACCCCTAATGTCATTGCGGTAAATTTAGGCGCTTTTAATAACAAGCGAAATGCGTATTTAATATCTATTAACATCGACATAGTGATTCTCCTAAAGTTAGCCCGCGGCCAATTCAACTGGCTTAACGGTTGCTTGACGGTCATGATTAATATTGTCTTTGATCAATTGTCCATCAAACATTTCTAAACAACGACTCGCCCTTTTCGCCGATGAAGGATCATGGGTAACCATACAGATAGTTGCGCCATCATGATGAAGTTGATCAAAAAGTTGTAAAACCGCTTCGGCATTTTTTGAATCTAAATTACCTGTTGGTTCATCGGCAAGAATAATGGCAGGATCATTGACTAAAGCTCTGGCCACAGCAACACGCTGTTGTTGTCCGCCTGATAGCTGTGACGGGTAATGATTTTTACGATGTGCCATCTCTACTTTTGCCAACACTTCATTCACTTTAGCTTCAATAATTTTTTTCGATTTACCTGTTTGATAGGTTAACGGCAACATAACATTTTCAAAAACGGTAAGGTCTGAAATCAAATTAAACGACTGAAAGACAAATCCAATTTGTTCACTGCGTATTTTTGCGCGTTGATCTCGTGTTAAAGCAGAGACATCACTATCTGCTAAATGATAATGCCCGGCACTAGGCGCATCTAATAAGCCTAACAAAGATAATAGCGTTGATTTTCCACAGCCTGACTGACCACTCAAGGAAAGATATTCGCCCTTATTAATCACGAGATTAATGCTATTTAAAGCACGGGTTTCTATTTCTTCTGTTAAGAAAGTTTTGCTAATGTTTTTTAAAGTAATGAGTGCTGTCATAATTATTTCCTTATCGAATCAGCTGATAAATATTGGCTGATCTTAATTTATTGAATATTAGTAACGATTTGTTGAGTACGGTTTACTTGTTAGTTTTAGCCCAATAAGTCCTTAATTAATCTTAATTTCTTGATGCTCTTGCCAGCTTGTTGTGTCTGAAATAATAATTTCATCACCAACCAGTAAGCCATCTAATATTTGAATTTTATTGACTGAGCTTTGACCTAAAGCAACGAAGTGTTTACTGGCAAATTGCTGATCTTGGCTTAACTTATACAAGCCTGTTTTTGTATGCCTTGGCGCATAAACAGGACGTTTTACAAACAAAGTATTTTTAATATTACTAATGGCTATTAAGCCATCAACGGTTAATTCGGGACGAGCTTCAACTGGTAACTCACTAGTGATTTTAACATCGATTAGTACCATGCCTGCTTTTACTGCAGGGTCGATGCGTATCACTTCACCAACAATCTCACTGGTACGAGTATCAAGGGTCACTAGTTGCCCTAGAGCTATATCTCTTACTCTCACTTCTTGTACCTGTAATTCAGCAAACAAGGTAGTTTGATCAGCGACAAGTGCAACACTATCACCCACTTGTGCCCGCTCTCCCAGTTCAAGTGATACTTGCTGCACCACGCCAGACGTTGATGCTCTCACCTGCAGCGATGCTACTTGCTCTTTTACCCGCTGATAATTATTTTCAACTAAACCAATACGGGCTTGTTGAGCAACTTGGGTTGCCGTCATATTCACTTTCATTTTTTCTGTTTTTTGTTGCTGGGCCAGCCAAGATTGCATTTGCTGCTTAACCGCTAATTGGCTCCGCTGATGTTCAAGTGCAGAAACAGTCGCATTACCTTGAGCAAGTAATTCAGTTTCTGCATCCAATTTTAACTTGGCTGACTGATAGCTATATTCGGCAGACAATACTGAGTTCTCTAAATCAACCATCTGGGATTCAAGCATTACAAAAGCAACATGGCTTTCAGCTTTTTTAGCTTCAAGCTCCCAGCGTGCTTTTTCTAAATTACGATGTAACTCAGGATTAGATAATTGTACTAACACATCACCTTTATTAACTTTCGCACCAGCTTTAACAAAAACTTGCTCAGCTCTGCCCGAAACTTGTGAAGATACCCAGCGAATATTTAACGGCTTCAATACGCCAGTTGCACGGATATTGACGCGAAAATCACCTTTTTCTACCGTGGCAGTAACAAGGGCATTTCTTTCAATAAAATAAGAGGCATTACCTAAAACATTTCTTAATGAATAAGTGCCAATAAGTAGAATAAAAACAGGTAAAACAAACCAGTATTTTTTCCAAAGTGGCTTTTGAACGGCTTCTCTTTGTATATCCATAAATCATCTTATATTTGTTATTGCGATGATTAGTTACTACAAGTCTTGTGCCAATGTAAGAAAAAAAATAAGACACTGATAATTAAGTCTTTATTTTAAATGTTATATATAAAGACATTGAGGAGTGTGCCAATTACGACACAGTATTTATGGCAGTGAGTCGCACTTTTGAGACAAATGATTTTTTAAGATATTAACTGTGGGTTTTTCATTAAATTTTTGACCGATAATAACGACATCTTAGTTTGCGCTATTAACCCCTGCTTTTATCTAAGTCATAGTAACTCTTCCTAAGAAGAGAGCTAAATATATTAACTAAACTAAATCAGGGTTCAATCCACCTGTAAACATTCAAGAATTCAAGTTTTGTGGGGGAAACTAAAGCGCATTTTTGCCTGAAAAGGCTAATATCATCGCCATAATTTCATCTGTCATCTTTTCAGTTTCAATGAGCTCTGGTGTAAATGAAGCCCTAAATAGAGTCATGGCGGGAGTAAGTTCGGTGAGTAAATCAAGCTGCGGGTGATCGTCGCCAATAATTCGTGCAATAGCGGATCTAAAGTGCTTAATACTAAAACCTTCTTTTACTGCCTCTTCAATACACTTGTCTGCACGCATTGCAGCAATCAACCCAGGTACAAGATCTGGTTTTTCAAAAGTATTACTGCATTTATACCTCACCAACACTCTCAAGTCTGCGATAGGATCATCAGTCAGCTCAACTTTGGTTTGAGGCATAACCTTAATGGCTTCAGCAATTAAAGTTTCTTTTTTGGGCCAGCGTCTATAAATAGCGCCTGTGCCAGCGCCGGCACGAATTGCGACATCTTGAACTTTGAATTTATCAAAACCAACTTCAAGCAATAGACCTATGGCTGCTTGCAAAATTGACTCAGTTCGACTTTCATCACGCTTTCGTCCTCTAATTTTATTAGGACTTTCAGATATATGTATTTTCATAACGGCAATTCTAACAGAAATAAAATAAGTCGAAAGTGCAATTGTAGAAACACTTATTTCCGGAAATATTGATTTCCGCATTGATTTGTTTCATAATGCACTCACTTAAACAACTCTACAAGAAGAAACCTATGACTTTGCAACTAACATTTAATTCAAAACTTAAGTTAGAATTCGCCTTCGGTAAGATAACTCAGGGAAAAGAAATGCAGCTATACGGTGAATATTTTCCCGCAATAACTCCCCTGATTATGGATTATGAAAACCAGCAAGTGGGTACCTTTACAGTTATATCTTCGAATTATCCAGACGTGGCGCCTGAAATGGGAGCATTTACGCAGTGGACGTCATTAGAGGGTTATCAAGGCTTCTACAGCGATCCAAGATTTATTAAAGTAAAAGATTTACGTGATGACTCACTTGAGTTGTTCTCGCATGGCCACTTTTTTCAGTCATTAGAGCAAGTCATCGAGATAAAGCTTGATACCGACTATGCAGTGGTAATATCAAAAGATGACTTTACCGACTTAACAACGCTGCTTACAATGCCGTTAGAAAGCGACAGCCCTGTTCAAAGCTATGCAGGTAAATCATTAACTCTCGCTCTTTGGGATGACAATACAGAAAAACTGTTACAAACAGAAAGTACTGAGACAGAAGTATTTCGCATAAGATTTAACAAACCAACTCAATAAAAATACATCCTATAAAAATGGCGTATCATAGTACCTACATTACAACGTGCTTATTTTTAATCTAAGTAAGCACCTAAGGTACAAGAACAATATTACTTTGTGTCGTTAGCCGTACTTTATTTGATGACATTACCTTGATATAAGTAATCTGAAAAACTATCTAAAGAGGTCTCATTGATTTCAGTAAAATAAGCAAAGCTGCCTTTCATCTTCATTTCATTTTGCTTGGCAAGTACTGCGCCATTAATATGAGAAAAAGTAAAATTAATAGCTAAGTCAGTAATATTGGCAGTAAACATAGGAGAGAAATCTGCGTTGTTCCAAATCGATATTTTTTCAATAAATTGGTTTTCTTTTTGATAAGTTAATTGTCCTTGCAGTTTGCCCATTGAATCTTCTCCTAACTTATTCAAATGAACATTAAACGCCATGACAATATATTTATCGTCAATAGACACTAAAGACAGACTTTCGTGATGAATAAGTTCGCGTAACGGTAGCTGTATGTTCTGTTCTTTTTTCACACTATCACTTTGTTTCTGTTTCTTTTTAGCAAAACTCTTTATTTGTTTTTTCGTCGGTAATTGACCATCAATTTTTTTAAGCGACCATGGTTTATCTTCCTGAGGGGAATGTTGCTCAATACTGCTTGATATGTCTCCTTCTTCATCTTCAAAACGCGATATTTGATAAGCCCAAAGATTTTTATTTGTCTGTTCAAACTTCAAAATAGCGCGGTTTACTTTTTCCTTGAGTAAGGGCAATTCTGTTGCAGTATTTTCCGCGGCAATGACATTAAAAAAGGCGCCAAAGCACAGCACTAATAAGTAATACTTTTTCATTTTGTTTCTTCCTTTTGGATAGTAAATGAAAGTGTATTCGTTTTTGTGTGAAATCAATGTGAAATTGTGAGGGTAATCTATTTACCTCATGTGATAATTTAGTGCTTCTAAGTAACGGGTAACATAAAATTAAGTTGTTGATTTGTAATTAAATAAAAAAAGTATAAATACCGTCATCTTCGAAGTCTCTGATCGAAGATGACGGTATTTTAGAAACTGGATACATCGATTAAGACACCACGGAGATGACGAACAAAGCTTTGCTGTACTTGCGGATAAAAATGTTACTGGTAATGGTTGGGGCGCAGCCGCTGATTTGCTAATAAAATACAGCATAAAAAGAATATCTCCCTTTAATGCCATATAAAACCTGCCAGGGTGTTGTTTTACTTAACGTGACTAATTAGCTAGCTAGATCGTTAGCAAAAGTAATTTTGATTTTAGTGCCTTGTTCACTTGAAAGCGCTAAAGACCAATGTTGGTGTTCACATAAACGTTTTACAATTGACAAACCAAAACCATAACCAGTACTTTGACTGCCTTTTATCGCGGGTTCGGTGATTTTACCTGAAATACTTGGATCAATGCCTGGCCCCGTATCAGCAACAATAAGTGTATTATTTTGCATTTCAATGGTGACCTTACCCTCTTGCGTATATTGCAAAGCATTGCCTATTAAGTTATCGAGTAATACCGTTAACATACCTGATTGCGCGAAGACCTGCGCATTACAATTATCATTGACTTCAACCTCTATTGGTTTGTTATTGATAAGGTGATGCTGGTCAATAATTGATTGTTCAATTAATGGCAGAATTTTAATATGCTTTTTGTCTGCTTCGGTATGCTCTTCTCTTGCAAGAGTAAGCAGTGTGGTAACAGTCTGCTCCATTTGAGTGCTTGCTTGGGATATGCGATCAATAACTGGGTTACTTTGACTGGAAGAGTTTTGATTACGATACACTTCTACGGCATTCTTTATAATAGCGACAGGCGTTCTAAGTTCATGACTGACATCACGGGTAAAACACTTTTCTCTGAGTAAGCTTTGATTAATTCTTGCCATAGCGGTCTCTAAGGTTTGCGCTAAAATTCCTATCTCATTATTGGGGAATTGCAGAGCAAACTTATCAGGAATATTTTCAGGGGCAACACCATTCACTAAATCGGCAAGTTGTTTCAATGGCATCGCTGTTTTTTTACCTAACTGCCAAGCAATAATAAAGGCAATAAAAACTAAGACTAAGGCCGAAATTAGCATGAATTTTATTATGCCTTCTGTTATAGGGCGAATTAATAACATTTCACTGACTTGTGCGACTAGGTAGGTATTTTCTGCTTTTGGTAGTGCTAATAAGTGGTAATGTCGGCCGTTGTCACCCGAAAATTCTTTTCTATTGGGCTCGGCAATATAACGCTGCTTAATATCAGCTGGTAAGTTGTTTTTAGAGAAATATAAGGTCATATAACTAACACGAGAGGCTGGCCACTGTTTATTTTGGTCGTAGGCCTGTTGTAAATACTGTGCTTCTTGTCTGACTTCTCGTTCAATAAACTCATCTTCAATGTTATACATTAAGACAAAGCAAAACATGCACCAAACCGTAGAAATTAACAGGGTAAACAAACAGAATTGACTGACAATTTTTCGACTTAAACTGTGAAACTTCATCGGATGGTTGGTTTGCTGTTGTGCTTTTTCTTTATTCATCATTATTCACGTCCAAAGTATTTATATCACTTTTGTCATTACTTTCTACATTATTTTCTACATGTAGTAAGAAACCAATACCATGCATGGTTTTTATCATCGGGTATTCAAACGGTTTGTCTACTATATTTCGTAGCTGATATATGTGAGACCTTAGTGCATCAGATTCTGTTGGTTCATCGCCCCATAATTTTTGAGATAACTTTGAGCGGCTAACCACTTGTGGATATTCTTGGGCTAAAATAAGAAGAATTCGATAGCCCATACTATGTAGTTCCAGCGCCTTTCCAGCACGTACTACTTGCTGTTTTTTTCTATCAATAATTAGTTGATCAAAGGTTAAAGTATCATTGGTTTGTAATAAGTGGCGTCTTGATAAGGCAAAGCAGCGAACTTCTAATTCTTCTAAAGAAAAAGGTTTTGTTAAGTAATCGTCTGCCCCAATGGTAAATCCCGAAATTTTATCGTCAATGCTGTCTCTTGCCGTTAACATGATAATTGGCACGTGATAGTTGGCTTGCTCGCGCAATTGCTTACAAACCTCTAGCCCATCCATTACCGGTAAATTTAAATCGAGAATAACTAAGTCATAATGATTAGTTAACGCCAGTGTTAACCCTTGATCGCCTCGCTCGGCGAAATCTAATACATGACCTTTAGCTTCCATGTAGTTAGCAATATTTTGGGCGATACTTTGCTGATCTTCCACCACTAAAATATATAAAGACTGATTATTCATTTTTTTTCTCGAATTAAAGCGTCCTTAAAAGCACTTATGGGTATACATACTTTTTAAGGGAAGGTTAAAGGCGGCTTACTTTATAACGTTTTTAACATGTCTTGAGCAGGTTTGTAATCAGGTTTTGTGGTAATTAACTGATTCAACGTTATTTTTGCATTATCAGTTTTCCCTAATTTAACTTGGGTTTCTGCTATTTTCATATCTAGATTAGGGCTATTAATGGCTTTTTGTGCCACCTTCATCAAGGCGAGTGATTGTTCAAATCCCTGTGTTGTATCAGCAATTTTTAAGAAATAGAAACCATACATGCCCACAAGTGGAATGTAGTATTGCTCTTGATTGTTCTCTAGCAATGCAAGTGCTGATTTATCACCATCAATATATTTAGCAACGATGGCCATGGTTTTATCTTCAATTTCAGTTTCTGACTTAACCGGTGTTAATCCTAAACCTTCAACTAATGCAGTTGCCACATCCACTGTTGACGTAGGGTTTTGCCCCGTAATTAAACGACCGTCAACAGCAACATGACTTAACATGATTGAGCTTGATTGAAAATTAGCCCCACGTTCAGTCAACTTATCTTCTAACATAAACTCAAAATCGTTTATCCACTTTTGACCGAAAAGATTTTCTTCTTGATTAGTAAAGCTATTTACCGCTTTATTGGCAACCAAATAACTACCGTCTTTTAGTTTTACATTAACTAATGCCGCAGGGCCATGGCAAACAGCCGCAACAATGCCTTGTTGTTGATAAATGTCAGCGATAACTTTTTGCAGGGCTGCATCTTTTGGTAAATCAAACATAGCCCCCTTGCCGCCAACAATAAATACTGCATCATAATTTTTAGCCTCTATTTCGTTGGTCGCCAGTGTATTATTCAGCTCTGCCATAATGCCTTTATCAGCTAATACAACAGCATTATAAGATTTTTCTGGATTGTATTTATCTGCTTGTACTTGACCACCCTTTGGACTGGCGATATCAACAGTAAGTCCATTATTTTTAAAAACAGAATAGGCTTTTGAAAATTCATCAAACTCATAACCAGGTCTTTCTTCGCCCTTTTCTTCACTATGGCCATTACCGCTGACCACCATTAACACTTTTTTATCAGTTGAATTGGCATTGGCATTGGCATTGGCATTGGCATTAAATATGGTCAGTAATAAGGTAAATAGAATAAAGCTAATTTTTTTAATATAAGTCGTCGGTTGCATTGGTCACTCTCCTAATTAGATGAAGCAGTGTGACAAAGAGAAAGTGAAATAGATGTGAAAATCGTTTAGCTTATTTAACTTATTTAGCTTTAAAATTTGGAAATAATAGGTACTTTACTGCAAAGATTAAGGCTTTGATAATTATTGGTTTTATATAAAAACAAAACCCGATCACATAAGTCAGCTCGACACTAGACCATAACACCATGATTTATTTGATTTTACACAAGGTCTCTTTAAGTTAATAGCAGACTCCTCTTTCGCTTTAGCCCCCAAATTGAGACAGGTGCTAATCATCACTGTTACCAGATATAGTCTTAGTTAACCACTGAAAATAGTCCACTCTGCCGCCAAAAACAGGTACTCAATACTAGCAGAGCTTAAAATCGACAAAATGAAAATTTAGACTAATATTAAATTGCATCAAGATCATATAGTCAGAATAATTAGAATCACAGCCGATAATAGACTAGGCTTCTTATTATCAAAAATAAGACTTGAAACACGATTGTCATCCTTAGCATTACTTGGTACACGGAGAGAGCCATGAATCACCCCTACTTTTATTTCCGACAACAATTTACCATCCTTGATAACCAAAGCGCGACAAACTAAATATAAAAGCTCGGAGTAAAGCTAAATAATGTTCAATTTAAATTCTTTATCAAAACAAATTGGTTTTGGCTATGCTCTCATTTTATCTATATTTATCATTTCGCTAATATTGACGCTAAAGCAGTTAAATAACATTGAAGCATCGAGTGACAAAATAAAAGACTTGAGAAGCCCAACCGCAAGATCAAGTTTAATGTTACTCAATGGCATAAACCATTCGTTAGCTGCACTTAGGGGCTGGATGCTTATAGGGTATGAGGAGGGAGGTGAAAAATTTAAGCGTGAGAGAAAAAAGGCATGGAGTGAAGAAATAACTAAATCGATTAATGAAATGGATCTTCTTTCCGCTCATTGGACAAATCCTGAAAACATTAAACATCTCAGCTCGATAAAATCCTCATTAAAAGACTTTGAAAGTTATCAAAATCAAATAGAAATAATTGCTAATTCTGATCGAAATAGAGAAGCATCTGAAATTCTCTTCACTGAAGCAGCACCTAAAGCTGCTATTTTGATGGCTGAAATCACCGCAATGATTGAACTTGAGAAAACACGAGGTTCAAGTATCACGCGAAAGAATATTTTAGCAATATTGACCGACGTTCGCGGAACCTTTGGCTTATGCCTTGCTAATATTCGAGCATTTATACTTTCAGGTGATGACAATTTCAGAGTTAAATTTGAACAGCAGTGGAAAATAAATAGTTATAATTTTTCACTGCTGTCACTTAATAAAGATCATCTGAATAAAAAACAGTTATTAGCTTATGAAAATTTTAGTCGTGCTAGGGCTGATTTCTCTTCTTATCCTAAGAAAATGTTTGAAATTAGAGGCTCTGAAAACTGGGACCAGGCTAAATTTTTACTCAAGAGTAAGGCGGCACCGTTAGCTTTTGAAATAAAAAAAACACTAAGAAAAATGGTTGAAAATCAAGATGAATTACAGACACAAGAGTATATTAAGACTCACAATCAGTTTAAAGAGTTAAAATGGTTGCTCATTGTTTTACTGTTAATTGGTTCAATAAGTTCTATTTTTGTTGGGCTAAATTTTATTCGACGAATTAAAGTTCCATTAGACGATATTATAAATATTATTAAAGGCATGAGTAAGGGGCAGCTTAACCTTAACTTTAAAGAAAGCCATGTTGAAGAGATTCGCTTGTTGAGTGAATCTGTACAATTAATGAAGGATAATCTGTTAGAACGAAATATAGCGCTAGAAGGAGAAAAAAATAGGCTAGAAGAAGAAGATTGGATTAAAAGTAGTTTAACGAATATTTTGGAGAATTTACCCGGGCACACCGAACTTAAAAATTTTTCCTCTGATTTATTAAACAATCTTGTACCTAAAATCAATGGCTTGGTGGGAGTGTTTTATATAAAACATGACAATGACAATGACAATGACAATGACAATGACAATGTTATGCCCGCAAATCATAATGTCAATGCTAAGTTAACGTTAATTGGTTCATACGCATGCTCGGTTGATGCTAAAGATAAGTCCAAAAAACTTAACTTAGGTGAGGGGCTGGCAGGGCAATGTGCTTTAACTCAACAAACTATGTATATTTCTGACATACCTGATGATTATCTTTCGATAAATTCACCTATTAGAAAAATAACAGCAAAACATATCGCTTTACTGCCTATCTCCTTTGAAGACGAAATATTAGGGGTAATAGAAATTGGTTCTCTTGAAAAGTTTTCTAACGCTCACAAACATCTTATTGATCAAGTTATTAAAAATACAGGCATTATTTTAAAAGCGGTTTTAGGCCGTATTGAAACAGAAAAGCTATTAAGATTTTTAAATACTCAAAATCAATCACTCAATGAACATACTAAGAGTTTGGTAGAAGCTAAAAAACTTGCCGAATCTGCTAATAAAGATTTGGCGGCACAAAAAACAGCTATGGATCAACATTCTCTCGTCTCTGTCACTGATATTAAAGGTATTATTACCTACGCTAATGATAGGTTCTGCGCCGTTAGTGGTTATAGCAGAGAAGAACTTATTGGACAAAATCACCGTCTGCTCAATTCGAATAAACAACCGAAAAACTATTGGCGCGATATGTTCTTAACCGTTTCTAAAGGCGAATTTTGGCATGATGAAGTGTGTAACAAAGCTAAGGATGGCCATCTTTATTGGGTAGATACTACCATAGTGCCACTTTACGATAATGAGAATAAATTGACTGGTTACACTTCCATCCGTACAGATATTTCCTCGCAAAAAGAAATTATCACCCATTTGGATCAAGCAAAAAAACAGGCCGATGTTGCTAATAAAGATTTGGCGGCACAAAAAACCGCCATGGATCAACATTCACTCGTTTCTGTAACTGATATTAAAGGTATTATTACCTACGCTAATGATAGGTTCTGCGCCGTAAGTGGTTATAGCAGAGAAGAACTTATTGGACAAAACCACCGTCTGCTCAACTCTGATAATCAACCGAAAAACTATTGGCGAGATATGTTCCTAACGGTTTCTAAGGGTGAATTTTGGCATGATGAAGTGTGTAACAAAGCTAAAGATGGCCATCTTTATTGGGTAGATACTACCATAGTGCCACTTTACGATAGTGAAAATAAATTGAGTGGTTATACCTCCATCCGTACAGATATTTCCTCGCAAAAAGAAATTATCACCCGTTTGGATGAAGCAAAAAAACAAGCCGATGTTGCTAATGAATCAAAAACTGATTTCTTGGCAAACATGAGTCACGAAATTCGTACACCGATGAATGGGGTCATAGGCATGACTAACCTATTGCTCGACACTGAGTTAGATCAAGAACAACACAACTTCGCCAAAACGGTGAAAAACAGTGCGGAATCATTACTGACCATCATCAATGACATCCTCGATTTCTCTAAAGTGGAAGCCGGTATGCTGGATCTAGAACCGCTTGAGTTCGATTTAGAGCAGCTGCTGCATGAACTTGGTAGTAATATTGCTTTTCGTGCCCATGAAAAAGGTCTTGAATTAATTTGTCCGGCTAACGTCATGAAGCACCAAAGTTTTATTGCCGACCCTGGACGTATCCGTCAAATCCTCACTAACTTGATAGGTAACGCGATTAAATTTACTGAGCAAGGAGAGGTCGCTGTATATTGCAAGGTACAAAATCGGAGCGAGCAGCAGACTCAGTTACTTTTTGAGGTGACTGATACTGGTATCGGCCTATCTGATGAAGAGCAGAATAAGCTCTTTGAACGATTCAGCCAAGCCGATGGCTCTACCACTCGTAAATATGGAGGCACAGGATTAGGATTGTCTATCAGTAAACAATTAGTAGAATTGATGGAAGGTGAAATAGGGGTTAAAACGAGTAAAGATAAAGGTTCAACCTTCTGGTTTACTCTTAAGCTTGCCAATGCGACCAATCAACTTCCGGATTACATAACGGATAATTTACATAACCAGAAAGTTTTAGTGGTGGATGACAACGCGACTAACCGTACCTTAATAGGTCATATACTGACTAACTGGCAGGTAGAACATACTTTAGTCGAAAGTGGTAAGTTGGCACTTAAAAAACTTACAGAGGGTGTTTCACAAGGGGCTCCCTATCATATTGCGATACTCGACATGCAAATGCCAGAAATGGATGGACTCCAGTTAGGCTCTGAGATTAAAAATGATACTAGTTTGTCTGCTACCCATCTAGTAATGCTCACTTCTCAAGGGCTACGTGGTGATACGGAAAAATTAAAAATAGCAGGGTTTGGTGGCTATTTGAGTAAACCTATTGACCAATCTGTTTTATACAATACTTTGATAAAAGTAGCAGGTGTTAATAGCTCAGATAAACAGCTGCTCACTGCATTTAGCCCTCGTGAATTAACTCAATTCAAAGCCCGGGTGCTAGTGGTGGAAGATAATGCGATCAACCAGAAAGTCGCGCAAGGCTTGCTGAAGAAGTTTGGCATACAGGCCGATTTAGCGGGCAATGGCGAAGAAGCGTTGCACGCGCTAAAGAGCCTACCCTATGATCTCGTTTTCATGGACTGCCAAATGCCAGTCATGGATGGATATGAGGCTTCTCGCCAGATACGTGCTCTAAAGTCTAATGTACTCAATAGGTCGGTGCCTATCGTCGCTATGACTGCTAACACTATGCAAGGCGATCGCGAAAAGTGCCTTTCTGTGGGGATGAGTGACTTTATTTCTAAACCAGTGAACCCTATTAAGTTGCAAGAGGCGCTGCGGGAGTGGTTACCCAAATCTAGTTCTGATGTGACAAAAACAAAAGTTTCCATGCTATTGGAAGACAATAATTAATTAGGTCATACCTAGCCAGTAGTTGTTATGAAATGACGATACCGTAACTACTCTCGCGGTTTACTTTTCTTGGCGCACACAGTGTTTCAAATACCTATCTCTGCTTACGTATCAATAGTGCACTTAATTTTGAGTTACTTCGCCTAATAGACTTGATCTTCTTTGTGGCATTAGTAGCACTCTAAGACAGAAACCCACTGGCAGCAATGAGCTTATAGCGGCCTAAAAACCTAGTAGAGAATTGCGTTATAAAGAGGGTCATAACCTCACAATACCTCACCATTTACTTGAAGAAAAATAGGCTACTTTACCAAAGCAGCCTATTGCAGGTAGGGATAACTCCAATCTACACTTTAAAATTACTTAAATTTAACCTGAGCAAACTTCATTGGCGTGTAAATTAGTATTCTTATACATCTACCATTAGTTCTTTCACCGAACTCTTTAAACTATGACGACTAGCATAGATACCTAATAGCGTTACCGTACTCAAGATAATGGTCAATGTGATAATCAAAATCAAAAAGTCGGGTTGATAAATAAGTGAAAACTGTGATTGATAAATTAACATGCCCGTGAGGTAAGTACCGGCTATCGCGCCCGTTGCTATGATTAATGCCGTAATCAACCATTCAATAATGTTTAGCTGCAAACAGGTACTTTTTAAAAAGCCAAAACTCATAATCACGCTGTTCTTTTTCTTTTCTTTACTTTCAAGCGCATTGATAGAAGACAAAATAACAATGATGGCGAGTAAAATGATCATCAAGGCAAAACCACTAATAACTTTGGTAATCATTGCTAAGATTGAATCAAATTGTTTTGTTAATTCTTGCAAGGATACCATGCGTATGGTCGGATGCTTTTTCCACAACTCACCGAGCAGTGGCCATTGATCATCATTCAATTCTAAACTGGCCATATTGTATTGAGGCGCGTTGATATGTTCTATTGCCGTTTGGGGCATTTGTACCCAAAATATAATTGAACCCGAGCCTGGTTTATAAACATGACTTGCGGTAATAGTGAAGTTATAACTTTGTTGATGAATAATGAAAGTAAGCTCATCACCAAGGTCTAAACCTAAATCAGTCATCACTTCTTCTTCTAATGAAATTTGTTGCCAATTTTCCGAGTCTTTCTCCCACCACTTCCCTTGTACTAAGCTATTGGTATTTGGAAGTGCTTGAGTCCAATGAAGCCGAATAGATTTAGATAACGTCGCTAAACTGTCACTGGGCTTTGTGGTAAATTCATTAAGAGTTAGGTTATTAATTTTTACAACCTTTGCATAGAAATATGGTTTAGATTGACGCAAATTAACATCATATTTATTAGACCATTCTTTGATTGCATCCATTTCAATTTCGCTTGCTTGTGAAACCATCAAATTGCCATCATGGGTTCTTTGATATGATGCCATGGTATTGCCTAAATCTTTTAAAAACATTAGGGTGAACAACAGTAAAAATGTACTTAATCCAATACCTAAGATTTGGGTACTTTTACTTAATAAGCGTTGCTTCATCATAAACAGCGTAAAAGGAACTAACCCTGAAAATTGTTGAGTACATTTTTCGCCCAAGGTTAATACTGTCCAACTGATAAAAGCTATTAACATGATGGTAATTAATATACTGCTCACTAACATCAAGGTTAACAGGCCATTATCAGAGTACTTAACAGCCACCAAAACCAGAACAACTAAAGCGCAAAGTTTAACTAGCGTTAAAGAAATACTTTTCTGATTTTGGTGAAACAATTTCGATACTGATGTTTGATATAATGTTAACCAAACGGGTGAATGAAAAACAGCAAAAAGCAAAACACTGGTTGCTATTGTTTTTGCTGTAAGCCAAACATCTAACTGCCAAGTAAGCTCGACAAATGTTTCAGATAACCAACTAACGACTACCCAATGAAATGCACTAGATAAAATGGCAACTACAGGTATAAGTACTAAGATATTAATGAACCATTTGAAAAGAGACAACTGTAAACCAGTCGCTTTTGAAGCACCTAAACTCATACAAATGGCTGAAAAATACTGTTCTTTTTTTAAGTGAACTTGCGCTATTTGTTCAATAGCGATAGCAGCCATAAAAAATAAAATAATAGAAGCTAAGCCTAAAAAATTTTCAGTACGCTGCCAAAATAAAGCGAGCGGATGAGCACCTGATTTGTGGTGAACCTTAGCTGCAGGAAGTTGTTTTTCTTGCCAATCAATAAGCTGCTTTACTTGTGATTTTGAAGCAGAAATAAGATAACTATGCTGAATAAGATCTAATGGAAACGCTAATTTTTTCATATCGCTCATATTAACGATAGCTCTCATTGAGACATTATGCCCTTCCATTAACCTATCAGGTTCATGAATCAATACTCTAGAGACGATAAATTCTTGCTCACTTAGCTCAATAGAGTCACCGATTGATAGCCCTAAGCTGGCTAATAATCGACTGTCTACCCAAACATTACCCGTTGCAGGTCCCGCATATGTGGCAATGGCGGGGCTCTGTAAAGACAGCGATGTCAGTAACTCTCCTTGTAAAGGATAATCATTTCCTACAGCTTTTAACTTTGTACTTTGCCATTTACCATTAAATGTGAGTGTTGTATTGATTTGTAAGGTATTAACGACATTTTCACTAAAATTTTCTAGTGATGTCAGTTGCTTGCTCGTTAACTTATTTTTTTGAGTTAATACAGCATCGGCACCTAATAGGTTATTCAAGTTATTGTGCAAGTAATGTTGAATGGTATTACTTGATAACGTTAAAGTGATTATGAAGATCATTAAGATGGCCTGCACCCAGCGTAATAATTTTTGATGAGGCTGACGATATTCTTGTTTAAAATAGTGCCAAGCGAATTGAAGATGATTGATTAACATGATGATACCTGCCCCTCTTCAACTTGTTGCTCGTTATCTACATCATTCGACGTTACTTTTGTCAGCTCCCCATTGGCCAGTGAATAGATGTTTTTAGCCTTACTCGCCAGTACACTACTGTGGGTAACAATAATTAAACCTGCGTTGTTCTCTTTGCAGCATTCAAATAAAATATCAGCAATTTCATTGGCATTGTGTTGGTCTAAATTACCCGTGGGTTCATCTGCGAATATAAATTTAGGTGAAAAGACTAAAGCACGAGCAATGGCAACACGTTGCTGCTCCCCCCCACTTAATTGTGATGGTTTATGATGAGCTCTGTTCGACAAGCCTACTTTTTCTAACCAAGTTTCAGCTTTTTTAATCGCTTGTTTATCACCACGTAATTTCAACGGTAAAGCAATATTGTGTAGAGCGGTTAATTCAGGTAGTAAATGAAATTGCTGAAAAATAAAACCAATTTCAGAACGTAAATTATCAAGCGTTGAGCTGTGATTACCCTCGATGAAATGCCCTTGACCTGTTGTTGGTTTTTCTAATCCTGAAAGCAACATAAGTAAGCTTGACTTACCTGCGCCCGAAGGGCCTGTTATAGCGTATGATTGACCTTGTTTTATTGATAAATCAAGGCTTTCAAATAGGGTAATTGTTGCTTCATTATTCTCAGAAGAATTGCTGTTAGAAGACTTACTTCCAGAAACATAGCTTTCAAAGGACTGAGAAACATTTTTTAATTCAATAGAACAAGACATACATTTTCACCACGATAAGATTTCATGGAGATATCATATTGAGCAGCTTGTGAAACGAATGTGAAATGTAGAGAAATAACAGTGTGGGCATTCAAAACATCATCATTTTCAGGTACAAAAAAACCGATAATAAAATCGGTTTTTTAGTAATACATATATTAAAACACTCGTTGTTAATTAAGTCCGGTAAAGCACTTTAATAACATGCCAACCAAATTTAGTTTTAACGAGGTGAGGCTCTAATATTGCGCCTTTAAATGCTATTTTATCAAACTGAGGTACCATTGTGCCTCGTTTAAACTCGCCTAAATCACCGCCCTGACGTTTGGTTGGGCAGGTTGAATTTCTACGCGCCAACTTGCCAAAGTCGGCGCCTTTTTGCAGTTGCTCTTTTAACTTCTGAGCTTCTGCTTTGGTCTTAACCAGTATGTGTCTTGCGCAGGCAACAGCCATAATCAATACCTCCGTCGATGAATAGAATTCACACCGCTTTTAAAGAATTCGAACAGGGAACTTACGTCCCTTAATTTTACCATTAAGCAAACGACCTAGGGCTTTTTGTGATGATTCGCGTTTAATCGCCACAAAAGCCACAAAGTTCATCACATTAATTTTTCCTACCTGATCACCCGCAATACCCGCATCTCCGGTTAATGCCCCCAAAATATCGCCTGGACGTACCTTTTGCTTCTTACCACCTTGAATACACAGAGTTACCATAGGTGGCTGGTTGGCCTCATTATAGCCTTCCGGTAATTCAGAAAGAGGTGAAGACGGCAGATGTTTTTGCAGTGTATCTTCCAGGCGCTGCATCTTGCGATATTCCCCTGGAGTTGAGAATGTAACGGCGGACCCTGTTTTACCCGCACGACCCGTACGACCAATACGGTGTATGAAAGTATCCGTATCTCTAGGCATATCGTAGTTCAGCACCAACTGAAGATCAGCAATATCCAAACCACGAGCAGCAACATCGGTAGCAACCAGAATAGTGGCGCTCTGATTTGAGAATTGCACTAGGGTTTGCTCACGCTCACGCTGCTCCATATCTCCGTGTAATGCCATCGCCACATATCCCTGTTGATTT
>MAAB01038332.1_pt1 | contig 36332 bp, 35 predicted proteins | sample 1115991 | NCBI WGS metagenome assembly MAAB01 (sample SAMN04961124, study PRJNA320927) | seawater metagenome | isolation source: sample BD02T18 sea water enriched with oil for 18 days | place: USA:Gulf of Mexico | collected 2013-07-27
AGCAAATCACTGGCCCCTCTTTTGATGACTTCAATTTGCTGCGTTCGGCGGCGCTAGCCGGCCAAGGTATTGCCTTGTGTCCGCTGGCGATGATTGAAGATGATCTATACAGTCAACGATTAGTACAATTGTCAGATATCCCAGTGAATGTCAGTAGTGGTTACTACATGCTACAAAAGGACGCTGTGCAACCCGGAGCAGCCACTGCGGCTAAGTTATTTCGCGACTGGGTGTTTAACAGCAGCTAAGGCGAGTCGGAAGTTGGAAGTTGGAAGTTGGAAGTTGGAAGTTGGAAGTTGGAAGTTGGAAGTTGGAAGTTTAGCTTGCTCTGTTTTGAGAGCGCAGCCAAGCAAGTAAATTTTAGATACCACCGGCTTCGTACTTGGAGAGCACGATACAAGTGGTGGTGCGCTCAACTCCCTCTGTTTCGCGAATATCATCAACCAGCTGATCCAACTCAGAGCTGGCCTCAACGGTCAATTCAACAATTAAGTCATAACTGCCACTGACAGACATGATGGAGCTAATTTGCGAGCGCTGCTGCAGCTCTTTAATGATTCGCCGGGACACGCCGGGACGTAAATTGATTAACATTTGCGCCTTTAATAAACGCCGTTGGTACTGTTGATCAAACTCTATGGTAAACGCTTTTATCACACCGCGACGCTGCAGCGCATCAATGCGGTTTTGCACTGTGGTGCGCGATACCCCAAGCTTTTTCCCCAGCGAGACTACCGACTCTCGGGCGTTATTAGTTAACAACTTAATTAACTGCTTATCTCTGCTGTCTAACTCCATGGCACCTCAACCTATCATATTTGCACTTTGCTAATTTTAATTTGCAATATGTTAGATATTAACTTGCATAATCACAGTTTGTACAATTGTTTGTGACCCACAGCACCTTTAAGCTGGATTTATCAATTACAGGAGCTCCCAGATGCAACATATTCGATATCAAAACAGTGTCATGCAAGTAGAAGGCATCGCCATCAGCGATTTAGCTTCTCGCTACCCAACCCCTTTTTACTGCTACAGTGCCAACACTTTTCGCCAGCAGTATCGCCGCTTTGCTGATGCCTTTGCCGATTTCCCAGCACTGGTTTGTTACGCGCTGAAAGTAAATTCTAACCAGGCGATATTAAAAATATTGGCCGATGAGGGGGCCGGTGCCGATGTAGTCTCTGAAGGTGAGTTACGCCGGGCTTTGGCAGCTGGCATTCCCGCTGGAAAAATCGTATTTTCCGGTGTCGCCAAGACCGCAGCTGAGATTCAATTCGCACTGCAGTGTGGTATTCACTGCTTTAATGTTGAATCTGAGTCCGAACTCTACAAAATTTCTGAAGTGGCAGAGCAAACTAATAGCAGTGCCGCTATTTCCCTAAGGATTAATCCCGACATAGACGCTGGCACCCACGCTAAAATTTCCACCGGAAAAAGCGAAAACAAATTTGGTATTCCCTGGAAACGGGCTCTGCAGACTTATCAGCTGGCAGCATCGCTGCCGGGAATCAAAATCACTGGCATAGATATGCACATCGGCAGTCAAATCAGCAAAATCAGTGCCTTCGACCAATCGATTGCCCGTTTGGTAGATCTGATTGCACAGCTGCGCGAGCTGGACATCAACATCCGGCACATTGATTTTGGGGGCGGGTTGGCGATTCCCTACACCGCAGAAGATACAGATGAACAAACACTATTGGCCGAGTACGCCACAGTGATCAGGCGCCACGCCAGCGCGTTAAACTGTCAGATTATCTTTGAGCCCGGCAGATTTATTGCCGGCAACGCCGGAGTCCTAGTCACTAAAGTGATATACGTGAAGCCAGTAGAACAGAAGACATTTCTCATTGTAGATGCGGCGATGAATGATTTAATCCGCCCGACACTTTACGACGCCTGGCATCATGTGGCACCGGTCATTGAACCGGATGTAAAGGCACCGACATTAGTGGTAGATGTGGTCGGTCCGGTCTGTGAAACCGGTGATTATCTGGCACTGGACAGATCTATGCCCAAAATAGAGGAGGGAGAACTGTTAGTACTGCACTCCGCTGGCGCATACGGTGCAGTGGCCTCCAATACTTACAACAGCCGCCCTTTAATCGCCGAAGTACTAGTGGATGGCGAGCGAGAACATCTAATTCGACCCAGCCCCACACTCCAGCAGCTAATCGATCTGGACTCAGTCCCAGACTGGCTATAAAACCATTACAGAGCAAACCCAGAGCTATTCACTAGCTCTGGGTGCTCTCAACTTACAGCACAGGACTGCCAACTTCCGCCTTCAGTCTTCCGTCTTCCGTCTTCCGTCTTCCGTCTTCCGTCTTCCGTCTTCCGTCTTCCGTCTTCCGTCTTCCGTCTTCCGTCTTCCAACTTCCAACTTCCAACTTCCAACTTCCAACTCAACTCGCCTGAGCCACTACCGACTGATTTTTTACTCTGTTCAATATATTAAACCCCAGCAACAACAAACCGGGCGTTAACAGCGACATCGCCAGCCAGTTACTGTTTTCCCAGCCAATGGCGTGGAACAGAAATCCCGCTGAGAGCGCCCCTATGGTATTGAGAAATGCCACTGCCGATTCGTTGATACCCTGCAATTTATGTGCATCCCCAGGCAGAGTTGCCACCATCGCACTTCCTCCGACGTACAACATATTCCAGCCAACACCTATGCCGATCAAGGCGATTAATATCCCCTGATAACCACTGCTGTATATAGCGATCAACATTGAGCTAAACATTACCAGGTAGCCAATCGAAATTACTGCCTGGGCACCTATAGCAGAAATGATTCTACCCATGAACAGTGAAGGTAAGAACATGGCAATAACATGGCACTGAATCACAAACATGATATCTGCAAAAGCAATGCCCATGGCACTCATTTTCAGTGACGACTGCATCATTAACAACGCCATCAACATATAGCCAAATCCGGATGAATAAATGGCCACGAACAACGGTAGCGACAAGACCTTACCTGCAGCCATAGCGCTGGCAGGCTTTGCCTGTGCTTGGCTAGCAGCTTCTGGCTTATCAGCAGGCAGTGCCAACAACAGCAGCAAAACTAATCCAGCGATGACAGTGAAAACCAGATAGCTACCGCTAAATGCATATTGCTCAATCAGTAAACGACTGTGCTGCGCGATCACCGGGCCGATAAAGGCGGCGACAAGCCCCCCTAAAGTGACCAGCGATAGTACTTTAGCCTTCTCTTTGTCTTGTAAACCGTCGGTCGCGGCAAAGCGGAAGAAGGCAAAGGCACTCAAGGTCACCCCGAAAGAGGCATGTGCCGCTAAGTTAATATAAAAAGAGTGCTGCACTATCGACCAGGCACCCAATAAGCCACCGAGTGCCAGGGCAAATGCCCCCAGAAAAAATACCGGCCGACGCCCGAAACGCTTCATCGACATCGACAACAAATATGAGCAGACGATAACCGCGGCAAATTGTACCCCGTAAGAAAGTGTCGATAGCGAGGGAATAGGCGCCAATGATTTCCCCACTATTGGAGAGATCGAAACGGTGATGACGGCGCTGGTTAGCGATAGCGCCTGGGCGGCTGAATACAGCCAAGTTTGAATACGCACAGTATTTTCCTCAATTAAAGTATCTTTAGTCTTTGGTCTTTTATGCACCTTGGCAGAGGTGAGTTTGGCCGCCTTTAGCAGAAGTTCTGCTTTTGCTCACAACAACATCTAAGCACTTGGATATTTGATAAACTAACTAGTAGTAGCGAAGCCCTATTTTAGCAGTTCGCATAAAGCGACAAACTGGTGTTAACAGCCGGGTTAAAGGGTAAAAACAGACATTGTTGTTGCGGGTAAATCTCAAGCTAAAATCCTGCTGGCAGGGACACGCATGACAACATACAACCGCGATAACTCTCCGGCTAATGCCTAAAATTCTATCGATCGAGCCTCTGAATTCTAGGCTTCGCCCCCCTCTTTTTAGTCATCTTTAGACAGGGAAAATTGAACCGCCTTTTGCGCATGTATCGCTGTTGTGTCGTACAGGGGAACATCAGTATCAGATGGACCTATCAGCAGTGCAATTTCGGTACAGCCTAAAATCACCGCTTGAGCGCCGCGCTTTGCAAGGTCATCAACGATTTGCAAATATTCGTCCCTGGAGTCATCACTGATGGTGCCAAGACAGAGTTCAGTGTAAATAATCTGATGCACACGCTGGCGCTGTGCTGTATCTGGCACTAGCACTTCAATCCCGTACTTATCCACCAGCCGACTTTTATAAAAGTCTTGCTCCATAGTAAAAGCAGTCCCCAGCAAACCCACTTTAGTAACTTTATCTTTCAGTAATTGCTCGGCAGTAGCATCAGCTATGTGCAGGATAGGTATAGAAATCTCGGCTTGTATCTGCTCGGCAACTTTGTGCATAGTATTAGTGCAGATCAACAGGCAGTCGGCACCTGCAGCTTCGACGTTTTTCGCCGCCTGTGACAAAATCACCGCCGTCTGCTGCCAGTCACCGCAGTGTTGCAGTTGCTCTATCTGCGCAAAATCAACGCTGTACAAGGCTATTTTTGCCGAGTGCAAGCCACCTAGCTGCTCTTTCACACCCTGATTAATGCTCTGATAATAACTAAGGGTAGACTCCCAACTCATGCCACCCAACAATCCTATTGTTTTCATTTAAACCTCTCTTTTAATGCCATCTGACTCGCATTTTTCTAACCTTGTGGCTCACCAAAGACAATATGAATCCGCCGATTGCGCTTACCTTTATTTTCAATTTTTGATACCCGCAACTCACAAATCTCCCCGGTATTGGCAACATGAGTACCCCCGCAAGGTTGGATATCTATCCCCTGGATGTTAACCAGACTCACTCTCTGCGCATTTTTTGGCGGCTGAACCGACAAAGTGCGTACTAGGTCTGGGTTTGCCGCCAGCTCGGCCTGGCTGATCCACTGCTGAGTGATCGGTATATTGCTTTGGATTAACTGATTCAACTGCCTTGTCAGCTCTTGCTTGTCGACACTGCGTTCGCCCAAATCAAAATCTAAACGACTCTTGTGCTCGCCAATTGATCCACCCGTGACCCCTTTGGGAATAAGGGAACAGAGCAAGTGCAGGGCGCTGTGCATTTGCATCAGGCGAAAGCGCCGCGGCCAGTCGAGTTGCATCTCTACGCTATCCCCAGGTCTCAGGCCGTGATTCTCATCACTCAATTGATGGCGAATAGCACCCTCGAGAGTTTTTTCTGTATCTAAAACGCTGAAAGTATTGCTCTTTACCTGCATCGAGCCGCTATCACCTGGCTGCCCTCCACCGCGCGGATAAAAAATGCTAGCAGCCAGCTCCAGCCACTGGCCATCAACTGCAGTAATTGTGCTGCGCAGCGAGGTTAAATAGGGCTGTTGCTGAAAAATTGCTTCACTCATCATTTATCCCTTTTGATTATTTGCACGGGTCTAGTTGGCTGTTACCAGCAGTAAATTGTCGACTATTGGCCCAAAAGACCATCTCTGCAACGCCAAGAATTGTCACATATGATATTGTATGACACAATAATTTTATTGCATGACATACAAGATTAATTTTTCAGCAACAGTAGAGAGATATATGTGGTTCCCAGAACTATCTGCAGAAAAGATCGGGGTTAATGGCTTAGTTCAGTCGATTGAAAAAGCTATTCTAGAACAACAACTGAAAGTGGGAGACCGGCTGCCACCACAGCGCATTCTCGCCTATAAGTTAAATGTTAATCCGACCACAGTTTCGCGTGCTTACCAGCGCGCTGCCGAAAAAGGCTTAGTCGGTGGGCAGATAGGCAGAGGTACTTATGTACTTGCGCAGAGTAACGCTGCACTGTTCAACCGCTGCCTGCTGGAGCAGCAGCAAGGTGTGATTGATCTATCAATCAACAAACTCGAATGCGATCAGACACTGTTAAAAATTAATCAGAAAATTTACGCCGCCAACCTATTTTTGCAACAGCCACAATATTTCGAATACATAGGGGCGAGTTTGATTCAGCGCTACCAGCTGGCCATCACTCAGTGGTTGCAGCGCGGCAGAGATATCGAGTTTCAGCCAGAGCAAATACTGCCACTGCCAAGCTGCCAGTACGCCATCCATTTTATCTTTAGCAAATTGCTAAAGCGCGGCGATCTGATCATTGTCGAACAATATACCGCACCGGGCATTATTGCTGCAGCCAAGCAACACGGGCTGCGCCTATTCACTTGTAAGTGTGATGATCAGGGTTTGATACCCAGTGCGCTGGTCTCAATCGTTAAACAGACTAACAGCAAAATGCTGATTACGGTGCCCTCTAATCAGTCCCCACTGGGGACCACCCAATCTGAGCAGCGACGCCGCGAACTCGCACAAGTGATTAAATCGCAACAGTTATTAGTTATTGAAGAAGATATTTACGGTATGTACGCGAAACCTGCTCCGCTGGCAAAATACGCCCCCGAGCACTGTCTGTTATTATCGGGTTTTAGCAAATGCCTCAGTGGTGGCCACAAAGCTGCCTTTATTGCCTCCAGACACCCAGTATTAGAAAAACTTACCCGACATGTTATTGAGACCGTTTGGCTGGTTTCCTCCAGCGCCACCAGCCACATCATCAGCGCCATAGAAAACAATTACCTAGATGTCGCGATCAAACATGTTTCGACAAAAATACAGACTAAGAATTTGCTGTTAAATAAGATCATGCACAGCGATCTGATCCTCTCCAACCCACATCACTGGATCAAAAGCAGCAATGATTATATTCAGCAAGCCGCAGAGGCCGGGGTGATACTGGCCCACTCGGACAATTTTTCAGTCACCGGCGGTACCGAGGAAGCTGTTTATTATCGTCTAGGGGTCAGTAGTATCGACATAGATAAAATCAAAAAGGCCGCCATTGTACTGGCGGGACTAACATAAGATCGGGCTAATCCAGCAGCAATTTGATTTGCGTTATTGATAACCTTTTTGCAATGCGAGCCAAATTAGCGCGGTCGACCTTAAGCACCCGAGCGGCCTGTGCCCAGTTACCGTTACTGTCCCTTAAAGCCTGCACTATCAATTGATGTTGAAAATTATCGGTGGCCTCACGCAGTGACGTATCTACAGCAACAGCTTGTGGCGGTGCAACAGGGGCAGCCTTTGCAGTCGACACCGCTCTATCACTACTCAACAGGCCACAGTCTTGCCGCTCTATCACCACCCACTGTGAGCTGTCGCTGCGGGCGCGGGCCTTTAGCGCCGAACGACTAATAATATGTTCTAGCTCTCGTACATTCCCCGGCCAATCATAACGGCTTAAATCAGCGAGCGCTGCAGTGTGTATTTTAAGTTGTTCCAGGCCTATTTTTCGCCGGTTCTGCTCTAGAAAATAACCCACTAACAGCGCAATATCTTCCCCGCGCTCACGCAAGCTCGGCACTGTAATAGGGTAGACACTTAAGCGATGATACAAGTCTGCGCGAAAGCGCCCATCTTGTACTTCCTGAATTAAATCACGATTCGTCGCGGCGATAATCCGAACTTTTACATGTTGCACCGCATCTTGTCCCAGCGGTTGTATTTCGCCACTTTGAAGCGCCCGCAATAGTTTACTCTGCGCTGCCAGTGGCAGCTCGCCGATCTCATCTAAAAACAGTGTGCCATTATCGGCCAGTAAAAACTTTCCCGCTCGCGCCTGCTCAGCCCCGGTAAAAGCGCCTTTAACATGACCGAACAACTCACTTTCAATTAGATTTTCCGCTAGCGCCGCACAGTTAACATACACCAGCGGTCCGCTGCGCAGCGCCGATTTCTGATGCAAGTTACGCACTACCAGCTCTTTACCCACCCCGGTTTCACCGCACACCAGCACGGTGACATCGGCACTGGCCGCTATAGCTATTTCCTGTTGCAACTGCTGCATTACCGGACTATCGCCGATGATTTCACCCCCGTCACGACAGCGTGCCTGCTCGGTCAGATCGACCATCAGCTGCTGGTTATGACTCGCCTGCTGCTGCAGTTGCTCTATCATCAGCGCGGTATTAAGAGTCGCAGCGGCGATCGCGGCTACCATCTCTAAGGTCCAGCGCGGGATTTGATCAAATACATTGGCCGTTAAACTGTCTAACGTGAGGATACCCAACAGCCGATCGGCAAAATATAAAGGTAGCCCCATGCAGGCATGTACCGGCAGGTCTCCCTCCCGGTCTATCAGCAAACCGTCATAGGGGTCGGGTAGCTCACTGTCACTGGCGAAGCGCACTACCGTTTTAGAATCGCAAATCTGCGCAAATCGCGGATGCTCAGATAGCAGAAAACGTCGGCCCAAAGTGTCTTTACTTAAGCCCTGCAACGCCAGCGGCTTTAACTGATCTCCTCTTAACGCCAATAGTGCCACCGCTTCACAGGGGATTGTTTTGCGCACAGTATCCAGCAGTCGATCATAGCGCTCGACAGTGCCTAAGCTGGAAGTGAGATCTATGGCTAATTCAATCAGTGCCGTGCTGGTGATGTCGTTCATTAGTCAATACTCAGAGCGTAAAAATCTTAGTATGATAATTAGACCCTTATATGTCAATAAGACTCTTTTATATGCAGTCTTTTTGACTACACAGCTTATCAAGTTTGCCATGCAAACCTTTATCTTGTTGATTTTATTTAACTAATATTAACTGGCCTTTTTTTTGCTATATCTATAGTCAGCTAAACATTAAAAATCAAACAAACCTTTTAAGACGAGAAAATAGCATGATGGCCACAAATAACTTAGCCGGTGAGTACTCACAGATTAACCAGCAGCAAGTGTTAATGCAGCGAATATTTATCGGCAACCTGATCCTGGCCGGCACTTTTTTGGTTGCCTGCATCGCTATCGCTATCGCTTTTGTGTTTGAAGACAATTTTACTTTAGGCGTGCAAATTGCGGCGCATATCAGCATTATCATCTGCTCAATCAGCCTTAAAGTAGGCTACTTGTTACGCAGCTTTTCGTTAAAAAAACTCGGCTGCAACAAATTTTAAAATTCAGTTAAGAGCGTCATTAATTGAGTACAGGCAACATTGAGGTCACCGCTGTTATCGATGCGATTCACATCACCGGGTAGTGACTTTGCCAATTGTGCGTGACGTATTAAACGCTGCTCAATTTCAGCTTCACTCTCTCGCCCTCTGGCCATTAGCCGCTGGCGCAGGCAATCGCTATCTACATCAATATAGATAGCCACTAAAAAGCACGCGAGCCATTCATCAACACATTGACTCCCGCCGCCAGCCACTGATCCACTTCTATGCCTATGCCATATTGCAATCCGTTGGCTGCCCAGTGCATTTTAAATAAGCCGTTACTCTTGCGAAATTCAAACTCAGCATCGCTCAGTGCCAGATGGTTCTCAGCGCCTGCATCTGCCGCCCTGGTGATATACCGATGGGCGATACAGCAATTGGCTGTATCAGCTAGCGCCGCACGAGCGCTATTGAGTACTGAATCTTTGCCCGCACCGGAGGCTCCCATAATATAAAAAAGTTTTCCGCTCATCGTTGAGGCTCTGTGTTCTATGACTGAATCGAGCACAGAGCATAACATGTCAGATGCCAGATTTGACCCGATCTGAACCGTACAGGCGAATCAATTCAAGCCTAACTGCCCGCACAGAGCTCTGCTATTTTAATGCACTGAACTGAGCACAGAGCATAACATCTCAGATACAAGATTTGATCTGATCTGCACATTGCAGTCAGCTCAGGTCAATTCACGTTAAGCGGCCTGCACAGTGCGCTGGTATTTTAATAACTGCGCGTAACTGCCATTGACGGACAACAATTGATTATGGCTACCCTGCTCCACTATCTGCCCCTGTTCCAGCACCACGATCTTGTCGGCATCTTCGATACTGGCCAGACGATGAGCTATCACTAAGGTAGTGCGATGCTGCATTAGCTGCTGCAGTGCTCTGTGCACAGCCGCCTCACTCAAGGCATCTAAGTGCGAGGTCGCCTCATCCAAAATAAGGATAGGGGCATCGCGCAGAAAAGCCCGGGCAATGGAGAGCCGCTGTCGCTGCCCTCCTGATAATGCAAAACCGCGTTCACCGACTATTGTATCTAAGCCATCTGGTTGCCTGGCGATAAAGTCGCTGAGCTCGGCGCTGTCTATCGCCTGTAGTAACTGTTCATCGCTGGCATTGGGTTTGGCCATCAGTAAGTTCTCACGCACGCTGTCGTTAAACAGGTAGGTATCTTGCGTCACTATGGCAACGTACTGCCTGAAATTGTCCAACCCCATCTCGCGGATATCTATGCCATCGATTAGTATCGAGCCCTGCTGCGGATCCCAAAAGCGCATCAGCAAATGCGCCAGAGTGCTCTTACCAGCCCCGGATGAGCCGACCAGTGCTACTTTAGAACCTGGTTCCAGCAACAAATTGACATTGCACAGTGCATTATCCCCCTGCCCATCGTAGCAAAACGACAAATCACAGAATTCAACTTTTGGCGAGGCCAGGCTCTGCTTAGTAGGCATGTGTAACCCAGTATTATTGCGTTCCTGCACGGCGGGCACAGCCTCCTCAACTTGCATCAGCCTACTGGTCGCCGCCAGTGTTTCAGAGAGCTGGCGCCCAACATCGGCGACTTCGATGACCGGCAAAAAGGCAGCCACTGCCGCCAGGGCAATCAGCGGCAAGTAGGCGGCATCGAAACTGCCGTTACTGACCATTGGAGTCGCCAGCAACAACAACAATAGCGCTGAACTCAAAGTAATGAATTCAACCAATACGCTCTGCCCGGTACTGACTTTAAAAAAGGCCATGCGCTGCACCTTGTGCTGTTCAATTAAATCGACAAACTGACGACGCCGGCTATCAGTCGCCTGATAGTTCAACAGCTCAGATAAACCCTGCAGGCTCTCTACTGTGTGCGCTGACAAAGTAGCCAGCAACACCCGCGCTTTGCCTGCAACAATATCAATGCGCTTTCGAAACAGTACCGGCATCAGAAATACCAATAAGATGAGGGGCAGCAACGCCAGCGACAGAGTCCAGGAAAAGCTCCCCAACAGCAACAGCACAGAGCAGGGCACAAACACTGCGACAAACACCGGGGCGATAGTATGGGCGAAAAAGTACTCGACCATCTCTACGTCGTGGGTTGCCAGGTTTATCAGATCACCACTGCGGTGACGCACCATAAAGGCCGGTGCCAGACGTTCCAGTTGGCGAAATAAACTCATACGCATTTCCGATAGCATGCGAAAAGCCATGTCGTGTGCCAACCAGGATTCGAGCCAGTGCAGTACCGCAGCCGCAACCGCTGTGACGATCAACCATTCTATCCACTGACTGTAGTCAGTACCATTTTTCACTGCCACCGCCGCCAGTGCCGAGAGAATACTAACTGCGATAAAGGCAAATACCCGACTCACGCCAAAGCAAAAAGTCAGCACTAGACGTCCTTTCCAGTTGGCCGCATAGGACAGCAACATAGCCAGCACTTGGTACCAACTGTGTTTATCCCCTTGTAGCACACTGACCGACTCAAGCTCTTCTTCATGGCTGCTATTAATGTTTCGTGGACTTTCCTGCTCTAATACCACCGATGGACTCAGTGTCGGTTGCAATTGCCCTTGCCCGGTGTTGACCTGGGATGCCATTAGCTGTGCATACATGCCCTGTTTAGCGAGCAGCTGATTGTGACTGCCTGACTCGGCTACGCGCCCAGCGTCCAACAAGATTATGTTGTCGCAGCCGATGATGCTGGCCAACCTGTGCGCAAGGATCAACGTGGTCCGCCCCTGCATCAGTTTATCGAGCGCCGACTGAATTTGCGCCTCGTTTTTAGCATCAACTGAAGACAGCGCCTCATCCAAAATGAGAATAGGCGCATCGCGTAACAGCGCTCTGGCGATGGCAATGCGCTGACGTTGGCCGCCTGATAAACGCACTCCGCGCTCACCGATCATACTGTCATAACCTTGAGGCAGAGCACTGATAAACTCATCGGCATTGGCAGCTTTTGCCGCAGCCACTATCTGCTGGTCAGTGACATTTTCAGACCCTAAGCTCAAGTTATCTCTGACGCTGCCATGGAACAGGTAAGTATCTTGGCTGACGACAGCAAACTGGCTGCGTAACTGCTCTAGTGATAACGCCTGAATATCAGTATCACCGATGTGAATCGTCCCCGCCTGCGGCTCATAGAAACGCAGCAATAAGTTGACGATGGTCGATTTGCGCCTACCACACCAATACGCTGACCTGTCTGCACTGTGAAGTTCAAGCCGCTGTGTACTGCTCGTCCCACACTCTGCTGCCCGCTGCGTTGTGGATAACTAAAAGCAACATCCGCAAAGGTGATAGAGGGGGTTAAGGCAACACTGTCGGTGCTCTTGTTGGCAACAATCTGCACCTTTGCATCCAGTACATTAAACACTTGCTTAGCGGCGGATTGCGCCAACATACCTGCGTGCATCAAAGACCGCAGTTCGCGTAACAGTAAACTGTCGAAAGACATCAATCCTTCACTGACACGGTAGGCGGAAAACGCCAGCGCCGATGCAGCCCCTAAGGTGATCCCTATATCGGTAATGCCCCGCGCCAGTGAATTAGTCGCCATCACCCACATAGTGGTTTGAAACAAATCATGGGCTTTACTGGCCAGCTTAGCTTCACGCGCTTTGCTCTGGCCAAAGGCTTTTAAAGTCACCATGCCCTGAAGTGCATCTAAAAATTCTGAGGCAAAAGCTTTATAAGCCCTGGAGCGGTGCATTGAATTAGCACTGTCCCAGCGCTGAAAGATACTCGGGGCAAACAAGGTAAATAATGAGGCCGCCAGCAACAAGCTGGCAACGGGCAAATCTATTTGTGCTACCACGGCAAAAATCACCAGTGGCGTAACAGCCGCAACAAACAGCTGGGGTAAATAGCGTCCAAAATAAATTTCTAACTGCTCGACTCCCTCTACCGCTGCGTTAGTGATTTCACCGCTGCGCCTGCTGGCAAAGTATGCAGGGCCTAAATTGACCATTTTATCAAACAGACTAGTGCGCAACTGTTGTTGCACAGTAGCCGCAGTGCGATGGGTCAACATCAGTCTTTGATATTCCCACAGTGAGTAGCCGAGCATAGTGGCGAGAGTCGCCAGCGCCAGCGGCCATATCTGAGCCAATTCTGCGCCACTAATCACTTTTGCGATTAACCAGCCAAGCAATAACAACCGGCCAATACCGATCACAGAGCCTATTAAGCCCATGATTACAGAGACTAAAATTTTCGGCCGCACAGTATCAGTTAAGGACCATAACTTACGATTAAAATACATTTTCCACTCCTAGCTTGCAGTAGTATTTAACTGCACATAAACACTTATCGGTACACAGGGGATAATTGAAACTACAAATGGCTTGGGGAATGACGACCCTGGCTGGATGTTTCATTATGAGTACATTTCAGGCAAAAACAAACGAATAGTTATTGCACTGTTATAATTTTAACTAGATCAGCTTACCCTTAACCTATTTGTATAGCTCTCGACTATTCCTTATACTATCTGTTCATTTTTGAATAGCAGATATGATATGCAGTTTGATTGGGATGATCTAAAAATCTTTTTGAGCATTTGCGAACATGGAAATTTATCTTCGGCATCCAGAGCACTTAAAGTAAGTCAGCCCACGGTGGGCAGGAGACTTAAAGCATTGGAACAGAGCATGGGCACTAAGCTGTTTGATCGCCTTCCCGACGGCATGTTATTGACTGTACACGGCCAGCAGCTGATCCCGCTGGCGCAAAATATGGAAAAGGCAGCCAGCGCCGTGCACCGCCATCAAGCCAGTTTTTGTGGCGAGATTAAAGGGACTGTGCGAATTTCTATGTACGAGCATATTGCCAAATTCCTACTACCACAGCTGCCGGCACTGCGCAAAAAATGCCCTGATATAGAGATTGAACTGGCCATCGCCCACAACGCCGCCAATTTATCCAAGCGTGAGGCTGATCTGATTATCAGAGAGTGCCTGCCAGATATTCCCGACATCATTGCCAAAAAATTGGGTCACCACCACTACGCGGTATACGGCAGCAGAGAGTACATCCAGGGACAACCACAGGCACTCACCGGTGAACGCTATCAGGCCTGTGATTGGGTCAGTTATGACGACGAGCACATCAGATTCAATGGCCAGCAGTGGCTGCGCAAAAAGCTCGGAAAACGTTTACCGGTTATTCGCAGCAACAACGGTGTGGTGATCTTGGATGCAATTATTGCCGGAGCCGGCTTAGGGGTACTGCCCTGTTTTGTCGGAGATATGCAAAGTGATCTGCTAAAATTGGAGACCATTGAAGATGTCAGCTCTGATTTGTATTTGATGGTGCACCGCGACATGCGTCAATCACCCGCGGTACGTTTGATGCTGGAGGCGCTGCTCGAAGTGTTCGCTGAACATAAAGGTACTTTGCACGGCCTGGAGCACTATTCAGCAGCTGTAAATTCTCAGCCAATATCCCCACAACAGTTCAACTAAGAGGTTGTTTGGTCTGTTTAGGTCGCCCTTTATAGAGCAGAAACAATCCGCTGATGATCACTAACAGTCCGCCACCATAGGCGTAAGCATCAGGCAATTCGGCGAAAAACAGCCAGCCAAAGAAGATCGCCCAAAAGATCTGGCTGTACATAAAAGGTGCGACAGTACTGGCAGTGGTATATTGATGTGCCGCTATAATTAAACTGTGCGCCACCCCACCAAAAAAGCCGATTGAAAGCAGCGCCAGCCACTGATAAATCCCCTCTGGCATTTGCCAGTAGAAAGGCACTACCGCACTGCTGAACAGAGCGCCGATCATCGCCGTATAAAAGAGGGTCACCGACAGTGGATCTGTACCCGCCAACTTGCGGGTAATAACGTTGTAAAAAGCGGTACAGCAGGCGGCGCCGAACACCAACAAGCCACCCAGTAACATCGACTCATCACCTCCCCCACTACCACCGGGCCTGACGATAACAAGGGTACCCGCAAAACCTAGCCCTATCGCCAGCAAGGTCGACAGCCGTACCTTTTCCCCCAGTAACAGCACCGAAACAATGATCACCAGCGCCGGAACGGTGAAAAAGATCGCCGTTGCCTCGGCCAGACCGATCAAGGTCAGACCGTAAAAAAACAGCGCGGTATCTACCAGCAGTATCAGCGAACGCAGTACTTGCATAGGTAAATTGCTGGCTTTAAAAATACGCTGACCATAGCGAGGCCAGAGCACAATTAACATCAGTAATAGGTGGCCTGTATAGCGCGCCCAAACCACTTGCGGAATAGGCAAGAACTCACCCAGATACTTGGCAAATGCCTCTTGCACTGAGATAAAGGCCATAGCCCCCAACATGCAGACGACGCCGCGCGAGCGCTCTGTCATCATCCAGCGCTGCCGATACACTTAATACTTGAGTACAAAATAGTTCTCCAACTCCGTTGATGGTTAAGCAGAGCGATCAGCAAAACATTTTTTAAAACAAGAGACTAGTTATTTTTTGTAACAGGTACTATCAATCCGAGTAATGATCAGACGCACACACCCTGAGTTAATGAAGGGCTAAAACCTAATCCTGTATGCTGGCAGGGCATATTTCTGCTATTATCCGCATTTTTTTGTCAGGTAATTCCCTTGTTTGCAATCCTTCAATTTAAGTGTGCTGCTCGACGAGTTGTTTTGTCGTTGTTAGTAATCGCCGGACTGTACTCGTCAATAGTCACAGCACAGATCAAAGGGGGAATAGATCTGGAGGCGGTGATGAAACAGATGCGTTTTGAATATACTCAGGCAATGAAAACCGATTCGCCAGAAAAGTTTAATCAACACATTCTTTTGTTTAAAAAACAGCTCAAAATAGCCGGGACATTCCCCTTCAACAAAGAGCGAAAAATTAAAGCTTTAGAGGGATTGGACAAAGTGACGGTTGCACTAAACGCGGTACAATTGCCGGTCAATGCCGAGAATCTAGCCCAGAGCAAACAAGCTCTGTATGTGATCGATGATTTGCGCAAAGACTACCACGATAAAAAGCCGAGTTTGTGGCAGCGGTTCTATGCGCTGATATTTGCCGGAGACGACAGCCAGTTGTTACCGTTCTAGTTGTGTTGTAACTCCAAGGCGCTGGTACCACAGAGCAGAGCAGCTCTGTGGTATTAACTATTGTCTGGCTTTTTAGTAAGCAGCTGTCACTGAAAACTCTACCAGCAAATCAGGTCTGGCCATTCTCGCCTCTACACAGGCGCGCGCTGGCTTAGGGCAATCGCTGACCCAGGCATCCCAGACTGCATTCATAGCGGCAAAGTCTTTCATATCGCGCACATAGATAGTCACAGACAACATCTGCTCTTTACTGCTACCCGCTTGAGCTAACAAATCTTCTACTTTGACCAAGCAGCGCTGAGTTTGCTCAGTTATATCCCAATCGGGATCGCAGGCCGTTTGCCCACAGAGGTAGACAGTGTGGTTGTGCTTAACGATGCGACTCATGCGCTCGGTTGAATCTATACGCTCTATACTCATGTTGTTTTCTACTCGCCACTGTTGTCGTTTAATTGCTGTTCTAGCTTCGCCATGCGTACTTCCAGTGCATCCACTTTTGCGCGGGTTCTGGTCAATACTGCTGCCTGCGCATCAAACTCGTCTCTGGTGACCAGATCCAGTTTAGCCAGAGCGCTCTGCAATAGACTTTTAATCTGTTCCTGCCCTGGTAGCTCTGCGCCTTTTGGCAGATTATTCACGAGTGATGAAAACTGTTGTGATAAGCCTTCGATGAATTTTTCGTTCATGACAGATGTCCTTTAATAACAGCCAATAAATAGTGAGCGCAGTATAACACAGCCTAAGTCACAGCAAACCGCCCAGATTAAGTGCACAGAAAAAGCGCACCAACAAGGTGCAACACTACAGTTCGCTCTGTCCACTTTAGCGCAGTTGATTCTTATGAATACTGTAAGCATCTGATTTTTATATATTTAAAAAGATGGCACGGTATTCGCTATAGTCCAGCAATAAAATAAATCATTATTTAATGACTGGAGAAAATTATGGAGTCAATTGTTAGCGAGTTAAGTGCTGACCTCACTCAACTGCGGTATGCCTTAGATACATTTTACTTTTTGATCTGTGGCGCTTTAGTAATGTGGATGGCAGCGGGCTTTGCCATGTTAGAGGCGGGTTTAGTCAGATCCAAAAACACCACCGAGATTCTGACTAAAAATATCTCTCTTTACGCCATCGCTTGTACTATGTACTTGCTCTGCGGCTACGAGATCATGTACAGCTCACCCGAGGGTGGTATTTTCCCTAACTTCGGTTCACTAATAGGTGCCGAAAACGAAGTGGACGCAGTAATCGGCGGTGGCGATGACGCCCCTTACTACTCGGCTCGCTCAGACTTCTTTTTCCAGGTAGTGTTTGTCGCCACCGCGATGTCTATCGTTTCTGGCGCCGTTGCCGAACGCATGAAGCTAACTAGCTTCCTGCTTTTCACTGTTGTAATGACGGCTGTCATCTACCCGGTCAGTGGCTACTGGACTTGGGGCAGTGGCTTCCTCTCTGAAGCGGGTTTCTCTGACTTCGCAGGTTCCGGCATAGTACATATGGCCGGTGCTGCAGCGGCGCTTGCCGGTGTGTTATTACTCGGCGCGCGCAAAGGTAAATACGGCGCCAACGGAAAAATAAATGCCATCCCCGGTGCTAATCTACCATTGGCAACGCTTGGTACCTTCATTCTTTGGTTGGGTTGGTTTGGCTTTAACGGTGGCTCTGAACTTAAATTGTCGGATGTTGGCGAAGCAAATGCAGTGGCACAAGTTTTTGTCAACACTAACGCTGCAGCAGCGGCTGGTGTAATAGCTGCGCTACTTACCGCTAAACTATTATTCAATAAAACTGATTTAACCATGATACTTAACGGCGCACTGGCAGGCCTAGTGGCAATCACTGCAGACCCACTGTCCGCTACTGCTCTTAGCTCTGCCCTTATAGGTGCGGTTGGCGGCGTATTAGTAGTGCTGGCCATCATTGGCTTAGACAAACTGCGCATTGATGACCCAGTAGGCGCCATCTCAGTACACGGTGTCGTGGCGATCTGGGGACTGTTAGCCGTTCCACTGAACAACGCCGATGCAACCTTAAGCGCTCAGTTATACGGTATTGTGGTTATCTTTGGCTGGTGTTTCGGCGCAAGCTTAGTGATCTGGAAACTGCTGCAAGTCACTATTGGTATTCGCGTCACTGAAGAGGAAGAGTTCCTGGGCAGCGATATTGTTGAATGTGGTATGGAAGCCTACCCGGAATTCAAAAAATAGAAGCTAAGTCATTAGTATAATAAAGGATCGCATCCTGTGTTTGTCAGCTAAAAGCCAGTATACTTAGGCCCGTTTATACAACGGCCTAAGCCTCTACTTAAGTCTACACTTTAGAATGTTAACTAAAGTAATGCCGCAAAGGCACAATGCGATCCGACCTAAATGAAGGAGATAGAAATGAAATTAGTCACAGCCGTGATTAAGCCGTTCAAACTTGACGATGTACGTGAAGCACTTTCCGAGATCGGAATACAGGGCATCACAGTAACCGAGGTCAAAGGTTTTGGTCGCCAGAAAGGTCACACTGAGCTCTACCGTGGCGCAGAATACGTAGTCGATTTTCTACCTAAAGTTAAACTTGAAGTCGCTATCGACGACGACATGTTAGACCAAGTGATTGAAGCTATCACAGAGACTGCCAACACCGGAAAAATTGGTGACGGTAAGATTTTTGTCTCAGCCCTTGAGCAAATTATCCGTATCCGTACCGGTGAAACCGGCCCAGATGCTATCTAAGCAGTATCTGATCAGAGTCATTGATGCTATCAATGGCTCTTATTTTCTCGCTTCTCCCCTGTAAGAATCTAAACTCCCTTTACTCCCCAAAGCTGGCTAAACCTACAATTTCAATTATTAGCACACTGTGTATCCTCTAAAATTCGAATCATTGACGTCTTTAATGACGCAAAAAACTCACCTGCATTATGCCTCTACAGGATAAGCAAAACTTAATCGACTGAGCTGCTTTTGTCATTTTCAGACAAAAAACTGACCGCCAGCACCCGGACGACCAACGCTGCTTTTCTTATCATGAGTGTATTGAATTAACACAGGTCAGTCAGATGCACTTTGTACGTTTTAAATTCTTCTTCACTAAGCGCGATCCTGATAATCTGACAAGTCGTTATGATAGGGCCGCAGCCAGCTGGCACAGCTCTTTACAGGCCAATCATTACATTAGCGCCTATCAACAAGTTATCGATGAAGCTTTAAGCTGTTCTCAGTTTAGCCCTGCCCAAGCTCCACTGTCTGTGTTAGATGCAGGCGCCGGGACCGGTGGTTTTTCGCTGGCCCTTAGCTATCGACTTAATAACGAACTGAATTTTGATCTGCTCGACCCATCTGCGGCGATGCTGAACATAGCGCAACAGCAACTTCGTTATCAAGGCTATAGCTGCAGCCTGATTCACGCACCGATTGACGCACTGCAAAACGCCTGTAAACGTTATGACTTAATTCTCTGTGGCCATGTTATTGAACACTGCGCCGATGGGCACGCAGCATTGCAGACACTGTCCCGCGTGCTCAGTGATAACGGAATAATTATCCTGGCGGTCAGCAGGCCACATTGGTGCAGCCGACTAATTCAGATGATCTGGGGACATCAGGCATATGAAAAGGCGACCTTCATTGAAATGCTGCGCAGTTCTGGCTTTAGCAGAGCAAGTGCGACTCGCTTTAAAAAAGCACCCCCAAAATTTACCAGCTATGGCTACTTTGCCAGAAAATCTGCTGGCGGCAATTCCACGAGCAGAAATTCCAAAACCATTAAAGGATAGCAAGATGATTATCACCCATATTTTTTGTCAATTTTCCGAGACTAATTTAGACAAGGCTTTGTACTCGTTACAGTTAGTCAGAGATCAAGTATTAGCCACTGATAGCTGCCGTTCGTACCAAGTACACGACACCCCGGATAAAAAGGGCGCGGTCTTCATCTGCCAGAGCTGGAGCGACCTGGCAGCCTTTGATGCATATCGAGCCAGTGACTTATTTGCTAGTATGATTGGCGAAGTAAAACCTATGATGAGCGCTGCGCCAAAGACAGAAGTGTTTGAGGCTCAACTTTTACCTTAGTCATATTCCCCGGGGAAGCCTTTGAACGATATAGAGAATAGCGATGCACTCTGAACTGCCCGCCTATTGTTTCAACAGCAGCTTCCCCGCGTGCCCGCCTAAAAAAATGCAATTTGACAGGCACTACCTGCTGTACAGCGCCAAGGGTGTTTTGCGTATTGAAGCAGAAGACCGTTACTGGCTACTGCCGCCCTCACGTGCACTCTGGATACCTGCGGACACTGCCATTGAGATAGAAATCAGCCATCCAGTCCAATGCTGCTCGATACTCTTTGCAAAAGATTTCATCAACTCGAATTTCAGCCGCTGCCAGGTCCTGGCACTGCCCAATGTGGTTAAAGAAATGATACTACACAGCCGCAAATGGGGCCCTGACTGCACTGAATTTGACGATTATGCCAAACATTTTTTCCAGTCAATCGTACACTTGTGCGCCGAGCTAAAAGACTTGCCTAGCGAGCTGTGGATCCCCAAAGGACAGTCAAAAAGGATTAAACAGGCCCTGCAACACACCCAGAAAAACCTCTCCCAGCCCATCACATTCACCGATATCGCCCAACACACAGCGACCACAGAGCGCTCCCTTGCCAGAGCCTTCAAAACAGAAACCGACATGACCTGGAGCCAACTTCTGCGCCACATGCGTATGATCCATGCGATTGAACTACTGAGCAACTTAGACGTGCAGATGATCACTATCAGCCTGGAAGCAGGCTACCACTCGCTGAGCTCGTTTAACCGCGCCTTCAAAGAATTTACCAGCCTAACTCCAAGGGAATTTCGCAGTGAATACTATTTGTAAAAGCACTGCGCGGAAGCTCCAAAAACTGCGCATTTAAAACGGAGCAAAGAATAGAGAAGGCGTAAACGCACTGCGCGGTAGCTCCAAAAGCTGCGCTTTTAAAACGGAGCTACCGCCCCCTTATCTTGCCGCCGTAGCTATTTGCTAAATTGACGAAGCGGAGCGACAGGATGTCGCGCAGAGTGAGTGAGACATGGATGTCTCTATGAACGGCCGGCAATTTAGAAAATAGCGGAGGTGTCTTTAGGCAATATAGGGTGGAGTTTTCTTTGGTTCCGTTTCTTTTGGCCCATTTAAAAGAAATGAACTCGCCGCAGGCGAAACTGCACTACAATCTTTTGAATTAAAAACCTTAAAAGAATAATCAGCTCTATCAACACCCCTCTTTTAAATGAAGAAAATATCAACGGCTACGACGAACTAATCGACAAAGCCAACCGCTTAGTTTGCCAACCGCATACTAAGCGTCACCCTCAATCCATTGGGCTCAACATTCTGCACCTGCAACCCACCCTGTAACCCTTGCATCGCCTGTCGGGCAATCCCCAATCCAAGCCCGTGCCCATCGACATTAGTATCTAACCTAAAAAAAGGATCACACAACTTGGCCAGCGCCGCCTCTGGCACTCCCGGGCCATTATCCTCAACCATAATCTGCAAACTATTGGCATCCGGATTGACTAAGCGAATATTAATGCTGGTCTCTGCACTGGTGTGCTTTAGGCTATTACCCAGCACATTCCCCAATGCTCGCTCCAGTAGCGGAACTGATCCCAGCGCCTGGGTGTTTACTGAATCTTCTACCTGCAGTTCGATCTGCCGCTCTCCCTGGCTAAAGTTGATATCAGCCAGTAGCTTATCCAGCAGCGAGCGCACTTCAATGCTAGAGCAGACATGCTCTTGCTGCTGCAATTTAGCCAGCGATAACAGCTCATCTATGAGTAGTGATAAACGCTGACATTCCAATTGGATTCGGTTGACCGCCGGGTGCTGTTCACCTACTTGCTGCTCGACGATACCGCTGGCAGCCATCAGCCTGGCCAGTGGTGCGCGCAGTTCGTGGGAGACATTCTGGAACAACTGCTGCTGACCAATTAAGGTATTTTCCACGTACTCCGCCAACTGATTAAACTCACGCGCGAAGTCACCAATCTCATCCCCGCGGCCAAGCAATTTATCGGCTATACGGACACTAAATTCACCACTCTTTAAGCGCTGTACATACTGGCGTAATCGATTCATCGGTCGCACTACGATAGCACTGACGATAAAGCTGGCAATTGTGGAACTTAGAAGTATCAGCAGCGCTTGCACTGAGAGAATAAAGCCCTGCCAGCGGGCCAGACTATTGCGTGGCGGCTTGATAAAATAGGCAACTTTATAGTCCTGACCAGAAACTGAAGTGACTTGCAGTTCAATTTTTTCTCCCGGGGGCTGTTTCCCACCTAAAATTTGTCGCCCCTGCTGATCATAAATTTGTATCGGGGGCATCCCCGGTCGCTGCATTGGCCAGCGTCCCTCCCGGTGCGCATTAACATTCTCATGCAACTTCTGTATTTTCTGGCGGTACTTAAGATTGCCTTCATAGCGCTCCAGAAAGCGCTCCACTTGTATGCGCACCTGAAACTTAACCTTGGACTTGTAATTATCTTCCTCGGCCAGTTCACCGATCACTACTACAGTGACCATCATAACCATAAAACTGGACAGCCATAGCGATATAAAAACCTTCCAAAACAGCGTATTAAATCTAAACATTGACGGCCTTGACACCTTTACCAGCAAGCTGTTGAATAAATAAATAACCTTCACCGCGGACTGTCTTTATTAGCTCAACGTCGTTGTTGAAAATCGCCAGCTTTTGTCGAACCCTACTTAAATGTACATCGATAGATCTGTCGTAGGCAGTCAGCTGCCTGTGTAGCACTTTTTCAGTTAACTCACTTTTACTGACGACGACCCCTGGCTGCAGCATTAATTGGTGCAGTACATTGAATTCAGCGCTAGTGAGCTCTAAAGGCTCCCCGGCGACATGAACCTCCCGAGTTGCCGGGCTCAGAGTAACCCCCATCAGCTCGATGTTGTTGTTGCCTGGTTTTAGTGGGGCCTGCTGCCCGGACCTGCGCAACACCGCTTTGATCCTCGCCAGTAATTCACGTGGATTACAGGGCTTCGCCATATAGTCGTCCGCGCCCATCTCCAGTCCCAAAATACGATCGATATCGCCACCTTTACCGGTAAGCATAATCACCGGCAGTGCAATCTTTGGCCGCAGTTGCTGCAGTAACTCCAAGCCAGACATACCGGGCATCATGATATCAAACACCGCTATATCAAAATTTTTACTCGACGCTAATAGCGCCAGAGCCTGCTCACCACTATCTGCGATAGTAGTGATTAACCCCTCATAGTTTAAATATTCAGATAAAAGAGCGGTGAGCTCCCGGTCGTCATCTACGAGTAATAACTCTACTTGCTGCATTAGCGCACCTATCCTAATCTTATTTACACTTATTATAACTAGCTCAAATCCAGCATCGATGCTCTTTACACAACTTTACACTAACGCAACCCTACTTAGCATTTAGTTGTTTCATAATAATCCTGTCAATTAGATAACGTCCAATCAGGAGCACAATCATGAACAAGAATATTATCGCTTTTATCGCCGTCCCAGCCCTGTTGTTACTAAGTAATGCTAGCAACGCTAATTCAGAGACACAAGATCAGCAGGGTTTCAGCACCCAAGAGCAATCTGAATACGGTCGTCGCGGCAATCAGCGCGGCCCCAACATGGAGCAGAAGCTGCAGATGCTCACCGAAAAGTTGTCTCTAACAACGGAGCAACAGGCACAAATCAAAGCGCTTTTCGAAAGACAGCAAGCAACTCGCAAAGCATCTGGCGAGCAGCGCAAGGCACTACATGAGGCGGTCAGAGCACTGGACCCCAATGCAGCAAATTACACAGAAAAACTGGCTGAAGTTAAGCGCCAGGCAGGTGTCTCAGCCGGAAATAAAATCCAGCAAATGATGTCAACCAGGCAGGCAATGCAGCAGATTTTAACCCCAGAACAGCAGGAGCTGATGAAGCAAATGAAGGGCGGAAAACGCGGCAAAAGAGATCGTCAAGGTGAAGAGCCAGAAGCCGATGCGACTTCTTAGTCAGTGGCCACAAAAAAAGGGCGGATATCCGCCCTTTAAGTGTTTTACTGTTTAACTAACTCGTCATCAGCCTCAGCGGTTAATTATCTCTGGGCCCATCACTGCGTAAGGTAGTGCAGTGGATAGCGCAGGTATGTAAGTAACGATAATTAAGAAGAACATCAGTACTAACATAAAAGGTGTCGCCGCTTTAACGACTTTAGACAAGCTCATGCCGGTAATCGCGGAAGTCACAAACAAGTTCAGACCAATAGGTGGGGTGATCATGCCTATTTCCATGTTTACCACCATGATAATCCCCAAGTGAATCGGATCTATGCCCAGCTCCATCGCGATAGGGAAAACTATCGGCGCCACTATTAATAATAGTCCTGATGGCTCCATAAACTGCCCGCCAATCAACAGCAAGATATTCACTGCTATCAGGAAGGTAAACCAGTTAAAGCCAACACCCAACATCCACTCTGTCACCATCTGCGGAATCCGCTCTTCTGAGAGGGTATGGGCAAACAACAGCGCGTTGGCGATGATAAACATTAACATCAAGGTAGTTTTAGTACCCGTCAACATCACCTCTTTTGTCTCTTTGCTATAAAGCACCGGGAAAAACATCTTCAGCATTAACAGTAAGTTTCTACCCCACACTGGCAGGCCTGCCACTACAGCATGCAAGCCACTGGTGTGTAATTGAGCACCGCGGATATAAACGTAAAGTGCAGTAATCATTAAACTTAGCGGCGCGCCCCACAGAGCTCTGTCGGCTGCAGTCACTGTTGATTCGGGACCCGATGTGGCGAAAAACGCCATGATCATCCACACCATAAAGAAAGACAGGCCGTAAACGGTGCCGTTAAAACCAACTTTAGCAGCCGCTGAATCTGTTTCGCTAACCCAACTGATCCCTTTTAACGGCCCCATGTCACGGTAGACAAACAGAGCGATGAAGATCGAGTAGATCGCAGCAACCGCCGCCGCTTCAGTGGGGGTAAATGCACCACCGTATATGCCGCCCATAATAATCACAATCAGGAACAGACCCCAGCCCGCTTCCTTACCACCTTGCACTATCGCACCGAAGCCTTTCCACGGCTCTGAAGGTAAGTTTTTAATCCGCGCTACCACATAAATCGCCAGCATCAGCATAGTACCGGCCATAATTCCGGGAATGACACCCGCTAAGAACATTCGTCCCACGGAGACATCAGTAGCCGAGGCGTAAACCACCATCACGATTGACGGCGGAATCAATATGCCCAAGGTGCCGGCATTGGCGATAATTCCCGAGGCGAATTCTTTCGAATAGCCTACCTGGCGCATACCGACTATTGCGATACTACCGATTGCCACTACTGTCGCAGGAGAGGAGCCGGACAGTGCTGCAAACATCATGCACGCCAGCACCGACGCCATCGCCAGACCGCCGCGAAAATGACCGACACAGGCAATCGCAAAATTGATTAAGCGCTTGGCCACCCCGCCGGTGGACATAAATGACGAGGCCAATATAAAGAACGGGATTGCCAGTAATGTATAGTGCTGACCGGCACCAAACAGTGATATAGCAACGGAGGTCAACTTTGCGTCTGATACAAAGGTGATAAAAAGTATTGATGATAATCCCAGTGAGATGCCTACTGGCAATCCCATAAAGAGTAGCGTCAGTACCAATCCAAATAAAATGAGTGCTTCCACGGATAAGTCCTTAAATTTATGCTCTACAGAGACTATTGATCTTTTAAAATGCCTTTATTTTCTTCAACCAGCTCCTGGCCTTCGTGACCACTGATCAACATTCGACGTTTGCCTGTATATATATCGATAAAAGCTTGTCCCGAGCGATACACCAACAGCGCTAAGCTAATCGGCAGTACTATTAGTACTATCCAGCGATGTAACCGAGGCTTAAGGCCAAATAGTTCCTGCATAAATTCTGGGTAGCGAATTTCTTCTACGCCTATGCCTATCTTGTACATCTTGGCCCAGTACTCGATGGCGCCACCACGTACATCGACTCCCAGCATGTGCAGCCATGTAGAATCCAGTAAGATCAGGCCGTAAAACATACTGCCCAACGCACCGATCAGCGCCATCACTCTGGTGACAGGTTTGGGCACAGCGTTAAGTACAATATCGACACCTATGTGCAAGCCGGTTTTGATGCCATAGCTCATACCTAACAAAATTAGCCATGAGAAAGCCAAGGTATTGAATTCTAGCGCCGCCGACCAGCCACTGTTAAAGCCGTGACGTGCGACCACTTGGCCAAAGGAGACCACCATAATCGCTGTGATAATAATGACGAGTAAGCTCTCTTCCGCTCGATCGACCGTTTTTGGAAACTTGCGCTCCAATAACCAAATGATAGCGATTAAGATACAGAGGTAAATGTGCGGCCAATAAGCCATGTAAAACTCTCCTGCCAGTAAACGAATAAACCAGCCAATAAACTCAATTTACTGTTATGTCTCAGATTACAGATACAGTTATGCCATATCTATAATGTAAAATAAGGTCTGAAATTTATAGGGTTAGGGATCCATTGTGCGCCCGAAAAGCGCGAGGGGCAAGTTAGCTAGGTAACTTGCCCCGGTACTGCGTAGATTGAGTAGCAGTTGTAACTTTACTCAACCTATAAGCACTATTTATGCACCAGCAGCTGTTTTGATTAGCTGTGCACCGATATCTTTCTCGAACTGCTTCCATACTGGCTTCATTGCATCAACCCAAGCAGCACGCTGCTCATCTGTTAATACGTTGATAGTACCACCAGCTTTAAGAATATTTTCTCTGTTAGCAAGCTCTTTTGCTTTAACATTCTGGTTAGCTTCCTGAGTTACATCGTCGGCAATTTGCAAGAACTGCTTGCGAACGTCAGGCTCTAATCCGTCAAGGAATTCATTAGAAGTCATGAACAAGTAAGCCAGTAACTGGTGGCTGGTTTCAGTCACAGAGTTCTGTACTTCGAAGAATTTCTTAGTGTAGATGTTAGACCAAGTGTTTTCCTGACCGTCGACAACGCCCGTTTGTAGTGCGCCGTAAACTTCTGAAAACGCCATAGGTTGTGGAGAGCCGCCCATTGCTGCAATCATCGCCTTAGCAACGTCTGAAGCTTGTACACGGAACTTCATGCCCTCTGCATCTGTCGGTAAGATAAGTGCTTTATTACCAGAGAAGTACTTCATACCAGACATCCAGTAGCCCAGACCAACGAAACCAACGTCGTTCATGGCATTTAGTAAGTCTTTACCAGAATCTGAGTTAGTGAAGCGGATCGCTGCGTCCATGTCCTTAAACATGAAAGGTAGATCAAACACACCGTATTGACGCGTGTAAGAACCGAACTTAGACAGTGATGGAGCCAAAATTTGCACATCGCCTAACAATAGCGCTTCAAGTTCTTTAGAGTCGCCAAACAAGGTTGAGCTAGGGAAAACTTCGATGCACAATTTACCGTTCATCTCTTTGTTTACACGCTCAGCCAGTGAATTTGCAGCAACAACTTTAGGGTGAGTAGTTCCCCCAGTTACATGGCTTAACTTCGCTACCACTTCACCTGGATCACATTCAGATGCCATCGCCATTGATGCGCTAAAAGCGAGCGTTAAAGCTGTTAGTGCTGTCGTTATTTTTTTCATTGGTAAAACTCCATTTGTTCTATATTTAATTTTATTGTTATTTATAAATAGCAAAAACAATGCCAGATTTTAAAATTAATCATATTCTATTGATAATTAACTATTTTATTATACTTCTTATCGAATGCTTTAGATTAGGCCAATACTCAGCGAAAATTTAGGGTGAAGTTAACCCATAAACAAAGACAAATGGGTGAAAAACCACCCAAAACCCACTTCCTACTTCCTACTTCCTACTTCCTACTTTCCACTTTCCACTTTCTACTGGTATCAACAATCCAAATAATCACACAGTGCCAACTTCCTGGCCTGGTGTGCCGATTTTTTTATTTCTCCGCCGCTTTGCATATTAGCGATGATATTTCTCAGCAGTGGCTTTAACTTCGTTCTTCCCATCCCCGACTTGATCTGAGAACTGTAGAGAATTTTTAACAGCGTGATATCTAATCCGGTAAGCAAATCATTGTGACTGCGATCATTAAATACTGAAGGAAAAACTGCATCGGAGTCACGTAACAGCCCCAGCACTTGGGTGAGCTCCTCGACAATGCAAGACACTAACTTGGCGTGCATTCTCGCCTGGTCGACGGGTATATAGACGACAGCACTCTGAATCCTACCACTGCTGTTAGCTCGCATCGTCGCCAGACAGACCGAACCTTTCAAATGTTTCAAGGTAGATTTACCAGAGGTTGCTCTCACCAGAGCGGGTAGTTTCTGCTGCGAGGTGAAATAGTAGCGGATATTGGCCTTTGCGCGGCTGTTTACTCTGGCAATGTCCAACTTAGTAATACTGCGCAAGTCTCTGATATGCGCATTTAGTAGCTCGTCGTGCAACTTCGTATCTGCGACTTGATGCTCAACGTAAATACGAATCGGTTTATTCCACTTTTGCACTATTAATGGCGAATTACCGTATTCACTGCCCAGTGCAATTTCATAAAAGCTCTGGGTGATAAAAGCTGATTTTTGCCAAGGCTGGGCGGCGACTGTTTGAATGCACATAAAAACCCACAGTAACAGCAGCTTACCTATATATCGCGCAGAGCATGAGAGTAGCAAAAGTTGTCTTTGAATCATATTCTAACCCTCTGTCTTAAAGTGAATTCTTAATCTCAGGTAAGCACTTAGCACGCTGCGATATACTGATGAACAGGTGCATTGCATATATTTAACTTTTAACTGAACCATTGCAAGGTTTAGCAATCTCATTGTTTTACAATTGATTGTAGAAAGCTATTTCCTGTAGAAAGCCAACAAGAGTTCATGAGTCTCATTTAGTAGAAAATGAAAATCGAACCGATAAAAATTAAAAATCTTATCATTACTTTGCTAGTGTTGGTTGTTTCCCTGCAATCAATACAAGTGCATTCCCTGGTACTGAGCGCCGAGCAATCAGGGCATGCCAGTGGCTTACTGGTACACCAACACAGCACCCAACATATTCAACACTCCAGCCACACAGACAGCAGCTCAGCTATAAACTCGCTTAGCCAAGACGCCAGCACAGATAATATTGAACATGAAAGCCCCTGTCATCCGGCCCATGTTTTATTTCCGTTTAATCTCAACCTCATTGAAAACAGTCACTTTAAGGCTGTCCGGAAAGCTTCCAGCTTAGCCACAGCGCTATCAATCATTGCCTCTTTAGATACCCCTCCACCAAAAACATCAGCCTAGAACCATTTAAATACAACCATCTATAGCGCACTCCCTGGAGCTTTTTCCAATTCCCATGCATCCAACTGTGTACAGCTACTACAATGTTTCGTTCTGGAATTAAAAACATGTACAACAATATACTCACAAAAAACTTCACCGCTGTTACCATTACTCGATTGTCTCTGCCAACTTTGTTTCTGGTTATCTTCTGCACTCTCGCCCTGTTCATTTCCCAACCATCCCTGGCGCACAATGGTGCGACAGGTATCGTAAAAGAGCGGATGGATTTAATGGACAGATTGAAAGTGGCAATGAAATCTCTGGCCACTATTTACAGAGGAGGACAAGTCTACGATGCCCAGCAAGTACGGGAGGCGGCAACTATTATTGAACAGCACTCGGCGAACACTATGGCCCGGCTTTTCCCCGAGGGCTCTGTGCAACATCCAAGCACTGCTAAAGCCAATATCTGGAGGAACTGGGACGATTTTGCCAATCTTGCAGATCGCCAGCAATTAATCAGTCAGGGTTTATTCTCAGCTGCAGACAACCCTCCGCAACAGCAAAATAGTCAGCTATCCAATATGATGGGCACTCCCCCACCGAGCATGCTCAGCAACAGTCAACTGATGGGAGCGTCTGAGAACACAGCTGAAGACTACGCCAGTATGCCCTCAAACCAAGTATTTAAGAAACTCACTGATAACTGCTCTTCTTGTCACAGTCGCTTTCGGGCAAAAAACTAAGTGGAAGCCACTATGAGAATTAAACATGCATTATTGGTTTTAGCTTTGATCATAACCAGCTGGGGTAGCTGGTCGCTGTTTACCAAAAGCGCTCCAGTGACGTTGAACGTTACCCAGGGAGATGTCAACCGCGGTGCCTACCTGGCCAGAGCTTCTGGTTGTATTGCCTGCCATAGTGCAACAAGTGCGGGCGGTAGAGCATTAGCCGGTGGCGCCGCATTGGAAACACCTTTTGGTACTTTCTATGCGCCTAATCTAACCACGGATCAAGAGCACGGCATTGGTGCTTGGACATTGCAACAATTTGCCACCGCCTTGCGCCATGGTACATCTCCCGATGGTCAACCTTATTATCCCGCGTTCCCCTATAGTTTTTACTCCAAGCTAACGGATCAGGACGTGGCCGATTTGTGGGCCGCTTTTCAAACGGTTCCTGCGGTGGCTAAGAGCGCCCCAGAGCACAACCTTAGTTTCCCCTTTAACTTAAGGTTCGGGCTCAATATATGGCAGTCACTGTTTTTCGATCAAACTGAGTTTACAGCGGCAGAATCCACAGATCCACAGTATGCCCGTGGAGAATATTTAGTCGAAAGCGTCACCCATTGCGCCGCTTGTCACACCCCACGCAACCTCTTTGGAGCACTGCAACATCAGCAGCAATTTGCCGGTTCTGCGTCACTGTTACAGGGAGAGGGAAGCATTCCAGCAATCACTGCTGATCACTTAAAGCAGACGGGCTGGAGTCAAAGTGATTTATCTTACGCACTGCAGTCGGGAATCAAGCCCGATGGTGATGTCTTTGGCGGCAGCATGGCAGAAGTCGTCAAAGACGGTACTGCTTACATGCAAAAACAAGATCTGCAGGCCATTGCCTACTACTTGTTAAATCGAAAATAGTACCCGCTGAAGCTTACTGACACAGTAAGCTTCGCTTTCAAACAACTAAAGATTTTCCGACTACCTATAATCAAAACTATTTGCTAGATCCGACGCTTGTCTGCGCAGTATTTTTCTGGTTATTGCCGATCTTCGTTTTTTAGCTATACAATCCCTGCACGCAACTTAACAGACAAAAGGAAAACCTATGATCGCGGTTAATCAGTATTTCGAGGGGAAAGTAAAATCTCTGGGCTTTGAAAATTCTCAAGGGCAAGTTACCAGCGGCGTTATGGATGTTGGAGAATACACTTTCAGTACCACTAAGAGCGAGTTGATGCAGGTAATCTGCGGTGAGCTATTAGTGAAACTGGCCGGTCAGGATAGCTATAGCAGCTACCCTGGTGGTACTGAATTTGCAGTCGCTGCAAACTCTGAATTCGAAGTGATTGTTAAGCAGCAAACGGCCTATTTGTGCTTCTATCGCTAAGTTAAATTCGATCGACATCGACACTTTGGAGAGCTATCAGCTCTCCATTTCTTACCCGAAAAAGCTGACCGGAATGACTCAGTAACACGTTTAATTCACAATTAATGATACAAGACCTGCAGCGTTTTCTTTACTAATAAATCATATATTCTTTACCTAATCGGCAATAATTTAGCGTATGGGAAACTTTAATTATCAATTCAGATAATGTTTCGTTTACTGGAAAATTGGAGTCAGTAAATCTACTAAATGTCCGATAATTCACTCGTGATGTCCTTTTATACACTTAACCCTATGTTAAGATCTTCAGCCGTTGCCGGGACTATTTCTCATCAGCTAAAATATCAAATTAATACCACAGGGTAAGGTTGAGTTTAAATGAGCATTTCTACATCTTTAGATAAAAGCAAAATTAAAATTTTATTATTAGAAGGTGTGCACCAAAGCGCCGTAGACTCCCTAAAAAGTAACGGCTACTCGAACATTGAATACCACACCGGCTCGTTATCCGAAGAAGAATTGCTAAAGCGTATTCCCGAAGTGCATTTCATCGGTATTCGTTCCAGAACCCAATTGAACGACAAGATCTTTGCCGCGGCAGATAAACTGGTTGCTGTTGGCTGTTTCTGCATCGGTACTAACCAGGTTGATTTAGCCGCGGCCACTAAAAAAGCAGTCGCCGTGTTCAACGCGCCTTTTTCTAACACGCGCTCAGTCGCAGAGTTAGTGATCGCCGAATCTATCATTTTACTGCGCGGTATCGCAGAAAAAAGCGCCAAAGCGCACCGCGGCATCTGGCAGAAAAGTGCCAGCGGTTCCTTTGAAATCAGAAACAAAACCTTGGGTATTATAGGTTACGGCAGCATTGGCTCGCAGCTGAGTATCATGGCTGAAGCTATGGGCATGAATGTGATATTTCACGACGTGGTCGGAAAATTACCACTGGGCAATGCCAAACAAGTAGGCAGTTTAGCCGAGCTTTTAGCCCAAAGTGATATTGTTACACTGCATATCCCGGAGACCGGTTCAACCCAGAATTTAATGTCCGGTGAAGAGTTTTCACAGATGAAAACCGGTGCGATTTTCATCAATGCCGCCCGCGGTACAGTAGTAGATATCGACGCTCTCTGCCAGGCGCTAGAAAGTAAGCAACTAGCCGGCGCAGCGATTGATGTATTTCCGGTTGAGCCGCGCTCTAACGCCGATGAGTTCATCTCGCCACTGCGCGGTTTCGACAATGTCATCCTGACCCCGCATGTCGGTGGATCGACTATGGAAGCGCAAAAGAGCATCGGCTCGGAAGTTGCCGATAAACTGGTCAAATACAGTGACAACGGATCATCAGTGACTTCTGTGAACTTTCCTGAAGTATCGCTGCCGGATCACACCGAAGCCGATGGTGTACACAGATTACTGCACGTGCATCACAATATTCCAGGCGTGCTAACCGAGATCAACAGCATCCTCTCGCAAAATAATATCAACATTTCCGGTCAGCATTTACAGACTAACGATTCTGTAGGATACGTGGTTATAGATGTCGATGCCGACTGCTCGGCTAGAGCTTTGGAAAAGCTCGCGCTAGTGTCTGGCACTATCCGCAGTCGCAGACTGTTCTAGGAACCAGGTTGAAAAATGTGAACAAGTCCAGTATCTCTGGCTTGTTCGCAACTTTCCAAGATAGATTTCACATTGATAGGTAATTAAAGTACTATCTGCAGCTATTGCTACAAGCTGTAAAAGATCGAACACACCCCTCAAGAATTAAGCTGTTAGCTCTGTCCTAGTGTAAAAAATGGATTTCAAACCATCGTAAAGGCCAATATGAGCGCATCAAATATCAAACATATCTCCTGTGTCATTATTGTCAAAGACGCCGGGCACACAATTAAATCTACCTTAAACTCTCTGAGTAGTTTTACTGAAGTTATTTTATACGATAACGGCTCAAGCGATGACACTCTGAAAATCGCTGCCGACTTCGCCAATGTAAAGCTTGTTCAAGGGGGCTTTTCAGGCTTTGGCGAAACAAAAAACAAGGCCGCTGAATATGCTAGCAATGACTGGATTTTATCTTTGGATGCCGATGAAACCCTCAACCATGAGTTTATTGAAAGCTTGAGCAGTCTCTCCTTAGACACTGCCTGTGCCTATCAGATACTGCGCACCAACTTCTATCGCCAACAGGAGATAAAATACTGTTGGAAAAAAGAGCGTATCACCCGTTTGTACCACAGATCCAGCACTGGTTTTAACGATAACAAAGTGCACGAGTTTGTATTGACAGACAACTTACAAGTCTCGTTGCTGTCAGGGCTGGTCAACCACTACCCCTATCAAAACCTCAGCGACTTTATGCTAAAAGCCGACCGCTATTCGACCTTATTTGCCAGGGAAAAAGTCGGCATTAAAAAGTCTTCACCAGGCAAGGCAGTGCTCAATGCCTGCTTTTCTTTTATTAAGACCTATGTGATTAAAGCAGGCTTTCTCGATGGCTACCCGGGACTGATCATAGCCTTTTCGCATATGACCACTAACTTCTTTAAATATATGAAATTATATGAAGCCAATATAGATCTGGAAAAAGATCGTTAAACTCTAAAAACAGATGACTTTTTATCAGTCCAATAAAGAGCTGGAAAATGACCGCTAATATATTAATTACCCGCCACGACAAAATAGGCGATTTTGTGGTCTCAGTACCTATGTTTAAGATACTGAAACAACAGCGACCAGAATTAATACTCTACGCACTAGTGTCTAAAGTAAACTTCGAATTTGCTAGCAGCATAGATTTTATTGACCATGTCATCTTGTACGATAAAGACAATCTGCAACACACCTTATCCGAGATTAAACAGGCCAAAATCGATACCAGCATCTCCGCTTTCATCGACACTCAGCTGGCCTGGTTGCTCTTTCGCGCCGGAATCAAGCAGCGCATCGCTCCGGGCACCAAAATTGCCCAATTTTTATTCAACCAGCGCCTTACACAAAGGCGCAGCCGGGTAGAAAAAAGAGAATTTGAATACAACTTAGACCTGTTAGCCGCTTTTGATAGCCAACTACAACTTGAGTACTCACAGCCCCTGCTGACATTCCCCAAAAGCGCCAGTGATGCTGTTATCTGTGCGTTTCGCAAAGAGCATCAATTGCACAGCAGCGATACAATAATCGCTTTTCATCCGGGATCTGGAGGCAGTGCAGAGGGAAACTTGAGCATTGATGACTATTTATTGCTGGCAAAAAGCATTGTAGATCACCCGCGAATAAAGATTGTTTTCACCTTTGGCCCCGACGATCAAGATCTTTGCCAACAGTTATCCGAAAAACTAGATTTTAAGGCTATCCTTTATAACTCCAGCGGATCATTAACGAATTTCTGCCTGTTGCTAAGTCATTTTCAGCTGTTTGTCAGCACTTCCACTGGCACTATGCACTTAGCAGCCGCCAGCAATACTGCGACACTGACTTTTTTTGGTGAAAACCGCGTTTCCAGCCCACAGCGCTGGGCATCGGTAAGTGCCAGTGAACAGCAGCACAATGTTGTTTTACCTGCGCCCTATGACCGCGACCAATACCAGAGCATAGAAACTCAGTTATTGGAGATACTCAGCTGTGCAGATACTCATTAAATTGCTGTTTTGAGTGTTGCTCAATTGCGCTAAAGACCTTATTGCGCCACTGCGCCGCCTCATTCACTAGTTGATGTCTTGCCCCGGATATCACAACGAGTTCAGAGTTGGGAAACTGCTTATTAATCGCCTCAATATTGTAGCGCCAGGCCACAGTCCCATCGTCATCCCCCTGTACAATTAGCAGCGGCAATTCAGATTGAGTCTCTGACAAATATTTCTTTTCCCAGTGCAACATAGCACCCACCCAGCGCACTTTCATATAGTGACAGGTAAAGGGGTCCTGATGGCGGATCAGCTGTAAAAAGTACGGGTCATGGCTGTTACAGCTAAAACTACGTTTTATTTTACTCAACAGCAAGCGCATCAATTGATACTGCAATTTTACCCAATTAAATTGCTGACAACGCACTAGCGGTGCCAGCAGGATTCGCTGTTTCAGTTGTATAAAATGCGTCATCTGTGAGTTAAATGCGTGTTCCATAATAACCGCAGCACCGGTGCTTTGACCTATTAACTGCCAGTGACTGGACTGCTCGGTTTGGGCCGCTAAGTATCTCAGTACTGCATCGAGCTGCAGCGCATACTGAGCGAAGTCATCTATCTCGTACCTGGCCCCATCACTGAGTCCGTGCCCCAATTTATCGTAGATCAAAACGTCCCAACCACTGTTTAATCTATCCATGATTAGCTGACGATAGAGTGCGCTGTGATCCATATAACCGTGGACGATGATCACTGTGCCCCGAGTGGATATTTTTTGTCTAAACTGCTGTATCACCGTAGTTCCGACTTCTGCCGACACACTTTTAATTGCTATTTCATATTCTGCTAGCTGTTCAAAACCATAGAAAGAATAATAACTTAGCCACATAGAATGCAGTGTTTTAATAGCGCTATTTTGAGGTAATAGCGAGACTAGGTCCGGTCCATTAAATTGAACCTGAGTAGACTTTGTAATAAATAATCCCCCTAGTTGAAACTTCAGTGTTTACCAATCTAAAACAATCATATAGCCTTAAACAATGCCTGGCCGTGGATCATATAAGAAAGTCCTGATGTGTTGCCAATGTAGCGCTAACTGTCCATATTCTAATAATAACTGGATCAATTTTTAATGAGACCACTATTTTCCCGTACTTGGGGCTATATTCTTATATTGCT
>MAAB01029389.1_pt1 | contig 36294 bp, 37 predicted proteins | sample 1115991 | NCBI WGS metagenome assembly MAAB01 (sample SAMN04961124, study PRJNA320927) | seawater metagenome | isolation source: sample BD02T18 sea water enriched with oil for 18 days | place: USA:Gulf of Mexico | collected 2013-07-27
CATCACTGAAAAGGCAGGTAAGTAATGAGCGAAGCTAAAATCCGCACACTACAAGGCGTTGTTATCAGTAACAAGATGGATAAGTCTATCGTTGTAATGATCGAACGTCGCGTTAAGCATCCTATGTACGGTAAATACATCACGCGTTCAACTAAGTTGAAAGCACATGATGAAGCTAACGTATGTAACGAAGGCGATATCGTAACTATTACTGAAGTTGCACCAATTTCTAAGTCTAAGAACTGGAAATTAGTTGACGTAATTACAAAAGCTTAATTTAGTATTTATACTTAATTAACTTTTGAATAGTTACCAAAAGACCTTAGCATTTATTTGCTAAGGTCTTTTTTTATGTCTCTCTTTTGGGTTAGACGAAATTGACATAATTTCTAAGTCTGCTCACAAAGAGACGTGGAAATTAGTTGACGTAATTACAATAGCTTAATTTAGTATTTATACTTAATTAACTTTTAAATAGTTACCAAAAGACCTTAGCATTTATTTGGTCAGGTCTTTTTTTATGCCTGAAATAAAGCAAAAGAGATTGTGACTATATCTAGGTATAAAGCTAAGATTTACTAAGATCTTTTTATACGTGAATTATCCATTTGAACAGCCTTACTCATTAAGCTAAGATAGTTTTTTAACTGTCCACTGAGTAATACCATGAAAACAATAGCATTAGTGACCTTTGTTATATGTCTTGTCAGCAGCGCATTAACCTATGCGGCGCCTAATAAGACTTATAGCAATAATAAGTATGTTCAAGCAACCATGCCTGAGTTAATGATGCTATATAAAGATTTACACCAAAACCCAGAACTTTCTAGTGTAGAATTTAACACCGCAAAAAAGTTAGCCAAAATTACCCGTGAATTAGGTTTTGATGTTACTGAGAAAGTTGGTGGTACCGGTGTTGTCGCGGTATTAAAAAACGGTAAAGGCCCTACGGTATTAATTCGCGCTGATATGGATGCGCTACCAGTAAAAGAGCAAACCGGTTTATCGTTTGCTTCAAAGGTTACCACTACCACTGAAGAGGGTTTACCAGCACATGTAATGCATGCCTGTGCACACGATACCCATATGAGTAGCTGGATTGGCACAGCTAAGTTACTTAGTAATAATAAAAATAGCTGGTCTGGTACTTTAGTGATGATATTGCAGCCTGCTGAGGAGCGTGGTCGTGGCGCAAAAGACATGTTAGCCGATGGTTTATATAAACGTTTCCCAAAACCTGACTATGCTTTAGCTTTTCATAATTCAGCTAGCTTAAAAGCAGGTGTTATTGGTTATACGCCAGGATTTACCTTTGCCAATGTCGATAGTGTCAATATCCAGGTCAAAGGCGTTGGCGGTCACGGCGCTTACCCACACGCTACTAAAGATCCTATTGTATTGGGCTCACGTATTGTTGGCGCTTTACAAACCTTAGTGAGTCGAGAATTAAATCCTCAAGACCCTGCAGTTGTCACAGTAGGCAGTTTTCAATCAGGCACTAAACACAATATTATTTCGGATCAGGCGTTATTATTATTAACCGTTCGTAGTTATTCAGATGAAACACGTCAAACTTTACTCGATGGCATCGCTAGGATAGCAAAAGGTGAAGGTATAGCCATGGGGTTACCAGAGCAATTGTTACCGGTAGTCACTGTCAAAGACGAATTCACACCTGCAACGTATAATGAGCCTGACTTTACTAAAAAAATGGCACGTTTGTTTACTGCGGAATTAGGTAAAGAGCGCGTAATTGAAGTACCTGCAGTGATGGCAGGTGAAGATTTTGGTCGGTATTACAAAGCAGATAAAACAATTAAGAGCATGATATTTTGGGTCGGTGGTGTGCCGCATGATAAATGGGCATCAGCACAAAAAACAGGTGAAGGTTTGCCCTCTCTTCATAGCCCTTTTTGGGCTCCCGATGCTGAAAAAGTGATTAGTACGGCCACTCAAGCAATGAACACTGCTGTGCTAACTATTTTGGCTAAATAAATAGCCATAATATAAATTGATATCATAGAAGTGGGCGACTAATCATCAAAATTAGTCGCTATATCTCTTAGTTTCTAACCTTCAAATCACCGACTTCACTACTTTAATATTCAAGCGTTTAGCAATACGGTTCAAGTTAGCTCTATCTGTTGATAATCGTCTTGCCGCTGCCGCCCAGTTACCGTTTTCTTCTTTAAGTATTCTGATAATTAATTGTTTTTGAAAATTCTCAGTCTCTGCTTTCAATGGAAAATTGTCACGGATACCCGCTGCAGATGAAAAGTTACTTTCTCTAATAAGCTCTTTTGGTAACTCTTCCCCTACCACATTGAGAGATCCGCAATCTATGATATCAATAGCAATGATCGCTTTACCAAGCTGACGAGCCCTTGCTTTCAGGGTAGCTCGACTAACAACGTGCTCTAATTCACGGACATTACCGGGCCAGTTATATTGTGTTAAATGTGCAACGGCTTGCTCGGTAATTTTTAACTGAGCAATACCAAGTTTTCGCCGGGTTTGTTCTACAAAATAACCGGCTAACAATTGAACATCGCCAATCCTTTCAGATAGTCTTGGCACTCTAATAGGGTATACGGTTAGCCTGTGGTATAAATCAGCTCGAAAACGCCCTTCTCCCACCTCTTCCTTTAAATCTCTATTGGTCGCAGCAACAATACGCACATCGACTTCTTCAACATTGTCTTGGCCGACAGGTTGAATCTCATTACTCTGGATCGCTCTTAATATTTTACTTTGTGCGCCAAGCGGTAACTCACCAATTTCATCTAAAAATAAGGTACCACCATCAGCCAATGAGAATTTTCCTGCACGGTTTCTATCGGCCCCAGTAAATGCGCCTTTTACGTGGCCAAAGAGTTCGCTCTCGATCAAGTTTTCGGGCAATGCCGCACAGTTAACATAAACCATAGGTCCATGTTGCCGCATTGATTTTTGATGCAAGGTTCGCGCAACCAACTCCTTACCAACACCTGTTTCCCCATAGATTAAAATATTAAAATCAGAAGAGGCAACTATATCTAATTCTTGTTTGAGCTGTAACATGATAGTGCTCTCACCAATAAGCTCCCCCCCGTCACGTTTCCACGCTTCTTCGGTTAACTCTGCTACCACCTGTTGTGAATGATTGGCTCTGCTCTCAAGTTGCTCGAGCAAAAAGGCAGTATTAAGTGTAGCTGCCGCAATAGCCGAAATGACTTCTAAGGTTCGTACTTCAATATCTTCAAAGTCATGAGGCGTTAGGCTATCAATGGTTAATAACCCCAACAAATTGTCGTCATAATAGAGCGGTAAGCCCATACATGAATGCACAGGTAGATCGCCAGGTCGATCAATCAACAAACCATCATAAGGATCTGGCAATGGTGAATCGGCAGCAAAACGAATCGGTGACTTAGACTGACACAGAGCCAAAAATCTTGGGTGCTCTTGAATATAAAAACGACGTCCTAAGGTATCGCGACTTAAGCCTTGTAGAGCAATAGGTTTAAGCACATCACCATGATATGACAACAAGGCAACCGCATCACAAGCAATTGTCTTTCTAACAGTATCGAGTAATCGGTCGAAACGATCTTTGGTGTTTAAACTCGTTGCAAGGTCTAATGCCAACTCAATAACCGCTGTGGATGATATTTGTTTCATAATTTGTCCTGATAAATCTTTAATGATGGCATTACCAATGATGACCATGTCTGCCAGAAACAAAATAACACACAAGAGTCATTAAGACTACATAGTAATCGAGTCATAATGACAACAAGACAACCTACAAAAACATTAACCATTTGATTTATATTGATTATTATTAATTGTTAATACTGGCATTGCCTTTGCTACATACATAAGTAAATAAACAATAATCAGCTAGGGTTCATTATGTATTCACAATTTTCCATTGCTCATCAATTACCCAATATAGAACACGCCTTAGGTTTTCAGAAGTGTTTAGTCATCGGAAATTACTTAATGTTGCTATCACTTTCCATCGTAATAACCAGTGTATTCATTACCTTTGGTTATGACGAATATTTTACTATTTCAGCACAAGTATCAGCACATATTGCCACTATTGTTTTCGCTGGTTTACTTAAAATTGGTTATGTATTGCGATGCGTTGCTTTACATGGTTTTGGTAAAAGGAACTTTTAATATGCTACAAATTCAAGATTCAGAAACATCACAATTAAGCCATGCCCATGAAAGTACAAGTGCTGGTCAATATATAGCGCAACACCCCGCGTTAGACTTACCTTTTAGAAGCTATTTTTTACTGGCCGTGACTTGTTCTATATTCGCACTGGGAGTATGGGCAGCTTACTTTAATGGCTTATTTTCTTTTGCTGGCAATGGTATTACACCAGTAGTTTGGCATATTCACGAAATGATTTTTGGCTTTGGTGCTACGGTTGCCGTCGGCTTTATTCTTACCGCTGCACAAACGTGGACAGGTCAGCCAAGTATTAAAGGTTTATCTGTAATAGCTTTTATAGTGCTATGGCTACTGGTTAGGATTACTTTACTTATAAATACACCAAACAGCATTGTTATCGCGGTTGTACTACAGAGTTTTTGGTGGCTTGGCTCTATTGCTCTTTTCACTCGCTTAGTTATAAAAAGCGGAAATCGCCGGAATTACCTTTTTGTCCCTTTATTATCGACATTAATGCTACTCAATATCGCGCTGATTTTACTTGATTTAAATGAGTATCATCAACTCACTCGTCATATTGCTAGAACCAGTGTATTAATGTTTTGTCTATTGATGGGGATTTTAGGTGGACGAGTTATCCCCTTTTTTACTGTTTCGGGTGCAAAGCTTGATCCTATAAATACACCACATTGGATCACACCTCTATTAATCTCAACGTCTATATTAGGTGTATTAGTTTTTTTTAGCTCTGCCTTTATTACACTACCCTTTAGTCCTGCAATATTGATGATAGCCTCTGGTCTATTTCACCTACTTAGACAAAGTTACTGGCGCAGTTTTTCTACGCTTAATATCTCTTTATTATGGTCTTTGCACCTTTCTTACTTTTCACTTGGTTTAGGACTAATACTACTCGGCTTAAGCTATTTTCCCGAGAAAATCTCTATCTATTTTGGCGGTTCAATCACCTTTAGTGATGCTTTACATTTACTCACTATTGCTGCCATGGGACTGATGATTTTTGCCATGATGTGTCGAGTTTCTTTAGGTCATACCGGACGAGCATTAATACCAAGTAAGCTCGTTTTATGGATATTTACTTTGATTATGCTCTCAGCATTGTCACGTACTTTTCTACCCCTATTAACTTCTCAACCACTGTTGGCTTGGAATATTAGCGCATTTTCTTGGTTTGCCGCGGGACTCATATTTCTAAGGATTTATTTTTCCATTTTAACGACCAAAAAAATCGTTAAGTCCTTTCACCGTTAAATGACTATACAAAATGACAGATTAAATAGAACTAAAAATTAATTAAAAATCCCGCCTAGGTAATTTACTCCTAGGCCAAACCTTATATTTTACTTTACCCTAGGATTACCATGTTAACTGATAACCATATTGATATTATTAAGAGTACCATTCCATTATTAGAAAACGCCGGCCCCGCGTTAACCAACCACTTTTATCAACGGTTGTTCAGCCATAACCCTGAGTTGCAGGACATTTTCAATATGGCAAACCAGCATTCGGGTAGACAGCAAGTCGCTTTATTTGAAGCTATTGCTGCTTACGCTAAGAACATTGAAAACCTTGCTGTATTAACAACTGCAGTAGAACGCATTGCCCAAAAACATACTAGTTTCAATATAAAAGCACCGCACTACGCTGTTGTAGGGCATCACCTTATCGAAACATTACGAGAATTAGCGACTGAAGCATTTACCGCAGAGGTTGAAGAAGCATGGACTGCAGCTTATCAATTTTTAGCACAAATTTTTATCAGCCGAGAAGCAGAGTTATACCAAGAACGCGCCGATACCCTGGGCGGATGGCGTGACGCTAGGACATTTACTGTGGTAGATAAAAAAGTTGAATCTGAGCTAATCACCAGTTTTATTTTTATGCCTGTAGATGACAAGCCGGTCATAGGGTTTGAGGCTGGACAGTATTTAGGGGTTGAAGTGCGAGATCCAAATAGAGACTTTAAAGAAATACGTCAATACTCTTTATCTGATAAGGCTAATAACGAAACCTATCGAATTTCTGTCAAGCGTGAAGTGGGGGAAGTTCCAGGTATCGTCTCTAATTATTTACATGATGAGATACATAGTGGCGATGAGATTGAATTATACGCGCCAGCAGGTGATTTTTTCTTTACTGACCGACAAGCCCCTGTGGTATTACTCTCGGCCGGAGTCGGCATTACACCTATGCAAGCTATGTTAGAAACATTAGCACAGCAAGGGTATGATAATTCAGTGCAATATTTACATGCCTGTGAAAACAGTGCACAACATTCATTTGCTTCAAGAACAACGAGTATTATTAAAGATAATAATTGGCAGCAAGTTATCTGGTATCGTGATGAAGAAAATGAACAAGCACATATTCATCATGGAATGATGGATTTAACCAAGGTGGATTTACCTATTTCACAAGGTGACTTTTATCTTTGTGGCCCTATCCCATTCATGCAGTTTGCCAAGCAACAGCTTCTGGATTTAGGTGTAACTGAGGCCAATATATATTACGAAGTGTTTGGTCCGCATGCTAATTTGTAAAGGAGCTTCACACGTACCCTAATTTTTAATAAAGAGTAGTCAGCTAAACTTGCCCATAAAGCCAGTATGAAACTTGCGGTTTCCTAAATAGTAAAGCCGCAATTATTTCATTATCTTTAGGGTATGAACTAATGAGGGTAGCTTTCATAGACAAGGCTATGTGCGTAATGCGAGCTGTAATATCATCTGATTAACCCAGAAAGAATATTTTCAGCTCCTCGATAGTCGGGTGAGATCTAAATATTAAACTACCGTTAATAAGAATATTAGGGGAATGACGGATATGATTGGATTCGACTAAAGTCGCGTTATCTTCAATATAGGCAACACTATAATCTATCCCTACATCGTCGAGTTTTCGCTTAAGGTTAGGCAAGCAAGAATCGGTCTGCGTTACTAGAAGTTGTACATCCATTGTTAGCTCCAGTTTTTTAATTTATTTACTTCGAATATCAGTATAGCAATATATTTTTATTTATAAACTTTAGATACACTGTAAGTATATAATTTCAATTAAGTGCCTATTTATCCTCCGTACCTTCTTATCTTATTGTTTTATTTTTATTCTTCTCTATGTCTAGTAGCTCGCGTTTTCGATTATCTCCCCAACGGTATCTGCCTAACGCACCGTCACCACGTATTACCCGGTGACATGGAATAACCAGTGCGACATTATTACCTGCACAAGCATTAGCAACAGCTCGATAAGCTTTAGGCGCATTAATAGCTTTCGCTATTTCGCCGTAAGACATCACTTCGCCATAAGGAATGCTTCTTAAAAAGTCCCATACCTTTTTTTGAAATGCAGTTGCTCGCACATCTAAGGGTAAATTTAATTGATTAGAACAACCCGTTAAATATAAGTTGAGCAGATCTAACCAATGATGCAATTTCTTTTCGTTTTCATCCGGCATTAAGGTAATTTCAGCATTTGGGTATTCAGCAATAAGCTGAGCCAGTAACTGATGTTTGCTATCACCAAATTGTAAAAAGGATACCCCTTTGTCTGTTGCCGCAATCAATACTAGACCTAAGCTTGTCAGGCCAATCGCATAAGATATTTTCACCCCGGATCCCCCTTGCAGATACTTTCTAGGAGTCATACCTAAATGACTATTCATTCGACCATAAATGACAGAGCTGGACTCAATACCTGACTGGTATATAGCGTGGCTAACATTATCAGTTTCTCGCAAGTTTTTCTTCAGTGCAGTTAACTGACTTTGATCGATATAACTTTTTGGAGTAACACCCAAGTATTTTTTAAAAAGTCGGTTAATCTGAAATTGATTGATACCAATCGACTCTGCTAATTGCAGCGCTGTTATCGATCCCTCTGTATGCAGCTCAATTTTTCGACAAGCATGAATAAGTTTGATTAAGCCACTATCTTGCTGAGAATTTTTGTCCGGTTGGCAACGTTTACAGGCTCGATATCCCTCAGCCTGAGCTGAAGAAATATTGTCGAAAATAATGATGTTATCTATCAGCGGCGCTTTGCTTTTACACGAGACATTACAAAATATTCTTGTGGTTTTAACCCCATAATAAAATTGAAAGTCGAATGCGTCATCTCGCGCTAATATTGCCGTAGAATAGACTTCATTAACCATAATAAATTCCCTTAATTAAACGCCGTTACTTTCTATCAAGTCTCAAACTATAACAACCATAAGCAGCAAATCTAGCGATGATAAAATCAACCTGAGCTTGTTGAAAAAACTCACCAATCGTTTGCTCTGCATTGGCAGGAGTCACTATGCGTGCATCAAAGATGGACTCTTTTTCATCATACGCCCTTAAAACAAGTATTTCGCCAAAGTAATCATTGATAGAGTCAGTCGATAGTGGGAATTTATCATAATTAACAGATTCGTTAGCTTGATTAGCCAACACAAAAACAGCACCATATTCTTTATAAGGACCTGCTTTTGAAAAAGGACAATAACTCGCTAATATTAATTCTTCGCCTACATTCGCTCGTCGTAATACATCTCTGCACGGCTCTCCGCCTTTTGCCACCGTAGTGACTACTGGCTGATTTTGATCATCAATTCCAGCTTGTCTTACCTTAATTAAAAAATCGTTTCGTATTGGCGTTATTTGATAATTCACACGTAATCCTTAATACATCAATGATTAGCTAAATCTGAAAATAATTTAACTTTTGATAAGCATAAACGCCTGAACATTGAGTAACTATCGGATTATTGCGCTGCGATAAATTAGCGACTTTAAATAGAGCAGAGTCAATATTGGACAAAAGAAAGTTAGCACTCATTGTTATTGGTTTAAATGACTATTTATTCTTTTAAAGATAAAGTCCGAAAATGCTCATTGAATAAATGAGGGGGAAGTTCAGACTTTAACCAATCGGTTTGTTAGGCAAATTTATTTTGATGATTTTTCAAGATGTAAAACATATCGTTGCGCTAAATGAGCACCAAAGCGATAGCCGATATAGGTTGTAATGAACCAAGTGGCAATGTTCTGCATTTCAAACACATCAGGCCAATAACTAAACCATAACAATGCTTTGATCATATTAATAAAAGATTCAATGATCATACCTAGAATGGCATTAAAGCTGAGTAAATTAATAAATGATTGCAACCCCGTGGCATGCATTAAAAACTGCACAGTTTGCTCTAATTCGATATAAATAAAGGTTAATAGTGAAAGTAGACCATAAAATCCACCACCAAAAGTTATCCATTTAGAATGCAAAAACAATAAGTTTTTTTTATTGGTTTTTGATAGTTTTCTATCGGGATTCTTTTTATCTTTGAAAACATCACGAATATTAACATCATAGCTAAGGTAGCCCTTGTGATAGGCATAATACACCATTAGAAACGTGAATGTTTGTACTGGCAAGCCCGCATAAAAAATGGCCTTGACTAAATCCATATTCATTCGTAATCCTCCTTATTAAATTAGCGTTTAGCATACCTTATTAGCCTGCTACTTTCTGACAAAGTATCTAATCTAGCAGGTTTAGCCTAGTTAGATCTAAGTGCTAACTTTTATGTGTGAGCGATGTTAGCAATGTTAGCAATGTTAGCAGAAATGATCATAAATCTTCCTCTTTCGCTATGTTAGTGACTTTGATCGCCGCTATTAAAAGGCTAACTATTACCACATTGCTGACATTAGCCATTTATATGAAATAGTACATTTGGATTAGATTTTGTATTGATAACGCCGTTTTAAGCGGCAAATTGCAGTTGGCTAAAATAAGTGAGGCACGAACAAAAAGGCAACTGTAATTTGTCCGACTTGAAAACCCTTGTTATATGGCCTGTACCACCGTACCGCCAAAACGAGCTTCTTGTGCAACACAACTTACGCCTTGTACTTTGCAATTAACAGACAAATTTGAATAAACATCAATTTTTGATTTTGGAACTATTTGACCATTAACTTCAATACCGTCAGCTAAACATTGTTCACAGATATATGACGGGTATCTAGGTTGAGGTTTAACACTTCCTTTGCATATTGGACAAAATTGTTCGGTCATCCACTTTCCTTAAAGGCCTTATAACGCTTATTGTCTGTACTTCTCAGTATCAGCTAGCCACACAATTAAAATATAATGCCGACAATATCCCATAGTTTCAATGCATTAGAAAGTGGATGAGTTAAGTTTTTTTCAAAAACATTGAGATACGAAGAATACTCAGTAATAGAAATAAGAGTAGATGCAATTAAGAGCAATAAAATCAGTCTATTACAAGGGATGTTTCAAAGTTAAGGACTGATACTAAGGTGGCTTCGTAACACATGCTTAAAATAATTCATTAGAAAATATATAGCAAAATATTTGAGGATAATGTCAGGAAGGCACCAACTTGTCGTTAGAATATTTTTGAAAAATAGAATTTCTAAAGTAAAACTTAAATTTCATGTATCGGACGGTTCAAAGGGCAGTAGCTGCCACATTTAAGACATTAGCATTTAACCTGTAGCGTTGATTCGGATTAGAATTTTTGTATAGGTAACGCCACGTTAAGCGGCTGGTAATTGTTGGCTAAAATGTATGAGGAACGAGTGCTAGCCAACTGTTATTTGTCCTTTTGAGTGACTTGTTAATTGCCTTTTAACCCATCAGTTTAAAAAGTAACTATGTGAAAAAAACAAAGAAATTGCAATGAATGATGATATTTCAGAATCATCAAAATGAATTACAGTTTCGCGCTCTCTTTTTGCAAATGTACGCAATAATAAACACTTAATAATCCAATTAAAAATTCCATCACTAAATGAAATAGAACCAACTTCTTTGTCATTTTTAAGCAGAAGGTTACCTTTTAATCTTAATTTTCCATCAAAAGAGCCACTGTACTCTGAATAACCGTTATTATATTCATGTATTACAACTTGATTGTTAATTTCTTTTATAACGCTACCATGAAGGTAACCTATTTGGTCACCGCACAGAAAGAAATATAATTTATTCCCCCACCCAGACCGACAAGCAAAAAAGTTCTCAGGTAAGTCACCCGAAAGGTATTCTGGCTCACAGAGTCTCACTGGAAAATTTTTAGGTATATCTAAATTAGAACGTTTTTTATAATCAACAAAAGTAATTGTTTTCATCGAATCTACTCTATAGCTGAAATAGGCAACTAACGCCCCACTAAGAGGCAAAAAATTGTTGGCTAAAATAAGGGACGAAGGAGCAAAAACCAACTGTTTTTTGTCCTTTTGAATGACTTATAACTATTTTACACTCTAAATGCCATGACGAGATCTACTTACATCGACTAACAACAAACTAAAAGCCAACAAAGGGAATATTTCCTTTTCATTAAAGTTTAACTTAATATGAACTTCTGAATTCGGTGTTACGCCACTAAATAATGATGAAAATGTAGATAATGAATTACTAGTTAACGCTGCCAACATAGTTACTTTTGCGACAACGCTTTCATTTATGTAGTACTCATCATTTTTTGGGTGTAACAAAACTTCGGGAGATTCAGAAATCAGCCAAGCCCAACCGAAAATCCCCAATCGTTTTTGCTTTATGATCTTATCCTTTATTTGTATTTGAGTTCCATTAACAGTACCTACTAAAATACCATTTTCACGGATTTCGATATTCCCTCCTGATTGTGCAACAACAGCCTCGTAACTAAAACTAAAGTCTGTTTCAAAATAAAGATCATTAGAGCTCTTTTTTTCACGATTAGGGTAGTAAGTAATATTTAACATAATTAGTAGTAAACTCGAAACCTGCAATTATCAGTCCGTTCTAAAACGCTTTGTTAGGTGTATGGCTGCATAAACAACATAAACAACATAAATAGAAACACTATTGATAGAATTAAATACATTGCAACCGCAGCCCAAAAACCTAGAGGTGATTCACACCTTTTAACCGTGATATTGTATACCATAATTTCTCCAATATTATATGCATATAGACAATAAATTGGACAAAACAATACGGTCAAAGAAATAAAAACTGCCGCTAAAAAACCTTCATATCCAGAAATATTGGGCGTAAAAACGGCAGTGAACAGTATTGAAAGTACAAGAACTACACTAAAAACTTTGTAAATACGATAACGCATCAACTTTATACACCTAACGCCTCACTAAGAAGCAAATAATAGTTGGCTAAAATGTGAAGCGGAACCGAGCCAACTGTTACGAATCCGACTTTAAGGCTTTGTTATACGTTTTTTAACGAACAATTTTAATTTTTACTATGAATTACACCTACGACAGAGCTCTTTAAACAGTAGGCAAAAAGCGAAAGACGGCTCAATTACGGTTTCATCAAACTCTAATTTTAAATTATTCTTTAGTGGCCTTTCACCTTTTATGAGCTTCCAGATCAGAAGAAGTAGATTCATATTATAATTTCCACTAAATTTTGCGACGACTCTATTTTCTAAAATAAGGTTATTGTTTGAATCAAAAGTTAGCAATTGATTTTCATTAGGGCGCTGGACTAACCAACCCCATCGTAAATTTCCTAATTGTTTTTTTGTGATTGAAAGCTCATGCATATCGATATCGAGTTCACAAACTGTAGCTATTAACCTTTGCTCTATAAATACATTCAAAATATTTGTATTTGATTGAGAAATACTATATTCATCATACTCAGAGATATCTGAATCTAGAAAATAATCTTTATAACAGTTGGCAAAAAAAACACTCTTGCTAGGACTGTATGTAACATATGCCATTTATAGAGAGTCCTCCGAATCAGTTCTAGCAGCTATTCAAAAATGCAGAGCTGGATGAACGTATAACGCTTATTATGGAGACTTCTCAGTAATGTCCGTCCCATAACTTTAATTTAATTCGTATTAATATCCCATATTTTCAGTACCTTATAAACTAATAATATTTTATTTTTGTTAGGTCTTGGATATTACTGAGAAGTCTCAGTAATATCCAACATAGAATTAAAGGCTATTTCAAACAATATCAATTAGTTAGGATTTAGAAAGATTGATTTGGGTTTATTACTGAGACTTATCAGTAATATGACACAGTCAATTCATTAGAAAATATATCGCAAATATTTTGAAGCTAACTTCCGCTTTGCGCACAGAGAAGTCATAGAAATTAATGAGTGAACGTCAGCTTTCATATCGGAGATATTCTCGATAAGTTTTGATCAAAACTAGCAATATCCTATATTAATTAACGTCTGTTCACTTACTGATAAGCTTCCACTGGTCACAAAATATCTAGCCAAAGTAAAGAAATGGTAAGCCTTAATATCGACACACCAGTCCTTAATCAAACGGTTATTTCTCAGTTAAGTCTTTTTATAGATTTAAATCCGTACATAACGTCAATACTTGAATTAAAATTTCAATTATTAACAACTTTAGGGAATTAAAAACTAGTCCCACACCATTTGCACCGGTAATACGCAAAACAAAACCGACAACAGCATGAAATAATTAACTTATGTACAGCATTGTTAATGACTGACCTTATCAGTAAACATTAACAACATAACTTGAGAGAACTTCATGACCCGATTAACTAAAAATACAGCACAGCCACTTAGTTTAATTTACCTCGACGCTAATGCCACTACTCAAGTTTTACCACAAGCCGCCACGGCAGCGTTATCAACGATGGAAACACTTTTTGGTAATCCTAGTAGTAGTCATGTTACCGGGCTTCAAGCCAAGCAAATAGTAGACAAAACTCGTCAACAAGCAAAAAATATTGTTGGTGCTGGTGACGGAAAAATTATATTTACCAGTGGCGCAACCGAAGGTATTCAAACCGCTATTTTGTCTGCATTACTCCATGCTAAAAAAACACTTGATACCACTAAAAGCTATTCTATTTTATACGGTGCAACAGAGCATAAAGCAGTACCCGAATCACTCAAGCATTGGAACGAGATCCTCGACATAAATGCGACAATAAAAGCCATTCCCGTTGATAAAATGGGTCAACTTGATATGGACTTCATTGCCAAAGAAGTGCCGAATGCTTTGATGATTTGTACCATGGCAGTTAACAATGAAACTGGCGTTTACCAAGACTTAAACTTATTGGACCAAACTATACGCGCTAATAACCCAACTACAGCCTGGATGGTAGATTGTGTGCAAGCGTTAGGTAAAACAAGCCTAGACTTAGCGAACACAAGTATTGACTATGCCCCTTTTAGTGGTCACAAACTATATGCCCCTAAAGGCATTGGTTTTATGTACGTTAAAGAAAACGCGCCCTTTACCCCAATTATCGCCGGCGGAGGTCAGGAGAGTGGTCTGCGATCTGGCACCGAGAACTTACCTGGTTTAGCTGCCCTAAGTGTCATATTTAGTATGCTGTTAGGTGAAAGTGAATCTAGCTTTGCTCCCATAGAAACCTTACATTTATTTCGCCAGCAGATTGTCTCTGCATTAACGCAAGCTTTCCCTAATATCGTGTTCAATCATAGTTTTGAAAATTCAGTGGCAACCACCATTAATTTTGCTATCCCTGGATTTAGCTCTAAAGAGATAATGGATTTGTTCGACGCTGCCAATGTACGTGTTAGTTCGGGTTCAGCTTGTAGTTCTAAAGTGACCCGTAGTTTTGTGCTCGATGCCATGGGACTTCCTGCATGTCAAAGTGAATCAGCAATCAGAATGTCGTTTGGCCCGGCAATGACTCAAACTGAAATTGATACTGCCTGTAGCCGAATAGTCTCAGCGTCACAAGCACTAGTTCAAAGCTGTTTGACAATTGCAACACATACCGAAGGCACAAATAGCATTAGTGATAAAATAGAACTAGATGGTCTGGTACAGTTTAAAGTTGGCGGCAGTTGTAGTTGGTTATTTGTCGACAAAAAAACTCAATCTGCACTGCTTATTGACCCCTTGCAAGAAGTGACAGATCGTCTACACACCTTACTCACTTGCCAAGGACTTAATTTAGTCGCCGTGATAGATACCCATGGCCATGCAGATCATGAGTCTTGTCGTACGAGTATGGTAAAAGAGCATTTGGCGGAGCAACAATCAGACTCTCTTGGCTGGCCTGTTAAGACGCAAACAACAAGTATTGCTGGTCAAGAATATCAGTACCTAACTTTAGGTGATAAGTGGTTAGTTAAAGTAGTAACGCCTGGACATACCGATGACAGCATCAGCTTGTTATTGTGCGAACCCGTAACAAAATCATCACCTCAACTCCAAGTACACTACGCTTTTTGTGGTGATCTAATTTTAATGGACAGTCTAGGACGAACCAACTTTTCAACGAGTAGTGCGCCAGCAATGTATGAAAGCTTGCAGTTATTAGCAACGCTTATCGGCAAAGATAGTCTTATTTGCCCAAGTCATGATTACCACAACGAATTTACCACGTGTATAGCTACGGAAATGAAGCGTAACTCACTACTTCGTCAAGTTATCAATAGCGAGATAAGCATCGAAAAATTCTCAGTGCAAAAATGTGTTATGGATAAAAATATTATCGACGAATCAGGTAGTGAAATAATGTGTGGTGCTTTAAATGGTGCTTGCCAGAAGGTTATCGTACGTGAATATAACAGCGTCAGCTTAGCCGAGGCTGTAAAGAAGTCGAGCACAATGAAGTTGATTGATATTCGTGAACCACACGAATATGCACTGCAACACGATGAAAAATTCACCTACAATGTACCTTTAACTCGACTAGTGCAATTTGTACAAGAGCAGCAACAAAATAAAAAACAAGCATTAGTCTTAGTCTGTCGTAGTGGTAGTCGCTCTCAATTAGCAGCCCAAGCGTTAGGCCGATTAGGTTTTGAAAATGTCGGACATTTGAAAGGCGGTTACGCTTTACATCAGTATTAATATGCTTTTCGTTTTTATAGTTAATAAATAAAGAAAACCCGATACAAAGCGACTTGTATCGGGTTTTAACTTTTATTACCGGCTAGTTATGTAGCTCAGTTTTCTTTACCAAGTGACTAGTTTTTTGAATGCTACAGATAGGACTCTTTGCTGGACTCACCCTTTTATAAGATATCGGGCCAAGCCGCTTGCGGGTATTGAGGCAAGTTTGATGTTATTCATCTAAATGTAATTCGTAAAATGCAAACCATAATGAAAAATTAGCCGCATACTGATGATAATAACAATTAAGAGAACCCTTAACTGTTACCCAAAACATACTAACTCCCTACTATCTATACAAAAAGAAACAGGGTATTCATCATGGTATGCACTTTGCTCTACTACTTAATATTCAAATAAACTTAAGCGCTTTAACCTTTGTTATAACAATGAAGGGAGTTTGTTTTATTAAGCTTAATTTAAGGAGTAAACATGAGGCGATCTCAATATAAACGAATTTCAGTGCTTCTTTTTATGCTCACGCCACTTATTTATGCCTGTGGTAATTCAGATGAAGAAGAACAAAAAGTAGTTACTCAGACTGAGGCTACTCCAACACCTGCGCTAGTAGAAAACACCATGCAGACCAACATAGAAAACCAAACAAAAATAGAGCAAGAAGCAACAAGTTCTTTGGTTAGTGTCACAGTAGAAAAAGGCTTTGGCTTTGAAACCCTAAGAGTAATAAATATTGATTTGCATTTTACAACAACACAATTCCAAGAAAAAATTTCAATTTATTCAGCAATAGCCGACAAACCCAATACGCCAGTAGATCTGCTTGAACAAGGAACAATAATCCAATCAAACAGATATAAGAGCACGTTGACAGCCCCCATGCTAATTGAGTCATTTATGGTAGTCAGAAATGATAACTTTTCAAAAGCGATTACCTTAACTATCAATTCTGAAGCCCTGCTTACTCATACATTTTCGGAGTAAATAAGATGAAAATAGCAATAATGACCATACTAATTTACTTATCAATATCTGCTGCCAATGCAGACCCCTTACTGCAAGGCATAACTTTAGATTTAACTCCAGCAGAGTATAAACAATTGGGTTCATCTGTCGCTATTTCGGGTGATATAGCTGTGATTGGTGCTCCGGGCTCATCTGGCGATATAGGTCAAGCATGTCTCTACCAGCGTTCAGGTGAAAGTTGGAGCCTATTAAACTGTCTAAGCCCTAGCCCCGAAAGCAGTACAGTGCAACAGTTTGGCCATGCCGTTTCAATATCTGGTGAGTTACTAGTTATCAGTGCAGAAAACAAACAAAATGGTCAACATGGTGTCGCCTATATTTATCAACGTCAAGGTGGTGCATGGTTACCACAAGCTGAATTAATCAGTCCAAACGCATCTTCTAATGATAAATTCGCCAGTACCCTTAGTATCTCGGAAAGCTATATAGCGATTGGCGCACCCGGATTTTCAGCAAATAAAGCCGGTGCTGTCCATATTTTCAAAAGTACAACGTCTGGCTGGATTGAAGATAAAGTTATCACGCCAATTTCATCTTTTAAAAGTGCAAATTTTGGCGCTTCGCTGATGTTATCCGGTGAGTACCTCATCATAGGGGACGATGACCATGGTCGTGCCCATGAAGGTACTGGATATATTTATAAACGTGAAGAAGGACTTTGGAGTCTACAAGCTAGTTTAAAAGGTGGCGATATTACTAAAAGCGCCAACTTTGCCACCAGTGTGGCAATTTCAAAAAACTACGCGGTTATAGGAGCAAAGTCTGAAAACAACCCGCTAATTAAAAAGCATAAAAAAAGTGGTGCTGTCTATATCTATAAAAGATCGGATAAGTTATGGAACAGCCAAGCAAAGTTACTAGCAAGTGACGCGCAACAAGGTGATAACTTTGGTTCGAGTGTTGCTATATCAGGGGATTACTTACTTATCGGCGCCGAAAAGAACAGTAGCGCTAAAGGAGCAACTTACTTATTTCAAAATAAAGGCGATGTTTGGACGGAAGTCTTTAAGTTTGAGGCTGATGATGCCAAGCAGTTGGATAATTTTGGCCATGCGATAGCTATTGACCAAGATTATATAGCCATTGGTGCCCATAACAAAAGTGTGACAAACGACACGGAGGGAGTTAGTTATCTCTATTATCTAAATCGTGATACTAGCCCATCAGTCAGAGAGCAAGTACTAACCGAAACACAAACTCAGCTAGCTTATGACTCAGCAGAAATTGATAGTGACAATGATGATTTGAATGACTGGGATGAAATTAATATTTTAGGTACTGATCCAAACCTAAGTGATAGCGATGGCGATGGCTTAACCGATAAAGAAGAAGTTATGATTTATCAATCAAACCCGCTGCTAGCGGATAGTGATAATGATGGCTTATCTGATCTGGACGAAGTGGTGCTTTATAATTCAGATCCTATTATGGTTGATACCGATGGCGATGGCTCAAGTGACTATGAAGAAGTCATGGTAACTAACACAGAGCCCTCCTTAGTTGATTCAGACAATGATGGTTTAACCGATCAACAAGAGCTTTTACAAACCAATACCGACCCAACGCTCGCAGATAGCGACGGCGATGGCTTAACAGATAATGAAGAGCTTAATTTATTTAATACCGACCCTTTCAATGCAGATAGTGATAATGACGGTTTTAGTGATGGCAACGAAGTAAACGTTTATGAAACCTTGCCCTTAGATAAGAATGATACGCCGATTATAGAGACCACAAGTACCTCATACTCGCCTGCTAGCAGCCAATTTGGCACTATGGCATTTGAAGATGAGTGGCCAATAAAAGGCGACTACGACTTTAATGATGCGGTGTTTGATTACAACGTTGAAGAAAATAAAGTAAATGGCTTGGTTAGCCGTATTGTGTTTAAAATATTACCTACGGCTCGCGGTGCCATTTATGATAACTCCTTACGATTAATGATTAACACGCCAATTAGTAATATTGGCCAAGTAACCATGAAGTTAAAAGGCGTTACAACAGAGATAACACCAGTGGCAGATGGTAATCAATCCCTATTTATCATAATAGCTAAAATAGAAGATGCCTTACCACCACCAGCAGGATACAAGATGTCTAATACTTTTTCCGGTAGCCCTAAGATTAATGGCAACCTTTATACCCTGACTATTAACTTCAATTACCCTATATCTTCTCAAACTTTGGGAACAGCACCATACAATAGCTTTATTTCGAGAGTCTTGGATACTGGCGAACATATCGAAGTGCACTTTCCTGGATATTTTCCTTCGAAAAAGGCCTCTAGAAGAAAGTTTGGTCGAGGACAAGATGACTCAGATAAAACAGAAGATAGGTATTATCAAACGGAGGGGAATTTACCTTGGGCTATGCTTGTTCCATCCAAATGGCATCATACGAAAGAGCGTGTAGATTTATCTAATGGCTACCCTGATATTTTGCAATGGGCTTCAAGCAAAGGAAAAAGTAAAAAGGGTTGGTATAAGAGTAAACGCAATGCAAAGTTTGTTTTTGATGATGTTCCTGACATTTAACACCAGATGATTAGCCCTAAAGCAGTAACAATATGTGCTGTAGTGTCCTCTGCAAGTTTTTCCGAAATAAAATAGCCAGCATATAGCTGGCTTTTACTTGATTAAAATAGCTATTGGAATAGTTAGTTAACTAACTTCTCTTGGGTTTTCTTTACTTGGTTAGCAATTGTTAATAACGCAATGCCATCAAAAATAAAACTAACACCAATAATAAGGCCAATAATCCAAGCACTAGCAAAAGGCCAGTTAGTAAGCACAACGACACCTAATACAAAGGACATAGCACCATTTACAAGGCTAAATACTTTAGCCGATGATTGCAGTTCAAAAGCAAGTACCATAGAACTAAAACCACTAATTAAAAAATAAATGGCAATTAATAAACCTAACACGCCAAGAATGATGGCTGGGTGAGTAAAAATAATTATCGCTAATGCTGCTAAAACAAAAGGCCTAAACCATAAAGACATGTTTTTTGTCTTGTTATGCCAAGCATTAAAAGCCAGTGCAGTTGATGCCAGTAAGAAAATCCCACCAACAAAAGTATTAAAAGCCAAACCAATAAAATTAGGCACCAAAATAGCTAGCAGACCAATAATGATCATCACCCCCCCAATCACTTTGGTATTTTTTATAAAAGCGAGTTTAAGGTGCTGTTCTGGTGTTTCTCGCGTTATTTCAGGTGCAGTTTCTAATTTTTCTTCGGGTGTTTTTTCTGAGTTAGATGCGCTATCTGTCATGGGAGGTTTATCCTTAAATTGACACATTATTTTTTTGTTATACCCGTTCCACTTGAAGATGCTCGTTTCAGGAAACCTGAGCGGGTCATAATCAAGGCACATTTTTTTGTTAAGGGTCACTCCCTTAAAAAAAAATGTAACGACGAGTATGGTTTGCTCAGGCTTCCCCCAAAGGGCTGGTTTATAAACGCTTTATGCTACGTTATTGATTTCGACAAGGGAGTAACCATACTCTTCAATCAATGCCTTGCCTAAAGGCGTTTATAATTCCAGCTGAATCCTGCCTCTTCAAGTGGAACGGGTATAGTTCTAAAGTAACAGAAGCGACGAATAAACAGTATTCATTATTAAAATGATACTCACTGTAGTGGTTGACAAGCGTTATCTCTATTGCAATAACTAGACTAGCAATACCGTTATCAGCCCATACTGATAACTAGGCTATCAGTAACCCTGTGCTTACTCGCAGGGTTACCATAAAACTGAAAATGTTATGTCTAGTGAGTTCTTGATACCCTATTATTTAGAGAGTTCCTCTACAACAAAATCGATAAAACAACGCACTTTTTTAGCCACATATTTACGGTGTGGGTAAATAGCAAAAAGACCAAACTCTAAGGTCGTATATTCTGGCAATACCGGTAACAATCGGCCATCAACAAGTGCATCTTCAACAATAAAGTTAGGTGTCATGGCAATGCCACCATCAGCAATGGCTATTTCTCGAACGGCCTGCGGGCTGTTTACTGCCAGCGCAGACTGCACATTAATGGTTTCTGCTTGTCCGTTTGGCGAAATAAATGGCCATTGTTTACCAATTCTAAAATTACTATCAATAATACAGCGGTGTTTTTCAAGCTGCTCAGGCGTTGTCGGTAAACCGTGCTGCTGAACATAGTTCGATGATGCTGACAACACTAAAGGAAAATTAGTTAAGTGCCTTGCTATCATGTTGGAGTCATCAACACCGCCAATGCGTAAACGCACATCAATGCCCTCTTCAAGCATGTCAATCGCGCCATTAGTTAGAATTAATTCAACGGTTAACTCTGGATATAAAGCAATTAACTTAGGTAATAGTGGCGCTAACTTCATCTCACCGAAGGTGACTGGTGCGCTAATTCTTAACAAACCACGTGGCGTTGTTTGTTCACCAGTAACCTTATCTACCATGGCAGAAAATTGCTCTAATAAGGTAATCGCTTGCTCATAATAACGTCGGCCTGAGTCAGTTAATGCCAACTGACGTGTTGTGCGATTAAAGAGGCGGATACCTAACTGCTTCTCTACCTCTCCCACATACTTACTGACTAAGGCTTTTGATATGCCAAGTCGGTCACTTGCCGCGGTGAATGAATTTGTTTCAACCACTGCCACCACCGTTTTTAACCCGTCTATGGTATCCATCACTCGTCCGCTAAATAATTATTTCCCCCTCACATTATCAATATTACGTTGACAATGATTCAACATCAACCCTATTTATCAATAGTATATTGAAACGCATAATAGCTTCATCAACACCAAAACAGGTTATAGAGAAGTTAACACGGAGTGGTAAATAGTGATGATAGAAATATATACCCGACCAGGCTGTGGTTATTGTACTCACGCTAAACGGTTATTAACCAGTAAGGGCTTGGACTTTGTTGAATACGATGTTTATGAAAACCCGAAGTACATAAAACAGTTACAGACCAGAACAACAGACAGGACATACCCACAGATATTTATAGAAGACATTTCAGTGGGTGGTTTTACTGAGTTACTCGAAAAAGAACAATGCGGCTTATTAGCCAATAATTTATAAAAATAGCACTTACAACGACAAATAAAGGAAAATACCATGAATAAGTTAACCACATTAATAGCAACTGCAGGAATATTACTGCTAGGTTTCAGCTCAATTAACCACGTAGAGGCAGCACAAACTTTACATAAAACCATTAAAGTACAAAACCAAGACATTTTTTATCGTGAAGCCGGTAGCGAACACAAAAAAACGATTGTGTTATTACATGGCTTCCCCACCTCGTCACACATGTACCGTGACTTAATTCCTAAATTGGCAGAGGAGTATCATGTTATTGCTCCTGATTATCCCGGCTTTGGTAACAGCTCTATGCCAGCCCTTAATGAATTTGAATACAGCTTTGATAACTTAGCCAAAATTACTGATGCTTTTTTGGCAAAAGTCGGCGCAGAAGAATACACCATGTATGTTATGGATTACGGCGCACCTATCGGTTTTAGAATTGCTGCGGCTCACCCTGAGCGAGTTCAAGGTCTGATCATACAAAATGGTAATGCCTACGATGAAGGTTTACGTGATTTTTGGCAGCCAATTAAAGCCTACTGGAAAGATAAAACGCCAGCCAATGCTAAAGTACTTAAAGATAGCCTGTTAACTATTGGTGCGACGGAGTGGCAATATACTAATGGTACTCGAAATAAAGCAGCCATTAGCCCTGATAATTGGATTGTTGATCAAGCTAAACTAGATCGCCCTGGTAATAAAGAAATTCAGCTAGAACTTTTTTACTCTTATGGTACTAATCCAGCACTTTATCCCGAATGGCAAGCTTACTTTAGAAAACATCAGCCAGCAACATTGTTAATGTGGGGTAAAGGCGACTATATATTCCCTGAAGAAGGTGCACATCCATACAAACGTGATTTGAAAAACTTAGACTTTAATATCTTAGACACAGGTCACTTTGCTTTAGAAGAAGACGGCGATGTTATTGCTAAGCATATCCTTAAATTTATGAAAAAAAATAACTAAAAATAGCTATAACTAAGATGATATAAGTTTCCTTTGCGCTGCAAGAACCCAATTTTACTGCAGCGCTTTTTTATCATTTGACCTAATTAATAAGGATGATTAGACACATGGGGATCATAAAAAACAAGCCCCTTGTTTACGTATTGAACAACCTGAAGGTTACACCCAATGGTTATATGAATCTGATGACATTATTAACTTTTTGGCACAACAGCAAAATGAGTTATTTCGTTTAGCATTAACCGCATAATTAATATAAGAACCACGACAGAAGCTCCCATTATTGGTACCGGTATCGCTGGAATAGGCATTCAGCGAAACGTGCAAAAAGTAAACGGTATTGTGCTCTTTTACTTGAGTCATTATTGAGTAGTAGCGGGCTATTGCTATTATTCACAGCTCAATAAACATATCGTCGCGTTTAATTTGGATAAAATCATACGAATATTTAGTGAGTATGACCTTAATTGTTTAAATAAAGTCGTCATGAGTTAATGCTAACTGTCAATAAAAGCCTATGATTAACTAAGTACATAGGAAGCGCTAACATAATTAATAATTTATTGAATACTAATTCGTAAGTTATATGAGATAAACTTACATTGGAAGTCTATGCAATCGGATCATAATCTAAATTCTAAACTCAGCTATCTGGAAGAATATAGTTCTGCGACAAAACAGCGCGTAGATGGCAGTTGGATTCGACTTATTTATATTGCTTTAAAAGCACAAAACTTACCCGCCGATGATCTATTGGCATCAGTAGGTATTGAGGTAACAACTTTACATGAATTAAATTATATTCATAAAGAAGTCGTGGTAAGACTTTACGATAGCATCGATATGTATAACGGCTTAGATACGCTACCTATCTCTATTGCTCAGGTTTTTCAACTTCATTTTTTACGTTATACCGGCGTGATCATCGCTGATGCTAAAACAGTAAGCGACTTACTAGAAAAAATTATCTTTGCTAGTGAAAAAATGCATGAATTGATTAAAGTCGTCACGACAGTTGAGTCAGACTACACCACGTTAGTCATTTCATCACGTATAGAATTATTTAGCCTACATAGAACCACATTGGAAATTGGTCTTTGTATAGTACATAAAATGATAAATCAAATGTTTCCTTTTAATAGCGACATTATTTCTAATGTCATTATAGATATAAAAAGTAAAAGGCAATGTTTAGAAAACATCTTTGATTGTCCGGTCCTTTATAATGACAAAGCTGAATATATTCTTGTCTTTAACAACGATGCTTTAGCCACAACAAATATATTCTCAACTCACTCTATCGGATTAGAACCTTTTATAGATAACAATTTATCAAAGTCAGAATTTAAAGTGCTTTCTGATATTGAGCGTTTGATTGTCGAAAATATTACTTCAAACAACCTAAACATCATCTTTGTCGCTGACCAGATGCATGTCAGTGTAAAAACCTTACAACGACAATTAAAGCGCTTCAATACTGACTTCAGTACCTTGTTAAAAATGAAGAAGGTAAAATATGCTCAAACACTGTTAAGAGAAAACAAGCTGAGCTTAACGCAAATAACTTATAAATTAGGTTTTAACTCACCATCGAGCTTTTCTAGAGCATTTAAAAGCTGGACTGGTATTTCACCCTCAAATTATCAATAAAACACCTTTTAAACAACCCTTTATCATAGGTCAAAATAGTCATGGTTCTCACTTTATTAACGCGTTGCTATTCCCTTGTTTAATTTAAGCCATCGAGTTAATAAACCAATTTCCTTGTCTAGAAGTGTTCTAAATGTCATGCCTATCCCTGTGGCAATATTTGATATTGACTGTAAATTACTTCACGTCAATAGCGCATTTTCTCAGTGGTTTATGCTTAATTCATTTGGGCTTGAAAGCCTCGAGCAGACTTTAGGTCTAATCGATGGCTTAATGTCTAATGAGCTACGAATAATATTGTTAGATGTCATGTCAAATAGAAAAAGTAACTACGTTAAAGAAATAGTCATTCGAACTAAAGTCAGTCAACACAAAACCTGTAAAACCTCCTTTGCCAATATTGATTGTAATAATAAAAGTCATGGCGTGATTATGTTTTTTGAGGACAAAGATCATCAAGTAGAGAATATGGCGCTTTATAAGCAGCAGGCTCAATTAGATCAACTCACCAATACACATAACCGCTTTGGTTTTTATGAAGCATTTAATCGCGTTATCCATCAACGTATCAATCACGATTACCTTTACGCAGTGATGATTGTCGATATAGATAAGTTAAAATTACTCAACGACCAGAAAGGTCATCAATATGGCGATCTGGTAATAAAAAATACCGCACAAGCGCTTTTAAAAGAGTTGAGAGCAGAAGATATTTTGGCAAGGTGGGGAGGAGATGAGTTTATCATTGTACTCACTAATGTATTCTCGATAAATCACGTCACAAAGTTGTCGCAACGACTAGCAATGAGTATTGCTGAATATAACATAGCCCAAAAAACACCTAGCTCAGTATCTTTTGGCCTCGCGGTTTGGAAAACCCACGGTGAAACATTAGAGGATTTAATTGGTTTTGCAGATAGAGCCATGTATGAACAAAAGCAAAATAAAGAATAGTGTGTAAAACAGCGAGTCATGCGATGATTATCAATCACTTAGTCACTAGGCGTTTTACACCTATCTCACTACCTAGTCCTACTTAATTGCGCCCCGCCATCACACCACCATCGATATCCCAAATAGCCCCTGTCACCTAAGAAGTATCTGCAGATAATAAAAAACTAACCGTATTAGCAATATCTTCAACGGTTCCTATTCTGCCAACAGGGTGAAACTCATTAAATCCAGCTAGCGTTTCATCTAATTCTGTTGGTTCAATAAAAGAATGATAAATAGGCGTTTTCACTACCGCTGGTGATACGGCATTAACCCTAATTTTATGCTCAGCTAGCTCCATTGCCATATGTTGAGTTAACGCATGAAGACCAGCCTTAGCCATAGAATAAGCTGAAGATGGTGTCGCTTTAATTGCTTGTTGTGCCCACATTGAACCTATATTGACAATGTTACCACCACCTTGTTTCTTCATGTTCTCAGCAGTGGCTTGAGCAATGAAAAATGTCGCCTTGTTCAAGTCCATATAGGTATTATAATCATCAGCATTATGTGCTAAAAATTCTTTAGGACTGAAATATCCCGCGGCGTTCACTAAATAATTTAACTGAACATCCTCTTGAGCAATATAGGTGAGTAATTTTTGTAAGTCTGCTGCTTGATAAAGATCTGCCTGAATAGCTGATGCTTTTCCTATTTTATTTAGCACTATTAATGCGTGTTCAAGCTTCTCAGCTTTGCGACCAACAATAACAACTTCAACATTATTCTTAACTAATAACTCTGCTGTTGCTAAGCCCATACCGCTTGAGCCGCCAATAATTAGTGCTTTTCCTTGATAAGTAAAATTCATTATTCTTCTCCTGTTGATCATTTATAAAGTGAAATAAATACCACTAAATGATAAGGAGATATAATGACTAAGAACAGTAGGTACAATTTAGTAAGCTAGGCACTTATTGGTATAGCCTACTGAATAATAAGGAAAATATATTTTAAATTTAAAATTAACCGATGAATTTATAATTTTACGGTTATAAGTTAAGGTTATAAATTACTGTCATCTATGTCTGCTTGAAGTTTTTCTAATTCGGTCAATATGTTAATAAATTTATCACCAAACGCTGTTACCTTATATTCAACACGAGGTGGAATTTCATTAAAGGTTTCACGCTCAAGAATACCAAACTCTATATTTCGCTTTAAGCAGGTATTTAATACCTTAGTGGTTAAGCCTTCGACACTTTTTACCATTTCTCCTGGTCGATTTATGTCATTATTAAGTAAGTTATAAACGGTCAGTGACCATTTACAGCCGACAATAGTTTCAACCATGCGAGCTGATTTTTCAGGGGCTGACGTTCTTGAAAATTTAATACCTTTATTATTCATGAAGATGTACCTTAAAGTGCTTACCCAACCAGATTGTGCGTACTTGGTGGAGTATTTTATAAACGGTAATATATAGTTACTTTATGAAGCCTTATTAATAAGAATTCAATGGTAGTAAATGATATTTAAGGAAAACCAATGCTCAATATGAACTTCAATAAACAAGTATTCATTAATACTCATAAACAACCTTGGGTAGCAAGCCCTAAGTCGGGTGTATGGCGTAAACCGTTAGCCAGAGAAGACGCTGAAAGAGGTCATGCAACCAGCTTAGTAAAGTTTGAAGCTGGGGCTAGCTTTAATGAACATGACCATCCGCTAGGCGAAGAGATCCTAGTATTATCGGGCACCTTTTCTGATCATACCGGTGATTATCATGCAGGTAGCTATTTTAGAAACCCTGAAGGTTATCGCCATGCACCTTTTAGTAAAGAAGGTTGTATATTATTAGTCAAACTTCATCAATTTCAGCCAGGTGATAATGAACATGTTGTCATCGATACAAAAAATACAAACTGGTCACAGGGTATGGGCAACTTAATGGTTATGCCATTGCATAGCTACCAAGGTGAATCGACAGCACTAGTTAAGTGGCCTAAAGGCGAGCGATTTCAGCCACACAAACATTTTGGTGGTGAAGAGATATTTGTCATTAGTGGCGAGTTCATAGATGAGCATGGGCGCTACCCGCAGGGTTCTTGGATCCGTAGCCCACATCTAAGCGAGCACTTTCCTTATGTAGAACAAGAAACCGTTATATTAGTGAAAGTGGGCCACTTATAAATAGGCAGGCCGCGCATAATGTTTTCGTATTGCGGTTTTGATAACTGAGATAAGCTAATTTTGGTCTTAATATCCCACTTTTATATCTACAGATTTAGGAATAACGTCATGCTCACGATAGGTTCTGATATTATTAGCAACAACTTCAGATGCCGTGTGCATATTAGTTGGCGCTGATATATGTGGTAATACGGTTATCTTAGGGTTCGACCAAATGGGATCTGACGATGCTAAAGGCTCTTGTTCAAAGACATCTAATACCGCGTGAGATAAATGACCTATGTCTAATAATTCTAACAAGGCTTTGGTATCAATCACGGCACCACGTGAGAAATTAATTAACTTTGAGCCTTTTGGCAGCTCGCTTAATAATTCTTTATCAAGAAGATGATGAGTCTGCGGTGTTAGTGGCAATAAGTTTATCAAAATATCCGTTTTTCTTAGCATTGCTTGTAAACCATTAAAGTCGGAGTAACTCTTAATGCCATTAAGCTGTTTTGGCGTTCTGCTCCAACAACTCAGTTGGTATTCTAATTTACTCAGGGCATTTAAAGACGCCAAACTGAGGGCCCCTGCCCCTAATACACTCACTCGGAGTTCTTTTGACGAGATGCAAGGTAATTGCTTCCACTGTTTTCCTGCTTGTTGTCGAGCATACTCCGGCATATTTCGCTGTAAATATAAGGTCCAAGCAAGCACCGACTCAGCCATTGTTTGACCTAGTTGAGGATCGACTAAGCGAACCAGTTTTATCGGTTTTTTAAGTACTGCGCTAATTAATTGCTCCACCCCTGCCCATAGACTTTGAATCCAAACTAAATTCGGATATTTGTCTAAATCTTTTGGTTTTGGGTTGGCAACAATGGCTATGTCGATACTCTTAACTTGGGACTCACTAACCTGATGAGGCAGTAATATCGTTTCATTGATTAACTGCTTTTTAATCGAAGTTAGCCATTGATCCTGAAGTTCAGATTCAAGTTCGCTTATGAATACGATAATTTTCATGGAGTAAAAACCTCATTAATGTCTAAAAAACTTTTAAACTCTATTGGGTTACCAAAAGGGTCAATAAAGAACATAGTATATTGCTCCCCAGAGCTACTTTTAAAGCGTTGCCTTGGCGGTATGATAAATTTAATGTCTTTCTTCATTAATTTTTCCGCCATATGTTTCCACATATTTAATGGCAATATCATACCAAAATGTGGCATAGGTACCGCAGTACCATCTACTTTCCCTGTATATGCTGAGGTTAATGGCAAGCCAAGATGTAAGGATAATTGATGTCCAAAAAAATTAAAGTCAACCCAAGTTTCTGTGCTTCGTCCTTGTTTCGCTCCCAATAGTTCACCGTAAAAATCACATGCTTTTTTCAAATTACTAACATTTAGTGCTAAATGAAAAATAGTATTTTCCATGAATAATCCCAATTAATTTAGATATTATTGGTATAAAATAGCAATCATTCATCAAAACTAATACTATCTTACACTTGCCCTCATCATTAGAGATTGTTTTGGACATTCGTTTTTTTTCAAGCTTAATAGAAGTTGTTGATACAGGTTCTATCGCTGCTGCCGCCAGAAATCAGATGTTAACACCTGCCGCTGTCAGTCAAAGAATAAAGGCTTTAGAAATATCTTTGGGGTGCCAGTTACTCAGTCGTGCAGGACATACTGCGAAACCCACATCAGAATGCTTAAAGGTATTACCTAGATTAAAACGTTTAATCTCAGAAGTCGAGGCACTGCACAGTGACTTAGATGATACTGGCTTAACAGGGGAATTGAAGGTAGGTGCTATTTCTACCGTGCTTACGGGATTAATCCCCAGTGCCATTCAATCGTTAGCAATAAGTACGCCCAACCTGAACCTGCAAATATTTCCAGGCACGTCGGCTCATTTATATAAGCAACTCATAGCAAAAAAAGTCGATGTTATCATCATAGTCACTCCGCCATTTAGTTGTCCAAAATTTTTAAAACTGACACATCTTTATTCTGAGCAACTTGCTTTAATTTGTAGCGTAAATAATAAACTTGGCTTACATGAATCTTTATTAGCCAAACCTTATATTCAATATGACCGTAATTCCTGGGGGGGAGCAATAGCTGACGCTTATTTAATTGATAATAATATCCATGTTAAATCCATATGCGAAATTGATGCTTTGGAATCTATCGTGCTTATGGTTAGGCAGGAGATGGGCGTATCTTTAATGCCTCTATGGAACGGATTAGAAGATATGGCTGATAACATCAAGGTATTACCGATATCAGGAAATAAATATCAACGTAATATAGCGTTAATATCTCACCGACAGGTAGGGAAAGAACCTCTGATAAAAGCCTTTTCAAACGTGATTTCTAGAAAAGCTGAGCTTTGATTAACCTTATTATTTACAATAATGTTTATTCAGCGTTGCTGGAAAGTAGGGCACCAACCTAGGTAGCTAGGTTGGTGCCCTAATATAAGAGGTACCAGATGAAGGTACTCTAAAGTACCATGGTTAATCACAGTTTTAATTATTTTGACTAAGTGAACGCTTCAAACGCTTTATCAAGTGGCGTATCAGCTAAATGATTGATGTAGTTACTCATCACTTTTTGAGAAATCCCCAAGACTATTTCTAATAATTGGCAGTTTTCATAACCCGCTTGATAGAAAGCAGCAAGAGTTTCTTTATCAGGTCGGCCTCTATCACGAAGCAAAGCAAGCGTAGTCTCATGTAATACCTGTAACTTGCTATCCGGTAATTCCCTGCCCTCACGCAGAGCATCAATAATTGCATCATCAACATTCATCATTTTGGCAATGCCTGTATGTGCTGGAACACAGTATGAACATTTATTTTCAACGTTAATGGTTTGCCAAACTACCGTAAGTTCTTCATTATTAAAACTGGTATCTTGAAACAAATCATGTAGTAATTTATAGGCTTTTAACACGTTAGGGGATTCAGCCATAACGGCATGTAAATTCGGAATCATGCCCCACGATTTCAATGATTCATCTAATAACTCTTTACTCGCTGCAGGAGCAGATTCTTGGGTGTGTAAGGTAAAACTCATGTCGGTATTTCCTGTTAGTAGTTATAATGTCAAAATAAATAAATTTATAGTTAAATTGAGCTTAGCCTATTAGTTGAAACTGAGAGTCCATGCCTTGGTCCCTTGTTGAAATAAGTTCCTGATACTCTTCACTGCGATACCAATTATGGGCATGTTCCCGTGTAGGAAACATCAAAATAACCTGAGCTTTATGCTCAAATTTACCATGCAGTTGCTCTACAGGCCCTTTCACTAAAACTTCACCTGAATATTTAGCAAGAGTCGATGCTACATTGGCACCATATTGCTGTAATTTTTCAGTATCTTTTGGCGTTAAGCCAACAATAATATATGCAGTCATTTTTAATCCTCTACGTTTATTTAGTAGTAAATAGCTATCGAGATTTAATATCAGGTATCGCTATAATTTACTTAATCCTTGTGACTAAGTTGATAAAATCATTGTATACATCACACAAATACTGAACAATAACCACATTACGAACTTACTGTTTAGAAAATATGGACAACTTAAAACAACTATCTAGATTAATGGTCTTTGCTGAAGTGGTAAAACAAGCATCTTTTACTGGTGCAGCAAAGCAGCTAGGCATTTCCAAATCAGCCGTTAGTCAGAAAATTAAAGCGCTTGAAGCTGACATGGATATTCGTATTTTAAATCGCACCACGAGAGGCGTATCTACAACGGCGTTAGGGAATAAGTTATTATCACGATGTCAGGTATTAAAAGATCAGGTTGATTTACTTTTTAAGGATATTGCCAATGCCGAAGAAAATCCGAGGGGACGCTTCGCTGTTACTTTGCCACATTCTTTAGAATGCAATGTCGTCATGCCCGCCATTGAACAGTTATGTTTAGAATATCCGGGCATTGAGCCTGAGATCATTGTCAGTGATAGTAGCTTAGACTTAGTAGAGAACAACCTCGATGTAGCTATTCACGCAGGAGAGTTACCGGACAGTAGTTATCGAGCTTTACCTATTGGCACAATAACTGAAATTTTTTGTGCCAGCCCCTTGTATTTAAACAAAAATATCACGCCTATTAAATTAACCGATTTAGCTCAGTTAAAATGGATATCTACCAGTTGGCAAAAACAAAAAATGCCTGTTTATGATATTACGACTAAAGAAAAGATAATCATTGAGTTAAATCAATTTTCTAAAGTAAATAACTTCCCCAGTGCACTATCAATGTCGCTTCGCCATCTTGGCATAGTATTGTTGCCTGATAATGTCGCCAAGCCGCTAATAAAATCAGGTGACTTAGTACATATTATGCCGCAATTCACTGGCCCAATATGGCCTTTGCATGCCGTGCATGCCTACCAAAGAGAAAAACCAATGCATTTAACGCGATTCCACCAATTAGTGTGCAATTATTTTAACGATTTATAATAAGGGTATTCATGTCATAACTCTATTTTAAAGTACGGTTAATATTGAGTAATTTCAACTAATTGAGTCTACTTTATAGTGATTTTGACATAATATTAATCAAGTTCAGTATTAAAATTAAGGTTCGGAAAGTGTCTCCTATTATAAACGACGACAAGATTTTTACCGCTACTTCCTAAATTTCATTAACCACTCCTTTGGCAATAATCCCGTTTTTTTCCTAAATACTCTAGCCAATGCTGAGCCATGCTCATAGCCCACTTCATTAGCCACTAAGCTAACCGGTTTATCCTTTTTCAATAAACCTTGTGCGATGGCAATACGCAAATCTGTCAAATAATCACTGGGCGCTTGACCAACAGTTTATTTAAACAATGCAGCAAATTTTTCTCGCGACATCAAAGCTTTCTCAGCCATCAACTCAACTCAACTGTCCAATGCTTTTCAGGCTGCTTATGCAACGCTGACATTAATGTGGATAAGTGCGGATGCGGTATAGCGAGCCGCTTTAGTGCCTTAGGCTTAACAGTGGTTAATGTCGTTGCGGTAGTTAGTTTATCAGAGCCAGCGGCACTGTATTCGCACGTTATATGGGGCTTATGACTATTACAAGTAGTGCTCTTTGGTGCGGGAAAATTATCATTAGATAACGCATTCAAAACAGCATTATTTCAAGATAAAATAAGCTATAAAAAAATTGGCTGGAGTGCCGATAATAACGCTAGATTACCCGGTGAGATAAAAGAGCTATTGGTCTTATGCTCTTTTATCTCAAACAGCTCAAGTTCACTTATGTGTCTACACTGGCATTAAAGACTTTTCCAGGTATCAATTAAGAAACTTTTATTCAAAAAAACAGAGTTTATTTTTATCTAAATCTCTTACATACGCAGAGAATTTTCCTGAACGGATCCTTGGTGATCCTTCATCAAGTCCACCAATGCCCAAAGCCTTATTGTATAAGCGCTCTACTTCAGATGAAGAACCTAAATTGAATCCAATCATAGTGCCGTTACCTGCAGTCGCCTCTTCACCGTCAAAAGGCTCTGCTAATGCAAACATAAAATCGTCTCCTGTCCATAAAGTCATGCGACCTTCTGCATGCATTTTATTGATTTTACTGCCCTCAAATAATTCATCGTAAAACTGAACCGCTGATTGCATATTATTGGTGCCTAAAACAAAGTAATTCATTTTCATAATTTATTTCCATCCATTTAGTGTGTTAGTCAATCGCCCTTGGTTAGTTACCCTATTCGAAAAGATAAGGCCGAAAGCTATTTAATCTATAAAATCTAATGATTATAAATCACAGGCATTTGGGTTTTCCATTTATGCCATGTACCGGTATCAATGACCAACTGTGACATGAAGTGTGCAACGTTGATGCGGCTAGTTTTACCTGAATCAAAAATGGCACTACGTATAGGTGACTCATGAGCTTCATATTCTGTGACATTATCTTCATCTATCAAACTGTCTGGACGAACCGCCACCCATTCAATCATCTTATGATGGAGGCCAAAACGTGATTGTAAATATCCCGCCGCGTCTTCATTGTCGGCATGTGGTGGCAATAACAACCGGATCAAGCCAACAACAATACCTTGTGCAGTTGATACTTTTTCACCCGCCTGCGTATTTTGATTACCCGTAGTATTCATTAAAATAAATTTAACGGGAGTATTTGTACTGTTTGGTGCTGTTGCTTCAATCGCCTGGCATAAACGTTGAACCGCCCCAGTAACTAAACGGCGAGGATGACCAAACATGCCCTTAAAATTTAAGTTGTGGCCAAGGCATGAAACGACTGCACGACAGCCTGTAACATGCTCTTTTAATTCGGCCTCAGTCATATCCAACAAGTTAGACTCAGTGATCATTAACTGATCATTTTGTGTTATCACATCAGGTAATGCCTCAATTGACCGAACGATAATTTTTACCTTTTCACCTTGAGCAAGTAGCTGCTCAACCAATAACCTACCGGTAGCGCCACTTGCGCCGACAACAAGTGTAGTCATAGTTTACTCTCCAATAATCACTTCATTGCATGATACTTTACCTATACATTAATGAAATATATACTAGGTTTATTGCATCTTAGGTATACATATACGCATGACTTGGAAATCAGTAAATTTCGATTGGAATCACATTCGTGCATTTTTAGTGACTGCTGAAGAAGGCACTCTCTCTGCTGCAGCTAAAGCGCTAGGTTTGACACAACCAACATTAAGCCGGCAAGTTAGCGCACTTGAGACAGAACTCTGTATTACGTTATTTGAACGAGTGGGACAACGGCTAGTGTTAACCAGCAGTGGTTTAGAGTTGTTAGAACATGCCCGTAGAATGGGTGATGCCGCCTTGGAATTTTCATTAGCAGCCACGGGTCAGTCTCAACAAATAGAAGGCTCGGTTGTAATTTCTGCAGGTGAATTAACCGCGGCTTATATGTTACCTAAAATAATTGCAAAATTACGACGAGAAGAACCCGGTATTGATATCGAAGTAGTAGTAACCAATGAACCTAGCGATCTCAAACGGCGCGAAGCTGATATAGCCATTCGAAGTTTTCACCCAAAGCAAAATGATTTGATTGCTAAAAAAGTAGGTGAAGAAGTTATTTGGCTTTACGGTACGCAGCAATACTTGGATAAACTCCCCTCAATAACAAATTTCTCAGAACTCCACGATATACAAATCATCGGCTTTGACCGGAGTAACTCGCTAACCGATGTACTCAATAAACAAGGCTGGAAGTTATCAAAACAAAATTTTTCGCTTATTACATCTTTCCAGTTATTACAGCTAGAACTATGTAAAGAAGGCCAAGGTGTGATTTTCTTTCCTGAACAAATGGGCGATAAAGAGCCTAATTTAGTCCGCGCATATGAACATTTAGGCCCAGTAATGACACTACCTGTTTGGTTGGTTTGTCATCAAGAGCTGAGAACCAGCCTAAGGGTTCGTAGAGTCTTTGATTTTATTGCCACAGAATTAAGTGATAATTTTTATTAATATAAATTTTAGGCTGAAGTTCATTTAGAGTAGATGAGCAATATTTAAAAAGAGGTTACACCTCATTCAAAAATAAGTTTAACATTCCCTTTTACCACATTTCTGATGTTAGGAATGTGGGATTAAATGTTAATTTGGATTAGATGTTGTATCGGTAACGCCCAAATAACAGGCTAAGTAATGTTTGGCTAAAATGTGAAACGAAGAGGAACGCAGCAAATTGTTAGTGTCCTTGTTATTTTCTTGTTATGACTGCAATTTTAGCCAGGCAATTGCACTTGCTTTATCATTAAATTGTTTGGTATTTTGAGAATTTCTTGCTGGAGTTCTACTTTCTAAAATAGCCAAATTTGTCGGAGAATTTATGATTATAGCTTTAGCGACCATATTCTGACTATTTAACCAGACATTGCATTCATTAATTTTGTCAAAAACTTCAGGAGTTCCTCCATCTGTTTGTGAATAATCGAACAGTAATTTAAACTCTTTTTGACAAAAGCTGTCAATTATTAATTCTAGCTCTGTAATTACTTTAACAATACCTTCTAGGTTAAACGCGCCTATAGCTTTCACTGTAATTATATCACCATCAATCGAGATAAAACTCTCGCCATGCTTCGTAGCCATAATATTCCTCTGAAGTCATAACCGTTTATCATGCTGAACGTACAAGGTTAATTACCTTATAAGGTTACACTTTATCAAGGGATAGATGATAACGTATTAGAAAAATTATTGATAATTTTTCTACGCTAATGTATCCAAAGGCCACGGCAAGATCATTATAAATTGAACTTTTAACTTAAGTCGCGATCAGATCTCAATATAATGCATTGAGGATAATTAACATGAGCGCGACTTTTTTGACCCACTTTGATTCAGTTTCTG
>MAAB01029003.1_pt1 | contig 36286 bp, 37 predicted proteins | sample 1115991 | NCBI WGS metagenome assembly MAAB01 (sample SAMN04961124, study PRJNA320927) | seawater metagenome | isolation source: sample BD02T18 sea water enriched with oil for 18 days | place: USA:Gulf of Mexico | collected 2013-07-27
TACTTTTCCTGCTTCATTTAACGTTGCCTTACTCATATATTGAGAGCAAAGAGCAACAACCTGTGTGCTTAATAGTAATAAAGAAAAACAGAATATTTTGATAAAGCGATCCACTTACAAACTCCTCGCTTCAACTTGGAGGGTTCGACTACTAACAACAACGTCTTTACTATTACTCACTAGTGCTGAACTAGCACATTTCCCTGTACTAATTAAGCGATAGAACTGCTCGCCTGTTTGCGGGTGAGTCGCATACCAGCTACACGACGCTTCAGCAGTACAATGATAGAGACCATCAATATTCATGTCCGATGTAGAAAAGTTATGGGTTGTAACCGAAGGTGCTAGTGGCGCTAAAGGACAGGTTGATGAACTATTTAACGGAAATAATTCCTGTAACTTAGCTTGCATCGCAGAATTAGCCGCCATATAAGCTCGGGTACCTATAACTTCCTGCGCAATGCTTTCACTGCTGGTTGATAACACACGCATTAATGCACCACCAAGGAGAACCAAAACAATGATAATAAATAGTGTCATTAATAGAGCGCTACCTCTTTGTTTTTTAAAACAAGAGATCGTTTGAGGGGGTTGAAGAAAGAGATTTGTCATCTAGCAATAATCATTACTGTTATTCATAGAGCAAAGGTAACGTTAAGTCACTAAACATGCAAATAAAAGACAATAAAAAACCCCGCAAAAACGAGGCTACGATTAGGCTAAATTCTAAAATATTAACTTAATAATTTTTTGCGGCTTGCTAAGGCAACTAACCCTAAAGCAAAAATCATTAGCGTTGAAGGCTCGGGTACAGGTTGTGTAGGGGCACTCTGGCGAATATAAAAACTATTTTTAAACTCTGCATCCCAGTCCTCCCCTGATTCATGTTCCCGTTGACTTGCAAACGAAAAGTCACCATTAAATTGAATATCATCTAAAATGAGAAGGCTATTTTCTGTTGTTGCATTCCAAAATTCAAAAGCATGCTTATATTGCCCACCTTCATAAAACAAATCAGTCAGTAAACTAACTCCATTAGTGTAGAGACCAAATTCACTTTCATATATGTCAATTAAAAAGTCATTTGCAGAGCCTGTTAAACCAAGTTCCTCAAAGTATTGCCAATCTCCACCATTAAAATTAGATGACAATAATTGATTATATATAATATTATTTTGAGTATCGGTATTTTGGTATACCGTGTCCTGATAGTCACTGTACTGAATATCTGTTGGCTCGAATCCCGACCAAAGAAATTGATAACTAGTTGCTGAAACCCACATGATATCGTAGCCATTATAACTAACGTAATAATTGTCTGAAATATCTACAACTGACGTAGGGATAGTGCCTGCAGAAGCATTAAATGCAATAACAGAGAGCAATATAATAGATATTTTTTTAAATGATTTTAACATTATACAACCTAATTAATGTGTTACACACCTAAATAGCAAAAAGTAAGCCAACATGACAACTCATTGTTATTAAACAATTTAAAAACTTTTACACTCGTGAAAGAAAAAATTTAGTTTAACTTTGTAAAAAAAACTGACAGCTTATGGAATATTATTTATATGTATTTCATTTTGAAAAACAATATTTTCTCCGTCTCTTACAAAATTTAATCTTATACTAACAATAGCATTTCTTTGTAATGTAGCTCCTGCAACATTAAAAACAGGGGTTAAAGCATTAAAAGCAACTAAATTTTCAGCCATCAAACTTCTGTCGGCAACACGAGGAGGCGTTTTTTGATTTTCAGTCACAATATAATTATCAAAACGCCACAAACCTCGAATATCATGGGTACAATAACTAACAGGGCTTCCTAATATATATAAACGCTCTGTAGGTGAATGCTCATCAAATTGAACCCCTAAAGGACTATTAAGTGTTAATTGCCAGGTATTTGTATCAACAATAGAGGTACTATTTAACCAAAAAACCTTCCCCGTGTCTTGCTGATTTGTATAGACATTTTTATAAATATCAGTAGAGTCTAGCGGGTAAACAGTAACCAAATCTCGACAAGTACTACCATTACCGCATTCGTAGTCATGACCATTTTTATCTAAAAAAGGAATAACCTGTAAATTGTTATTGGCTTCCTCTGAGGTGTCAGGAATATCAATATAAGTTGTACTGCCAACTATTGGAATAAATTCAAGACAATGCCAACCTAACCCATTGGCAACTCTAACACTATTAGGCGCTGCATCTCTAACTTCTCTATTGAGCCTTTCCACAGCAAAACGAGCACTTGATAATAACTCATCACGTTCGCTAACGTTAAGATAAGTTTGTGTACTTAGAGTTATAAAACCAGTAATGCCGACTGACATTACTCCTAAAATAATAATAACAATGATTAATTCTAATAGGGTAAAGCCACTTGTCTTCTTTGCTATAGACCTTTGGCTTTGAAATATTCTTTCTGCTTTTAACAGTTTTGATTGATAATTCAACATCAGAAATTTGCCTTATGGGTAGCAAATTTAATAGCGGTACCTAAAGGGGTAGTAATAGTGACTGTAATACGTTTTGCCGCCATATTATCAATAAAGCCAAGTGATAAACCGTCGTATATCACTTCTACCTCAACGTCGAAATTAGTATAGCTGTTGTGCAAAGCATCACCTTGCGCATTAAATTTGTCTCCATAGCCATTATAATCATCAACATCATTGAATGTATCTCGAGTTGTTTCACCAAGTTCTGGGCCGAGTTCATCGGGCTCTGTGCATGGATTTGAACCATCATTAGGCTCTCCGCAGCGTACTAGTCCGCCCGCCATATCAGAATTTTGATCAAAAGCTCGAGCGCTAATATCATTTAAAAAGCTCTGCGCTAACTCAGCAGCTTTAACTTGTAGTATTTGGTCGGCACTTTTTTGCTCTGCTGGCGCTATAAGCGTTGAAACAATTGACAGTGAAATGGATAAGACAACCATACCAACAATTATCTCTATTAAGGTAAAGCCTGAGATGTTTTTCGAATAAGAAGTAGGGGGTTTAGAAAGTTTAAATAGCATGAATATAACCTTCTGACTCTATTTGAATTTGCAAGGTTTCAATACTACTTTGTATATTAATAATACAGCCTCCCACACAGTTATTTGCAATGGTTGCATTACTAACTGGCCGTCCCATGTTATCAAACGTTATCGCACTAGGATTATTTTTCCCCTGAATGCCAAAGCTAACCTGATATTTGCTTTCAACTTCAAAACCAGTGGCGTCAGGCTGCCACTCAGGCATTAGTCCAGAAAATGTTGTAACGTTGCAATCTACTCTATCAGGGATCCCATAACGTGAAACGAGACTATCATTATCAAAAATTAATTGATGACAATAACCACCGCTAGTATCAGTTTGTTGCATCGCCCGTTGTTGTGTTAGCCGTAAAGCAGAAATAAGTTGCGCTCTGTGCGTATGAGCTTCATAACTGGCTGTGCCATCAAACTTTGGTAACACAGCAACAGCAAGTATCCCGACTAGAATAATCACTGTTATTAATTCTATAAGAGTAAAGCCACGGTTTAATTTCATAAATTGTTAGGACGTATTTTACGGTAAATTTAGTCAAAAAAGGAGAGCTTAGCTCTCCTTTAATTAAGTACAATCAATACCATTCATCACTAATGACGTATTATATACATGGACTCACTTCAAGAATAAAGGGTCTATTACCTACAACATCTGATTCACGATACTGTACAAAACAATTTCTTTCATCCGCGGCTGGATTTCTGATATCGGCAGGCCAAGCACCAGCTAAAGCAGCAGTATTATCAGTTGGGCGAATAATAATACCACCGTTTTGGAGATCTACTGTAAATTCATTCGGATCTAGGTCTAATAAATCGTCTCTCCAATTTGCTTCTCCAGCTGCCCCGGCATCTACTGGGTAACCAAATTGAATCAAAACATCTACGCCATTTACCTGCACGGTACTAGCTGCCAACGTTTCATTTCCTGCAATCAATGATTTCGAATAAACTAATGTGCTAGCCGTTTCCATAGACGCCTTTACCGCATTTAAAGTCGCGGTGCGGGCATCGTCTTGAACATCAATAAATCTGGGGGCTGCTGTTACCGCTAATATACCCAAAATAACAATGACTACAACCAATTCAATTAAGGTAAATCCTTTTTGATTTGCTTTCATATTCATACTACTTTTCATACTTCTTCCTCAATTTACGAACGAATTAAATTTGATTTGACTTGATTTAAACATTTTAATCAATTTTACGGTTGTTTCTTATTTATATAAATAATCACCGAGCTATTTGCAGGTTGATAACTAAAGCTATTGCCGACACCGGTTAAAGACGATGGGGCAATGTAAGCACCATCGCTATTACGCGCTAACGTTTCTTTCAAGTAATAATGACACAAAGTAGCAGAGCCACTGCCAGAAACATTGGCTAAATATCGAAAACTACCATCAGCATTAATATCGGCAACACTACTAGCCAGTAATGGTGGTTGCTGTAATAAACTATTCCATACACTAATACAGTCCGAAATAGCCATGCTCTTATTACCATTTATGCCGGAACGACTGTCAATACCAACAACATATCCAGGGCTAATGGTCGGAGAGGTAGTGCGATCTTCACTAGTTAAATACACGATAGTACCGTCATAATTAACCATGTTAATATCATTAGTATCTTTTGGACGAGCTTCGACTTCCCATTGTGAACGAGCTAATGACACGCCTGTGGCAAAACCGCCTGCCATACCTTCTATATTTGCCTGTTTAGCTTGTTCTGTGCCTGATTTTGACTACTGCGGATAACGCTATTGCGAACAACCCTGCTGTGAATATTGCTTTTTATCATTGTGACAACCTTGTTATATGAACCCATACTTTAACTTAATCACGCTACGTATGAGTTTCAAATTTAAACTTTAACTGGCCTAGCCGTGAATATTAACATTATGATTCAGAGCTATCCATATTTCAACGTAGAATAGACGTAATTAGTTGTACTAACGCAAAAAATTATGATTTTCACGTAAAAAAAGATTACTTACTTACGTACGTTGTAAATTAATTAACCTGCTTTACTTTTCCTGTGTCACTACGATAATAAAAATATTGTCCATTAGCAATACTATAGCGACATAACCGTCCGTTTTTAATAGAGTTATCCTTAATTTCAATGGCTATTATTTTTGACTTCACCACCTGTAATGGCATGGCTAATACTTGTTGCCAAATTTGATGGCAAGCCAAGCTAGTATATTCATTATCTACCCAACCCATTTCATTAACGCGAATAAACTCCCTGGTATTACTGTTTAATCGATTCAACACCACTGTATTGGGTTGCTTGTCCATGAGCCATTGTCCGTGTACCACGTTAACTTTGCTGGTAAAACTTTGTGCTAAGCCCACAAAGGCGGTATTCGTTATCTTTACTTGTTGGCTAAAAAAAACATCAACCAACAACTTCATCATGATGGCAACGATTACCACAACGACTATAAATTCAATCATTGAACGCTGTTTTTTATCAGTATAGTTAGGTGCTTTCTCCATGAATTTTCAACTAACCTTGCATCGCCGAGGCCATATCCCACATAGGGGTAAAAATACCTAATGCTAACACCAGTACCATAGCAGCAACGACCACTAAGAGTAGCGGCTCAATTCTTGCTGTTAGCGTTGCCAAGTCATAATCAACTTCGCGTTCGTAATAATCCCCCACCTCGGTAAGTAATTCATCAACTCGGCCGGTTTCTTCACCTACAGCCACCATTTGTAAAACTAAAGGCGTAAATAAGGCACTGGCGACAGCAGAGCGCAATAAGCTTTCTCCACTTTCGATACCTTGACGCATGGCAGAAATTTTTTCCTGCATATAACTATTATCAACAGCCTCAGCTACAAGTGTTAACCCAGTGGTCATGGGTACGCCCGCTTTCAATACGATGGCAAAACTATGAGAGAAACGCGCTAAAATTGAACGCTCGATAATACTACCGATAATTGGTATTTTTATCTTACGCCTGTCCCACTGATATCGTCCTTTTTTTGTTTTTAGCGATTCTTTAATCATAATTAAAATCACAAAAAGGCCAAGTAACATGTAGTGCCAATAGTTAATAAATAAATTTGAACTAGCAATAATAAATCGCGTAGCAAACGGTAGCTCTGCTCCTAAGCGAGTAAACATGTCAGCAAACGTTGGAATGACAAAGATATTTAAAATGACCATGGCTGAAGCTATGGCAATTAGCACCATACTGGGATAGCGTAATGCGGCTTTAATACGTTTACGGGTATCTAATTCGCGTTCAAGGTAAGTGGTTAACTTTAAAAAAGCTTGATCTAATTGGCCGGTATTTTCACCCACATGCACCAAAGAAACAAAAAGATGGTCAAAAATTTTAGGGTGACTATTTAACGCTGAAGAAAACGTATAGCCACCTTCAAGTTGTTTTCCTATATCCGTTAATGCTTTTTTTAGCGCCGTTGAATTTGCTGATTCAACCATGCCATTAATTGCCCGTAATATCGGCACACCTGAACGCATTAAGGCATACATTTGTCGACAAAAGACTATTAATTCTTCTAAGGAAACGCGACCATTGTTGAGTAACTCAAAGACATCAGTACTCGCAGTATTATTGCCTGTTTTCACTGCGATAATAGAGATAGGAGTAATACCCTTTTTAAATAGCTTTTCTGCGGCAACATCTAAATTAGCAGCTTCGATGCTGTCTTTTACTTGGCTACCGCTGGCATTTCGCCCTGTATAATTAAATGATGCCATAAAACTCTCTATGCTCTAACATACGTTACTTGCTTAAACTTTTATTAAGCTGACTAATTAATATCAATGGTTTCAACTAGGCGTAATACTTCTTCTACTGTGGTAACACCGGTAGCTGCATATTCAAAAGCCGCTTTCGCTAATGGCGTAAAACTAGGGCTCTCCTTCGCTAGCTTACCAAATAGTTCACTGTCATTACGCTTTAAAGCAGCCATCATACCTTCATTCATTTCAAGTAGTTCAAAGACACCAACTCGCCCTTTATAACCAGTATAGTGACAGGTTTGACAACCCTTACCCTGCATAAACTGGCTACTTCTAGCCTGCTCGCCTGCTAAGTTTGTTAACCAAAACAGTTCTTGTTCATCCGCTTGATAGGCAATGGCACATGAATCACAGACTCTACGGACAAGTCGTTGAGCTACCACGGCTCTTAATGCACTACCCACTAAAAATCCAGCTGCACCCATATCAATTAAACGTAAGGCACTCGTGATAGCATCATTAGTATGCAAGGTTGATAACACTAAGTGACCCGTTATTGCGCCTCGTAAACCTATTTCTACCGTTTCTTGATCTCGCATTTCACCCACCATCATAATGTCGGGATCTTGACGAAGTGCGGTACGTAAGATACTTGAAAAAGTTAAATCAATCTTAGTGTTAATTTGTACTTGGTTAATACGAGGTAAACGATACTCAACCGGGTCTTCAGCCGTGATGATTTTTTTGCTGGCTTCATTTAGTTCATTTAAAGCGGCATATAATGTCGTGGTTTTACCGCTACCTGTAGGGCCTGTAACTAAAACCATGCCGTGAGGACGATGAATTTGTAGACGCACACGTTTGACAATATCTGCCGGCATCCCTGTTTGCTCAAGTGATAATAGACCTGCAGATTGGTCTAATAATCGCATTACAACCGATTCGCCGTATTGAACCGGCATAGTAGACATACGCACATCAATGTTATGACCACTGATATCTAAATTGAAACGACCATCTTGTGGAATACGCTTTTCTGATATATCAAGACCCGCCATCAATTTGAGACGAAGCACCATAGCAGAAGCTATTTTATTTTCTTTGAGAATTTTTTCCTGTAAGACACCATCAATACGCTGACGGATACGCAGTTGATGTTCTTCTGGCTCAATATGAATATCTGAAGCGCGCATTTGCACCGCATCTTCAAATACAGATTGCAGTAACTTACCAACGGTAGCATCACCCCCCTCATCAAGAAAGGTCGTTGCGAGGTCAAAACTTGACGATTCTTCATACTCTTCTTCTAGCTGACTGGCAAACGATTCAATTTCAGCCGTACGACGGTATAAACTATCGAAGGCATCAAAAATCTGAGACTCCATGACTACCGCAAGCTCAATACGCTTAGGCGACAACATACGCTCTAACTGATCTAAGCCACTTAAATCAGCAGGATCACTCATCCCTAATAACACTGAAGCGCCTTTGTCTTCAATAATTAAGGCTCTTAAGCGTCTAGCGTGCACTTCAGGCAGTAAGCTGGCAACATTAGATGATATTTTATGTTGAGAAATATCCATAAATGGCACATCTAATTGCTGTGCCAAAAACTCTAACAACTGTCTTTCAGATAAGTAATTGAGCTCAATTAAGGTATCACCGAGTTTACGGCCCGTTTGCTTTTGACTTGATAACGCCTGCATAAGTTGTTCATTGGAAATGATACCTTTATCAACCAATAAGTCACCTAAACGCATCTTTAATTTGGGAGCTGCCATAATCTGTCCTACTGTCCTATTACTTGTATGCGTTGCTTAACAAAGTTTTCTGAAGAAACGGATAAATCATTTTTTGTTAGTGCTTTTTTATAAGCCATACTGGCCAACTCAAATTGACTATTTTTATCGTACAAAACGGCTAAACCTAGCTGCCAACGACCTATATCAGGTTTCATCGCTATTAACATTTTATACGCATCAACGGCTACTTTATTTTGTTGGGCTTGCTGTGCGGTATTTGCCAGCATAACTTGATATTGCTCATCTTTTAGCTGCGCAAGCGGCTTCAGTGTATTCAGCGCAGCCTTAAATTGCCCTTGCTTTAAATGAATACGCGCTTTCATTTGACGTAAGCTGCTGTCTTTAGTATTTAAAGCAATACCTTGTGATAACAAATTCACCGCATCTTGATAAGCTTGACGGCCAAACCATAAAGCAGCCAGTTTTTTACGCGTTTGGCTATCTCTGGGCCTGATGATAACCACATCTTCCAGTAGTTTTTCAGCCTGCCCGACTTGCTTCGCGGCTAATGCTTTTTCAACCAGTGTTAATTTTTGCTCTGCCAGTTCATCCGCCGACAATTGACGTCGTGACACCGACATTTTATTTATTTTTGGTTCGGATTTGGGTTTGACGGTAGCAGTATGACTATGGCCTGAGGTATCCCCAGAGTGACTATGAGTATCGGCAATAACTTCAGCTTTCTTAGCAGGTGTTATGTTGCTAACGCTATTACTGAGCAAAGGTTTGGCCGCTATTATTTGTGTACTAGCCTCAGCACGTTTATTTGATGATACTTTAGCTACATTACTTGGTTTAGTACTTTGGCTATTTACCTGCACTCTTTTTTGTTGATTCTCTTGCTTATATTCTGCCTTAAGCCCTTGGCTAGGCTCTGGTTTATTCTCAGATTTAGTGACTTGAATACTTATTGGATCTTGGTGAGTTTTATTTTCGCTGCTGCTTATTTTATTGGAAGTATTCAGCTGTCTATTTATAGCATCGGGTCTATTTTTTGCTGAAACACTTTCAACAGCAGTAGCTCTATAAGTAATTTGCTGAGCTTTTAAAGCATTATTTTCACTAATAAGTTGCCAAACATAAAAGCTAATAAAACAAACAGCTAAGACACAGATGCCAGTAACAACAGCAATTTTAATTGGGGAATGGGTAGCCGCGATACTGCCTGACTGCGTAGAGTGGGCATTAAGCTCAAGACTGCGTTGTTCGAGATCCTTCAACATCTGATTAATAACACTCATAACTTAATCACCAAAGCATAATAAGCTAACAATAAAATACTCAATGCCCCTAAAAATGAAAAAGCTAACAGGCTTACCTTTGAGCTTTGCTCAATGCTTTCAGTATCCTTTACTGCAGCGTTTAGTAATTTCATCGTCATTTTGTAATGTCCTTGACCATAAGCAAGCATTAGCATTTTGTGGCACAACACATTAACCAAGCGTGGAATGCCTTTGCTAACACGAGCAATACTTTTACATATCCTTACAGGAAAAAGCTCTGCGCCTTTATACCCTGCTACTTGTAACCTATGTTGAATATATTGCTGTACTTCAGGTGCATTCATTGGCCTTAATTTATAGGCAAAGGTAATGCGCTGTTTTAATTGTCTGAATTCTGTTTTGGCTAAACGCTCATCTAATTCTGGCTGCGCAAACAACACTACCTGTAATAACTTTCGTGTTTCTGTTTCTAAATTGGTAAATAATCTTAACGCTTCCAAACTATCTTCGGGTAACGCTTGTGCTTCATCAAGTATCAGCACTACCGAATGTCCCTGACTATGTAACTCTAATAAACGCGTTTGAATACGCTGAGTAAGCAATTGCACTGACATGCGTTGCGCTTGTTTCACGCCAAGTTCTACGGCAACAGCTCGTCTTAATTCATCAGGATTTAGGTAAGGATTTGGGATGTACGCTGTAACAAAGTGTTTCGGTATTTCGTTAAGCAGTTTTCGACACAACAAGGTTTTACCTGTACCGACTTCACCAACGACTTTAATGAAACCTTCCCCTGTTTGCAGAGCTGTTGATAGCACGGCTAATGCTTCATCATGCATGGCCATCGGCAAATAAAAATTTGTATTAGGAGTTAAGGTAAAAGGCAACTCTCCTAAGCCAAAATGATATAAGTACATAGAAACTCTACTCAGTGAACTAATTACGCTAAATCAAACAAAAAATCCATATGCTTATTTGTCATTTTTTGCTGAATTTTGTTCCGCAGCTTGGCAAACATTATGCTCTTTTGCATATTCCGCATCGGCGCATTGCGCTTGGCATTCTTGCGTTAACTTGCCCTCATTGGATAACTCACACGCTTCAACTTCTTCCGGAAACCATTTCGTTAATAAGCTGCGTGCATCTTGTAATTGATTTTTCCAAGTGTCTTGGCCAACTACAATGGGTTTGAGCATAATAACTAATTCGCGTTTTTGCGACTTTTGCGACTTGTTCTTAAATAACTCACCAAGGAAAGGAATATCACCTAATATTGGGGTTTTAGATTCTATATCAATTTTATAGGTTTCAATTAAACCACCAATAACGACGACTTCACCCGAGTGAGCACGAATAATGGTATCTGATTCTCGAACGCTACTTTGTGCAAGTGGCAATACCAATTGTTCACTACCGATTTGAATCGTTTTGTTTTGCTCTTCAGTGATTGTCACTGAAGGGTGAACATGCAAAATAACACTACCGTCTTTACTAATCTGTGGTGTGACGTCTAACGCGATGCCTGAGAAAAATGGGGTTAACTCAACTTCTGGTGTTGTTGTCGTTGAAGTACCTGTGGTGGTAGTACTGGAAACTTCAGTAACAAAATACTCATCTTCACCTACTTTAATAACCGCTTTTTGGTTATTTGTTGCGGTAATACGCGGGCTTGAAAGTACTTGAACATTGCCTTGTGTTTGTAAAAGCTCGATAACACCTGAAAAGTCACTACCACTGGTTTGTTTACTAAACGCCATGGTATTAACACCACCAATGGTATTCGAAATAACATTACCTACAACATTACCTGTGGTTGAGTAAACAATGTCTGCACTGCCAACTTGATCAAGCACTTTATTCCATTTAATTCCCTGCTGAAAATCATCATTTAGGGTCACTTCCATTATCTTCGCTTCAATAATTACTTGGCGATGTAAGTGACTTTCGGTTGCTGTTATAAACTTCTTAACCGCAGTAATTTCTTGTGGTAACGCTCGTACTGTTACCAAACCTGCTTGTGGTGAAACGATAACTGAACGACCTTTACCCGTGCCAACAAAAGCGGTTAATGACTCTTTCAATTCATCCCAGAAATTGGACTCATTTTCGGTATATAAATTGATACCGCTATTCTGGTTGTTCGAACCACTATTACCACTTTGGTTGTTGTTACCACCATTATTATTATTATTACTATTATTATTGCCGTTACTGCTATTGCCGCTGTTAGGATCGTTTTCCGAGACGCCACCAGAATTGATAGTGGTACTCGATGAACCAAAGCGTTTAAGGAATAAGTAATTTAACGCAATAGTTTCGGTACGTATGCCTGGAGGAAAAACTTTTACTATGTTGCCACGGCGAATGATTTCATAACCATATACCTCTTCAACAACTGATAAAGCTTCTGATAAGGTAACATTATTCAAGCTTAACGATATTTGTCCGATTACATCCGGATGAATAACTACGTTATAACGTGAGCCTCTAACAATGGCTTGGAAAAAGTCTTTTGCATCAACTTCTGTCGCTGAAATTTCCAAGCGCTTTTCCGCTAACATGCCTTGTTTAGCCTGATTCATGCCATTTAACATCAGCTCTTGCTGTACTGAGTTTGGCACTTGCATTAATGGTTTCGGCCCATTAAAACTTCTTGTTTCGTTAATCGCCGCATCTAAATTTTCTTTTATTTCGACAGCGTCTTTAGGCACTGATTGACAGCCTACTAAGGCAAAGAATAACGCTGACAAAGCAATGTTTAATTTTAGTTTTTTCATAGGGGGACTTGTTATTATCATTAATTAGCTACCGTATTTTCTACGACGTTACTTTTAAAACCTTTACTTTTAAAAACATTAATTTTCAACCGTTTAGATTTACTACGTAAGATCACGCTATGACTGTTAATTGCGGTGATGCGATACTCACCAACATAGTCAAACATTTTGTATATTTTGCCATTAATAACTGCAGTATGAATACCATCACCATGAATGATTGAGCTCAATACGAAGCCACCATCACGCTTTAACTGGTTATGACTGCCTGAGCCATTAACACCGAATGGACGAGTGGGGTCAACATCACCAGCAAAACTTACCGATGAAGCCAGTACTATTACCACAACACCTAAGCCTACAGTTAACAATGAATTAAAGTGAGTCTTAAACACCGATAAACTCCTTTTTCAATCCTAAGCTATAGATAGTTATGTCGACTTCGCCACGTGGATATTCTTTGACTTCGAATTTAAAGTTTTGCCAAAAAAACTTCCACGTTAACTGTTCAAGTTGCTGTAAGTAATTACGTAATTGAAAATATTTACCTGACAATTTAATCTTAATACCATGCTTATATAAATTTAAGCCAAGTTGCTCGGCTGTTGGCGAGTGCTTTTCTGCATCAGCGCTAGGTTGATCTACGCTTAAATTTAATAAGGGTTTAGCGCCTATTAATTCAAAGGAAAGTAACGACACACCAGGCTCTAATTTAAGCAGTTTAAGTAAGGCTTCACGCATTTCGCTAGGGCTAATGAGATCTGTCGTCAAAAGCACTAACTGATTATCAATGTTGGCTAGCTTAGTTTCAAGTTGAGCAATTTGTTTAATAGTGCTTACATTAGGATCTTGCTGTAATGCTTTTTGATATTCTTTAATAGAGAAATTAAGGGTTTGATTACCCGACGTCATCGCTCGACTTTGTTTATCAAGCGTGATTATTTTGGCACTTTTATCATCAATAAAAAAATATGAAATAATAAAAAATATTGCCACTACCCCTGTAAGCAAGAGTAAAAACTGCTCTCGGCTTGTCAGTTGAAGGAATTTATTACTAGTGTTTCTCCATTGCTCTTTCATTAGCCTTCACCCCCTGCTGCTACGGAGCTAACGACAAACTCGGTAATATCCTGCTCATTTTTGTCCAGTTTAAACTGGACAAACGCCTTGCCTGATAATAATCGAGATTGCTTAAAACCAGCTAACCAGGCAGGTACCGCTTGAGGTGTTCGCGCTAGTCCGGTAAAGCTCATATTTTTAGCATCAATACTAATCGTTTGTAATCTAATATCTTTATGATGCATCGCAGACAAGTCGTTCATTGCCATAACAAAACCGCCGGCAAAGGTCTCATTTGAGTCAGTGAGCTTATGTAATAATGCATCTTTATGCTGCATCACCAACTTTATTGTATCAAGATCTCTTTTCAATTTTGGTGATACCTGCCTATTTTGCAATTGTGACTCTAGTTGCTTAGCAAGTTTTTGTTTTTGTTGTTGCTCTTTTAACAAACCATCATATTTCGCCGCTGACTGACTGTAATTGAGTTCAGTAACAATAGTCCAAATCAACATCAGAAATAACAAACCAACCCAAACACTCACGATTCGTGTAAGTGTTAACAAAGGTTTTTCAGGGAAAAGCTCAGCCTGTAATAAATTAATACTCTGTTTAGTTGCCATAATGTGCCCCCGCTAAAACTTCTGCCTCGGTATGGTAAGGAACATTATCTAAACTAGCGCCAATAGCCGCAGCATATTCTCTATGTTGATGATACGGACGAGGTAATTCCAGTAAACTCACTGGTACTGCTGAATTCTCAGCTAATTTTTCAATAAATACATCTTCTAAATCAATAGGTAGTAACACTTTGATTGCTTTTATAGGTGCTTGTTTTAACTGACGCTCAAAGTAATCTGTAGATCGTTGAATTTCTAAACTAATATCATCAATAATGGAAAAGGATAATTCTTCTGCTGATTTACTGCCAATTTGGGCAAACCCACGTAAACGACGTTGAAAAAATATTTTTTTCTGTTTAACAATTAATAAAACAATCTCTTCGTTAGGCTGCTGGCAAACTAATAAATTCGCATCGTTTTGCGGCGCTAATAAATTAGCAAAAGCAAATTCTTGGGTAGTGATTGCGCTTACCTTCACTGCGCCTTGCTCTGTAGCTTCCACGAGTTTTTTTAATTCATCTAATGACGCACAAACTACATTGATTTTTTCCTTGCCGCCAGCAAGAAGTGGCGCATCATAATAATCTAACACCATATTATTCGGCGATATGCTAACCAAGTCTTTAATTTGCCATTTTAAAGCACTGTTCATTTCAGCGTCAGGTAAACTTGGTTTGTCTATTTGTACAACTTGAGATTGCGCTTCATTGAGTATTAGGCAAGCAGCGCCTTCAAGCTCACATTTATTATGCAGTGTTTGGATGGCTTTTGGAAAATTAGCTGAGTTAGCTTTTTCGTGCTCAAAGATAACTGTGATCGCCGTACTTCCATCAGCTGTATTATCGGATTTTTGCTGAGGAATTGAGCACAAGGAGACACCCTGATGTTGAAAAGCAATACCAAGACGCTGATTTGAACTATTTTTTGAAAAAAGTTGGCTTATTTTCGTTAAAAATGACATTTATCTGCAATATCGCACCAAAGCTAAAATTGTTAACAATACTACCCTTTGTTACACAGGTAGGGCAAGCATTACTAATGACGATTAATTAAGTTTATTAGTCATTTATAGTACTAAGGGTCTTGTGAATTATTAATGATTTTTTAATTAAAAAAAGATATTCTGTTAAAATAATGACAGGAAGAAAAGTCATGTTAAGGACTGTTATCGTTTATAATAGTATCCAACATGTTATTAATTAATCTTTCAATAAATAATTATGCATAACCCATTGTCAATATTACAAAAATTAGAACACCCTCTCTTTGATAAATACAACCTTGATGTTCGAGTAAAGCGTGATGATTTACTGCATAACATCATATCAGGCAATAAATGGCGCAAACTAAAATACAACCTAGAGCAGCTTAAAGCTAACGATTACCAAGGTGCACTAACGTTTGGCGGTAGTTACTCCAATCATATTCATGCTTTTGCTTACGCATGTAAGCAACAAAACATCCCCTGTATTGGCGTTATTAGAGGAGAAGCTAACTATGCGAGTAACTTTACGTTAAGCTGGGCAAGGCACTGGGGCATGCAATGTCACTTTGTCGACAGAAAAACATATCGTCGCCGTTTTGAGACTAGCTTTATTGGTGAACTAAAAGCCTTATATCCTAATTACTTTGTTATCCCTGAAGGTGGTAGTAACTCTCTTGCTATACCTGGCGTAGCCGAAATTTTGACCGAATTAAATAACCAAGTAGATTTTGATACTTTAATGACTCCAGTGGGCAGTGGAGGTACGCTAGCCGGTCTAATTTCAGGCGACAGTGCCGCCAATCAGAAACAACATAAAATTTTAGGTATTGCGGTATTAAAACAAGCAGAATATTTGATTGACGACATTAAGTGCTTACTTACCGACGAAGCCAAAAACCATGATAACTGGCAGTTATTAACCAACTTTCACCGCGGTGGTTATGGTAAGTTCAGTGCGGATGATGTTAAGCGAATCATAACATTCAACCAGCAAACTGGCGTGTGCTTTGAGCCAATTTATTCAGGTAAAATGGTATTAGCTTTACTTGATTTAATCGTTCAAGGTTATTTTAAGCAGCAAGAGCGTATTGTTTTATTGCACACAGGTGGATTACAAGGCCTAGGCGGCATGATAGAACAAGATAGGTTAGATGCCAAAGATTGGCCACCACTGGCTAAAATTGGCAATCAATAGGCCTTTACTCATTTCACTAACTTAATAAGCAACTTTAAGCCCAATAATTGATGAAGCCAAGAGCTAAAACCTTAATGCATAACGACCTTGGTTATCTGGACGACCAATAAAAGATAAAGCTGATCTCAGTTGAGAAGGAAACTTAGCGCCGGGTTTTAAGTACCCGTTACCTGATACTTTTTGAGTTGCTAAGGATAAAACTCCATCAAAACTCAAACCTAAGTTGTTCTTAGGGGATACCTTGGTTACCAAATTCCCTTTATTGCAACTTATTTCAGCTGAAAATTTACCTAGCTTAATATTTTGCTCTAAAGCAACCACACCAGCACGCGACCATGAAACATCACCTTGTGCTTTTAAACATGACAATTGATTACCCGTGACTATAACTAGCTCTGATAAAAACAACTCAACATTTCCTTGAGCACTAAGAGGAATAGGTAAGGGCAACTGCTTTGCAATATCATTCGCTGATATAAAGAGCTCTACCTCAGTTAAAGCAAGCTGCTCAGAAGAAACCGTCAGATTAAGTTTTCCTTCAGGTCCTGACAACATGGCATCACCAAAAGCAACTTGAATACTTGGAGAAAGACTAAACAGTGACCAAAAACTCACCGTTGTTTTTACTCTTTCAATAGCATTATTATTTACCGTTACCCGTACAATTTCACCTTGCCAAATGGATCCTGAAACACCTTGCAGTGCTATATCTTTAGGCAATTGAATATTATTAATGACCAATGCTAGCGGAGTATTTGCTACTAAAAATGCGATATAGCTACTTAAAAAAATTGCCGTAAAGGCAAACCACTTCTTCATGAAAACTCTCAGTTATTTATATTATGGTTAACGCGCTGGTAATTATAATCTTGTTAAGTGTAAGCGTCGTACTTTGACCTCACCAGCACTATCACCTCGTGTTAAATCAATGGCTTTCACTTGCAAACCTTCTTTATTAGCTAAATGTTCAAGCCAAAACAACAGCTGGGTAAAAGGTGTGCTATCTATCCATACTTGTAAGTCATCTCCTTGAGGCTGCGTACGCGTGATGGTTAATTTATAGGTTTTTGCACTTCGATTAGCGACACTTGAAATGCTACCACTGAGTTTTGATTTACCACCTGAGCGTTTAGCTTGCTGATACAAAACGGTATTTTCTTGTACCCAAGTTAACAATTCCTGCTGCTTTACTAACTTCTTGTTAGCCTCAGTTAAGCTGTTATTTATCGGCTGCCATATAGCACTATAAAAAACAAATATAATAAAAAACAAAGCCATCACTGTAACAAGACGCTGTTCTCTAGTATTTAGTTGTTGCCACCATGCTTTCATTATGATGCTCCTTTATTACTTCGTTGCTTGGCCGACCTGTTTTTCTTATTTGACTGGTTCTTCGTTCCTTTATTACTACCATTATTAGTAATACTGAAAGAACCTGTTACTTGATCACCTTGATTACTTTGTGAGCCTTGCTTAACCACTAAATTGGCTGCAGCTAAGGCAATACTAAATTGTTCAAAAGCTTGATAATCTTTCGCTGTTGCTTGAATACGCAATTCTTGTCGCTTACCATCAAACTTTAACGACTCTGGTTTTAATGCTGGCACTTTAGCAAAGGCGGGTTGTAATTTAGCAAGCATAGCTAAAAAACCTTGCCTATCACCAACACCACCTAGCAAGGCTAATTCTCGATTCAATTGGGATTTTATTGTTGAAATCCGCACGCGTTTTGTTTTTGGAAATGCTTTTTTATAACTGGCAACAATGTTTTGTTTAACTTTTTCTTGCTCTGCATTTAACTGCCATAGCTGCGCACTTTTATGACCTAAACTAAGCAGCAGGGCAAATAGGGCTACACCTGCCACCCACAACCATTGTCTCCCTGCATGACTGCGGCTTTCTTTAATCTTGTATTGGCCTTGCAGTAAATTAAAGTGATTTGACTTACTGCCATAATTCGACGCCAGTAAAGCTAAAGGCAATTCTTCTGGCATGGTGCTGGTATTAAGTTTTTCACTATAAGCTAATGGAGAATAAGCTTCGATAAGAATACTATGAGGCTGCTCACTATCCCCTGCACTCTCAGATTGCTTAGCAGAAGCCTGGCACTGTAATTGCCATGCATTGGCATCGACAGCAAAGCCTTGCCAAAGATTTTGACGAACAATCACTTGCTCTTGATTTGTATCACCAAGCGCAATGGCACTCCAACCTTCGGTAACAACTGGCATAGCTAATACATCGGGTAAAATAGTGTCAGTTACAATGTCTGCATCCGCCAACCATGATATCCATTGTTGCATCTGACTATGAGCAACAATAGCGGTAAAACAATTGTTTCCTTGGTCATCACTCGCTAAGTCGGCATAAGCAAAAAATAGCTGCTCAACGTCTTCTGCTAAAGTATCTTCTAACATATAGGGCGTTGCTAAGCGCATTGCTCTGGAAGATTTTGCTGGAACTTTTAACGATTTTAAAAGTACATCACAGCCAGGCACCAATATTTTTACCTGCCGTTTATCAGCTTTATCGGTAAGTTCACTGAGTTGCTGCACACTTTTTAGTTCACCACTGGCAATAATTTCTTGCGTTTTGCTGCTAGTTTCAGCCACGATTAACCAATGAACGGTATCGTGCGCTTGACTTCCTAGACGGATAAATAATGTTTCTGTCACTAGTTACGCCCTATAGTACGACTAATTACTTGAATTTGTTGTGTATTACTAACTTTCATTATTGAACTCATAGAAAAATAGCTATTATTAAAACGAGCACTGGCTTTCAATTTAAAATATTTACTATCAATATCGAACTGTGCTTTTTGCCACTTTGCCATATTAATCTTTGTTAGTTCTTTCAACTTAAAAAAATCTGCTACATTTTCATAACCTGAACTATCGCGTGCACTCAGCACTTCTTGCGCATCTTCTAAACTTGAGTCAAGCAAAGCTTGCAATAATTCAGGTTTTTCTGCATCGAGTGTGTTGATATTTATTAAATGCTGAGCATTTTGTGGCAGTACGCATACATAGGGCGTCAATGCTAAAATAACTGCTGGGGTAAAATGTTCAATTAACCTTAGTTCGTTAACACTGCCTAAATAACTATTCGCTGCAAGATAAGGAAACTCACGTGATGCATAGTCATTATCCTCTGCGCCACCTGAGCCCGTTATCATATCATTACTATCTAACCAATCGGTCAACGCATTTACCATAGCTTCGGCTTCAAAACTGCCAATACCTTCAATGTTTAAGTTAACGATGAGCGCCTCTAACACGGTTGCTGCCGGCAGTTGCTTACTATTGCCTGAATTACGTCCAGAACTATTTGATGAAGCTGTTGCACTTTTCGTCTTATTTTTCGGTGTTGAAGAGCTGCCTGTTCCACTTTCAGCCTCAGCTTTTGTTTTTGCTTCCGGATGTAATGCATTTAGATTCAAACAACTTTGTAAATCACTAATTTCACCACTTATCTCACCAAAATCGACAGGATAATTACTGCCTTCTTCAGCCCAGATTTGTTCCAGATGAGTGACCTTTGGCTCATCTTTAAACGCTTTAATTAACACTCTTTTGGTAAACGCTTCTGCACCCAGTGCATACCAATACGCTTGCTGGTTATAACTGATATTAGTACTACGCTGCATTTGTGTTTGCAAGCGGGTCGTCATTTGCGCCGCAATAATGGATGCTAAAGCAACGATAAGCATCACGGTAATTAAAGCAACACCTCGCTGGCCTCTTCTATTGCAGCTACGTGATATGAGTTTAATAACCATCAGCCAGTCTTACTCTGTTCATCAGCAGCAAGGTCACCTGCCACTAAAAACTGACGACGAATTAAACCATAATCCAGCGTTTCAATTTCAATGGCAATTGCTTGCGGTAGTGTTTTCCCTGACCAATTTTTTTGCCACTTGCTGCCATCATAAAATTCAAACGACAAACTAATTACTTGCGTTATTAAGGGTCTTATTCTTGGCTCTTGCCCCACAACCGCATCAACAAAATTATAATGTAAACGCTCTAGGGTTTCATCAACCAGTCGATAAGCAACGCTTTGCATATCACCGCGTGGTAACAATAACCCTGGATTAGTCCACCCATTTCGTACAAAAGCAATAGCCTGTTCATCGGCTAAAAAGCTATCATCTGCGGTTTGTAAAAAGTGATTACTGGGTGCTTCGCCATTAATACGCATAGTACGTTTTGCTATTTGGGTAAAATCACGTTCCATTAATAAAAAGGCACGTTGTAATTCATTCTGTCTTTCACTACGCATTTTTGAATTTTCATCACCACGTAAAACGGTATCAAAAATGGTAAAACTGGCCAAACTCACCACTGAAAAGATGGCAATTGCGATCAGTACTTCTAGTAAAGTAAAACCTCGCTGACCGGATTTAACAACAGCATTAGCCTGATAAGTGCATAGTTTCATCAGGGTTTATCCTGAGCTAGATAAGTCATAAGGCTAGCGTTAACTAACTCATCATCTTCGTTTAATCGAACTTGCATATTCACGGCACGTAGCTCTTTAGTCGCTGTTTTAATAACCTTCTGCTGCCAATACCAGGTTCTGCCCGCCATCTCGACTTTGCCTTTACGGTTATTTTTTGGCGGCCAGGTTTTATCTAAACTCACTTCAACAAGTTGGTTAGAGGCTACCCAGTTAGCAAACATTTTCTCTTCTAAATGGCTAATATGGCGATAATTATTATCGGCAACACCGAGCAGTGCTACGCCAGCAATAGCAAAAACTGCCATGGCTAACATGACTTCAATAAGGGTAAATCCACGCTGCTTGCTCAAGTTAATTATCATCAAGCACGGGCCCTTCAATCGTTAATGGCACACTGTATATACCCGTGACGCGATAAGCTAAACCTTCAGCGTCTTCAATATAAGCAAACTCTTGTGTTAAACGAAAAGTGACACTAAAAGGGCTAAGATCTCCGCCGGAGAGAATATACACTTGCGGGATTATTTTTTTTTCTCGCTCTTCTTTCGAGAGCAAAGTGAAGTCGTCTTCATCTTTTTCTTTAAACGTATCGGCATCAAAGAGCATAGGCTCTTCAATGGGTAAATCATCAAGTTCTATACTGAGTTCTATTTCTTCAGGTAAAGTGACATTGGCTTGCCAATCTTGTTCTGGAATTTCAGCCCACTGTGTACCGTCATAACCAACAAACTGATAGCTATCTTTTTTAACGATTAAACCTAATTCAATATTATTGAGCATGCCATACTCAGCAGCCACTTCAAAAATAGCTGCAAAACGAGCACTCTCATGCTTTAACTTATCCTCAGGATTATTGCCGGAAAAGTTAAATTGCACCAAACTGGCCATAAGACCAATCAGCACTACAACCACCATCACCTCAATTAAGGTAAAGCCGCGATTTTTTACTATTGATGATGCTCGGTTTAATGGTTTTAGCTTCATAATATAATGAGTTACGTTTTAACTTTAAGCTGTAAAGATCAATTAAAAGGAAAATGCACGGAGTTGACGCTAGTCAATGAGTGCAATTGACGCCTTAATTGATTTTTACAGCAACAAGGTAAGACAGAAACTATTGGAAGTCGCCTAAATTCCAGTTACCAATATCATCTTCTGTTCCGGCTTCGCCATCTGGACCTACTGAAAAAACATCCATTTTCCCCTGTTCGCCTGGATTCAATAATACATACTCATTGCCCCAAGGATCTTTTGGTAAACGTTTAATGTAACCATCTTCAGGAAAACGACGTGGCTCTGGCTCAATATCAGTTTGATCAACTAACGCCTCTAAACCTTGTTCAGTCGATGGGTAATCGTAATTATCCATTTTATATAAGCTCAAAGACGTTTCTAGCGCGGTGACATCTGATATGGCTTTTTGCATATTGGCACGCTCTTGGCTGCCCATTAAATTAGGCACAACCATGCTGGCTAAAATACCCAAAATAACAATAACCACCATCACTTCTAGTAAAGTGAAACCTTGTACTTTTTTCATGTTCATATTGCTTTCCTAACGTCTGATAAATTATATAATGACAGTGATACTGCCGGAAATTAGTTTTAACCCCCCACTAGGCTATTAAGTTGTAAAATGGGCTCTAAAATGGCCATCACAATAAAGAGTACAACACCCGCCATACCGACCATAAGCGCGGGTTCAAATGCTTTTAAAGAAATACTCACTAAAGCATCAAATTCTCTATCTTGGTTATCTGCAGCGCGGCCTAACATATGCTCTAATTGACCACTTTTTTCACCACTCGCTATCATGTGCAACATCATAGGAGGAAATAACTTCGTTTGCTCTAACGACACACGCAAGCTAGCACCCTCGCGCACTCTATCGGTAGATGTTTTTACTTGTTGTTTAATATATAAGTTATCGAGCACTTCACCTGATATTCTCATACTTTCTAACAAAGGCACGGCACTTGCTGTTAAAATGCTTAATGTACGAGCAAAGCGTGCGGTATTAATGCCTCTAGCAACTTTCCCAATACCTGGTATCCTTAATAAATACTGATGAAAGGCCATTTCAAAATGAGGTTTTTTCAACAATTGTGAAAACAACAATATCAGTGCAGCAACTAATACCACCAGCACTAAGCCATAATCACGAAGAAAGTCACTACTGGCAATGAGGAACTGGGTAGTGCCAGGCAAGTTCTCACCCATGTGTTCAAACTGACCAACAATTTTCGGTACTACTGCCGTTAACAGAATAGCAATTACGCCAACAGCCACAACCGTCATTATAATAGGGTAAACAAGTGCTTGGATAAGTTGCGAGCGCATCTCTTGACGTTTCTCGGTATAGTCAGCTAAACGATTAAGCACCTTATCAAGGTGTCCTGATTTTTCTCCAGCCGCCACCATAGCGCGATACAAGCGATTAAATACTTTAGGGTATTCCGCCATGCTTTCAGATAAACCATAACCTTCTGTCACTTTAGTGCGTACCCCCATGATCATGCTTTTAATGCGATTTTTCTCACATTGTTCAGCAACAGCCATTAAGGATTCTTCTAAAGGTAAACCGGACTCAACTAAGGTGGCAAGTTGGCGAGTAATAAGGGCTAACTCTGCAGCCGAGACTTTACCACCAGCGCTTTGGCCAAAACTAGTCGAGAAACCTGTTTTCTCACTGGCCGCCTTGCTCTTGGCTAATGTGGCGGTAACGTCAGTTGGCATTAAACCTTGGTCACGTAATAAACCACGCACCTGCCTTGGCGTATCACCTTCGATAACGCCCTTTTTAATTTTACCGCGACTATCTACTGCTTGGTATTCAAATGCTGCCATAAATCCTTAAATCACTTACTAATCTTATTTATGTATTTACTATATTGCTTCACAGAAAATAATTACGCCGTGGTTTCTTCTGGTAACATTAATCTTCACGAGTAACGCGTAAAACCTCTTCTAAGGTGGTTTTACCTAACATCACTTTATCAAAACCATCTCGTCGGATACTGGCATTGGCTTTACGGGCATATTTCTCAATGGCCTGCTCACCATGGCCATTGTGGATAATTTCTCTTACTTGTTCATCGACCGGTAATAACTCATGAATGCCCATACGACCACGATAACCTTTAAAACTACATTCTGCACAGCCAACCGCACGGTAAATTACCGCTTGGTTATCTTCAGGCAGGGCTAATAAATGCCGCTCTTCTTCATCGGGTAAATGACTTTCTCGGCAATGTGGGCAAATGGTCCGTACTAAGCGTTGTGCTAATACACCTAATAAACTTGAAGAAAGTAAAAATGGCTCTACCCCCATATCTTCCATACGTGTTATAGCGCCCGCGGCGGTATTAGTATGTAGAGTAGATAATACCAAGTGACCGGTTAAACTGGCTTGCACTGCAATTTGCGCGGTTTCTAAATCGCGAATTTCACCCACCATCACTACATCAGGATCTTGACGCAAAATAGCGCGTAACCCACGAGCAAAAGTCATATCCACTTTGGTATTAACTTGGGTTTGTCCTATGCCTTCAATGGCATATTCTATCGGGTCTTCGCAGGTTAAAATATTACGTTCTTTGGCATCAATTTGCATTAGGCCAGCATAGAGTGTGGTACTTTTACCTGAGCCAGTTGGCCCAGTGACTAAGATGATGCCATGAGGTTTTTCAATAAGGGTAGAGAAGTTGCCACGGTTTGTATCTGTCATGCCAAGGTCTTTCAAATCTAAACGGGCGGCATTTTTATCAAGTAAACGCAACACCACTCGTTCACCATGGCCTGTTGGCATGGTTGAGACACGCACATCAACAGCACGACCACCTATACGCAATGAGATTCGACCATCTTGTGGAATACGTTTTTCGGCGATATCTAGTTTTGCCATCACTTTAATGCGTGAAACCAGTAAAGACGCCAATTTTCGATTCGGCTTAAGTACTTCACGCAATACACCATCGACACGAAAGCGAATTTGTAAGGTATTTTCAAAAGTTTCAATATGAATATCAGAAGCACTTTCTTTGATGGCTTCACTGAGCATGGCATTGATCAGCTTGATAATAGGCGCATCATCTTCATTTTCAAGTAAGTCTTCGCTTTCAGTAAATTCGTCGGCAAGGGAATATAAATCGACTTCATTGCCTATATCTTCCATCATTTGCTGTGCTTCAGAAGAGTCTCTTTGGTAAGCTTGCGTTAACAGTAATTCAAACGCTGGTGTCTGTAAAAAATCAAACTCAAATGGCGCCTTGAGTATGCGACGTATCTCGAGAATAATATCAAAATTAACATCGGCCAAGCAGTGTAAAATATAACCACCACTTTCTTCATCGGTTGAGATGAGCACGCTATGGCGTTTAGCGAACGCAAACGGCAATAACCAAGTGCTACTCACTTGTGCTTCATCAATCGCAGTTACTGCTACTTCATCAGACATTATTGTGTATCTTCTGTTGATGTCGGTGGTTTAGGTAACTCCGTATCTTTATTGCCAATTTTTTTCTGATACTCATCAAATGATGGTGGTAAGGTGAGGTTATCTTGCCACTGCGGTAATATTGGCATATTTTCATTACTCATTAACGACAAACCTTCCTCGTGCTTACGGATTTGATCTGCACGAATATAGTTATATTTTGATTCACTGATCTCTGTCATTAAAGCAGAATCTCGCACAATAGTAGCACGTAAAAACACCATTAAATTACGTTTACGTGTGGTATTACTGGTTGATTTAAATAAATGACCTAGGATTGGAATATCACCAAGTATTGGCACCTTTTGCACACTTTCTTGTACGTCTTCATCAATCAAGCCACCTAGCACTACCGTATCACCACTGTCGGCCATCACGGTCGTTTTAATTTCTCTTTTGTTGATTGATATATCGACCCCCGTGGTACCACTTACTGAAGAAACTTCTTGTTCAATAATTAATTGTACTGCGTTACCTTCATTAACCTGTGGCGTAACACGAAGTTTAATCCCCACTTCTTGGCGGTCTACTGTTTGAAATGGATTAGAGTTATTACTACCAGTTTGAGAGCCAGTGATAATAGGTACTTCTTGACCAACAATAAAATAAGCTTCTTCATTGTCTAAGGTAGTAATACTTGGCGTAGCGAGAATATTTGAATTAGTATCACTGCTCACCGCATTGACAATAGCGCCCCAGTCATTTTTAGCAATACCAAACATCATACCGCTTACATTACCGAGTACTTGAGCAAGAATACTGTAATCACCGTCAGTCGAAGGATTTGTTGTAGTTACAGGATTACCATTTGAGTCAATGGTCGTAACTGTATTTCCTGGCTCACCTTCTGCTGCTTGAACACCGGCAGCCACCGACGAAATGCTGGCAGGGCCATTAGTAAACTGAGTAAAACCACCTGCCTCGTTATACCACTGAACACCTAAGCTGACACCGTCACTTTCAAATACTTCAACAATAATGGCTTCAACGAGTACTTGCGCGCGGCGTACATCTAATTGACGAATGACGGCCTCTAATGAACGCAACATATCTGGTTGTGCAGTAATCACTAACGCATTGGTTGACTCATGCGCTTCAATACTTACGTCACGTTTATTACTGCTGCGTGTTTTCGTTTTTGCTGTTTTGGCTTCAGAGGCGATAGAGTCACTAACGCCTTGCAGCACTTTAACTAAATCTTCCGCTTTCGAGTATTTAAGGTAATACACGCGAGTATTACCGTTACTTTCTAATTCACTGTCTAAACGTTTAACTAGGCGTGCCACACGCTCACGGGCTTTTACTTCACCACTAACAATGACACTATTAGAGCGATCATCAGCAACTATTTTAGGAATTAAAAAAGTAGGTTGGCCTGATTTGCCGCTGGTAGGTTTGTTCATCGCTTCAATAATACGTACCATTTCACCCGCTGAAGCATACTTAAGTTTAATAATTTCGACATCTTGATCACCGGCTCTGTCAACGCGTTCAATAATTTTCACCAGTCGATTAACGGTTGATGCTGTACCCGTTAACATAATAACGTTAGCAGGGTCGTAGTTAACTACATTACCACCACCCGCTTGGTCTGATAATTGTCGTAAAAGCGGTACTAATTCGCGTACCGTAACATTTTTCACTTCAACAACACGGGTAACCATCTCATCACCCATGATATTACTTTTATCGCCTACAACAGGGATAGCAGCTGTTTTCGCATCTTTATTACGAATAATTTTGACAATGTTATTGTCCATTTCGACCGCAGCATAGCCGTAAACCTCAAGCACATTGAGAAAGAACTGGTAGTATTGTTTTTCTGATAATAAATCATAACTACGGACATTGATTTTTCCGCGTACATTGGGATCAACTATCATAGTTTTTTTCAAGTTTTTACCGACAATGTTTACAAATTCGGTAATTTCAGTGCCCTTAAAATTCGGAGAATATTGTGCGGCACTCGCTTGACCAACGAAACATAAGCAATTGATGGCTATCGCTGTCGTTAGAATGAGTAAAAACTTTTTCATCATTAGGGTATCTCTGCTTTATTATTTTATTCAATAATCTTTATTAGAAAATCTTTAATCTATAATTTTATAGCGTAATTGTTACGTTAATTAAGACGGTTAACCTATTAACTTAATCTAAGCTAATAAGTATCTCAGTCAAATTACCTTGGCGATCAACCAATAATGAAATATCACGGGCTTTTTTCATCTCTGTCATCGCCTGCATTGCCTGTATCGGGGCAATTAAATCAAAACCATTCATTTGAACGGCTACATCACCTGCTTTTAGGCCTGAAAGTTTGAAAAATTCAGGTTTTTTACCTGGGCGAAGTGTGTAACCTATTATATCTCCGTCCTTACGCTTGGGTGAAATCCGTAAATAATCGCCTATTTTTGCCGGATCTTTAGAAAGCTCAGATCGTAAGTTTTTCGCTGTTGCTGTTAATTCTTTATTGTTTCTTTGATCAACAACACCCAAACCTGAAGATTTTGGCCCAATATTAGACCTATTTTTTCTCGGGTCTGCTTTATTAGCAACAACTCTAGCTGGCTGACTATAATCAAAACCATCAAGCATCAAGGTTTCTAGGCGACCCGAATGCTTAATTATCACGCGGTCCATTAATACTTGTTCAAGATTAGCACGTGTACCAATGATTATATCGCCAATACCGTAGGTATCTTGCTTACCTTGGTTTTCAATAATGGCGGCAGCGATAGATGTATCATCACTTGCGACTAGACCGGTCAACACTAAATTTAATTTGGTTTCTGGCACATTGGCCATTTCAATTTCAGCCGCGTCATCAACATTTTCATTATATTGACCAAAAAGGTTAAGCGATTGAATTTTAGCAACATCAATTGCCTTATTTACTTTATTGGGATTGAAGTTTTTCGAGATACCATTAATTATTGTGTTTTGACCGGATTGTGATTGGGATATAACCGACCAAGTAATTTTTGCACTTATATAAGCAATATAAACTAATAATAATGCCATCACAAATTGCGCAACTCGTCGATGACCTAGTTGAGAGAATAATGATGCGAACGCTGTCATGTTAGTGGGAAATGCCATAGCTACTAATATTGTTATTATTTTGAAATAATCTATCCATCATAGCCGAAACTGAATGTTAGATTTTTGTTAAGTAAATACGAATGATACTTGACCGCAAGGTTAGCAACAAGTCATAGCCCGAATTTTTAAGCGCTTTGAGCAAATTAAATAGTAATTAAGTCGCTAAAGCTAGGCTCTGTTGAGTATTATTTTCGTAGAGTGACTAGGCTACTCACTACTCGCCGCGATTAAAACGCTTTGCTCTATTAAAATAAGCGAACGAAATTCAACCACAAAAGTTCAACAGCCCCTAATGCTATAAAATCTGTTATAACCGTTATCAATAATACCTCACTAATATTTCACTAATACGACACTTTGAATACTAACGGCTATATGTTAATTTTCAGACCAGTATATTTAATATAAGTTCCAGCTTTCAGGTTTATTATGTCAACAAGTCAACATCCTCAAAATAACTCAACTCGTTTAGATAAATGGCTTTGGGCAGCAAGATTTTATCGAACTCGCGCTATTGCCAAACAAATGATTGATGGCGGAAAGGTTTTTTATAATGGCCAACGCACTAAGTCGGGAAAAGCCGTATCAATCGGTGATATAATAAAAATTCGACAAGGGTTCGAAGAAAAAGAAGTCACGGTTATTGCCTTAGCAGATAAACGCAGTGACGCTACTTTTGCTCAAACCTTATATCAAGAAAGTAAACAAAGTATTGAAACCCGTGAGAAAAATTCTCTAGCACGTAAACAAGGCATTTTGCTTAGCCCTGCTAGTGATACTAAACCAGATAAAAAACAACGTAGAAAACTACGTGAATTTAAAGAAAGGATCTAATTGCCATGAGCCAATTCAATGTATTAAACCGCTATTTATTCACCGATGCCCATGCCCGCGGTGAACTCGTACAATTAAGTAGCAGCTTTAAAAGTATTATTAAAAACCATAACTACCCGGCGGGCGTAGAAAAATTATTAGGTGAACTGCTCAGTGCCACTTGCCTATTAACAGCAACACTAAAATTTGAAGGTGACATCACAGTGCAATTGCAAGGTGACGGTCCTGTTGGTTATATGTCGGTTAGCGGTAACAACAAACAGCAAATGCGTGGTATTGCTAAAATGGCAGAAGAAACATCTGCTGAAACACTGCAAACATTAATTGGTAAAGGCACTATGATTATCACCATACGCCCTAGCGTTGGTGAAGCCTATCAAGGTGTTGTTGCATTAGATAAAGCTACTCTTGCTGATTGCTTAGCGCATTACTTTGAAGTTTCTGAGCAAATTCCCACTAAAATCTGGCTATTTAGTGACACCGAGCAGCAATTAACTGCAGGTGCTTTAGTGCAATTATTACCTGATGGCAACGGAAGTATTGAAAACAAAGAACAACAGCAAAGTGATTTTGAACACTTATGTCAGCTCACTAATACTATCAAAAGTGAAGAAGTCTTTTCATTAGAAGCTGAAGCATTGCTTTATCGTTTATATCACCAAGAAAAAGTCAATATATTTGAGCCACAAAAGGTTAGCTATGTATGTGGTTGTTCCGCAGATAAATGTCTATCGGCAATATCGCAAATAGAGCCAAGTGAAATTAAAGCTATATTAGCAGAACAAGGTAAAATTTCGATGACCTGTGATTACTGTATCACTACTTATGATTTTGATGAACTCAGCTTGAAAAGTTTCATTTCGAAAGTTAATCATTAAAAAAAACACCTTTTTTATCGCAATAATCAATCAAAACACACTATATTAATTATCACTTATTCCATAAAGTGATAATTAATAGCTAACCCACACACCTCCACAGCCCCTTACTTACCTACCATAACGAATTAAAAACCAAAATAAAGGTAACATTCATGGTAACCATTCATGCTAGTTATAGTGAAAACTTTCACATTAAAGCATTTTTTACTTTCGTTTTGTTCGCGATTATCCTAAAATACCCACAATGAAGACAGCCTGAAAACTTTCAGCACGTAATTCATCACTTATATTACTTAAAATAGAAATTTGTCATACTTAGGAGTGAACTTGCTATGACCGCCCCGAAAAACTCAATTGATTTGTCACAATACGGCATCAACGATGTTAACGAAGTTGTTTATAACCCATCGTATGAGTTACTTAGTAACTGAGCTTGGTGCAGTTAATGTAGACACGGGGATATTTACCGGTCGCTCTCCTAAAGATAAATATATTGTTCGCGATGACGTAACTCGCGATACAGTGTGGTGGTCTGATCAAGGTAAAAATGACAACAAAGCCATGACTCCTGAAACATGGGATCACTTAAAAGGCTTAGTAACCACACAACTTTCTGGTCAACGTTTATTTGTTGTTGATACTTTTTGTGGTGCTGATGAAGCAACACGCTTAAAAGTACGTTTCATTACACAAGTAGCTTGGCAAGCTCATTTCGTTAAAAACATGTTCATTCGCCCTTCTGATGCAGAACTTGAAAATTACGAACCTGATTTCGTGGTAATGAACGGTGCGAAAACAGTTAATGATAAATGGGAAGAGCAAGGTTTAAACTCAGAGAACTTTGTTGCTTTCAACTTAACTGAAAAAATTCAATTGATTGGCGGTACTTGGTACGGCGGCGAGATGAAAAAAGGTATGTTCTCAATGATGAACTACTACCTTCCATTACAAGGCATTGCTTCAATGCATTGTAGTGCAAACGTTGGTGAAGATGGTGATACTGCTATCTTCTTCGGTTTGTCTGGCACAGGTAAAACAACACTTTCTACAGATCCTAAACGTCAACTTATCGGTGATGATGAACACGGTTGGGATGACAATGGTGTATTTAACTTTGAAGGTGGCTGTTACGCTAAAACAATCAACCTAAGCAAAGAAAATGAACCTGATATTTACAATGCAATTCGTCGTGACGCTTTACTAGAAAACGTTACTGTTGATGCAAATGGTAAAATCGATTTTGATGATAATTCAAAAACAGAAAACACACGTGTTTCTTACCCAATTCATCATATTGATAACATTGTTAAGCCTATTTCACGTGCTGGTCATGCGAAAAAAGTTATTTTCTTAACGGCTGATGCTTTTGGTGTTTTACCACCGGTTGCTAAGTTAACACCAGAACAAACAGAGTATTACTTCCTTTCAGGATTTACAGCTAAATTAGCAGGTACTGAACGTGGTATTACAGAGCCAACGCCTACTTTCTCAAGTTGTTTTGGTGCGGCTTTCTTAAGCTTACACCCAACGCAATATGCAGAAGTTCTACATAAACGTATGGATGATGCAGGCGCCGAAGCTTACCTTGTAAATACTGGCTGGAACGGTACTGGCAAGCGAATTTCTATCAAAGCAACTCGTGCTATTATTGATGCGATCTTAGATGGTTCAATTGATGATGCAGAAACAGAAATCATCCCGTTATTTAACTTAGAAGTTCCTAAAGTTTTAGCCGGTGTTGAGGGTGATATCCTTGATCCTCGCAATACTTATGAAGATGCAAGTGTTTGGAATGATAAAGCTGTAGATTTAGCGAACCGTTTTGTTAATAACTTTGAGAAGTTTACAGATACTGACAACGGTAAAGCATTAGTTGCTGCTGGTCCTCAGCTATAAAGTAATGAGTTCAAGGCTATTGCTGAAATAGCCTTATTCAAGAGACGATAAAGCCAGATGTTAAGTTATTAACATCTGGCTTTTTATTATTTTGAATTCAGGTACCTAAATTAATGTAATTGGTATAGTTGGTATAATTGGTATTATTTAAACACTAGAGGAAGATAAACTTTTGCTTGTAAGCCACCCGATGGTTTATTAGAGAGTTCAACTTTACCACCATGAGTATCAACTATACGCTTTATTATTGCTAAACCTAAACCGCTGCCCTCTGTTCCCCTAGCAGTATCTCCTTGAGTAAAAGGTTGAAATAATCGTTCGATATCAGCCTCAGGAATACCTGCACCATTGTCACTGACAATGAAGAAAGCATAGTCGCTTTCTACACCGGTGAACACTTCAATTTTATCTTCGGTATAACGAATGGCATTTTGCACTAAATTTGCCAGCGCGCGTCTAACGGCCACATGGCGTAAAGGGATTTTAATGCACTCACCAGGATGAAAAATTATCAACCTATCACTTGGTGTTTCAACGTTCAGCACTTCGTCAACAAGCACATTTAAGTCACCGAGCTCTGCTTTATCTTTTGAGTCATGACGAATGTAATCAATAAATTGGTCGATAATATTATTCATATCATCAATATCAGTTTCAATACCTTCTTTAAGAAAGTCATCTGACTCATTCATCATTTCACTAGCTAAACGGATACGGGTCAAAGGCGTACGTAAGTCGTGAGAAATACCCGCCATTAATAAATTACGATCTTCTTCCAGCTGCTTAATGCCTTTAGACATGTGATTAAAGGCTTGAGTTACCGCCATAACTTCTGAGGTACCGCGCTCAACAAGTGGATCAGGAAAATCACCTCGACCAACATCTTCTGCTGCTATTTCTAATGACTTTAGCGGCCGATTAAGCTGCCGAACAAAAACCCAACCGCCCATAACACTTAATAAACCAATAACAATCATAAAGAATATTAACGGCGAAAAACTCCCTTTTTCCATACCTATTAACGGAATTTTTACCCAGAGGTGTGGCGCCTGAGGTGCTCGTATCCAAAAAAGATACTCATCGCCTTGTGAAATTCTCACTTCAGCTGGCCCACCAAGCAATGCGGACATTTGTTCAGATCGATAAGGATACAATCCTGCATTAGCTAAACCAAACTTGTAGGCATCTTCTTCACGATAAACACCAATGCCCGTTTCATTATGAAATGCCTTCGCCATTTTTGGGCTTAACTTGGCATCATCAATATCAATGAAAACAACGCGTACCTGTTTAGCCAACAGTTGATTCATTTGTTGCTGGTTTGGCTCAATAACATAGAGCGCAAAAGAAATGTAGGAAACAATTTGATTGATAAACAGTAAAAAACCGATCAATAAAACCGTTTGTCCAAAAGCACTTCGTGGCAATATTTTCATATTAATGACTTAACTTAAAAGAATAACTAAGCAGGACTACCATCGGGCACAAAGACATAACCTAAGCCCCAAACCGTTTGTAAGTATCTTGGTTTCGCAGGGTCTTCTTCAAGCATTCGACGCAGTCGTGATACTTGAACGTCAATACTACGCTCGAGTGCTGAATAATCTCTACCACGCGCAAGATTCATCAATTTATCACGGGATAACGGCTCTCTCGGGTGAGTAACTAATGCTTTAAGTACGGCAAATTCACCACTGGTTAACGGCATACTAATATCGTCTTTTTGCATTTCACGGGTAGCTAAATTTAACTGGTAACCACCAAAGCTAATAACATTTTCTTCTAGTGCAGGTGCCCCAGGAGCTTCTTGAGTACGACGACGTAATACGGCTTTAATACGGGCAAGTAATTCTCTTGGATTAAAAGGCTTAGGCATATAATCATCTGCACCTAGCTCTAAGCCAATAATACGGTCAACCTCGTCACCTTTAGCGGTTAACATTACAATAGGAATATTATTAGAATTTTGACGTAAACGGCGACAAATTGATAAACCATCTTCGCCGGGTAACATTAAATCGAGTACTAATAAATGAAAGTTTTCACGTTCAAGCAGACGATCCATCTGTTCGGAATTAGCAGCACTTCGTACCGTAAAACCTTGTTCAACTAAATAACGCTCTAACAATGAGCGCAAACGCATGTCATCATCTACTACTAAAATTTTAGGTGTTTCTTGAGTCATATGTTGTTTCACCTTGCTCGATTTGTTTTTTATTATAAATATATGCCGTTACTATAAGTGATATTGCTTACAATAAGAAACTGGCAAAAGGAAAAGCCCCTAAGTATTTGTTACAATTTATGTAATTCCTAAGCTAGCTTAGGTTATTTTAAATAATGAATACTTTGCTCTGTTACACATTGAGTAAAACTTTTCTTGCGCTCGCTATGTGAAAGAGAAGATATCGCTTGCTTAACTAATTGCATCTTTTGATCTCGATCTGCTTTAGGTAAATGAGCAAGTTGCTCATGAAAGCAACCTAACAAACCAAAATTTAATGCCAAGTCTGATTGCATGGTATCTTCACCTAAACAGCTGTCTAGCTTTTCTGCCAAGGTGTTTTTATCCATTTCGGTGATTAAGTAGTTTAGCTTATAATCGACTTTGTCGGTTTTTCTCACCTGATTACACATAAAAAACATATCAGCAACCGCAACAACAGGAATTAATTGTTGATGCTGTTTACTAAAACGTTTTTTCAACCAGTCATTTTGAGCCTGCTCATTGCTAGGATTAACATCAACTGAAGTGCTCGCTGAGTTTACAGAATAAAGCCACCATGCTTGGCTGGGTAAAGCATAACAAGCAAGAACAACTAATAACAATTTTAACAGTATTTTCATATATACCCGTTCCACTTGAAGATGCATGATTCAGCTGGAATTAGAAACGCCTTCAGGCAAGGCATTGATTGAAGAGAATAGTTATTCTATTGTCGAAATCAATAACGCAGCATAAAGCGTTTATAAACCAGCCCCTTGGGGAAGGCTGAGCAAATCATACTCTACGTTACATTTCTTTTTAAGGGAATGACCCTTAATGAAAAAATGCGCCTTGATTATGAATCGCTCATACTTCCTGAAACGAGCATATTCAAGTGGAGCTGGTATAACTAGGCTCTAACAAATATAAATTGAATTCGATCTCTCTTGAGATATTGTGCATCACAGCTAAAACTAAGTATAGTTAACTTATGTTTAAAAAATGTAGGAAGTAATATGCCCAACTCACTAAAAACCTTAGCGAACCTATTATTAATAACCATGGCATTATTGTTCACTTTTAAAAGTGCACACGCGAGTGGACCAGTAAATGAATTTGAACAAGCGATGGAACAATACAAAGGTAAAGTCGTGTATGTAGATTTTTGGGCTTCTTGGTGTATTCCTTGTCGAAAATCTTTTCCATGGATGAATACCATGCAAGCAAAACATCAAGACCAAGGTTTTGTGGTGCTGAGCATTAACCTAGATGCAGAGGAAACATTAGCAAAGAAGTTTTTGAAACTGGCCCCAGCTAACTTTGCCATTATTTATGATGCAAAAGGAAAGTTAGCGCAAAAGTTTAAATTAAAAGGCATGCCTAGCAGTTACTTATTTGATCGCCAAGGTAAACTCATTAGTGCCCACACTGGTTTTAATGGTAAAAAGCAACAACAGTATGCCGATTAGAAGGCAGTAATTGAGCAAAGGAAAATCTTGTCAAACATTACTGCTGTTTTCATAGTCTATTATTTTCTCGTATTTTTGGTGTATTTCACCCAGATATAAAGTCCACTTATTGATAAGAGAATCAATAACAATGCAATAAAATCCATAAAGAACACGCCAATATCACCGAGAATACGACCACTATGACTATCAATAATAATACGTTCTAGTGTTAAAAATTGAGCGCGATAAGCCAGTTCGGCCTGTTGTATTTTATCGTCAGATGCAAGTTCAGATTGCAACCATTTTGGTGTATTTATTGGTTGAATAACTTGCCAATCAAAAAAATCACCGTCTGTTTGATAATAACCATTTGCACTATCAACTATCACTTGGCCATTATTAATACTCATTGCTTTTATCATTTCAGGTACACCTGACTCAGTACCAAGCATATCAACTAACTCACCGTTAAGGTTGTATAGTAAAATACTTTGGCGAGTAGCTATAACAAATAC
>MAAB01029642.1_pt1 | contig 36211 bp, 31 predicted proteins | sample 1115991 | NCBI WGS metagenome assembly MAAB01 (sample SAMN04961124, study PRJNA320927) | seawater metagenome | isolation source: sample BD02T18 sea water enriched with oil for 18 days | place: USA:Gulf of Mexico | collected 2013-07-27
TATTTTCCTTATTTGGCTTAGGTCTCTATATGGTTGAATTAACTTACTACGACGCATGGTATAAAGGCTCGTTAGATTTACATAAAAATATAGGCATGATGCTTTTTGTTGCATTGATGCTAAGAATCGTTTGGCGCATGGTTAATGCTACGCCAAAAAGTGCTGATGAATCTGCGAGTAAAATTGAAGTGAAAGCAGCTCATTACACACACATAGCACTTTATGGCTTGATGGTCGTTTTGATGATGAGTGGTTATTTGATCTCAACAGCAGATGGTAGAGCAATTGATGTGTTCGATTTTGTATCCATACCTGCATTGCCAATTGAGTTTGCTAACCAAGAAGATCTTGCTGGTATTGTACATGAAGTTTTAGCATGGAGCTTAATTGTGCTCAGTGCTGGCCACGCACTTGCAGCACTTAAACATCACTTTATTAATAAAAATAATACCTTAGTACGTATGGTTAAAATACTTCCGAGAAAATAATTAGATAAATACCTGAATAATATTGAATTAAGTCAATAAATAAAGAACAAATTCACTTATCGACTGCGGTAAGTTAATTCATTTACTGTTGAATTACACTACAGCCCTTTTAAATTGAGAATAAACAAGGAACATCACATGAAAAAAACATTAATGACTACGACGCTAGCAACTACATTTTTAGCAAGCTCGCTATTGGCCTCTTTAGCGCCAAATCCAGTACTTGCCGCCGATTATAAAGTTGACGTAAAAGGGGCACATGCCTTTGTGCAATTTAAAATAAAACATCTTGGTTATAGCTGGTTGCTCGGTCGTTTTAATACCTTTGATGGCGATTTCTCTTATGATGATAAGTCACCAAACAATGCAAATATCAATATTGAAATAGACACAAAAAGTATTGATTCAAACCATGCAGAGCGTGATAAGCATCTTAAAGGTAAAGACTTTCTAAACGTTAGTAAATTCCCTAAAGCAACGTTTGTTAGCAATAATATTAAATTTAGTGACGATGAAAATGCTATTGTTACAGGTGAGTTTACCTTGAAAGGCGTTACTAAAACTATTTCATTTCCTGTTGTAAAAATAGGTGAAGGACAAGATCCTTGGGGTGGTTATCGTGCTGGTTTCTCTGGTACCACCAGCTTTAAATTAGCTGATTATGGTATTAGCTATAATTTAGGTCCAGCCTCAACACATGTCGAAATGGCATTACATATTGAAGGTGTAAGAATTTAGTTCTGTCTTTTCTTATGAACACTCGTTTGAAGCCAGCAGATTGCTGGCTTTTTTAATTGCTTAAATTATCCATATTGCAGTCGCTTTAGATTAAAAAGAATTTTCAATTACTGTCACTTTAGCTTTTTCTCTTGCAATGTTTTTTGCAAAAGCTATCTCAAATTGAAAATATCGTCTTCACTGTTGAATTTCCTTATATAAACTGAGTAATCCCACAACGTCGATAAATAAAGGGCTTAATAAATTTTCAAGCTTATCTTTATATCTTGGTATATCAATTGCAGTTTTAGCTGTTATTCAAGGCTTACTCGTTTTGAATTTACAATCGAAAACGCAATTTAGCTATTTCCTTTTATTTTCCAACAGGAGGAAGCGGATGTTAAAAGAAAAAAGTGTTCTTATAGTTGATGATGAAACAGGTGTTCGTCAGGCATTAAAAAGAGGCATACATCGCCAATTTAATAGAGAAGAAAATAGAGTCTTTATTAGCGAGGCGAGCAATGGTGAAGAAGCAATTGCTTCGGCGAACAGTTTTCTTCCTGATTTAATTATTATGGATATGCGCATGCCCATAATGGATGGTTTAAAAGCTTGCCGTATTTTAAGAAATGATAGCAAGTTTTCTGCAACGAAAATCATGATGTTAACGTGTGAAATATCTGAGGAAGGTGCAGGTCTACTCTCTGGCGCAGATGACTATATTATCAAACCGTTTGACATAAAAACTTTACTTATTCGTATTGAAAATAGTTTATTTAAACAAAGCGCAAACAAGACGACAGCTTATATTGAATATGATGGTATTTTAACTAAGCATCAATTCGTAGAGTATTGGTTAGATTATGAAATATCACGCGCACAACGCTTTCAGCATTCGTTAAGTTTGCTGATGATAAAAATGGAAATAATCGATAGGAAATCATCTTTTTTAAATAAAGACACAGAAATGAGCACCTTGTTAAAGCGCAGATCATCAGACCTATTAATAAAGTGGGACGAAAATACTTTTGCTATTTTATTAATAGAAACGAGTGCCGATGATGCTATTTTACTCGCTAAGCGGATTACTTGGTTAGCCAAAAAGAGCCCTAATCTAGCGCTGCCTAATTTAGGTATTGCAAACTTAGAGGGCACTCTCAATGATGACTTAATACTCAATGCTGAACATTCTTTAGCAGCATCAATATGTACTGGAAAAATCGTATTAAATAGACTTGTGGTCAACTTGTAGTGCATTTGATTTTTTTTTGGCCTATTAAAACGGAGCTATAAATGTTCCTTTTTTACAGGCCCTTGCTATCAATGATATTGTTATGGTAAGCATGCTACAAATATTGTAGCATGGTGTTTTCTCTTTGTAGTAGTAACTATGACAATACCATTTCCCGGATTAGAAGTGCGCGGATCAAAATCGGGTAAGCCTATTATGGCTTTACTAGATTTACTTGGACGCACTTGGTCGTTAGGTATTATTTGGCATTTATATAGTGGTCCTGCAACGTTTAGAGAGTTACAACAACGCTGTGAGAGAATTTCACCCACCTTGTTAAATACGCGAATAAAAGAACTTAAAGCATTACAGCTTGTTGAATGCAAAGGGGCAGGTTACCAATTAACTCATCTAGGTAGTGACTTATTTGAAATTATTTCTCCGTTAGGAAGCTGGTCTTCTCAATGGGCAAAAGTACTTAAGGAAGACAGTAAATAATGACATTAGCGTATGGCAATATGCCATTAGATAGAGCGACTAACCAACGAAAAAATAAGCGCTGGTTAGTCGCAGAGTTTAGCCGTAAAGAGACGCTATTTTGCGTTATTAATGATGGCCAATGTCTCTTTGAACAAGGTGATGTTCTTTCGCCGATTTATCTTAATAAATCACAAGTGCCGACAGTCAGTGTGGATAGTTGCATTTACTTAGGTAAAGGGGAACTAAAAGAACCAAATCGTGCTCATGAGAAGAGAGAAAATGACCGTTTAGATATTACTATTACCGGTAATAGTAATACTCGCCAGTCTTCAGCAATTTCAATTTTTGCTATCGATTTTGATAAATTACGCTTTTCAACACAAGAAGTATTATGTGAATTGGGGCAATGGCAAGGACTTAGAAAAGTGACTGCCAGTTTATCAGCCATTGATGCTTCAATATTAGCCTTGGCTAAAGGTTTAGTACATTGGCATAAAAGTCATCAATTTTGCGGCCAATGCGGGCATGTCAACCGTTCAGTAGAAGCGGGGCATGCAAGGCGGTGCTCTGATTGTCGGAATATGAGCTTTCCTCGCACTGATCCTGCGGTGATCATGTTGGTAGAAAAAATGTTCGCTGATGGTATTCCACGGTGCTTATTAGGTCGGCAAGCTAGTTGGGCTGAGGGAATGTACTCAACATTAGCAGGCTTTGTTGATCCTGGTGAAACACTTGAGCAAGCGGTAATTAGAGAAGTCGTTGAAGAAACAGCGATACATGTTGAAAATCCACAGTATATTGCCTCACAGCCATGGCCATTTCCTGCCTCGGTAATGTTAGGTTTTACTGCTGTCGCTACTTCAGACAGCATTGATATTAGCCAAGATGATTTAGAAGATGCTCAGTGGTTTTCCCGCGAGCAACTCGCTAACTTTGGCGTTAATAGTTTAGTAAACGAAAAGCAAGGTGTTCTTGATAAGCGACAATACAAAATGAGTAGTGTTGATTCAATTTCGTCCTATTTGATCACTGCATGGAAGAACAAAGAAATAGGGCAATATTAATAGTAAATTCACAATGAGCAAAAGATAAAAAGGGAGGTTATTCTCCCTTTTTTTGCATCGCTTTATTTATTGTTTCTCGCGGCATCTATTATGCTACATAGCTACTGTACGTTCTCACTGTATTTTTCACTATACCGCTCAATAACCATCGCAATGCCTTGTCCCACACCGACACACATAGCACAAAGTGCATAACGCTTACCGCTACGCTCAAGCTGTTTTGTTGCTGTGATTAATAAACGTGTGCCACTCATGCCTAATGGATGACCCAGCGCAATTGCTCCCCCTTGCGGGTTTAAACGTGCATCATTATCGTCAAGTCCCAACTCACGCGCACTGGCCAATGCCTGTGCAGCAAAAGCTTCATTAAACTCGATAATATCCATATCGTTAATACTAAGACCCAAACGTTTTAATAATTTAGCACTTGCTGGCGCAGGGCCAATACCCATAATTTCAGGAGTAACACCGATAACAGCAGAGCCAAGTATTCTCGCTTTTGGCGTTAAGCCATTTGCTAAGGCCGCCTCTTTACTGGCGAGAATAACCGCTGCAGCACCATCATTTACGCCAGAGGTATTACCGGCAGTAACTGAGCCACCTTTTCGAAATGGGGCTTTGAGGCTGGCCAGTTTATCTAACGGGCTAAGGCGTAAATGTTCATCGTTTTCAACGATAACATCGTCACCGCGACGTTGTGGGATAACCACGGGAACTATTTCTTCGGCAAATCGGCCCTTGGCTTGCGCTTCTTTCGCTTTACTTTGACTAGCAAATGCAAATTTATCTTGAGCTTCACGACTAATGTTAAATTGCTCTGCAACATTTTCTGCAGTTTCAGGCATAGAATCTGTGCCATAGGCAGTATGCAGCTTCTGATTTACAAAGCGCCAGCCTAAGGTAGTATCGAATAATTCAGCACTGCGTGAAAAAGCAGTTTCAGCTTTAGCCATGACCATGGGAGCGCGCGACATACTTTCAACTCCACCAGCTATTAACAACTCAGCTTCGCCAGCCCTGATCGAATTTGTCGCCATTGCGATGGCATTCATGCCCGAGCCACATAAACGGTTAATGGTGCAACCCGCCACTTGAGTTGGGTAGCCTGCTAATAACAGTGCCATGCGAGAGACGTTACGGTTGTCTTCGCCTGCTTGGTTGGCACAGCCTAAAATGACATCGTCTACTTGGCTTAAGTCTAATGACGGGTTTCTGTCTTTCAATGCTTTAAGTGGAATGGCGGCTAGGTCATCAGCGCGTACTGATGATAAAGCGCCTGCATATTTTCCAATTGGCGTGCGTACGCCGTCACAGATGTATACGTCTTTCATTTTTCATTTCCTTTGTAGGTTTCACTCCTTTGCTATTTGAATAATTTCGTTGTCAAAAGTACTCATTGATAGTCATCAATTCCGCGCTTTTTCCTAGAAATGAATTCAAATATCTTTGAATTGAACTCCTACATCTTATAATTTAAGTCACTCCCAACGTGTTTGATCAGGAATCCATTGTCCAATAACTACAGGCGTAACAAAGCATGTTATGCCATGTCTGGCTTTATTAATTCAAAGCCATCTTTTAGTGCGCAAACTAAATGATCAATTTCTTTTTTAGTCATAGCGGTAGATAGTGTTGCAGTGCAAGTATTTATCATCATAATGCCATTATCGAATAAATGATCGAGTAACTTAGTCATCAATTGACTTTCTTTTTTATCAACATAAGCTTCACGATAGTTTTTAGGCGGTTGAGCTTTAAGATGTATTCTAAACATGCTGCCTGTGCCTGTTACACACGCATTGATACCGACATCGGCCATCGCTTGTGTAATCTCATCTCTTGCATAGCTGGCAAGCTGATTAAGCCGGCTCACGGCTGCTTGATCAAAGTCTTTCATGGCGGCTAAACCTGCTGTCATGGTAACTGGATTGGCCGAGAAAGTCCCTGAGTGAGGTAATAAAACCTTTGGCTCAGTTGGATCGAGTACTTTCATGACTTCATCACAACCTGCTAAGGCACCTGCAGGGAAACCACCACCAATTACTTTTCCCATTGCCGTTAAGTCTGGGGCAACATCATAATTTTGTTGAGCACCACTATAGTTTGTTCTAAAAGTAATTACTTCATCGAAAACTAAAAGTGACTTGTTATCACGGGTCCACTGATGTAATGCATTAACAAAGTCATTACTGGCGGGAATTAGGCCAACTCGATGAGGTAATAAATCAACTAGAATACAGGCAATTTCATCCTTGTGCTGATCTAAAATGTTAATTGCTCGAGCAGGATCATTAAAAGGAATTACCACAACATCTTCTAATGCTTTTGGTGGTGTGCCAACAGCTACTGGAGTGCTTGTTGGTTTATCAAGTTCCCCCCAATTACTTGGGTTAGCTGTTTGGCTTACCTCAGCATAATCGTAAGCACCATGGTATGCACCTTCAACTTTGGCTATCTTGGCTTTACCAGTGTATGCCCGCGATGCTTTCAACATTGCCATAACCGCTTCGGTGCCTGAATTTACAAACCTGATTTTTTCAAAACTCGGTACTCGCTCGCATAAGAACTGTGCGTAGTTAACTTCAGCTTCAGTTGCCATGGTAAAACAGCTGCCTTTAACAAGTTGCTCAGAGACAGCTTCAACAATTGCTGGGTAGGCATGACCATGAATTAATGAGGCCATGTTATTAGCAAAGTCGATACGGGTAACACCTTCTACATCGGTGACATAACAGCCTTCGCCTTTATCAGCGTAGAATGGGTAGGGCTTTCTAAAGATAGTGTTGCGACTGACACCACCAGGTAATACCTTCAGCGCTCTGGTAAATAATTTTTCGCTTTTAGTCATCATTAGTGTTGCGCCTTTGTTGGGGTAATATCAATTTTATTGTTGGTCAGGTCATCTTTTTGACTCAGGCCATTTAGCAATACAACTCCTGTACGCTGTTGCACGTAATCAAAGCTAATACCGGGGGCTAGCTCTATAAGCAGCAAACCCTTTTCTGTGACCTCAATAACAGATAAATCAGTATAAATTCGATTAACAACCTTTTGTCCTGTGAGTGGGAAAGTACATTCAGGTAGTATTTTAGCCGCGCCATTTTTGGTTGTGTGCTGGGTAATGATGTAAATGGTTTTAACGCCAGCCACTAGGTCCATAGCACCACCTACAGCGGGAATTGCATCAACGGCGCCAGTCGACCAATTAGCTAAATCACCTGCCTTTGAAACTTGCATTGCACCTAGTACACAAACATCGATGTGATTGCCGCGGATCATGGCAAAGCTATCACCATGGTGAAAATATGAAGCACCAGGAATAGCGGTGACTGCTTTTTTACCCGCATTAATTAGATCAGCATCTAGCTCATCGTCACTAGGAGAATTGCCCATGCCAAGTAGTCCATTTTCTGTGTGGTAGATAACTTCTCTACCATCAGGAACATATTGAGCGACTTTTTCAGGGATACCTATGCCAAGATTTACATAGCTACCATCTTCAATATCTTGTGCACAGCGTTGCGCCATTTGCTCTCGATTCCAGCCTATTTGTTTGCTGGTTTCAATGCTTTGTCTTTCTGCTACTTGGCTCATGCTTGTGTTTCTCCTACGCTTACTTCTTTTATACTGCTTGTTGCTGGGTTGTTTGTTTGTGGATAAACAATGCCATCTTTCACTAGTTGAGATTCTTGCTGGGGGTGAGTTACCTCAATTAACGCATTAACGAATATGCCTGGTGTAATGACGTTTTCGGGATCAAGCACACCCAATTCAACCATTTCATTGACTTGTACTAAGGTGTTTTTTGCCGCCATCGCCATTATTGGCGCAAAGTTACGGGCTGTTTTGTTAAACGTTAAGTTACCGTATCTATCAGCTTGTTTGGCTTTGATAAGGGCGAAGTCAGCTTTTAGACCGCGTTCCATAACATAATCATCGCCTTCAAAATTTCGACATTCTTTACCGTCAGCAAGCGGGGTTCCGACTGAGGTTTTAGTGAAAAATGCTGGAATTCCAGCGCCACCAGCACGAATACGTTCGGCTAATGTACCCTGAGGAACAAGCTCCAGTTCAATTTTTCCACTACGATACAGATCTGGAAAAACTAAAGAATTAGCCGTGCGCGGGTAGGAACAGATCATTTTAGCGACTTGACCATTTTCAATTAGCGCAGCTAAGCCTACTCGACCACTGCCGGTATTGTTATTAATCACGGTTAAATTTTTTGCGCCATGGTCTATTAACGCGTGAATCAATTCTATAGGGCTACCTGCTTCACCAAAACCACCAATCATTACCGTATCGCCGTCTTGTATACCAGCAACAGCACTGGCGCAATTTGCTACTCTTTTATTAATCATTTCGCACTACTCATATCATGTTCGTGTTATACCAAACGCAGCAATCAATTTGCCCTTTTGGCATGACTTAAGGGTCCAGGTGACATCACCAGACAATTATTTAACGTTAACTAATTCAGGTTAACTAAAACAAGTTGTGCGCTATGCGAACACTTGTTAATATATCGAACTTTAGTGTAGGTTTGAGATTATTTAATGTCAAAGCAAGAACAAGCAAAACATGATGGTGATCAAGTTATGATCAAATCATCTGAAATTGTGCAATCATTACTCAAAGGTTTAGTGGTTATTCAGGCCTTTGATCAGCATAGGCCCACGATGACCTTGTCCGAAGTTGCGTCTGCTACTGGTTATACTAGAGCAGCAGCAAGACGATTTTTGCTGACTTTAGTCAGTGAAGGTTATGCAAAGCAAGTGGGAAAACAGTTTTCGTTAACGGCAAAAATTCTTAAGTTAGGTTTCTCGTACCTGGCTTCTCAAGATGTTTGGCAAAATGCAAAACCTTTGATGCAACAGTTAGTTGAGCAGCTGAATGAGTCATGTTCTGCGGCGGTTTTAGACGGTGAAGATGTTGTGTACGTTGGTCGAGTAGCAACCACTAAACGGATCATGTCGGTAAGCTTAAACGTGGGCACTCGCTTACCTGCATTTTCAACGTCATTAGGTCGTGTAATTTTAGCTGATATGAAAGATAAGGAATTAGATGACTTTTTAACGACATGTCATATAGAGCAGTTTACTGCCTTTACCCTTATTGACAAAGCGGACTTAATTGCTGAAATATCTCAGGTACATCAGCAAGGATATTCCTTGGTAGAACAGGAGCTAGAACTGGGTTTAACTTCAATCTCTGTGCCCGTAAGAAATAGCGCCGGAAAAGTCCTTGGGGCGTTAAGTATCAGTAGCCATATTTCTCAAACAACAAAACAGCAAGTAATAACGAACATTTTACCTGCGCTCAGAGCCTGTGCAGCGGCTATTGAACAGTTAGCTTACTAAAATACTGGTTGAATATAGTGAGTTATGTTTTAATACCTTATAAGTACTGTAATAAAATACAGTGTTTGATTAGTGCAAATAAGCAATAATTTAATGACATTGGTATCAATAATGAACTTTTCCATAGAGACACAACACTTTTTACCACTCGCGCTGACTTTAGCATTAGTGTTTTTCTTAATGCTGATATGGGTGTTATTTCGATTAAACAGCATCAAAAATGCAGTGCTCGCGCAAAGTCTTGAACAAGAAGAACGTATGCAAGTGTTATTTGGTCAACACTTTTCAGAACAATTGTTGCATCTACAGCAACATTATCAACAAGTAAACCAACAACAGATATCACAAGCCCACGATAAGCAACAACTGCATTTATCAAATAATATTGAACAGCAAATGGCCGATTTACGCATCAAGCTTATGCGGCAAATTAACGAGTTACAAAGCCAGCTGGCCACCAAGCAAAGTCAATCATTAGACCAGGTGATTAACCATCTAAATAATACCGGCCAAGCAAACCGAGAAGAATTGGCTAAAACGCTGGCACAAAGCAGTGAGCAAATGAGTAAACGCATTGATGGATTAACTCAGGCGACCGATAACCGCTTACAAGAGATTAGTGGCCAAGTAGAAAAGCGCTTGGCTGAGGGTTTTGAAAAAACGACAAAAACTTTTAGTGATATTTTGCAACGCTTAGCATTAATCGATGATGCGCAGAAGAAAATCACCGAGTTATCGACCAATGTAGTGAGCTTGCAAGAAGTACTTAATGATAAGCGCTCACGCGGGGCATTTGGTGAAGTACAGTTAAATAGTTTAATCAGAAATGTATTGCCAGAACAAAGCTTTAAATTACAACATACACTGTCAAATGGTAAAATTGCCGATTGCGTACTTTTTTTGCCTAAACCTACAGGTAACGTCGTTGTAGATTCTAAGTTTCCGCTAGAGAACTATCGAAAAATGGTAGACTTTGAAACCCATGAGGTTGAAAGAAAGTCAGCGATGCGACAGTTTAAAATGGATATCAAAAAACATATTAATGATATTAGTGATAAGTACCTGATTGATAATGAAACAGCAGATGGTGCGATTATGTTTATCCCCGCAGAAGCAATTTTTGCTGAGATTCATGGACACCAAAGTGAACTGGTTGAATATGCAAATAAAAAACGCGTTTGGTTGACATCGCCAACGACCTTAATGGCCATTTTAACAACTGCACGTTCAGTACTTAAAGACGAGGCGACACGTCAACAAATTCATATTATTCAGGCGCACTTGTCAGATTTAGCACAAGACTTTAACCGATTTAAAGGCCGCTTTGCCAATCTTGCTAGACACATAGATCAAGCTGCAACAGATGTGAAGCAGATACATACCTCGGCAGATAAGATATCTAGCCGTTTTGAGAAAATTGAACAAGTGGATCTCAGTGAAAAAGAACCGTTAGAATTACTTGATTCAAAGTGATAATAGTCCTATTGCCTGTCTAATTCATAGAAAATAGCTACTATTTACCGTTTATTTGTGCTTTATTGGTTCTTGTGACTTGTGCAAAGTGACTAAGGTCGTTGATCAGTTGCTTTAATCTCATTATAACATTATGTCAGAGGGCTATTTTATATGATTAAAATATTATGCCGTTTGTTATTAGTCTCACTACTCTGTACATCAAGTTTGCTAATGGCTAAGCAAGACTTAAAGATAGGTATTGGCAACTTTGCCCCTTTTCTTGTTGAAAAAGATCACCATGGTTTGTTTCTTGAACTGACTGAGGAAATATTTAAGCAATTACCAAACTATAATGTGAAGTTTATTTATATGAGTAACAATAGATTGTTGCATGAAATAAATTCAGGACAGAGAATAGATGTTGCTTGTAATATTTTTTTAAACTCACCTGTTAATGGTTATTTATCCACGCCTGTTTTTCGCTATACCGATGTCGCAGTGTCAAAAAATTCAGCCAAACTAAAGATTAGCAACATTTCTGATTTACAAGGTCACTCTATTGCTGCCTATCAGGGGGCTAAAGAGATGCTCGGAGATGACTTTAAAGCAATGGCGCTTGCTAACCCTAATTACAGTGAGTATTCTCATCCAGATGAAACCACTTATATGATGGTTGCTGGTGAGAAAGATATCCGCATTGGCGATTTACATATATTTCTCCATGATTTAGCGGACAAACGTTATAAAAATGAAGAGAAAACAGCAGTAAAAGACTTCACCATTCATAGGTTGTGGCCAGACGTCTACTCACATATTGCTTTCAAAGATAAAGCGCTAAGAGACTCTGTTAACCAGATTATTAAAGACCTGACGACTGATGGAACGATAGAAGCTATTTATCGTAAACATCGCTAATTTGGTTAATATTAGTAATGTATCAGCAGCAAATAACTATGCAAAGTTGAGCATGCAATTCACTATAATTCCCATTTCTTCACAGTATCTAGCCTTATTCAATTATCAGATCGTGACGTTTAAAAAGCGACATTAATAAAGACGACTAGTAAAAGTACAGGACAGATAAAACGTAAATAAAATGCAAGTAATTTCAGTGAGGTATGTTTATTTAACTGAGCAATATCGGTCAGCTGATTACCACGCTTCCAAAGCCAACCGACAACGATAAAGTAAAATAATGACATCAGCGGCTGTAAAATAGTAGTTAAGAGTTGGATCACTAAACCAAAGAGTTGTTCAAAAAAGGCAATGAGTAACATACTAGCGATGAACACTATCCCAGAGATTAACCAAGTAGCACGCTTTCTGCTCATTGCTTTAGCTTCAATTAAATATGCAACGGGGACTTCAGTTGATGAAATGGTCGACGTGAGCGCTGCAATTGATAATAAGGTGAAAAAAGCAAAAGAAACCAATAAACCAATGCTGCCCATAGAACTAAAAAGTGTTGGTAAAATATTAAAAATAAGTTGTCCTTCACCAATGAGGTGACCATCTATAAAGACTTCTTGGCCACTATGTTGAGCGACAAAGAGAGCAGGAATAATCAATAAGCCAGCAATAAAGGCAATAAAGGTATCAAGTAATGTTATCGATAAAACGAGTTTGCCAACACTTTGTCCTTTAGGCATGTATGAGCCATAGGCCATCATTGCACCAACACCGATAGCCAGTGAGAAAAAGGCTTGTCCCATCGCAGAAATAACCAAAGTTGGTTCAGTTACTTGACTAAAATCAGGGACTAAATAAAGCGTTAATCCCTCTTTGGCGCCATCTTGCTGTAATATATAGATAATCAGACCGAGCAACATCACTAATAACAGTGGCATTAGTCGCGCAGACCAACGCTCAATGCCACTATGGACACCTTGGTGGACGATAGCAGCCCCTAATACGATAAAGATTGGGGTAAATACCACATTTCGTATCGTACTGGAGGTTGAAAGCCATTGTGATAAGTCTAACAAACCGATGAGTTCTGCTAAGGATGCTAGCGCATGGGACAGCATCCACCCGGCTACTATAGTATAAAAACTTAGCATCATCATAGCGCCGATAATGCCTATAATGCCGGCAGAGTGACCAAGGCTTTTAAAGCGTTTACCACATGCATTCGCTAGGGCAGACACTGGATTAGTTTGCGCTTGATTGCCAATATATATCTCCGCGTATAATGCGGGTAGGGCAAGTAAAAAAGTTACAATTAAATAAACAACTAAAAAGGCTCCACCACCATTATTTGCCGCTTGAGTGGGAAAACCCCATATATTGCCCAAACCAATAGCTGCACCAGCAGCGGCGAGAACAAAACCAAGACGAGAATGAAAGGAATCACGAGAAGAAGCAGTGGTCATAAATAGCGAGTAGTCGATAAAGTTAGTTGCGCAAAGCTTACCGAGTTAAGACGCTCAGGGGAAGTACTATTAATGGCTTTTGTTACATTTTTGTTAGCAAAGTAGTGGAATAAATTATGGACACAGGCACGAGCGAAACTCGCATATTGAAGTGGCTTGAGTATATAATACTGTCATTTTGAAATTAATAACGACTGAAGAGCAAGATATGTTAAAGCATGAAATTATCCCAGTAACTCCTTTTGAGCAAAACTGTACGTTATTTTGGTGTAGTGACACTAGAATGGCCGCAGTAGTTGACCCCGGCGGAGATATAGAAAAAATCAAAGCGGGCATTGCCAGAAATGGTTTAACTCTTGAAAAAATTTTGATCACTCATGCGCATATTGATCATGCGGGCGCAACTCATGATCTTGCAACATCTTACTATGTCGCTATTGAAGGACCACACAAGGAAGATCAGTTCTGGATTGACAGTATTGAAGAGCAAAAGCAACGTTTTGGCGGTGCTTTTGCTTATGCCAAAAAATTTACATCGAATCGATTTTTGCAACAAGGTGACACGGTTAGCTTTGGCAATGTTGTGATGGAAGTGTATTTTTGTCCTGGTCATACACCTGGGCATGTTGTGTTCTTTCATCGTGAGTCAAAACTTGCCCAAGTTGGCGATGTGTTATTTAGTGGCTCAATTGGTCGTACTGATTTCCCCCGTGGCGACCATGCAACGCTGATTAATTCAATTCGTAATAATTTATTCAATTTAGGTGATGAAGTGCGTTTTATCCCCGGACATGGCCCTATGAGTACTTTTGGCCAAGAGCGAAGAAGTAACCCTCATGTCAGTGATGCTGCACTAGGAATGAGATAATGGGGTTGTTGGTACTTAAGGCTCAACGCCAACTGAGAAAAATAGATAATAGTAAGGTTTTTCAAGGTATTGTCATTGCTGTTATTTTATTATCAGCATTATTGATTGGAGCAAAAACACATAACCTATCTTCTAAGGTTGTTTCAATTTTATTGCTCCTGGATGTTGCAGTTACGGTATTTTTTGCGATAGAAATCTCTATTCGTTATTTAGCGTGCCCCAAGAAAAAGCATTTTTTCAAAAATGGTTGGAATGTATTCGATACTGTTATCGTTATTGGCAGCCTAATACCCTCGGGTGGCTCAGGCGTGCTGTTGGCGCGATTATTGAGAGTATTTCGTGTGCTACGCCTAGTGTCTATGGTGCCAGAATTACGTTTGTTGATTAATGCATTGCTTAAAGCGATACCGCGCATGGGGTATATTGCGCTACTGATGTTTGTCATTTTCTATATTTACGCTGCTATTGGTAGTATGTATTTCCACCCAATCAACGAAGTATTATGGGGGGATGTTTCTATATCTATGTTGACATTATTTCGTGTTGCGACGTTTGAAGATTGGACTGATGTCATGTATGAAACTATGGCAGTACATCCATTTAGTTGGATATATTATTTAACCTTTATCTTTCTAACGGCTTTCATTTTTCTAAATATGATGGTGGGTACGGTATTGGAAGTGATGGGCCAAGAACATGAGCAGTTTCGGGCTGAGCAACATGGAGAAACAGGTGATGGTGGCGAGCCTGCTAGTCGTGCGCAAATTGATAAGTTGGAAAATGAAATCGCTGAAATTAAAGCACTGCTATTAGAAAAAAATGAGCAGTGATATTAGTTTGTGTTGAATAAATAGTTAGTTATATTAATAGGCAGTAACCACCAAAGCCACTGCCTATTGTTAATGGATAGATTATCTATTGTGGTTGTTAAATTGGGTAATTATACGATCAAGGTGGTTTGCAAAGTTTTGCCTATCTGTTTGATTTAATGCCGATGGCCCACCAGTTTGTACGCCACTAGCACGCATGGTATCCATAAAATCACGAATATTGAGTCGTGATTTTATATTCTCTTTAGTATAAAGCTCTCCACGAGGGCTTAAGGCAATACCCGATTTATCTATTACTTCATCTGCCAAGGGGATATCACTGGTGATAACTAAATCATTTGCCTCAACCCGCTTAACTATTTCATCGTCAGCCACATCAAAGCCATTACTTACCTGCATAAAGCTGATAAAGGGGGAGGGGGGAGTTCGAACATAATGATTAGCGACTAAAGTTGTGGCAATTTTCGCTCTATCAGCTGCTTTAAATAATATTTCTTTGATCACCACTGGACATGCATCAGCATCCACCCAAATTTTCATGTTTTACCTTAGGGTCTATTGACCACTCGCGTTATTTTTACTTATGCTGCTATGATACAGTAATTTATTCGGCAATTAAAAACTTGGGTACAAATAGGACAGATAAAATGCTAAACCCACATTACCAACAAATATGGCAAACGGTGCAATTAATTCCTCAAGGTAAAGTTGCTTGTTATGGACAAATCGCTGATTTAGCAGGCTTACCTGGTAGAGCGCGTCTTGTGGGCAAGTCATTAGGCAAAGTGCCAAAGGATGGCTGGAGAGGACAAGCGGTTCCTTGGTTTCGGGTCATTAACTCTCAAGGCAAGATTTCGTTTCCTCCTGGCAGTGATAATTTTGATAAACAAAAGCATCATTTGCAAGACGAGCAGGTCGTTGTGATCGGTAGTAGAATTAAACTGAAAGATTTCCAGTGGCAACCAGATTTATCTGAATTATTGTTTGCGCTTGAGTTTTAATTAACTTTTACCGCTGAATGGTTGTTATTTCCGGTTTACTTCAATAGTGGTAGAAGCCTAATTAAGGCCATTTTTTTTATTTTCTGGTAAATATCATCTTCTTGCCAGCATAAATGAATATCTTTAATGTTCATTATTTCTGTCATGATCTTTTTTTGTTCTAATGATATTTCTCTGGCTTTTGCATATGATATATCACGAGATAAGCTGATCATATGATCGAGTGAGGGCCATAGTTCGGGGGATTTTAGTGCGAATTCATCGGCTATCTGTTGACTTAATAACTCATCGTTATCTGTATCAAAATGGCTTATGTCAAAAAAATAGTCATTAGATAATTTACTGATCGCGTTGGTGTTATCTTTACGCTGTAAATAATAAGCAGGTAAAATTTTTATCCAGTCATCCTTGTATTGCTCAATAAGCTCTGCAATGACATGACAATCTTCAAAACTACTATTTAAACCATGGCCATAAAAAGGCAACATGGCATGAGCAGCATCACCAATTAACGCGACTTTGTTGTTGATCACCCAAGGGTCAACATTCACTAAAAATAATGGGTTAGGTGTTTTTTTTAGAAATTCGGTGACTGGGTTATCTAACAGGGGCATAACATCACTAAAGTTATGGAGAAAAAAATCCTGAACTGTCTTTTGAGTTGTTAGTGAAGAAAATGAAGTTTCCCCTTGGTAATTTAAGTATAAGGTACAAGTAAAACTACCGTCATTATTAGGCAGTGCAATCAATAAAAAGTCTTTTCGAGGCCACATATGACTGGCATTGGGAGATAGTTTTGGACTGCCATCGACATTTTTTGCTATGGTTAATTCTATATAAGATTGCTTCATATAACGTTGAGAGTAACTAAAGCGTGGCGTTTCCTGAGCGAGACGTCTGACTTTAGAAAAGGCACCATCAGCGGCAAATACATAATCTGCATCGATTTCTTTATGGCCTTTTCTGCCGGCTTTCAGGTAGCTAAAAGAAGTGCAAGCAGTGGTAAAATCAATGTGCGTTAATCGCTGCTCAAAATGCAAGTTCACTTGGGCTTCTTGCTCGGCCTGGTTGAGCAAAATTTCAGTTAACTTTTCTCTTGAAATCGACCAGATAGCTTGATTTTTTTTACCGTAACTTTGCTCTGATAAGTGTCCATTTTTACTATGAAATACACGTTTATAGAGGGGCGTAGCATATTGACGTACCTTTTTATCAAGACCGATAATTTCAAGGGCTGCCCAGGCTCTCTCTGATAAGGTAATATTAATAGATCTACCTTGCTGTGCATTGTGTGCTCTAGGGTCAGGGCGTGATTCATAGACATCGACGAGGTGATTGGCACGCGATAAAATAATGGCTAGCATAGCGCCAACAGGACCGGCCCCGGCGATAGTAATTTTATCTTTAAAGTTTGATAATTCAGTCAATGGCGTTGCTACTTAATTATTTTTCAGACTATTTAATACCATTTGCATTAATTAAGGTTACAGTTTCCAATGTAAAATATGCAGTGAGAATAAATTTTCAAGAACTATGCGCTTGATTAAGTATTAGCTGGCTTTTGTGATTTAAAGCAACAAAGTTGTTGGATATTTTGACTACCTGAATATAAAAACTTAGTTAGTGAAATTGGTATAACTATTTAAGTAGCATAGTAAAACAAAAAAGCCCAGTCAAAGACTGGGCAAAACAAAAGGAGAAACATGAATAAGTGAAGGTTTATGAATTTACATTTAATAAGCTTTTGCCGTTAATCGCTATTTTTCGAGGTTTTAATGCTTCTGGCACCTCTCGCTCTAAATCCACGTGCAACAATCCGTTTTCCATAAAGGCACCGATGACTTTTACATGTTCACCTAACTGAAACTTACGTTCAAAATTTCGCTCGGCAATACCTTGATGTAAAAAATGGCGAGGAGCTGAAGCATTCTCTTGATCTGAATTGGCAGTAACTTGCTTAGTACCAACAATGATTAAACTATTGTCTTTAGATTCAATATCAATATCATTTTCACTGAAACCTGCAACGGCCATAGTAATACGGTATTGATTTTCGGCCAATAACTCAATGTTATAAGGCGGGTATGATGATTGTTTTCCAGGTTGAGAAGCTTTGTCAATTAAGCTAGCTAAATGGTCGACACCAATAAATGAACGATATAGAGGGCTGAAATCTGTAGAGTTACGCATAATAAGTTATCCTATAATATAGCAATAAAATGATTATTATTTTAAATAGCGACGTTTAACTTTAGTGATTTTCTAGCAATTGAATTGCCTAGAGTAGAACTAAAAAAGTGTTATTTAAAATAATGCTGCCTTTCACAATGAACAGGCAATTTCGTTGTGTAGTCCCTTACGGCGACTACACAATTAGAGATGGGATTGTTTACTCTTTTTTCAAGAAAAAAGTTGAAGAAAAAATTGCAGCTCGTTTAATTCTTTGTTTTATAATGAAATATTAATTTTTATTTTCTTGGTTATTTTTCTGTTTCTTCCGCGGGAAGCGCTTTAGTCGCTTCAACTTCTGCTTCTGGATCAATAACAATAACTGGTGCGGTATACCTAACTTTAGCTAGCGCTTTATCATAATCAGGGTGCTGAGAAATGTTAGCGACTAAATCTTTGTAAACAATCTTGCCTTGGTTATTTATGACAAAAATTGCCCGTGTGAGCAATCCCATATCTTTAATTAATAAGCCATAGTTTACGCCAAAATCACGCCAGACAGAGTCAGATAGCACTTTAATGCCGTCAATTTTCTCTACATCACAAAACCTTTTTTGAGCGAAGGGCAGGTCATTACTAATGGTTAGAATGACAATATTGTCAGGTAGCTTGGCTGCTTCTTCATTGAAGCGTTTTGTTTGTATAGAACATACGCCAGTATCTAAACTTGGTACTACTGAAATCAGAATTGTTTGTCCTTGAAAGTCAGCCAATGTCACTGCTGCAAAGTTTTTATCAACTACTTTAAACTGAGGCGCTTGCTCGCCAACATTAACTTGTTCTCCTAACAGGGTGATATATTTATCTCCTGCTTTGACGAGATTCTGTGTTGATTGCAGCTTCTTTGAGTCAAAATTATCACTGTGACTATTAAAAGCTGTCGTAAAACTGGCGATAAAAAATACACATAAGGCAATGTTTGAAGTGGGAAAATTCATGATTTATTGAAATTAATAGTTAAGGTGAAATTATATTAGCTGTTTAGCAATAAAATTTCTATAAATAGAACTTAATCATTGTGTTTTATCTTGGATACTTTAAGGTTATCAATAGAGGCTAGATATATTTATACCCATTACCATCAAGGTGTAATTTCAGAGTATATGAACAATCTCAACCCAAGATGTTGTGATGAAGTAATGGTTAACCTGTTATTTTATCATTTCAACGAAAAAGTGATGTTGTACAAATACTTATTTGATGAGGTTAAATCACTTTATCCCACGTAAAATCATTAGTTCATAGAATAGCTATGTATTAGTTTTTTCACTTACCTAAAGTTATTTCAACGTCTACTGAAATACAGCTCTTTACATGGTGGCGGGAGTAAACTCGGCCGTTGTTATTGTTTATGTAAGGCCTAAGATTAATATGACCACTAAATTATTAATTTGCGATGATTCTAATATGGCGCGCAAGCAAGTTGCACGTTCATTACCTGATGGTTGGGATGTAGATATAAGTTTTGCCGCTGATGGTGTTGAAGGAATTGAAGCGATAAAGGCAGGAAAAGGCGATGTACTTTTACTTGATCTTAATATGCCAAAAATGGATGGCTATCAGGTGCTTGAAGCTATTTTAGCTCAAGATTTACCAACACTTACCATCGTGATATCTGGTGATATCCAACCTGAAGCTCATCAACGTGTTACCAGTTTAGGAGCGTTAGGTTTTATTAAGAAACCTGTCAACAAAGATATTCTGACTGAAGTGCTATCATCTTATGGAGTCTTTACGAACAAAACGCCTGATACAGATGATGAACCAGAAACACTGGGCAATGCGTTAAACAATGCAGCTGTTGCTTCAAGCGTTGACGTTATAACTACTCCTGAGAAGCCTATAATTACTCAGGATAATGTTCCTTCCATTGATAGTGAAGCACGGTTTGCTGAATCTGATATTACCTTATCAACAGATATTCGGGACTGTTATCAAGAAATAGCGAATGTTGCTATGGGAAGAGCGGGCGATTTGTTAGCTCGTTTACTTAATGTTTTTGTTGAGTTACCTATTCCTAATGTTAACTTTATCGAAGTGAGTGAGCTTCGAATGGCATTGAAGGATATTGAAAACCATGAAAGTACATCGGGTATTTGTCAGGGTTTTATTAGCGCAGGGATTTCAGGGGAAGCTTTGTTGATCCTAAATGATTCAAGCTTTAAAGATGTCGCGTCTTTGATGAACTACCAATATAATGCTGATATGGGAACTGAATTAGAGCTATTAATGGACCTAGCAAATGTCCTTATTGGCGCCTGCTTGAAAGGGATATCTGAACAACTTGATATACAGTTTAGTCAAGGACATCCTGAGGTATTAGGGCAACATAGAAAAATCTCAGACCTCATCGCTAACAATGCCAATAAATGGAAAAAAACACTCGCAATAGAAATTAGTTATAGCATAGAAAACTACCCAATAAAGTGTGATTTGTTATTACTCTTTACGGAAAAATCGATGCAAACACTTAATAACAAACTGGCCTATCTAATTGAATAACTGATGAGTTGCAAAGTAATATTCACTTGGTATTAATAAAATGGGCATGAGTTAGCGCGACAAAGCGACGACAGGAATTGTTTATGACGTTAGAAAAATCACAATTAAATGAACTACATTGGTTAATGGAAATGCTGCATAACATTGATGTTGGTCTCGTTGTGCTAGATAAAGAATTTACCATTCAAATATTTAATGGTTTTATGGAAAATCATAGTGGTTTATTGCCACGTCAAGTAAAGGGGAAATTGATATTCGATTTATTCGAAGAAATCCCTAAAGATTGGTTTACTCGTAAAGCGGAATCAGTTTTTTTATTAAAAAACAAAGCCTTTACCATATGGGAGCAAAGGCCTTATTTATTTAAGTTTGATAGTTACCGCCCTGTAACGGGAAGTGCTGACTTTATGTATCAGAACACCACGTTTATTCCGCTGTTGTCATCTACCGGTGATGTTAGCCATTTATGCCTATTAGTTTATGATGTCACAGACAATGCAGTACATAAACAAGGTTTGAAAAAAGCGAATGAAGAGTTGGCTGTACTGAGTCAAACAGATGGTTTAACCCAACTATTTAATCGTGCGCATTGGGAGTCATGCTTATTTGCTGAATATAAACGCTGGGGGCGAAGTAAACACCCTAGCTCATTAGTGATGTTAGATATTGATCACTTCAAAAATGTTAATGATACCTATGGGCATGTGGTGGGTGATGAAGTTATTCGCCACCTTTCTAGTTTCATAAGCCTTCATGTGAGAGAGACTGATATTTGTGGTCGTTATGGTGGAGAAGAATTTGCTATTTTATTGGCAGATACCGCACTTAAAAATGCTTATGTGTTTGCTGAACGACTGCGTAGGGAAGTCGCGGCAGCCATAGTTACTTATAATGATATTGACATCAATTACACCATCAGTGTCGGTGTTGCTGAAGTTGATGAAGGAATTACCAGCCCAGAAGCTTGGATTCAATGCGCTGATGCTGCTTTGTATAACTCTAAAGAGACAGGTCGGAACAAGACGTCATTGCATCCAAAGCAACAAAGGTAACAGCCTTACAAGAATAAATAAGGTATTGTCACTACTCACTTTATTTATCCTACTTGTCATTTTACATGAATACTGTCGTTGTTAATTATCAAAGCTTTACCAGAAGGGCTATAACAAATAAAATATGTAGCGATATAGCTTTCTGGCAAGGATGCTGATGAATGCAGTTTGATGGGTAATGTAGCAGCATTTTTTCCTGAATAGCCACTTCTTTTCTCAATGCCTACCTCTAAAGCTTTTAGTTCTCGCTGAGAGGAAAATAACTTAATGGACTTGGTATTACCTTGCTATAGTTTAGCTATTTTCAACAAGGTTATCGGTAGCAATATCATTAGCCATAATATAAGGTTTGGCCATTGACTATAGGGTGTATCACCCTTTACAAATTCGACCGTGCCCTTTAATACGACTTCTTCAAATTGCGGCGCAATTGCGGTAACTTCCCCTAAATGGTTTATTATACCAGTAACACCGTTATTCGTTGCCCTTACTAATGGACGGCCAAACTCTAGTGCACGCATTCGCGCAATTTCAAAGTGTTGATGTGGGCCATGAGAGTCACCAAACCAAGCATCATTACTGACCGTTAAAATCATATCGGTATCATCGGTATAATTGGCAGCTAATTGTGTGGGAAAAGCTATTTCAAAGCAGTTTAGCGGCAATATATGTAAATTATTAGCAACCAAATTGGGTTGGACGTAGTTTCCAGCAGTGAAAGATGACATCGGTAAATTAAAAAAGGGGGCTATTGGGCGCAGTAACTCTTGAAATGGCACGAATTCACCAATAGGTAATAAATGGTTTTTATAGTATCTATTGCTGTGATTGTAATAATAACCTTGCTCATCTTCAGCATTTTTTTTACCTAAAACGAGTAATGCATTGAAGTACTCTTTACTTTCAAAATTGTAGTTAATTAAGCCGGTAATTATTGCGCTGTTGTTTAACATTGCTGAGCGATTCACAGTATCCAAATAGTCTTGTACTGCTGGCTCTAAAGCTGGAATGGCAGATTCAGGCCAAACTATAATATCTGCATCATAGTTCACGCGCGTTAAATCTAGGTATTTCAACATCGTTGGCCATTCTTGTTCAGGCTGCCACTTAATTGATTGGGCTATATTGCCTTGAACAAGTGCTACCTTTGTTGATTTACCTGTTAATTCAGTCCAATTTATTTGAGCAAGTATAATGCTGCTCAGCACAATACTTAGCAGCAAGGTTACAGGGAGCGCTAAGCTTTTAGTCGATAGTGTTACTGGTGGTGCCTGATTTTTTTTATTATTGAAATTAGCATAAAAACAATAAATTTTTACAAGACAAATGTTTATTGCTAAGACAACTCCGGTCAGGCCCACTTCGCCAATTACAGGGGCAAAATTGGCTAAGGGACTATCTATCTGGCTATAACCAAGTGATAGCCAAGGAAAGCCTGTGAGTACAACTGAGCGTAAGTATTCACACAATAACCAAACAGATGGGAAAAACCATAAATTAACACGGTTATTTCGAGCTAGCTTCGCGGTTAAGTAGCCAGCCATCGTTGGAAATAATGCAAGATAGGCGCACAAAGCTAACATTAATAATAAGGAGAATATGAGTGGTAGACCACCAAATTGGTCAATACTGACATGAACCCAGCTAATACCACTACTAAACCAACCAAAGGCAAATAACGCCATTTTTTTAGCTGCTTGTTTAGGGGAGGTATCCTTAACTTGGTAAAATACAATGCAGGGTAAAATTAAGGTCAGCCACCAAAAAGAAAAGGGGGCATAAGCAAAAACCAATAAAAAGCCACTGAGAAAAGACAGCCAATTACTTGGGTTGGTAAGTTTACTTTTTATTGATGTAAAGAGGGAAGCCTTACTGATATTAATCACTCACTTTACCGTTAATTTCGTGATCTTTATCAACACTTACTTGCAGCATTTGCATACGTCTACTATCGGCCACTAGCACTTTAAATTCAAAGTTACCTAAGCGAAATAACTCACCTTTTTGTGGCATATGATTAAACTGTCTTAACACTATACCACCGATGGTATCAGCATTAGCTTCATCAAAGTCACTGTTGAAGTATTCATTAAAGTCACTCAGTTCTGTTAGTGCTTTTACTAGGTAAACATTACCTGCTAAGTGCTTAATTTCTTCTTCAATTTCATCGTCGGTTTCATCTTCAATTTCACCAACAATTTGTTCTAAAATATCTTCGATAGTAATAAGACCAGAAACACCACCATATTCATCAACTACTATGGCCATATGGTAGCGGTTTGAACGAAACTCTTTTAATAAGGGTTCAACCTTTTTACTTTCTGGGACAATAATGGCAGGTCGAATAACTTCACGTAAACTGAAATCCTTACTTTCAGAATTAAAACTAAAAGCGAGAAGGTCTTTCGCTAATAAAATACCTTCAACGTGATCGATATCTTCATTCACAACAGGGAAACGTGAATGACCAGACTCTAAAATAATAGGGAGAAACTCATCAAGGTCATGGTTAATGTCAATTGTAACCATTTGAGAGCGTGGGATCATTATCTCTCGAACGCGCATTTCTGATACGTCTAAGACTCCTGTAATCATTTGTTTGGTTTCAGGATTGATCAAGTCTCTGTCTTGAGCATCATTGAGTATATCAACTAATTGATCTTTATTTTTCGGCTCAGGCGTTAATACTTGCATCACTTTATGCAAAAAGGACTTATTGGCTGAACCGTTACTAGAGTGGGGAGTGTCATCGCTCATAGAGCTATTCGAATTCCTTTATTGTGTTATCGAGCATGTAATTGAACATATTACCCTTCAAATGACGAGCTTTGTCAATTTATATCGTTGTAAATTAGTTGCTTACTGTTCTAAGTAAGGATCACTAATACCGAGTTTATTCAAAATAGAAGTCTCGATAGTTTCCATTTCAAGTGCTTCAGACTCACTTATATGATCAAAGCCAACTAAATGCAAGCAGCCATGAATAACGAGATGAGCCCAATGGTCGAACAAGGCTTTATTTTGCTCTTGTGCTTCTTGTTTCATTACTTCAATACAAATAATCAAGTCACCTAATAGATTAAGTTCGACACCATCGGGGACTTCAAAAGGAAAAGATAAAACATTAGTCGGTTTATCTTTTCCACGGTATTGGTTATTTAATTGCTGGCTTTCTTCATTGTTTACTAGGCGAATGGTCAGTTCAAACTCTTGACTTGGTTCGCTGCTGACTTCAGCTAAGGCTGCATCAACCCACAGTTGGAACTGCTCTTTGGTTGGTAATTCGGTTGGTGCACAGGCAATTTGAAGATCAATTTCATGAGGCATTAGCTTATATCGCTCTTATCATTACTTGTTTGCTTTGCCTGTTTTTCTCTATTTGTCTTTTGTTCATGGCTATCATAGGCATCAACAACCCTAGCGACCACAGGATGTCGAACAACATCTTTTGATTGGAAGAAATTAAAACTAATACCGTTTATATCTTGTAAAACTTCAATAGCATGACGAAGTCCTGACATTTGGTGGCGAGGTAAGTCGACCTGCGTAATATCACCGGTGATCACTGCGCGCGAGTTAAAACCAATACGCGTCAAAAACATTTTCATTTGTTCTATGGTAGTATTTTGGCTTTCATCTAAAATAATAAAGGCATCGTTAAGGGTTCTGCCACGCATATAAGCTAGTGGTGCAATTTCGATAACATTGCGTTCTATCAGCTTTTCAACCCTTTCAAAGCCAAGCATTTCAAAAAGTGCGTCATAAAGCGGCCTTAAATAAGGGTCTATTTTCTGAGATAAATCGCCCGGTAAAAAGCCTAACTTCTCACCAGCTTCTACAGCAGGTCTTGTGAGTAAAATACGACGTACTTCTTGACGTTCTAATGCATCAACAGCGCAAGCAACCGCCAAGTAGGTTTTACCCGTACCAGCAACACCAACACCAAAACTAATATCACTGGTGATTATATTTTGCACATACGTTTGCTGGTTACCATTGCGTGGCTTAACGATACCACGCTTGGTTTTTATGGTGACCATATCATCGAATTTTTTATCTAATTGACTACCTAATTCAGCTGATATTTTATCACCCTGTTGCTCTTGTTCAAGACAGTCAGCTTCTAAGATGGCTAAATGAACCATCTCTGGAGAGATTACTTTGCTTTCACCTTTAACTTCTTGACTTTCAAGGTATAGATCTTTTAATACCTGGACAACAGCCTGACAATTTAACGGTTTGCCAACGATAGTAAACTCATGGCCACGGTAACTTATTTCCACACCTAAGCGGCGTTCAATAGTTTTTAGATTATCGTCCATAGGGCCACATAAATTAGCTTGTCTATGGTTGTCTACAGGCGTCAAACTGAAGTTTTCACGGGTTAGCTTAGTCGCTGATATTGTCAATTTTTTTTCCGTTTTGTTAAAGTAAAATGCTAAATAATACCCAAAGGGCTGTTATGGCGTATAAGTACCAACACCTAGCTCATCAAGATTACTTGGTGTGGCTGTGTGATGATTGTTTGCCAAAATATCAGCAGGAGAATGGGCTATTCTTAGGCCCATATCTTTTTCTTCTCTTACTAATTCACCTAATAAAGAGTTGGCAACTACATCAGTAATTTTGATATCGACAAATTGCCCAATAACGCTATGCGGAGCAACAAAATTCACTGTTCGGTTATTTTCTGTTTTACCGCGTAATTCCATTGGGTTTTTTCTTGAAGGCCCTTCAACAAGAACACGTTGTACTGTATTAAGCATCTGTCTAGCGATGCGTAAGGCTTGGTGTGTTATTTGATCTTGTAATATCTTTAAACGGTCTTTTTTAGTTTGGTCACTAATATCATCAGGTAAGTCTGCGGCGGGAGTACCTGGACGAGCGCTATAGATAAAACTAAAACTTAAGTCAAAATCAATGGCTTTAATTAAGTCCATGGTTGCCTTGAAATCTTCATCTGTTTCTCCAGGAAAGCCGATGATGAAATCAGAAGACATAGATAATTCAGGACGCGCTTTTTTTAACTTACGTACTTGAGACTTATATTCAATTGCCGTATGACCGCGTTTCATTTGCGTTAGAATTCTATCACAGCCACTTTGTACCGGAAGATGTAAGTGATTTACTAACTCAGGTACATCGTTATAAGCTTCTATAATATCGTCAGTAAATTCAACAGGATGAGAAGTTGTGTAACGTATACGGTCAATACCATCAATGGTGGCAACCAAACGAACGAGATCAGAAAATCGGCAAATTGAACCATCGTGTGTTTCACCGCGGTATGCATTTACATTTTGACCTAATAAGTTTACTTCACGCACACCTTGTTCAGCGAGTTGAGCTATTTCATATAATACATCATCAAGAGGGCGACTCACTTCTTCGCCACGGGTGTAAGGTACTACACAGAAAGTACAATATTTACTGCAACCTTCCATGATAGAAACAAAAGCACTGGCACCATCAGCTTTAGGCTCAGGTAAACGGTCAAATTTTTCAATTTCTGGAAAGCTAACATCAACAATAGGACTGTTTGAATTTTGCAGCTGATTTAGCATTTCAGGTAAGCGATGCAGTGTTTGAGGGCCAAAAACCATGTCGACAAAAGGAGCACGTTTGCGAATAGAATCACCTTCTTGTGAAGCAACACAGCCACCAACCCCAATAAGTAAATCAGGTTTAGTATCTTTTAAGCGCTTCCAGCGACCCAGTTGATGAAACACTTTTTCTTGTGCTTTTTCGCGAATAGAGCATGTATTAAGCAAGATAACATCAGCTTGTTCCGCTTCTTCAACCATCGAAAAACCGTGAGTTGAATCCAACAATTCTGCCATCTTCTGCGAGTCATACTCGTTCATCTGACAGCCCCAAGTTTTGATATATAGCTTTTTACTCATTACTTCACTCTTTGCACACGAATTCGTACCGGAAATGTTGAAACAAGACCCGTACAGATAAAAGGAGGCGTATTTTATACCAATTGACAACTAATTTCGAATGAATAAAACAAATGTCTGCATTAATTTGTTTTAGTTAAACATAATGACCTAATCTAAGGTCATTAATGGAAAGCTAATAACAAGTTGACTACTGCCGTCATCATTTTCAAAAGTATTCATTGAGGCATGGTGTTTGTTCGTAATTTGACGAATAGTGTAGCTTGCAAGATCGAAGTTGATCCGACTATTGAGTTGGTTAAAAGAATCACTGTCGCTATTAATTGACAGCCATAATTTTTTCTTGACCTCTTGTAACGTCAGTTTGAAATTTTGTACTTCACTTTTGAAAATGCCTGATATAAGTGCTTCAAAGATGACTTTATAAATATCAGACCGCAGCTCGTATTTCAAACTATCGATTTTATCATCAAGAGTACAGTGTAATTTAACTTCGTACTTATTTTGAACATAGTCCGCTAAAAATGGGATTGCGACACTTAACTCTTTGCCATTAAGACTATCAGGCTCCTGTGAATCAAGGTTCTCTTTAAGCATCACTAAGCTTTTTTCAATTAATTGCTTACTATGTTCTATTTCATTACTGGCTAGTGACGTAGACGTTAGTTGCAAATTACGTTGTATAGTTTTCATAATCCGACCGCAATTTTTCATGTCATCTTTGAGTAAGCTGTGAATATTTTTAATTGATTTAGTACGTAAAAAAAGTAACCAAGAAGTCAACAACACGATAAAAAAAGATATTATGATGTAAAAAATTTTTAATTCGATCGTCCAGTACCAAGGGTAGGCGACATCAATTTCAGTATAGGCTATTACGTCACTCCAATGGCCTAAGCTATTGGTAGCCATAATCTCGACGTTATAATGTCCAGAAGCTAGCCCCGTTAAGGTTAGTTGATTATTACTTATTTGTTGCCATTGGCTATTATTAATTCGATATTGGTATTTTTTTTCAAGGCCAGGGCGGAAGTCTAAACTGGCTAAGTCAAGTGTGATGACATCATTGCCACTATCTATTTTGATTGATTTATTAAGTAATTTAGCTTTACCTGAAATTGTCGTTTTACTAATGATAACATTTGGATTAAATTGCTTTTGTTCCGATAGATCTAGCGCCAGAATACCACTGTAATGAATGGCATAAAGCGTGTCATCTTTAACTAACATACTGCTGACAAAAGAGTACTGCTGGGTATTCTCTATCATGGTTACTTGGTAGTTTTTTGCTGATATACGGTATAAACCTGGTTGACCAGATACCCATACATCACCATTAATTACTATCATTTCGGTGAAGCTATGATCCTTATATAGCTGAGCTAACAAATCACCCTGTTGATTAAACACCAAAATGCCGTCACCAATTGTTGAAGCAAAAATTTTGTTATCAACTAGGACAAATGAAACCACTTTACTTTTATTTGGTGAATTAATCGTTGTGAGCACATTGGTGGCTTGTTGGTAAATACTAATGTGTCTGCTATTTGCAATCCATAACGTGCCATTATTTAATGTGAGGACATCAATTATCTCAGGACTTAACAAGCCTTTATTAACATCGATATGACTAATGATTTTTTCACTCGCTAAGTCATAGATATAAAGGCCATCATAATTTGTCGCTATGTAGAGTAAATTGTTTTTATGTCTAAGTTTTAAGACTAGTTGATCAGCGATAATATTTAGTTTAGTCACTTTATTTTGGTTTTTATCATAGCGCCATAAACCATCTAAACTTGCGATATATAGGCTTTTATTTACTTCTATCGCGTCAAATATTTTCAAGCCTTTTTTAGTAAAACCAGTATTTACATTTTGTTTGAATACAGGCTTTAAGAAGTTTTGTAAACCAGCACCGTAGCTACCAATAATGATCTCGTCGTCAAAAAACTTTATTTCATTGGCATTGATTGGTATATCAAAAATAACTTCATGATTGGTTATGTAGTTTTCATTAACTTGCTCAACACCTTGATTACTCACTAACCATAAAACACCTGAGGCATCATGAAACATGTCCCTAATACGTACCGTTGTACTTTGCCCATAATGATGAGGAATTTTTGCAAGGGTCAGTCCGTTATATTTGCTGATAGTATTTTTCTTGTTTACTGTAAAGAAGTCATCACTATCAAACGCTTTAGTTAGTCCGTAGATGGTCTCATCATGCTTGATACTCGATATTGTACCGTCATCTGATAAACGGTATATATTGCTAGTTGTTATGGCTATTACTGCATTAGTCAAAGCCTTCAATGCCGTGATGGGTTCATTAAGAATATTAACAAGGCGGTTATCTTGTAGTTGAAATAAACCTTGTTCATTAGCTATATACAGGTGCTCTTGATTATGAATAAGATGATCGATACTAATATTATGCTCAATAACAATAGTTTCTTTAGTACTCGGGTTATATCGATACAACTTATCTGGTGCGTTGATGTAATACTCACCTTTAAACATTACTGCATCAAAATGATTCTGCTTTGGGATATCGACAGGAATTTTTTTTACCGTACCGGTTTGAGTGTGAAATAGCCATAAACCGTGAGTTTCAGTGGCAAGTAATAGCTTGTCGTCAATCAGGCTCATATTATGTATCCAAGAATATGGCAGAGGCCATTCTTGATTGCTGAGCGAAAAAGTAACATTACTATTGGCATCAAAACGCGTTAACCCTTGTTGACCAGCTAACCAGATAAAACCGTCTTTGTCTTGGAGTATTTTATTAACATTACTTAAGGTTTTGATTGATGATACATTATTAGCTTCACTTAAAAAGCTTATGCATAACAGGCTAAGCACTAGCAGTATAGAAAACTTAGCCTTGAACATTCTATCTAGTTGGGTGTTAAACGATACTTTGTGGTTTAGTTTTATTGTGCTCCTTTTCTCCACAGGCAACAAAAACTTGCGGCAAGCCATCGTGAATGGTTGGTTTTTGTACCAATAGGTAAGTGGGTTTACGGGGATCATTTTGATGATTTTTTTCTGCCCAAGCGTTAGATATTTTATCAGCAAATTGCTGACCGTATTTTACTGCGAAGGCCGTGACTAACATCTCAACACCAAAGTCATCCATAACCACCATAGTATTGTCATGGTAGCCGCTTGTACTATCAAAATCTATATCTACGGTTAGAATTTTATTGTTAGGTAATACTAAATCAGCACGAAGTTTAGCCACAACGGCTCTATCACTATGTGCTTTTAAATTAGTCCTATTAGGCTTTTCGGTGAAATCATAAATTAAATTGATGTCTTTACTTAAACGTTTTTCTTCGTTATTTCGAGTTGTGGATGGCTTGCGTAATACTGTAGACATAATGCTTCCTTAATAATTACATTTAATTTCAATGCCTTGGCCCTTTACTATAGCTGAAGTGTCAGAGTATACAAGCATTGTCTGACTATATTGATATCGAACAAATTTGTTTCTGACTAGTTATGGTAGCATCCGTTCAATACGCCTAATTACTCTCTTTACCTAAAATAAGTAGATCTATTGTAATGTTTCAAAAGTTTGCTTGTCATTTTAGTATTCGTGCGCGGCTTAAAACGTTTTTATTGCTTCCTTGGCTTATCATTTTAAGCTTTGGGCTTAATCATGCCAGTGATTATTTAGAGGAAATTAAACTGGCACGTAAAGCTATTTTATCGATAGAGATTTCAAGTGAAATTGATGATTTAATCTATGAATTACAAAAAGAGCGAGGTTTATCTGCGGGTGTTATTGAGCAGATTGATAAAAAAAAGTTAAGTCAGCTACAAAAGCAAAGATTACAAACTGATTTGCGTATAGAACATGTTATTAAGTTCATCCAACGTATTGAATTAACAAAACTAGAGCTTAATACTATTGCGACACAACAAGTAATAAATGACGTGTTAAAAGACATTTTTGTAAGTATTAACGGACTATCACAAACACGTAGCGAAATTGATAACTCTGAGAGCCAAAATTATTTTGCTTACTATTCTCAGTTCAATGAAGATCTATTACGTTTAATTTCACAAGTACAAGTTAACCTTAAAAGCACTGAACAAAATCGAGATAATATCGACTTTCTTAATTTGCTCAGATTACAAGAGAAATCAGGGCAAGAGCGTGGTGCTTTAAATGCTTTGCTCAACACCAAACAACTATACGCCAGCCAGCTCCAACAAATTATTACTTATGGAGATGCGCAAACAGAGCTCATCAATAACTTTTTTTCCGTTTCAAAATCACATCACCAATTATGGTTACAACGACAGCTTAATTCAGCTAACAACCAGCAAGTATTAATTATTAGAGAACTACTTAATGAAAGATTAATACGTGCTGAGCAACTGGCACAACTTGAACGTGAAATTGGTTATGGCGGCTTAATACATGATTTTAAAAATTACGTGTTAAGAGGTGAATCGAATTACTTTGATAGTTTCTTAACTCGGCTATCTTCAAGCCAATACTATCTAACATCATTTAATGATATTGCCAACTTAACAGATAATGACAAACAAGCGGTTGAGATCATTGGGCAGACTTTAAATCGTTACCATAAGCACATTTTATTAGCAAAAATGTCTCGAGACAAAGGAAGGCATGCGGAGCAAATAGATGAAGAAATCCGTATTGATGATAGCCAAGCCGTCGCTGCAATTAAACAACTACAACAAAATGATGTAGGTATAGATACAGAGCAATGGTGGCATTTGTCTTCATTACGGATTGATGAATTTAGAGCAATAAGCAATCATATTCGTTCTGAAATGCAAACTTTGGCCAATAATGAAGAGAAAAAAGCGATTGGTAGTTTAGTGGTATACATCACGACATTCATTTTGATCTTTATTACTACTTTATATTGCTCTTTTTTCGTAGTTAGACGCATTGTTGCAAAAATTAAATATATTAGCACTTCAATGACAGCAATGGAGGTTGAGCATAAATTTAATCAACCGTTAAAAGTAAAAGGAAATGATGAACTTACCGATATGGTGATAGCGTTCAATCATATGCTAACCGAGCGCAGTAAATCTGAAGGTGAGCAGAAAATTTCGGCTGCAGTTTTCAAATATGCTTCAGAAGCCATTATGATCACGGACGCTAATAATAAGATAGAAACTGTTAATCCTGCTTTTTGTCACATTAGTGGTTTTAGCGCCGAAGAAGTCTTAGGTAAATCACCTAATATTTTAAATTCAGGTAAGCATGACAGTCACTTCTATCAAAAGATGTGGCAATCACTTGAGCAAGAGAATAGTTGGCAGGGTGAAATATGGAATAAAAGAAAGAATGGTGAAATATACCCTGAATTTTTAGCCATTTCAGTGGTGAGAGATCAAGATAAAAAGCCGCTTCAATACATTAGCCTCTTTTCAGATATCACTAAGCATAAAAAGTATGAGGAAGATATTTGGTTACAAGCTAATTATGACTCACTAACAGGATTACCTAATCGTGATTTATGCATAGAAAGGTTACACAATAAATTGAATGGGGAGTTAGAGGGGAGTCGTGATGTTGCCTTATTATTTATTGATTTAGATCGATTTAAATTTGTTAATGATACTTGGGGCCACAGCAGTGGAGATGATTTATTGAAGTTGGCGGCAATCCGTTTACGTAATTGTATCCGTGAAAAAGATACGGTAGCACGATTCGGTGGTGATGAATTTGTTGTTTTATTAGTAGGCCTGTCTAACCGTTTTGCCATTGAACGTATTGTTAAAAGTATTCTGACTAGTCTATCTATGCCATTTCACTTAACAGAAAGCAATGAAGCTGTAGTGTCTGCGAGCATAGGTGTTACGGTTGGCCCAGAAGATGGTAACAGTGTTGAATTGCTCCTTAAAAATGCTGATACCGCAATGTATCAAGCTAAAGCTGCCGGTCGTAATACTTATCAATTTTTTACTAAGAGCATGAATGAAGCTGTTAGTCGACGGATGCATATCGAACAATCGCTACGACAAGCCATTAAGCAGCGTGAATTTGTTTTACACTATCAGCCGGTCGTTTCATTAAGTAATGGTGAAATTATTGGCGCTGAAGCACTCATTCGCTGGCAGCATCCAAGTAAAGGATTAATATATCCTGATAGTTTTATCGAAGTGGCAGAAGAAGCTGGGCTAATTGAACCTATTGGGCAATGGGTGATTGAGCAAGCCTGTGCTGACTTAAAGCATTGGCAAAATCTTGGCCTAGCATTACAAGTCGCTGTTAATGTCTCGAGTCGCCAATGCAAGCAAACAAGTAAAACACCAATAAAAGATATAATAAAAGAAGCACTGAAAGATAATGATATTTCGCCATCAAACTTGAAAGTAGAGATAACTGAAAGTTTATTGATGGACAACTCACAAGAAATGATGACTACTTTGCAAGATATTCGTGATTTAGGTGTTGCCATCTACATGGATGATTTTGGTACGGGTTACTCCTCATTAAGTTATCTAAAACATTTCCCCATCGATGTTATGAAGATAGATCGATCTTTTATTGCCGGATCTATTGATGATAAAACCGATGCAAGTTTGGTTGAAGCTGTAGTATTAATTGGCCATAGTCTATCGTTAAAACTTGTAGGTGAAGGTATAGAAACCAAACAACATTATGACTACCTACGCTCATTAGGCTGTGATTATGGGCAAGGATACTTTATCTCTAAACCTATAATATCATCGGAATTCATTACCTTATGTCAACAGGTGGGTAGGATGCCTAAATGGTCAACCTAATAATCTTTCCATCTAAACTCGGCATCGTCAGACAGAATGGTTACAAATTAATTAAACGATAAATCGGTCGAAATTACTCGCTGCCTTGGGTAAAATGCAGGTCTATTCCTATATTGTTGTGAACATTAAAGTATGGAACATTTTGATTGTGTGGTTGTTGGTGGTGGTATGGTAGGCGCTGCAAGTGCGTTGACCTTAGCACAGCTTGGTTTAAAAGTGGCCGTGGTGGAAAAATTCCTCCCTAAAGACTTTAGTGCTGAACAACCATTAGACCTACGTGTATCAGCTATTTCACTTGCTTCACAAAACTTACTCAATCAAGTTGGTGCATGGCAACAAGTGCAACAATGGCGCAGTTGTCCATACAAACGCTTGGGGGTTTGGGAGCATGAGCGTGCCTACACGGAATTTAATGCTGACAACATTGAACAGTCACACCTTGGACATATTGCAGAAAACCGATTGATTCAACTTGCCTTATGGCAACGAATGGAATCGATGAGCAATATTCAAACATACTGTCCAGAAAGTTTACTTTCCCTAAAGCAAGACGATAACGCTGGTGATAACAAAGTAACATTAACGCTGACAAATAGCGTGATAACAGCAAAGCTTGTCATTGGCGCTGATGGCGCTCAATCAAAAGTAAGGCAAATGTCTACTATTGGTATGACTGGGTGGGACTATCAGCAATCAGCCATGTTGATTAATGTTGAGACCTCATTGTGCCAACAAGATATCACTTGGCAGAAATTCTCCCCTACGGGGCCTGTTGCTTTTTTACCACTGCCTGGAAAAAGTTCATTAGGCGGTTATGCCTCTCTAGTTTGGTATCATCAACGTGATGAAATTACTCGATTAGCTGCTTTATCGAATGGCCAATTAGAGCAAGAAGTAGTTAAATGTTTTCCTAAACAATTAGGCAATATAAAAGTACTGAGTAAGGGGGATTTCTCTCTCACACGCCGACATGCAAATACCTATCAACATAAGCGCGTATTGTTATTAGGTGATGCAGCCCATACTATCAATCCAATGGCTGGACAGGGCGTTAATTTAGGCTTTAAAGATGTGCTTGCTTTGCAGCATGTGATCGCTGAAGCAATTAGTCATGGTGAAGCCTGGCATGATGAGGCTGTTCTAGCCCGTTATGAAAAAATGAGACGTAAAGATAACTTACTTATGATGTCCACCATGGACGCGTTATATGTTGGCTTTAGTCATCCATCACCGCTAGTAAAAGCCGCTCGTAATCTAGCCTTGTTAGCTGTAAATAAAGTTCCGGTACTCAACAGCACTATAAAAAATAAAGCACTGGCTTATGCGTGTGGTTTATAGGTAAATCATTTCTGATTAAATAAGAAATCAATGTTCGGGGGAGTTGAACCCTCACTTTAATATGTGAAAGTGATATAGGAGCTTCCATGAATAAGATTATGACACCCTCAAATTGTTATCACTTAATACGTTAACTAGGCTTCCAAAAATCATCATAGATCGAGTAAGGGATATGCGTTACTTAATCAGGGCTTAAATAATATCCAGACAACCTCATGTCAGTGATAAAGTGCCAAATGCATATAGTGTTGGAATATAGTTAATTTAAGTGATTCGTATTTTTAAACGAGTAATGAGCAACGAATAGTTAAGTATGACGTTTAATCATAAGTATTATTTATAGTGTGTGCGAAGTGGGGGAGTTTTATATCTTTGTATGGGGGGATTTAACTGATTTCATCTTTACTGAAGTAAAAATGGTGGCTACACCGGGACTCGAACCTGGGACCCCATCATTATGAGTGATGTGCTCTAACCAACTGAGCTATGTAGCCATTACAAACACACAAAAACTATCTGCTATAAGTAGTTA
>MAAB01001482.1_pt1 | contig 36208 bp, 31 predicted proteins | sample 1115991 | NCBI WGS metagenome assembly MAAB01 (sample SAMN04961124, study PRJNA320927) | seawater metagenome | isolation source: sample BD02T18 sea water enriched with oil for 18 days | place: USA:Gulf of Mexico | collected 2013-07-27
CAAGCCCTTCTCGCTCGGTAAAGGGCTGGTTTAGTACCCGCTGTAGTTTTTCAAAAGGGCCGTAGTCGGCCTGTTCTTCTGCGGCTTTTATCGCCTGTTCTACTAAATGATTGCGAGGGATATAGATCGGGTTTACTAAATTCATGGCCGCGGCGCGGGCGACGGGAGTTTGTGGATCGCGCTCTCGCCGATCACTCCAGCGCTGCAGCCATTGCTCGAAAACTAGCGGATGACTAAACAAGTCAGTTGCTGGACCTTGTAGACCTGTTACTGCTTGGGCCAGAGCGCGAAATAACCGGGTGTAATCTACTTTCTGTGCGGCCATTATCTCTAGCAGATCGTCGGCTAATTTTTTGTCTTCTGGCTCTGCATTACTCAAGCCTAATTTACTGCGTACGCCGTCCAGCCAAAATTTTTGGTAATTTAGCTGAAAACTATTCATTAAGGTCAGAGCCAGTGCCAGATCTTCTGACTCTTCGTTGTAAATTGCCAGTTTGCGACGCATTCTCTCAAGCCACTGTTGCCGGTAGTTGGCAGAAAAATCGTTACTAACATTAAAGGCTTGTTCTATTGTCTGCTTTGCTTGCGTGCCAATCAGAGGCAGTAAAGTTTCGCCCAGGCGTGCTAAGTTCCAGAGCGCCGCTGGAGCTTGATTGTTGTAACGGTAGCGCCCCTGACTATCGATTGAGCTGAACAGTGCCTTTGGATCATAACTATCAATAAAAGCGCAGGGGCCGTAATCGATGGTTTCGCCACAGATACTCATGTTGTCGGTGTTCATAACCCCGTGTACAAAACCTAAATTCATCCATTTGCTGACCAGCGCGGCCTGGCTTTTGCACACCTCACTGAGCAATTGCAAATAACAATGACTCTGCGTCAGTGGGCTCAAGCTGGATTGAGGAAAGTGTCGATTGATAACGTAGTCAGCCAGTTGTTTTACCTGATCGGTCTGACCACGATCAGCGAAGTATTCGAAGGTCCCGACTCTGACATGGCTACTGGCCACTCTTGCCAATACTGCACCGGCTAGCGGCTTATGACGCTGTATTTTCTCGCCAGTAGAGACCACCGACAACGCTCTGGTAGTTGGCACATTAAGCTGCTGCATGGCCTCTGCCATTAAGTATTCGCGCAGTACCGGACCAATGCCTGCCTTGCCGTCGCCAGAGCGTGAATAAGCGGTACGACCACTACCTTTAAGGTGAATATCACGGCGCAGACCACTATCGTCCAGCACTTCGGCCAGTAAGATTGAACGGCCGTCGCCCAACTGTGGGCTGAAGATGCCAAATTGATGCCCGGCATAAACTTGCGCCAGTGGTGTAGCACCTTTGATGTGGGTACCACCTGAGAGTATTGCGGCTAATTGTCGCTGGGATAATTTATCTAAATCTAACCCCAAGCTTCTTGCCAGGGATTGATTAAACGCAATTATCGAGGGCGCTGGGGCTTTATCTCCTTGATTTGATGTATAAAAACCGACCAGCTGCTCTGCGTAACTGTTGTCAAAATTCAACCCAGAATCTATTTCATCACTCATAAACCACACTCTGTTTCACTTTCGACTCAGGGCCCTGTATTTCCTCTATTTACTGGGCAGTACCCAATCAGGTCTTGGAAAGTGGCAAGTGTAACCTTCGGGAAAATTCTGCAAATAGTCTTGATGCTCCACTTCCGCCTGCCAAAAATCACTGACCGGCTGCATTTGAGTAACAACTTTACCCGGCCACAGACCTGAGGCTTCGACGTCTTCGATGGTGCGCTGCGCCTCTAACAGTTGCGCTTCACTGTGGTAGAAAATGGCCGATCGATAGGCGCTACCTAAGTCGTTACCCTGGCGCATCTCGGTACTCGGATCGTGAATCTGGAAGAAGTATTCCAATATTTTGCGATAGCTGAGGACGCTGTCGTCAAAACTGATCTCTATCGCCTCAGCGTGAGTCCCGTGATCTCGATAAGTCGCGTTTGGCACATCGCCGCCACTGTAGCCTACTCGGGTACCAGTAACGCCGGGCAGTTTGCGGATCAGATCCTGCATCCCCCAAAAACAACCTCCAGCCAGCGTTGCTATTTGTTTTGCCATTATTCTACATCCTCTACTTGATCTATATAGTCGCCATATCCCAGGCGTTGCATTTCTTCGCGGTGGACAAACTTCAAAGAGGCGGAGTTGATACAGTAGCGCAATCCACCAGCCTCACTCGGGCCATCGGTAAATACGTGCCCTAAGTGGCTGTCTGCGTGATTAGAGCGCACTTCAGTGCGAATCATACCGTGTGTGCTATCTTGTATTTCATTGACATTAGTTTGCACTATTGGCTTGGTAAAGCTCGGCCAGCCGCAACCGGACTCGAACTTGTCACTGGAGGCAAACAGTGGCTCACCGGAGACAACATCGACGTAGATACCCGGCTCAATGTTGTGCAGTAGTGCACCAGTACCCGCACGTTCAGTCCCGCTTTGCTGGGTGACCCGATACTCTTCTGGGGTCAGTGCTGCAATAACATCCGCAGATTTTTCATACTTGTTCATGCTACACCTCAAATTTGGAGAGTGACTCACCGGTCTGACTAGTGAATTGCTTTACACTCAGTTCTCGAATCTATTTAGGACACAAGCAAGCGTTATATGTTCAGAAAATTCCCACTTTTATATAGGATAATTAATGGGGTGGCAGGCTATATTTTGCAAGGGAGAACTTAATACTAATTCCACCGCTATTCAACTTGCTCAGAACGACAACTAACAACGCAAGACTTACCACTTACCATTTACCATTTACGACTTACTACTTACCACTACCACTTACCACTGACCACTGACCACTGACCACTGACTACAGCTGCCCCAATAACAATTTTGCGGGTTAGCGTCACTTAAACGCAATTATTAGATGAATATCCGCACCGCAAAGCCTTAACATCAAAACATAACTTGTTCAGCATCCGCATTACAGCAAATCGCGCTTGCTTATTTTGGAGCCCAGCACCCAATTATGAAACTGACCACTGTTGAATACCAACAACCCCTTGAACAGCTCGCGCCTGCGGGTCGTATCGGTGTGATATCTCTGGCCACTGATTTCAATATTGAAACAGACTTGCGACAACTTTATCCAAGCTCAGTGGCGTTTTTCACCTCCAGAGTAAAAAACATCAACCCGCTGACCATAAATAACTTGCGCAGCATGGCACCCGCTATTACTGCAACCGCCGACACTATTTTACCGGGCACTAAGTTGGACGCGATAATTTATGCCTGTACTTCCGGCACTGTCGCCATAGGTGTAGAGCGCATCAAAGAACTCATTCATCAAGCCCGACCCGGGGTCCCTGTCACTAACCCGATAAGCGCAGCGCTCTGTGCATTCCAACAGTTTAAAGCCCGAAAAATATCTATTTTAACCCCTTATACCGAGGCGGTTAATCTGCAAATTGCCAAATTTTTCAGCGATCAGGGTTATGAGGTGCTGAACATTGCCGGCTTCGGTTTCGAGGATGATACTGCGATGAGCTATATCACCCCGCAGGATATCGCCGATGCGGCAATAGCCAGCTGTGATACCAATGCACAGTTGATGTTTATCTCCTGCACGGCACTGCGTGCTTCTGTGGTTCTAGAACAGGTAGAACAGCGCCTGGGTATTCCAGTAATCAGCAGTAACCAGGCGCTGGCATGGCACAGTTTACAGTTGCTAAATTACCCTAGCCCGGTGACCGGCTTTGGTCGATTACTCAGTGAGCAATTACCTTCAGCTGAAACGCCGCAACAAGGATAAGCTGCGCGATTAGTCAGCCGCTAAGCTATCACAAATAGTCTATAGTCAAATATAAAAAGTGGAAGTATCAATGACAGATCTATTAATTGCACCAGAGCGCGGCTTTGCCGAGAGTGAATTTGTGCAGCGCACCGAAAAACTGCAACAACAGATGGCGCTGCAGCAGATAGACGCTGTGTTTTTCAGTACTGAACCCGAGTTTCGCTATTTTAGCGGCTTTAAATCACAATTCTGGGAGAGCCCGACCCGACCCTGGTTTCTGGTAATTCCCGCAGCGGGAAAACCTATCGCTGTGGTGCCACAAATAGGCGTCTGCGGCTTTGCGCAAACCTGGATCGAAGACGTTCGCAGCTGGCCCTCGCCGCGCCCTGAAGATGACGGGATCTCACTGCTGACATTGACCCTTAAGGAGCTGAGTAAGTCTTCCCGGCGCATCGGAGCCATGCTTGGCCCAGAAACCTATTTGCGCATGCCCGCTGCAAATTATAAGACTTTGCAGGACAATTTAGCAGGGCATCAGATGCTCGATATCAGCAAAATTGTCCGCAACATACGCAGCGTAAAATCCGCTGCGGAAGTGGAAAAGATTCGCTTTGCCTGTGAAGTTACCGCCGCTGGCTTCGACTATTTACGAGCGAACCTTAGCGTCGGCATTACCGAGCGTGAGGCCTGCAAGGCGATGCAGCTGGAAATGCTGCGCCTTGGTGCCGACACTTGTCCCTACTTAATTTCCGCGTCTGGGCGCGGGGGCTACAATGATATTATTATGGGACCGAGCGATAGACAGCTAAGCGAGGGTGATGTGTTGATCATAGACACCGGCGCAAACTTCGATGGTTACTTTAGCGATTTTGACCGCAATTTCGCCTTTGGTGAAGTTGATAGCGCCACTCATACTGCCTACGCGGCTGTCTACGCATCAACCGAGGCGGGCCTCGAGGTTGCCGCTCCCGGGCGCAGCACAGGCGATGTCTGGCAGGCCATGTGGTCAGTACTTGAAAGTGCTGGCGCACTGGGCAACGATGTCGGCCGCATGGGTCACGGTCTAGGGATGCAGTTAACGGAGTGGCCTTCAAATGTCGAGGCGGGGGATGTGATTTTGCAACCCGGAATGGTGTTAACCCTTGAGCCGGGGATGACTTTCGCCGCTGGCAAGATGATGGTGCATGAAGAAAATATTCTGATTACCGAGACTGGCTGTGAAATGCTACATAAAAGGGCCTGGTCATCCATGCCTGTTATTACTGGATAGCCATCTGAGAGTTTAACTTGCCGATGCCTTTGCAGGGAACATCCCTATTCCCTGCAAAGAATATTAACAACGTCTCTAGCTGTGCATATTCGGCATTAAGCGCAGTAAGCTTTGTGAATACGCGTGCTGTGCGCCAGTGAATAAAGTTTCACTTTCTGTCAATTCAACTATTTTGCCCGCTTTCATCACCGCGACTTTATCGCACATTTGCCGGATAACCGGTAAGTCATGACTAATAAAAATCATGGTTAAGCCCAGTTCACTCTGTAGATCTTTGAGTATATTCAAAATTTGCGCTTGAATAGACACATCTAAAGCAGAAGTAGGCTCGTCACATATCAATAAACTAGGCTGGGTTGCCAGTGCCCTGGCAATGGAGATACGCTGCCTCTGTCCCCCGGAAAATTCATGCGGGTATTTAAGTGCCGCCGCTCGCTCCATGCCTAAATAATCCAACAGTTTATCAACACGTTGGTAAGCGCCCTTACGATCATTGAGCCCATACAGTAGTATAGGTTCTGCGATGATATCGCGCACTCTCATTCTCGGGTTAATCGATGAATAGGGGTCTTGAAAAATCATTTGGCAGCGCCGGCGGAAAGTCTGTAAATGCTGCTTTTGCAACTTACCGACGACCGATTCTCCCCGATAGCAAATACTGCCACTGTCCGGGTTATAGAGGCGGGTAATCAATCGGGCAATGGTTGATTTCCCTGAGCCGCTCTCCCCGACAATGCCAAACACTTCACCGCAGTTGACCGTAAAACTGACATCGTCTACTGCTTTAGTCGGCGCCGCAGCCTTACTGAAAATGCTAGATTTTGCCTTGAATGATAGCGATAAGTTTTTCACTTCTAACATAGGCTCATCAGTGGGGAACTGTAAGTTATTTTCGCCTTGCCAGTCCTTAGCGAAATTGCTGTTGTCTAAAGGCTTGCTCCCCTCAATCCAGGACACCTGGGCAAAGCGCGACATTTTTTTGTCAGAGCGCGGCACCGCACTGAGCAAACTTTTGGTATAGCGGTGTTGAGGTGCTGCCAACAGCTGCTTAGTTGCCCCGCATTCAACCACTTTGCCACGAAACAGTACGGTTACTTTATCGGTGGTTTGCGCAATTACTCCCATATCGTGGGTTACTAAGATCACTCCGAGCTGGTGCTTTTTCACTAAGCGTTTAATCAGATCTAATATCTGTGCCTGTACTGAGACATCCAGTGCGGTGGTTGGCTCATCTGCAATCAGTAATTTTGGTTCACTGCACAGCGCTAAGGCAATCACCACGCGCTGACGCATGCCGCCGGAGAACTGATGCGGGTATTGATTGATACGCACTTCGGGCTCTGGGATATCAACTTCTTTAAGCAGTTCTAACGCGCGATCTTTAGCGGCACTTTTACTTAGCTTAAGGTGATAACAGATAGTTTCGATTAGCTGCTCACCCACACTCATCAAAGGATTAAGTGAGGTGAGTGGGTCTTGAAAAATCATGCCAATGGAGCTGCCACGCAATTGCTGCAGTCCATTATCAGATAACGCGCCTATGCTCTGTCCACAGAAGTTAATTTCTCCAGCGCTGATTACACCAGGGTGCTCCAGTAATCCCATAATGGCGGACCCTATGGTTGACTTGCCCGCACCGGATTCCCCGACTAAACCGTGAATTTCACCGGCTTCTACCGTTAGAGAGACACTCTGTAATGCTTTAAATACGCCGCGCCTTGATGGATAGGAGACACTTAAATTTTTTATTTCTATCAATGACATATTCAGTCCTATTTCAATCTTGGGTTTAAGGCATCGCGCAGCCAGTCACCGAGCAGGTTAAATGACAAAACTAATAGCACTAAGGTCAGACCTGGAAACAGTGTTATCCACCACTCTCCGGACATTAAATAATTTCCCCCTACTCTTATTAAAGTGCCCAACGAAGGCTCTGTTTGCGGAATACCCACCCCCAAAAATGACAAGGTTGCCTCGGTAATAATGGCAACGGCAATACTAATAGTGGCAATAACTAATATAGGACTAATAACATTAGGTAATATATGTCGCAGCATAATCAATGGCACTGGAACGCCCATAATGCGCGCGGCCTGCACATACTCTTTACGCTGTTCAACCAGAGCTGCAGCGCGCACTGCCCGGGCAAATTGCACCCATTCAGATAAGCCAATGGCGAGTATCAGCACATAAATTGCCAGAGACTCCATCTGCGAGCTACCTAACACCGCTTTAGCCACACCATCAATTAACAGCGCCACTAAGATGGCGGGAAAACTCAATTGGATATCGGCGATGCGCATCAGCAAGCTATCGACCCAACCTCCAAAGAAGGCGGCAATCAACCCCAGAGAAGTGCCCAACACTAACGCTAAGGCAACGGCTGCCAATCCAACGATCAGCGAAGTACGCATGCCATACATAATGGCAGACAAAATATCCCGGCCTTGATTGTCCGTCCCCATCAAGTAAAAGAAACCATCTTCATCGGTACTCAACGGCGGTAAATTTGCAGCCCACAAACTCAGAGAAGCTTGATCAAAGGGATCATACGGTGCCAGCCAAGGGGCGAATAGCGCACTAAAGATTAAAGTCAGGCAAAGTCCTGCGGCAAATACAATGAGTGGCGAGCGACAAAACGAATAGAAAATATCACTATCAGCTATTTTTTTGATTAATGTCATATTCGCTGCGTGCTGCATTGATTGTTCAGCTTGGATGTGAGGGTTATTATGCTCCATTATGCAGCCCTCAATCTTGGATCAACTAACGCGTAGATCAAGTCTACAATCAAGTTTAGTATCACGAAAAATGCACCGACAAAAATCAAATACGCCGACATAACAGGAATATCGACAAACTCTATCGATTGGATGAACATTTGCCCCAACCCCGGCCAATTAAAGACTGTCTCTGTGATGATCGAAAAGGCCACTACAGTACCCAACTGCAGGCCAATGATAGTTACTACAGGTACCAATGAGTTTTTCAGTGCATGTCTGTACTGCACTATGTATTTTGAAAGCCCCCGGGCGCGGGCAAATTTAATGTAGTCAGTACGGATAACTTCCAGCATTTCAGCGCGCACCATACGGGTAATCAAGGTTAACTGGTAAATGCACAAGGTCAGCGCTGGCATAATGATATAACTCCAGCCTTTTACTGTTAGCAGGCTAGTATCCCACCAACCAAAGCTTACTAAGCCACCTCGCCCCTGAGAAGGTAACCAGCCTAAAGTGACGGAGAAAAGATAAATCAACAGCAGACCACTGAGAAAAGTCGGGATAGATATCCCCACCAAAGAGCCGACTAAGAAATTACGTGTCAGCCAACTTTTCGGCTGTAGCGCACAGTAAATCCCCATTGGGATACCAAATACAATGGAGAAAAAAGCGGACACTAAGCTCAACTCTAACGTCGCCGGCAAACGTGCCGCCATCTGCTCGATGACAGAAGTGCGAGTACGATAGGAAATCCCAAAGTCTCCCTGCAAAATATTGCCAACAAACTTGAAGTATTGCACCACAATCGGCTCGTCTAAGCCCAATTGTAATCGAACCATTTCGCGATCGGCATCCGTGGCGCTCTCGCCCACCATGTTGTTAACCGGGTCACCGAGAAAATGGAATATAGCAAAGGCGACAAAAGCGACGACTAACATCACTATTATCCCTTGCACTAACCGCTGTAATAAAAATTTGTACATAGCTAAACCTATAGCCCCCACAATAATAAATACAGGAACAAAATAAAGTCCGGTTCCCCTGCAAGCGCTTTATAGCTCCTCAGAAGAAACCGGGACTTAATCGCATGTTCCCTTAGCCTAGGCCTTCAAAATTTAAACACTTGCTCTTCAAGAGCACACCGATCAATAGCTATTTTTTAAATGCAGCCAATCTGAACAGTGGCTCATTAGAGGCAACGATTGGCAGTGAAAGCTTAGATGACATCGCCCAGCTGATCACTTGATGATGCAATGGCAAGTAGGTAATGTCCTCTTTGGTAATTTGCCACACACGCTCAATCATCTGATCGCGTTTTGTCAAATCAACTTCCTGTTGAATCTTCGCGATTAACTGATCAACTTCTGCATTTGAGAAATTGGCGCGATTCCAAGTACCAATTTTATCGCTGCGGGTATTCAGTAAATAACGGAACACATACTCAGAATCTAAGGTGGCAACACCCCATCCCAGTAGGTAGAAATCAGATTCGTTATTACTTATAGCTTTGAAGAAGATAGATTTTGGCTGTGCATTCAAGGAAACGTTAATGTCTATTTTCGACAGCATAGAGACAACTGCCTGACAAATAGCTTCATCATTAATGTATCTGTTATTTGGACAATCCAGACGTATCTTAAAACCTTCAGGATATCCCGCTTGTGCTAACAACTCTTTAGCTTGCTTGCGATCGAAAGGCAGCCGCGTATCTAGTGCTTTGTTGTAACCATTAACTCCCGGGGCAGTTATGATGCCGGCAGGCTCTGCTAAACCACGCATGATTTTTTGTTGAATCGCCTTAACATCAATGGCCATATACATCGCTTTGCGCACACGTTTATCGGCCAGTGGATTTTTACCTAGCTCAGAGTTTGAACGCAGTGTTTTAGCGCCTTGATCCATGCCTAAAAAGATAGTGCGAATTTGCGGCACAGAAATAACGTCGATGCTCGCTTCACCATCGAGGCGCTTTAGGTCTTGAATCGGCGGATCCAGCACAAAGTCTAACTCGTTGGATAATAGGGCGGCGACTCTGGTAGGTGCCGATGCAATAGGCGTATGGATGATTGTCTCAATCTGCGCAGCAGGTCCCCAGTAGTTCGGGTTTTTCTGTAATACTGTTTTAAGATCTGGCTCGCGCTCTGCCAAGGTATAGGCGCCTGTGCCATTTGCATGTCGAACAGCATAGGTCTCTTCGCTGGAGTTATAATCTTGTGGACTGCTGACCTTATGGGTAAGGGACCAGGTTTGATCCATTATAAATACAAAGGTTAAATAACTAGGTAAAATAGGATCAGGAGTTTTGGTATTAATCACGATGGTGTAGTCATCAATTATTTCAACACTCTCAATAGTATTTACATAAGCTTTGAAATCAGAGGTATTTGCCTGAGCTCTCTCGATCGAGAACTTCACATCTTCTGCACTAAAGGCAGAACCATCGTGAAAAGTTACTCCACGGCGCAAATCAAACTGCCACTGCGTTGCGCTTAACGGCTTCCAGCTAAGGGCTAAACCCGGCTCCATTTTTAAATTCTGATCGCGTTGAATTAAGGTATCGTATACTTGTCGATTCATGTTGATCGTCGGCGTTTCATTCTGCGCATGGGGGTCCATGGTCAGTGCATCACCTGCCGATGACCAGCGCAAAGTATTTGCCGCCTGGATCTGAGTTGCCAACAAAAGCGCTGCACCGATAGCTGCACCTTTTAAGGTTAAATTACCAAGGGATTTCAGGTTCATCATAGATTCCTCTATTTTTATTGTAAATTTATAATCAGTTTGTAACTTTAAACTGTTGTTTTTTAGTCTTAGTCAGTTTGTAACTCTAAACTGGGGATTTTTGTCTAGCATGTTGATAGCCTGCCACGCTCTTTAAGTTCCCATCTCAGCTTCCACATCGATCAGCAATTGCCAACTCTGTGTCCAAATCGCTGCATACCAGTCGTCCTCATCAACTCTTAGAGCATGTTTTAAACGGTGTTTAATAGTATTTCGCTGTGCCAGAGAGGCATCGGGGTGACGAGATAGCCAATTGTCATCTCGCAGTGAGCGCAGCACTTGATCGAAGGCCAAAGTACCGAACTCTAAAATGATTTTGATTTTTGTTTTATTTGCATCTAGCTGATCTAAAACAGTGCACATAACACCGGCCAACGGTGCCATATCACCCTGCTGTATATCGCGCACTTTATCGCGCATGATCAACCCTACCCCGCGCGGTCCTATACCCGTATGTACATCTATAATGGCGACATGCTCAGCGTGTTCTGCATGCTGATGTACTATCTGTTCAATCATTAAACGGCTCCAGCTGGGACTGGTACCCCCATAAAAAATCCCCTGGGGATCATTGTGCTGTCCTTTGAGTACTTTTTCGGTCAGTGCAGCCATTCCGTGATCGTCAATGTATTGCTGGATTTTTTGATCATCCGCTGCACGTTTATCGCAATCTAAATAGTTGCTGCACAGGGCATTTCGAAGTCCGTCGTAGTCGGGGTTGGCCATCAACGGCGCAGAGAAGTCTTTGAAGTTTCGGTTCAGATCAATATTGTCTTCATTACAGCGGGTTAAGTTGATGTAACCCACCGGGTTGACCGCGTGAATAATCACATAGGCAACATCTTGTTCAACTCTTAACTGGTCTAATTGCTCGATTAGCCCCAGCTGTACTGCAGAGCCAACTGTTCCCTCTGTTCCATGTACGCCAGAGGAGATAAAAATAACCTTGTTGGCTGTGTCACTGCCTATTCTGACAACATCAATTGCCACTTCCCCGCGCTGATCGACAACACTTGGGTGCAATAGAGTTTGCACAGTTAAATTAGCTTTTTGGCAGGCATCCAAAAGTCGGGTACGTGCGCTAAAATAATCGTCGGAAAATAACTGTCTCACTCTTTTGCTCCATTCAAATAAATATTTAATTTAGATTCATCATGCAGCAAATAGATGATAGCATCCAATCATATTAAATTAGACTCTATGCATTAATGTTATTAAGTTTAGGCAAAGGTACTAGAGATGAAATTTCGGCAAATAGAAGCATTTAGAGCGGTAATATTATTGGGCACAACGGCTGCTGCTGCGACTGAACTGCATATCTCGCAACCGGCGATTAGTCGATTGATTAATGATTTAGAAGATTCTCTGAACTTTCGATTATTTCATCGTCGCAAGGGAAGATTACAACCGACATCAGATGCTGCAGATTTTTTTGCCGCGGTAGAAGAGAGTTTTCTCGGCTTTGAAAAATTACAATCAGTGGCAGAGCAAATCCGCCAAAAAGTACCCACTCAGCTGCGAATTTCATGTACCCCTTCCATAGGGTCAACTCTGTTGCCGATGGCCATTCGAGAACATAAAAAATACTATCCCAATGAGCGCTTTACCTTGCTCACTGATAACGTCTCCCAATCTATTACTAAACTACAATGTGGGGCAGTGGATTTGGCACTTGGCCTGGAGTTACCACAATTTATCGGTATCAAAACTGAGAGTATCGGTATGGCGCGCTATGTCTTTGTCGCCCGTAAAGACCATCCGTTGGCTACTAAGGCGAGTATCAGAGCTGAAGATTTAATTGGCGAGTCGGTACTGACTGTGGTGGATGAGAAATCCAGTTACTGGGAAAAAATCAGTGATAGCTTAGCGTGCGTTAAAGATCAGATAAACCAAGATATTATGATTGATACTTCGCACACAGGTTATGCAATGATCGCCGCGGGAATAGCAGTGGGAGTCGTGGAGCCTTTTGCTGCCAGAGTATGGAGCAACAATGACATTATCACCCGGGAGTTTTTGCCGGCAATCAACTACAGCTACGCACTGGCTTTTCCCGTAGGCAGTCGAGAACACCCCTCCCTGCAAGCGTTCTGTCAGAGTGTCAGAAAAATGGCCGCTACTATGGATGAATTTAACCAGTAGACTCGTTCATTATTTAAATCATTGAAGAGAGACGACAGCACCAGAAAACCACAACACTGCCGTCTCACTACTTACTACTTCGTCTTCTATCCCGGTGGAGTAGCGTACTAACCCCTCTGGAATTCCAGCTGCAGCGCGCTCAGCTGCTGTGCACTCTACATGACTAGTGACCACCGGAGGTCCTACGACTGTTTCAACACAGCCTAAGTTGGCCGCCATGTGTGCGTATTGCAACTTTGGCAAAAAGACTTTAATTGCCTCCAGGCCGCCCTTAACACTGAAGCTCAACATACCGCCAAAACCACGCATCTGCCGCTTGGCGATATCGTGATGTAAGTGACTCTCTAAGCCCGGGTAGTTAACTTGCTCAACTGCTGGGTGCTGGGTCAGCCAGTTGGCAATCGTCATCGCGCTCTGGTTTTGTCTCTCAACTCTCAAACTCAAGGTTTTCATACCCCGCAGCAAAGAGTATGCATCCATAGGCGCCAGCGATGCGCCATTGATCTCACGATAGTGATAGAGTTTTTTGATCAGTGCAGCGCTACCACATGCGACTCCACCTAAGGCATCTGCATGGCCACCGAGGTATTTAGAAGCACTGTGAATCACTATATCCGCACCTAATGCCAGCGGGTTGCAGTTAATCGGAGTGGCAAAAGTATTATCGACTACCACTAGCGCACCCACCGCTTTAGCCGCCTTGGCAAGACGTTGAATATCAACTATTTTCACCGTCGGATTAGTCGGGGTCTCTAAGTACAACATCTTGCAACCACCGGCTATTTTTGCTTCTAGCTCGGCGTGGTCTGTAGTATCACAAAGAGATACCTCTATCCCCAGCGGTGGCAAAAACTCAGTAAATAGCTTATTGGTACCGCCGTAGCTGTCTTTGATTGAGATAATTCGATCACCCGGGCTAAGCAATGCCCCGAAGCAGTTGCTAATAGCCGCCATACCGGAGGAGAAACTGGTCGCCGCATCGGCACCCTCCAATACTTTTACTTTGTCTTCAAAGGCACGCACGGTCGGGTTTGTATTACGTGAATAAATATGCCCAGGCTCTTTCTCCAAAGCCACATTCTGCCAAGTGTCGATATCTTTATAGGCAAAAGAAACACTGTGTACTACGGGTACTTGAGTCGAGCGCTCATATAGTTCATGCTCAGTCTCGCCACCCCAGATACTCAGTGTCGCTGCTGCTGGACGCTTGTTATTGCTCATCATGTATTCCTATCGCTAATTATCGTTAGCGAAACTATAGCAAAAATTATTAAGCCACTTAGATCAGAGATAACAAAATTTAGACACTTCTGTATCATATATTTATATAATCTGATCGATTACAATCAATTCACTCAGTAATAAATTTAATGGAGAAAAACAGTGCAGTTAGACAGCCAGGATTTACAAATTCTTAAGATACTGCAGAGCGACTTGCGCAAATCCATAGACTATATTGGCCAGGAGGTAGGCTTATCCACCGCCAGTGTCCAGCGCCGACTCAAACGGCTGCGCGACAATCATGTGATCAGTGCCGAAGTGGCCATCGTCTCACCCAAGGCTGTGGGACAACTTATGAGCTTTATCCTGTCGGTAGAGCTAGAGCGCGATCATCTCAATCATTTAGCCCAGTTTAAAAGCAGAATAAAAAATGAGCCGCGTGTGCAACAGTGCTACTACGTCACGGGCGATACCGATTTTGTATTAATTGTGACGGCCACTGATATGGAAGATTTTGAGCACTTCGTAGAGACGTTCTTTTACCATGACAGCAATGTGCGCCACTACAAAACCTCAGTGGTGATGGAGCGCACTAAAGTGGGGTTGACCTTGCCGATGCAATTGCCAGGCTAGACTCTCTCGCCTTCACTTAAGCATTCTCCTAAGTTACACTGCCCGCAAATTAACAGAGAATTAATTATTCAATGCTTCGCAAATTAATCAGTCCTGACTCAAGGTTACTACCTTTTATTTTACTGCTGTCTTCACTTTTTTCACTATCACCCGCTATCAGCGCCGGGGAATTGAACATCAGGGCCTTTCAAGGCAATCACAATATCACTGTGTTAACCCCCGATGATGCCATGTTACATATTAGGAAAAAACAGACTAAACCTTTAGTGGTGTTGTTCTCTAGCTTTGACCCTGCATGCAAGACTTGCAACGACGCTAATCGAGGTTTTTTTAAACTGAGTCGTACCGATAGTGAGCAATTTAGCTTTGCATTTGTTAATACCCAACCCTGGAAGAAAAAAGAGTTAGAGAGCGCCCTGTTTTATCGTTTGAGTAATAGCCAACCTATCTCACTGATCTTGCAAAACGCTAAAGTACTTCGAAGACTAGCGGGGGGAGATTATCAAAAAATGCCTCGCTATCTTAAAGAGGTAAAAGACATTATCGGTAAAAAGCGCTTAGAATTTTATGGGCAACGGCTAAGTGCTGGGAGTATTCATTCAATTGTCATCACCGACAAATTCAGCAGCTTTTTAACTAAACACCTCGACAGCCAGAAGAATTACAAAGCCGTAGCAGTGGCTGTAGGTAAGCGCTTTGCCTGGACAGCCAGTCAAAAGGTGGGTTACCTCTCTCAGGGGGCGGCTAATTATCAGGCGCTACAAAAGTGCAATACGCGCTGGAAATCCAAAGGCAATAGCGGTGTGTGCAAGCTATATATGGTGGGGGATCACTACGTATACGAAAAACCAAATGCTGAAATCAAATCGATCACCGCATCGCTCAACAACCTGCAAACCCCCTTAGATAAATACGTATTAAAACTTAAAAAGCTAAAGAATAACAAAGCACTGGCCTATGCCGTAAACAAAAAAGGCAATTGGACATCCAGTTATGTTTATAACCACAACAGCGAGAAAGGTGCCACCAGCGCAGTGTTAAAGAGTTGCGAGAAACGCCGAGTACAAAGAAACATGACCCAGCCCTGCAGTTTATATTCCGTCAACGATAAGCAAGTAGGCGGTGGTTAAGCCTAAACATACATTTAGCTCCCTGAGTGCCTCGTACATACGCTATTCACTTTATGCATCAACTTACTGCAGTCAAGACAGCTATTTCCAGTATAAGGGATATACTGGTCAGATTATTCTCTACTCTGCCAGAGCCGACTCATACCTCACGAAACGCGGCACATGCCAATTCAGCCTAACATTCTTTTGCTCCAGAATTGAGTCGCCAATTCATCCATATCATTTGCCATTAAACTCACTGAGTCACAGGCATCTGCCGCCACTGTGGAATCACGCGTGCTCTGTGCCAATTGGCGAATGGCTAACAAATTGCCACTAATTTCAGTGGCAACCGCAGATTGTTGTTCAACTGCAGCGGCTATTCTGGCGGCCATATCGGTGATGTCGCCGACCGAGGAATTCACCTCATCCAACTGCTCCACCATATGCTCGCTTTGTGCTGCACAAACCAGAGCATTTTTTTGACTCGAAGCCATACTGTCTACTACATTTTCAGTCCCTGTTTTGAGGGCTTCAATCATCCTTTGAATTTCTTCTGTAGATGTTTGTGTACCTGTGGCCAGCGACCTAACTTCATCTGCCACTACTGAGAATCCCCGCCCGGCTTCGCCTGCCCTGGCGGCTTCAATCGCGGCATTCAATGCCAGTAGATTTGTCTGTTCAGAGATACCGCGAATTACATCCAATACCAAGGCTATGTCATTGCTGTTTTTTCTTAAATTCTCAATCAAAGTCGCTGCGCTACTAACGTCTTCGCAAAGCGTTAATATCGAATCCCTACTCTGATTGAGCTTCCCCTGATTGGCCTTAATGGCGACCAAACCATCATTAGCAGCAGTCGCTGCAATGCTGGCGTTTTGCGCTACTTCTTGCACTGAGGCTGACATCTCTTCGATAGCTGTCGCCGCTTGATCTGTCATAGAGAATTGCCGACCCGCCGTGACGTCATTGGATCTGATAACCTCATAGAGGCTCTGGGTATCTGCCTGTAATTGTCTAGCGCTATCGGACATACGACCAATCAATGAAGAGGCTTCAGCTGACTGGTAAGTCAAAGCAAAATCTATTTGCGCCAGATCGTTGCTGCCTCCGGTATATAGATACCTCGCCACATTATCCGTTCTGATCTTTTGGCACTTTTTGACCAGGGCTCTAAAAGGTTTAAGTATTAACACTGTCAAAGTAACAGCCAGCATAGCTATAGCTGACACTGCTATAACGGCGCTTTGTGTCGACCCGAAAACAATAGCGACAAGTGTGCATGCAAAAGTAACCAATTGTAAAATAACAATTTTGTTAGTAAGAGTAAAAGAGGAATCTTTGATACTGGTAGGTACTTTACCCTGGTTTAACAAGGGATAGACTTGCTCGGCCCTGTCTATAGCTTCTTGTGGTACCTTAGTTCGCACTGACTGAACTTCAAAGACTTTACCCGCTTTGATGATAGGTGTTACAAAAGCTGAGACGTAATAATGATCACCATTTTCACAGCGGTTTTTAACTAGCCCTAGCCATGAGTCGTGATTATTAACAGTATCCCATAGACCTTCAAATGCGGCTGCAGGCATGTCCGGATGGCGTACAATATTGTGATCTTGGTCTATCAACTGATCTTTACTGAAACCACTTACGTGCATGAAATGTTGGTTAACGTATTTAATTTTACCGTCAGGATGGGTTGTTGATAGGATATTATGCTGTGGCGAAATCTCAATTTCTTTACCGCTAATCGGGTAGTTTTCTTTCATCTGTGGGGAAGTCCTGTTTTATCGAGCTATTTTTATTGATAACTTGCTGGAGAAGTTAACATAAACAGAAACTGAATAACTTGTTATATATCAATAAAGAGCGCTATGTAACCGCTGCAAAGACTATCTGTGCACACATTGTGCTCTGCCCGAGAATCCACTACCAATGACAAAGGTTTCGCGCTTAAAATTCATTAGCTTGTAGTCATGATAACGGTATAACTGAAATCTAATTTATTCGACCCCTACATTTAGACACAGGACTAGGTCAGAGCACTTCATGATGCTGCATAATTAATTGGCATAGCTAAGTTGCAAGTTCACACATTCCAGCTTAAGTAAACTGGCATTACTATTGGTGATCTCCATTGGCGCTAATTATACAGACCTGGGCTATTGGCCATTAAGGATCAGGCGATTAAATCTTCTATCTTCTCTATAAGCTCTGGCAATAGCACTTCAGCTAACCTTGACCGTTGGATAACAATGACATAGGTAACTCCTGGCATGACCTTGACTCACGTCTATCGACTCATAGCTATCTCCGGTCTCCTCAATTCGTGAAAAAATTTCTCGTCTATACTGTTAGTTAGAAAACATACCTGTTTATAACTCAGGCGATTACCCGTTATGAAATTAAGTACCAAGTTAATCTCTGTACAATTTATATTTGTCTGTATATTGATCTTGGGCGCTTTTCTCGCCGCCTATTTTTATGCCATTCCCCAATTAAAGACAATTGAAACCGAACAGGGAATAAAAGATTTATCGAGGGTCGAGAACCGCATCAATCAAGAACTGGAGTTGCTGTCTATTTTGGCATCAGATTGGGGAGAGTGGGACGACACTTACAACTACGTTGTAAATTTAAATAAAAACTACGAAGTATCTAATTTAGTCAATAACTCGCTGTTCGAGCTGAAAATCGACTTTATATTTATTCTGCGGGCCAATGGCACTGTCATCTGGAAGCAATTTTCAGACAAAGTTAACAACCTGACCAGCGACCCACTGTGGCGAGACAGCCACTGGAACATTGAACATCCCATGATTGCTTTGATGCAACAAAAACAGCAGGGATTAATCTATAGCCAGCTAGGTCCTTTACTCGTAGCTGGGTCCCCGGTGCTTAATAGCCAGGGAGGGGGAGACAGCCGTGGCTATTTATTTTTTGGCAAGCTGATGACCTCTGAAGTTGTCAATAAATTTTCCAAAGACCTGGAATTCCCACTGAAACTGTCATTTGACAAGCACAGCCATGGAGAGGAGGTCCACCTGCTCACTCATCATAAGAAAATCATCCACGGTCAAATAGGGCTTGACGACAATAGCGGAAAATTCATTTCAGTCAGTATTGAGCAACAGCGGCCGTTTTATCAGCAGGCGATTCGCACTATAAAATATGCGCTTTATATTATTTTAGTGATAGGTTTTATTTGTTCACTACTGTTTTTTTATATACTCAAACACTTGCTAATCACCCCCATTCTAGAGTTACAGCGTCAAGCTTATCAATTTGGTAAAGATCAAAATGCACTACCCAGTAAACTAGTGCAGAGCAAAGACGAATTGGGCCAGTTGTCTGTCTCTATGGTTAATATGGCAAAAGAATTAAATATAAACAGGGGGTTGTTAGAACAAGAAAAAAATGACTATATGGATGCCAGTTATACAGACCCCCTCACCCAGTTGCGAAACCGCCGCTACATGGATTCTTTACTCTCTAAAGATAAAACCTGGTGCATTCCCAAACACTGGTCATTTCTGATGATAGATCTCGATCATTTTAAAAAGATCAATGACAGCAGAGGCCATCAGGTGGGTGACCTAGTATTACAGCAACTATCTGCACTACTACTGGACGTCTGCCGATCCAGCGATGTCGTTTTCAGGACTGGAGGCGAAGAATTTGTGGTGATTAGTGAAGGCACAAATCAATCACAGAGCTGCACAATGGCAGAGAGAATAAGAACAGCGGTAGAGAGCTATAATTTTGGCCCTGTAGAAAGCCGCTTCAGTGTCACTTGCTCAATTGGATTTTATTCAACTTATAACAAAAAAACCAAAGTGGATTGGCAAGCCAAACTAAAATTAGCAGATTATGCAATGTATGCTGCAAAAAATAGCGGAAGAAACTCATGGGTCGGCCTGGCGATAAACCAGCAATATGACTTTCTCCCACAATTCACATTACCCGAAGAAGTAAGCCCATTAGAATATGACATTGAAGATAAGAAATTTTTAGTGTTTTCGTCTGTTAAAGATTTTAACAACATTCGCTGGCAGTAAGCACTATTGAATAAAATCAGCGGGGCTTTTGCATTGAGGATTATCTGAACCTTATGTCAGTCTTTAGATAACTCAAAAGATTGACTAAAGGTAGTTAAGCAAGGTCATAAATACAACGATAATACTCGGTAAAGTTTTGATTCATGTCATTAAACAGTCTTAAAGACAGCTGTAAAATGCTACTCTGAACAGCCAATTACATGCTCTAACACAGCCGAGTTAATTGTCTTCCCCCCTTAAAATTTTGAGATTTACATTCATTATGTTGGAGATAGTCTTTTTTTGTAGTGCATTTGTCTGCGGCTTTATTGTTTTTCAGTGTCGCCTGCCTCCTTTAATTGGCTTTTTAGCAGCGGGGTTTATACTGCACAGTTTAGGCTATCGATCAACTGAGCTGTTGCACAGTACTGCCTCACTCGGGGTGACTTTATTGCTATTTTCCATAGGACTAAAGTTACAAGTAAAAACATTGGCTAAGTTTTATGTCTGGGCTCCCTCATCGATACACTTAGTGCTATCAAGCTGTATATTCAGTGCACTGGTGATGCTATTAGCGCGCTTCTCGCTGCCACTGTTTGTCGACTTAAATTTAGAAACAGCGTTACTGATTGGTTTTGCCTTTAGCTTTTCCAGCACTGTATTTGCCGTAAAGGTACTTGAACAGCGCGGAGAGATGGCCAGTTTTCACGGCAAGCTATCAATTGCGATACTGGTGATGCAAGACCTATTTGCGGTACTGTTCTTAGCAATCAGCACCGGACAAATACCCAATTATTGGTCGCTGGGGCTATTAATTCTGCTGCCACTGTTACGACCTGTAATGTACCAGATCCTCGACAGATCAAAACACGGTGAATTATTACCGCTGTTTGGCTTTTTCTTTTCGCTGTTAATTGGTTATCAGCTTTTTGAATTCGCCGGTTTAAAGGGCGATTTAGGCGCTTTGGTTGTCGGCATGTTATTTGCGCCACATAAAAAATCTGCCGAGCTGGCAAAATCACTGCTGAGCTTTAAAGATTTGATGCTGGTAGGCTTTTTCTTGAGCATAGGCTTAAATGCCAGTCTCTCAACTGAGGTTGTGGTAGCTGCCATTATCTTAGTGGCTATATTACCTATAAAAGTACTGCTCTATTACCTGTTAACTAACGTATTCAAATTGCGGGCGCGCACTTCGCTGTTGAACGCTTTTACATTGGCCAACTACAGCGAATTCGGCTTGATCGTCTGCGCCTTAGCCGCCAGTAATCAATGGATTTCAAACCAGTGGTTAGCGGTAGTCGGTATAGCGGTATCTCTGAGTTTCATTATTGCCACACCCCTGAATACTCATGCCAACTTTTTTTACGCAAGATACGAAAGCTGGCTACACAAACTTGAATCAAAACAGCGTTTGTTCATAGAGCGCCCGGTAGAGTTAGGCAGTGCAGAAGTATTGATCTTTGGCATGGGTCGCATCGGCACTGGCGCATACGATACACTCTGCCAGCACTACCCCAAAGCAGTGACCGGCGTTGATATCAGCCAGGATTCTATTCATCGACATCAGAAGCACGGACGCAGCGTTATTTTAGCCGATGCCACTGACCCGGATTTTTGGCAGAGTATCAATCATTCAAAGGTTCAAGTGGTCATGCTGGCGATGTCTAAGCATGTGCAAAACCTGCTCGCTCTGGAGCAATTACAAGCGTCAGGATTTGATGGCACAGTTTCAGCGATTGCCTTCTATCCCGATCAGCAAAAAGAATTAGAAGAGCTGGGGGTCGATAGCACCTACAATTTCTACACATCTGCTGGCAGCGGCTTTGCAGAGCATGTCACTGAGACATTAACTTAAGCAGCCGTTTTAAATGCTATGCAAATTCAAAGGGCACTTTACTGCTTATTCTTAAGCGCCTTCCCGAGTAAACTAAAGTATTCGGCGAAGGCCTGACAGATCTGTTCTCGCTGCTCCCCCTGAGGGTACAGACCCAATTTTGCCTCTTCACAGCTATGGGTATTACCCACTAAAAAGCCATTGTTAACCTTGCTATCAGCGACAAAGGCTTCAAAAGCCCTGGCACAGAGCTCCTCTGGTTTACTGTAATAGCTAGCCTGTAACTTGCGATCTACCTGCACACTGGCTTTAAACAGCGCGCTGGGTTGCTCACCATCCGGGGCTAACATGATGGCACTAAAGCAGCGATACAGCTTGTCGTTTAATAGATGTGCTACCGGCGTTGCCTCACTGAGCCAGGCTTTAGAGGCAAACATTCCCGAGGGGCAATCGCTGTAAACCTTATCCGCTAAGTAGTGATCGAAGGCGTGAAACCACTCGTGGGCAATACTGCCGGGACCGGCGTTCTTCGCCAGCGCAAAGCAGCGTCTCCCCGGTTCGTAATGCGCCGCTACTCCCACCCTGCCGCCGATGCCGTACTGAAACGACAAACTACCGCGCAGGGAAATAACCAACTCAGGGCACTGCAGTGCGCTCATTAAATCCACCAGCGCGCGATAGAACTTAGCGGCCGATCTATCGCGTTCAGCCGGTGTCACCCAGCGACCAATAGAGATACTGCGAAAATCAAAGCGCCTGCGCACATCGACAAAACTGGGCGCTTTTGGCGCTGTTGTTAACATGGAAGGTATCGATAATTTAAAAAGTACTGCATATATTGCACTGGCCCAGCCATTAAATTCACGATTATAGTGTATTTGACCCTAAGGGGAACACTCACTGCGCCTGATGACTTTCTCAATGTGTCGTTAACAGTGCATCGCTGAGGGTATGTTGAACCAGCCCTTCGGCTTCACTCACTGATAACACCCAGCCACTGCCCAAAAACTACTTATTCAGCAAAGTCTGATAAAACCACAGGTAACACAATAAATAAGCATAATATGTGTTTTGTTGACGCTATGCAGGGCAATACTCGGACTTTAATCCACAGTATGTGGAATATTTTCAGAGCGAGATAACATAAATACCTATTTGTCTGTTAATGCCCTAAAAATATCCCAAATATACATAACTTTCCCGCTGACAATGCTATACAATCTCGCCGCTTCCAGATCCAGCAAAGAGGCACCATGTCTAACCCATCTGATACTTGTATTTTCCACATTGTCACCGGCGAGCAAGTTGCTGCTGTTCTCTCAGACTCCACTTACACTTCCCCTAGTTTGGCGAATGAAGGCTTCATGCATTTTTGCAGCGCCCACCAAGTTAAAAATGTTGTCGCTACTTTTTACCCTTTAGAAACTGACTTAAAACTGTTGGTGGTCGATGTCAGTTTACTGCGCTCTGAGTTACGCTATGAGCCTGCTGCCCCAGGTCTGCCAGAACAAATGTACACTGAGTTTTTTGCCTCCCAGATGTTCCCGCATTTATATGGGCCACTAGATGTCGATGCAATTATCGATGTCATCGAGGTGGAACGCTTTAATGGCCAGAATGTGCATGGGGATACAGCGGCAATGTTGCGTCATTACCGCTTTGATCGACTTCCGGTTGAAGGCACTCTGTTTAAAAGTACCTGGCGGGCAGAGCTGGCTTCTATCCATGATGGACCTGCAGGCACTGCGATGATTGGTCTGTATGCAAACCAGCCACAAAGTTTATCCTGTTTTCACAAGCTGGATTATGATGAAGTCTGGCATGTGTACGGCGGTGATGCTTTTACCCTCTTCTTACTGTTCCCAGGTGGACGCAGTACTGAGATAACGATGGGCCCTAATCTTCTCGCGGGCGAGAAAGTTCAATTTGTAGTGCCTGCCGGGGTTTGGCAAGCGGGCTGTCTCAACCAAGGAGGGCGCTATGCCCTGTTTGGCTGCACTATGGCTCCAGGGTTTACCGGCACCTGCTTTGAGGCGGGTACCGCTGACGAATTAATTGCCCTGTATCCTAAAAAAGCAGAGATTATTAACAAGTTATCAGTCAATGGTCATCAAAAAATGATGCCGCAAGGGTTTGCGCAGTAATGCACAGAAGGAAGTTGGAAGTTGGAAGTCGGAAGTCGGAATTCAGCGGTTTTGTCAGTCACTTGCAGTGGGTTAGTTGCATAACCGACCCGGGCATTAACCTCGGGCAACTAAGCCTTTCTGCGACCCAATACGCCAAACCAAAACAGTGCTTCAAACGCAATACCCAATAGGAAAAAGACAATGCCGCCAATGGGGATACCAAAGCTATAACAGGCTATGGCGGCTAAAAAACAAAACACACTGAAAACGATTCTCTTTAATGCATGCAATTTTCATACTCCTCAGTTGTTGCTGCTATTCTAATCAAACCCTGACTCCCAAATTAGGCAATTGGCATATACAAAGTGTTGGACAACTACAGTAATTATTGCCTATCGATCACTCGGTTATCTGCTGCTAGTTAGTTACTCTATCTGTAAGATACTTTGCTGCAGATCGTCTGCCAGATCTCTGTCCTGCAACAGTGATCTGGCTTAGCGGCGCAACGCTGGTATCTGTGCACTGATAGCGTGCCAATGGGTCATTTAGATATTTTCACCTTTACGTAAAAAAGCTAAGTGCTTGCTTGAGTGATTGAGCCCGCCCTCCCCTTTAACCCAAGTGATAGAGCCATCATTATTTGCATCTTGCCCTGAAGATAATACTTTGGCCAATCGATTTAATTCAACCAGCATTTTAGCAGCTGCTTTAGCAGAGTTTGCCACGGCAATTTTAGTCGTTAACGCCAGCATTTGCTGCGCTACAACGATGCTGTTTTTAGCGCTAGTGGCTATATGAACACTGTGCAGTTTGATATTTTTACTGGCATCCTTAGATGCTGCTGCAAGTTCTATATGCATAGCCACACCGGCGCTGGCTTTTATAACACCGTAACCTAAACCTGGCCCTTTCCCCTGGCCATCCAGAGCATGTTTTACATGAGTGGTATGAGTCTTCATCCACTGCAAATTTTCTTTCTGCTTTAAAGCCAGTGCGGCGTGGAGTTTAGCTATATCCGCCTCTTTACTAGCGGTGGCTAACAGACCCATTTTGTTGGGTGTATCGCCCCAGCTACTGCTAACGTGTCCCACGTGTAAATGAGCGGCAGATGTACCCGCCACTGCCGCAGCTGAGCCCGACAGAATAACGGTTAGTAACATCGCTGTAATGGAGTGCATATTCATTTCCTTTCTATAATGTGAGTTTGTAATATAGACTACGCAGCAATGCATGATTTTATTCCCATTAATTTAATTTTTTTACCACAGCAGCCACTACCAGACTTAAAAGGATTTAACATGAAAAAAGCATTAATCTCTGTCGCGGTTATCAGTATGCTAATCTTTGCTACCTTTATGTGGCTTGGCTACAGCTCTAGCGCCGGGAATGCTTTGGGATTGGCTGGAGGCAAGTTACAGCCCTGCCCTGATCAACCTAACTGTGTCTACTCCGACACTGCAAATTCCAACGATGCAGAGCATTATATCTCTGCCCTGGATATCTCAGGCCACTCCAGTGAAGCTGCCATGGCAGCGATTGCACTGATCATTACCGAGCTCGGTGGCGAGATTTCAATACACAATGATAATTACATCGCCGCCACGTTTACCTCCATGGTATTTCGCTTTGTCGATGACTTTGAAGCCAGGCTAGACCCCGGTCAACAGCTGGTCCATTTTCGCTCCGCCTCACGCGTAGGTAAAAGTGATTTAGGGGTTAACCGTAAGAGAGTTGCGGCGCTCAAACAAATATTTTTACAGCGACACCTCTAATAAGACTGCAGCTTGTCTGTGCGTCTCAGTATCCGCTGTGCCTGTCGAAATACTTAATTCTGTGCCTTAACGCTATGTCTGTAATTGCTATACTGCTGCCTTCTATTCTTTAGAAGTGAACACTGTAGTCTAGCTCTTTAGTTTGACCTTTCAATCTTTTGCATGACATCTGGAAAGCATTTTGAAAATTATCACCTTGGATCATCCTATAGATGATCGGCAACGTGGCCAACTACTGTTCGAAGGCCATTTATTAATTTACCGGCAACGCAGCTCGATGCTGGAATTAATCGACTACACGATATCTATGCTGAAGATTGAATTAGCTGATCTGGAGCCTACCAGTGCCCAGCGACATTTAAACACTGAACAGTTTTTGCAGGCCACTGGCGCAGCACAAACTCGCTTTAGAACAGACCCTAAAGCCCGCCAGCTGTTTTTTCAAGTATTGCGCGAATGTGGAGTAAAAACCCACAGCTGCTACTATGATCACTTCCCTTTGCGAGTGGTACCCTTTTGCAGCAGCCACACAGGTGCCCATCGAGCCGCTATTGCTCACCATAGAGACACTTGGGGCAGTAACATTCACAGCCAGCAAAACTGGTGGGCACCTATTTACACTTTAAGCAGCGAGCGAACAATTGCTATCTATCCCGCTTACTGGCACCAAGCTATTGCCAACACTACTGAAAGCTGGAGCTTTGAAGAATTTTTAGCGGCGCGCGCGAAATCCGAAATAGAACGGCAAGTGCCCTATCCTAGCGCCCCGAGTCCAATCCAGACTGTTGATGAAAGCGATGTTGTGAAGTTAGTGATAGAACCCGGCGATGTACTTAACTTTGCCAGTGCCCAACTGCACGCCAGCGTGCCCAACACCACTGATGCCACCCGCTATAGCGTGGAAATGCGCACTGTGCATTTATCCGACCTACACGCTAATCGCCAGGCACCAAACATAGATAACGCTGCCAGCGAGCCTATGTATTTCTGGTTTAAAAACATTGAATCTAAACAGAAACTGAGTCATTTAAGCTAAGTGACAGAGTCTATCTGCCAGTTAACATATATAAGACTTTCACTCACTTTTTTTCCTTACTCAATAGGCAGCATTATTTATCAACACCATTAAAAACCCATCATCTGCTGGCGTTGAGCCATAGTTTCCTTTGTATCTGCAGATTTTTAGTGCATATTTTTAAAGTAATTGGCGATAAGATTAAGGCTGTTATTTCCTCTCTTTCACCACCTTGTTGCAGAAACAGACTAATATTTTAGTGTGGCTTTTGCTTTTTCCAAATCAGCATATCCGCAGCACTTATTCGCAGAGTAATATTCCTGCGGATCAGTAAATTTTACACTTAAGAAACCAGAGAGATGACTATGCCTGATAAAATTAAAGATGAGGATATCCAGGATGCCCTGCATATGTGCTTCGAATTTTTAAAGGTCTGCAATGGATTTTTACCTCATGACTTTGGCGAAAATATGACCTTGGATAAATATTTTCTATTAGTCGGGTTTCAGTTCGGCGCTTTCAGTAAAGCCGCGCAACGATTCGATATCAGTATCGAAGATGCCACTGAGTTATTTCCAGTGATACTGGAAACTGTCAATGGATTATCAGAAGTTGAAGCGGCGCAAACAGCAGAAAAAATAACCAATTTGATAAGCTCTGGTTATCCTCCGATTGATATTGGTAGCGATGCCATGCAGGTGTTTTCAAATGCTGAGGATGATGCGGTGCGGGTGCAAGCGGCACAAAAAATACTGCTCTTAATTGAAAAATATAATCAGTCAGGGCAAGAATTAGCTGACCCTGATAGGGATATTGCCACTTAACCAGCGAGCTAAGACGTAATCAAAAATGTGATTTCGCTACATTAATAGTTTGGTACTGTCGAAACACTTTTCGCTATTTACTGGGTTAAAAGTTCTAGTAACTGACGAGATTTTTTATTAATTTTTAACTTAACTCCCTGAAAATCCACAATCACAGAGCCATCTTCAGCCAGATTACTTATCGAATCCGCATGAAATAACATCTCATCATCAATGATCTGGCCCGCAGTCAATTTCGTTTGCCACCCCGGGGGTAACGACTCTCCACGCTGTAGCTTCTTTTTTAATCCTGCAGGTAGTGATTTTGGCTTAGTACTCCCATAGCCTTGTTTGGCTGTAACAGATTTTTGGGCCTTGTCTGCGCGCTCAGTTTTTTCTTTTTTAGCGGCTGCAGGCGTTATAAAAATAGTCGACAAGACTAGGCACAACAGAGTATTGGTTAGTTTCATAAGCCCCTCAAACTTTGCAAATAGTTTCTGTAATAAGTCTAGCAGACAAAGATAAAACCAGGACTTAAGCCAACAGCGAAGGCTTACATCATGGTCCAAACCCAGGTGGTTTGCTTTGCCCAGCAGTTTGGGAGTTGCCAAGCCAATGATTGCGACTATCCTAAATAGAATTAAAAGTTATATCGCTTAGATAATACCGCAGTGAAAATACGCTAAGGTAGTGAGAATGGCAAAATTTAGACTATCGGCTTCCAAAAAAGTGACATTGGTACTTGGCTCAGCAATCTTGTTGGGCATTACTGTGCTCGCTACCAATTTAGACTTTGTAATTAAACTTACCGGGGGTGGCGATAAATCTTATATCAATGCCGGGAATACTCAAAACCCTTACCAAATTGACATTTACTACTTTCCGCGACGAAAACCCAGTGCTTATGCCTTAACCGACTTTTTTACTCAACAGGGATATCTGGTCAATACCTTAACGGCAGCTCAGTTGGAAAACTCCAAGGCGACCCAGTTCTCACAGAGTCACTTTTTCTTTAATAAAGAAGATTTTTCACAGGCCATGGGCATTAAAACACAAATGCAGCAAGTACTGGGATATCCAATCAGTGCCTACAAATTTAGTGTCTCTCAGCAAGTTCCGTCTATGTTGATTGTGTTTACTGATGCAGAAACTGAAGGTGCAGGTATACATGCACCTCACAAGCATACTACCGGTAAAATCCATTCCATTTTAGGTATCTAGCTGCTGTTTTGCAGTTCTTGCACTTAACACTGAATAGTTGCAACTTTTCCCTATTCTCCTGCTCAAACCTTAGGTTGAAGGCAGATACATTTTATATCAGTTTTCACTCAACCTACATGTGTTAAGGCTATTCTCATCTCATACGCTAAAACACCTGCATTTGCACAAAAGCTAATATGAACTAAATTTAGTATATTTATCAATATTATTTTATGGAGAATCTAATGGTCAAAAAGGTTGAATTAGTCAGCGATGGGATTAAGGTTTCAGAATTAATTCAAGGCTATTACCGGATGACCGATTGGGAAATCGATCGCCAGTCGCTATTAAGTTTTATCAAAACACACATGGATATGGGAATTACCAGTATTGATCATGCACATATTTACGGTGATCCCGCCTGTGAAGAAGTATTTGGCAACGCTTTGAAATTGCAACCTGGTTTGCGCAAGAACATGCAGCTGATAACCAAATTTGGCATTATCCCCGGGCAACAAACACAGTCAATGACGGGACATTACAATAGCAGTCAGGCCAGTACTATCGCTTCTGTAGATTGTTCTTTAAAAAGACTACAAACAGATTATATCGATATTTTGTTAATGCATAGACCCGACTTACTTATGGATGCTGATGAAGTTTCAGAGACTTTCAAAACATTGCAAAAACAGGGGAAAGTTCGCCATTTTGGCGTTTCTAACTTTAGCCCTGCACAGTTTGAACTACTGCAATCCCGACTGGATCAGCCACTAGTGACTAATCAGATCGAAATTAACCCAGTCAATTTACACTCTTTAGAAGATGGCACACTAGAGCTGGCACAGCGTTTAAGAACACGCCCTATGGCATGGTCACTTATGGACGGTGGTCGGATGTACAAAGAGAACACCGATAAGAATTATCGCTTAAGAACCGTATTAACCGAAGTGATGGAAGAGATTGGCGCACAATCAATGGACCAGGTTGTTTATACGTGGGTCAGAAAATTGCCAGCTAAGCCGGTGGCTATCATCGGCAGCGGCAAAATAGATCGCGTTCAGTCAGCGGTCGAATCACTTGCCTTTAATATGTCTCACGAACAGTGGTACAGAATTTGGGTGGCTTCAAAAGGCCATGGTGTAGCATAAAAAACATTAAATTTTGCTGACTTCCCCCTGGGTACTTTGGCGAGAGCAGCGTTTAATCCGTCCCGGATTAGTCGCTAACTTTACCCGCTATGCACATGATAAATGATGAATATAGTCGAAATTGATAAGCTAAGCTGCGCCGATCTACCACTGTTGTACGACTTAATGCAGCAGCAAATGCTGGACATTGGCTCTCAGAAAAGTCCCTTGGATATTCAATCTGCGATAGCCAATGCCCTGAAAACACAGTCCCGAGCACGCTTTTTTCTGGCTAAAGAAAATGATACTGCAATAGCAGCGATATTCCTCAATGTCTGTAGCGGCATTGAAAGTGCAGGAGATTACATCTGGATAAACGAGATTCAAGTAGCGCCCGCCTACCGGGGGAAATGCGTAGCAACTAGACTGCTAAATCATTTAACACTCTGGGCCAAAGAAAAAGGCATTACCGCCATCTATGGATCCACAGATACCGGTAATAAAGCTTCTCAAGAGCTGTTTAAAGCCAGGGAGTTCAGCGTTGGAAACGTAAAGTGGCTCAGTAGGAAAGTATGACCGGAAGCCGGAAGTAATATTAAACACCAACTGTTATCTTTGATAGTTGGTATACGCCAAACAAAACTAAAATTAAGCCTATAGCTTTAAGAACCTTTCCATATTTTTTTAGCCATTGCTCATGCTTGTCTTGATTATTTTTTGATTTTCCGACTTTACCAGCCCCTGCAAGGTAAGCATAAACCCCGCCTGCAATTGATATTGTTGCATCCATAAACTCATACATTTATTTAATCTCAGTAATAACATAGCGCCTGCATTTTGCTACAAATATAAACCAAGTCAAGAATTTATAAAGTTATTTATTGGTCGGTGAGGTTATATTGAAATAGAGTAAGTAAAGCTTCTCTACGTTCCTAAACAGCGGTAAAAGTAATTATATACCTTGTGATTGGCAGTTGACGCTAACAGCTAATTGCTGCCATAAAAGCCTTCCACAATTTGCACTATCGCAGCGCTTATTTAACTTTTCTTTGTTGTAGTACGCGTCTTGGGATCAGCCATTAGTAATTTTCGTGCAGCCAGTTAAGGATGTGGATGTTTGTCTAACTGAAGTGATTCGACCTACAAAAATTTCTTGCTTAAGAACATGCCTATTATGGTAAAGTTTTGACTAAGACGCACCATTAAGTTGATACAATTGATTGTCTTGAAATTTCATTACCTTGTTCTATATCATTATTCAACAACCGCCATGCGTAAATACCAGCCAAAATATTTGCTGTTGCAATGGCCCACCAAATAGTTTGCACATTGATAAAAGAAGCGATAAAAGCGAGCGGCACCATTAAGAAATAGCTTCTAATTATTGCCATTTTCAGCGCTTTTTTAGCAAGTTGCTTAGCATTCAAATACGAAGACGTTATCTGCATTACGCCATATAATCCATAGGACAAGCCTACGATAAGCATATAAGATCTTGTTGTAGCTATAACTTCATTATTTGAAGTAAACAGCGATATTAGTGGGGTTGAAAACAATAGTGCGATAACAAATAAAACTGACCACCACAGCCATATAGTGGTTTGCATTACATTACGCCCATCTTTAATCCGAGTTACATTATGTGAAGCCAGATTTTGAGCGACAAAAGGTGTAAAGACAATACTCAAAGCAGAATACAAAGCTAAACTCACCGATTCGATACGGATAGCAATGCTCAAAGAGGCAACTGTTGTATCACCAAAGCCAGAGACCATTTTTGTCAGTAATATCATCGCAATGGGATTGAGCACCTGACCAGACGCTGCTGGAATGCCTACCTTAAATACCCTCGTTAGTGTGGTAGATGCAGCCCTGATATTGCTAATGGCTTGCCTTGGAAAAGAAATTGAACGTACCAACACAAGCAGCATGCAAAACAGAACAATAAACCAAGAAATTAAGGTTGCAATAGCTGCCCCTTGCAAACCTAATGGTGGGATATCACCAGCACCAAATATTAAGATATAATCAAAAAACACATTGGTAATGCCACCAATTCCCCAAATAATGGATGTAGCGAACATTTTCCCATAAGACATTAATATTGCATTGGTGATCAAACAACCCGCAAATAGAAATAGGCCTAAAAATAACGTATCTGTATATTCACGTAAGAGTGTAATCATAGTGCTGCTTGAGCCGACAAGACTAAATACAGGGCTTTGGACTGCCCAAACTAACCCGCTAAAAATAATAGCGACTATCATCAAATAGATAATTGAGGTAAAAGCTTGTTCACTAACTAAACGCGTATCGTTGCTAGCAATACTCTTACTGATCATCACGGTAACACCCGTTGAAACCCCTCCGATAAGGCCGAAGATAAAAATATAAATCGGGTAGACAAACCCCATTGCAGCGAGCTCTTGAGTGCCCAATTGTGCAATAAAATAGCTATCAATTAATTGAAATAGCATATTAGCCAGTAAGCTAACGGTTGTGGGTAGTGCCAAAGCAAGTAAAGTTTTACCTACAGGGCCCGTTTGCATTTTATTTGACATAGGCATTATCCTTAAGAGAATAATCAGAAGATCTTTTTTGATTAAGCTCCTGGGCTAAACAGCAATTTAGCCAAGGATATGAGGGTTGATTTTTAATCGTGGCGTATTAATCAAGCAATGACCAGTCCACCTTGTTCGCCCAATCGGTAAGAGATTGCCATTGCACATCTACAAAATCGCGATGTAAGTCAGTTAAGTTAACGGAGTAACCTACATCATCAAACCACTTAAACATAAGGTACAAATCCTCACTATTACTACGCAGGTATTTTGGATCTACACTTTGAAAAGTAATATGTCGCCCTGAAGCGGCTGACAAAATAGTTGCTGTTTCATCACCTGTAAGTTCATCACCTGCAATATTGACACGTAGCCCAAAAGCTTTTTCACCCATAGCAATCACAGTAGCGGCAAAAACACCAATATCTCTTACTGAGACTTGCTGCAATTTACGGTCACTTGGCATAGCAACAGAGAGTTTACCTTCTTTCAAACTTGGGACTGACCATGCGCTAAGATGATTTTCCATAAAAAACACAGGAGCAAGAAAGGTATAATTTAAACCATTATCAACAATGCGTTGTTCAACCTTATATTTACTATCAAAATGCGGTACTCCTGTTGAATTATTTGCATCACTCACCGAACTAAATACTAAGTGTTTAACTTTTGCGGCTTTGGCTGCATCAGCAATATTATATCCATGTTGTATTTCACCATCCGTGCCTGTTTCAAAGGGGGTTGTAACCGCAAAAACAGCATCGGCTTTTTGCATCGCTGCTGTGAGTGTTTCAATGTTCGTTAAGTCTCCTTCGATTAAGGACACGCCCCGTTGAGTTAAAGCTTGAGCATTATCCGATTTTGTATTACGGGTATAAGCCAATAATTTATGGCCTTGCTCCAATAAAGCGTGAGTCACTGCACCACCTTGTGCGCCTGTTGCACCAATGATTAATATAGTTTTGTTATTCAAAATCTGTTTAGCTGGATCATGTACCTAGTTTATTGTTTTAATATTTTATCGATAGCCATATAATTGAGAAACACTGTTCCAATTTATGCAACAATATTTGTGTGGTGAGTTATGAATACCAAAGATGCAGAATACTTTGTGCGGTTAGCGAATATTGGTAGTTTTACGAAAGCGGCATATTGGTAGTTTTACGAAAGCGGCAAAGCAGCTTAAGATCCCGAAATCCACTTTGAGTCGTCGAATTAGCCACTTGGAGAAAGCGTTAGGAGTAAAGTTAATAGAGCGGACCACACGAGAGATAATGTTGACTGATCTTGGTCGAGGCTATGTAACTCACTGTGAACAAATAATAGACAATGTTGAAGCAGCCAATAACTATTTATCGCAAATAAAATCGGCACCTAGCGGTCGCATACGTGTGTCCGTGTCCATAGATACAGCACTAATTTATATGCAAGAAATTTTCGCTGATTTTGTTTTGGCATATCCAGACATTGATTTAGAAGTAGAATTAACACAACGAGTCGTTAATTTAGTTGAAGAAGGCGTTGACGTAGCAATTAGGGTGCGTAATTTAAAAGATTCAACCATGATTGCCCGAAAAATTGGTTCATTTCAAATGGCCTTGTATGCAAGCACTTCTTTTTATCAGGCGCAAAATATTCCTAAGCACCCAAATGAGCTGATAGATACCGACTGTATTGGTATGGGAGTAGGGACTCCACATTGGAATTTTTTAGATAAAGAACATAATATTGTACTGCTCCCTAAGCATAGGTATCGAGTGAATAATGCAAAAATGATCCAAACAGCGGTAGTCAAAGGACTTGGTGTCAGCATATTACCTAAGTCTACGGCTCAGCCTTTAGTTCAATCTGGTCAATTAATTTCACTACTCGATAATTTCATTGGTTTTCAGGGAGAAATGTACGCGGTATATCCAAGCAGGCAATATGTGCCTGCCCGTATTACCACGTTTATTCAATTTTTAACCGAACGATTAACAAAGCAATAATTATAATGTTCCTCTCAAATGAATTTTCATTAAGAGTCTTGAGATCCAAAACTAATGCCTAGGAGGATATCAGTTGTGTGGTAGTGTTCTCTCATCTTCATTTAATCCTTATATTTGTAATTTCGAAAGAAGGTGTCTGCAAAGCTGTCTATTAAACAAACTACCGCTCCATTCCCAAAATACCTTTGCGCGATCCTTTGAATTCACAGTCAGGTTTTGCCGTTACCTAGACTGACATGCAAGTACTGAATCTTCTGCTAGCTATGACGACTGCCGGCCAAACGCGGCCTGACAACCCTTTTAACAACCTACCAACCAATTCAATATCTTCTCTTGATTCATGGCTCCAGCTTTTGAATATGTGGTCACTAACTATGAATATTTTGAAACGTTTCTTTGTAAAAATCCCGATTAAAGGTGCGACTATATCTCATGGACAAAATATCAAACCTGATATAATTTAACGTAATAAAATTATTATTCCTGATACTAGATTATGAGGAGAAAACAGGATGAGACTCGAAAGAACTACCTGTATTAAGCCGCTTAATCCAAGTTTTTCAAATCTTCTTTCCCAGGCCCGATGCTTTTTGCTATCAATGCTGATTGTTCTCTCAGTGTCTATTGATCCCGCAAAAGCCGATACATTTGCACTCTCACTGACAACGGGTGACGATTATCCGCCCTTTACCAGCATTGAACTACCTCAGGGCGGTATGGCGGTCGCTCTGGTGCTCAGCGCCTTCGAAAAATCTGGTTATTTTGTAAAAGAAATCAAATGGCTCCCATGGAAAAGAGGCTATATGCTCACCCAGAGACAACAATATCATGCCACATTCCCCTATGGTTGGACCGCAGAACGTGCAGAACTTTTCTATTATTCAGATCCCTTTTTCTCGACGGTAAACTATGCTTGGTCACGTCTGGGACAATCAAACACAATAAAGAACGAGGAGGATTTGCAGGGGAAGGTTTATTGTAACCCACTCGGATATGGAAATTTTGGAAAACTAAAGGAACTTATGGACCGAAACCTGCTGAGTCGCGAGACTCCCAAAAGCATGCAGCAATGTTTCAAAATGTTGCTGCTAAAGCGTGTCGATTTCGTCGCTGCGACCCCTAACGATGCTATAAGTGCACTTTTAGAGGCTGAAATCTCGACCCAAGAAGTTCAACAGACTGGATTTGTTGTGACAGAAATCCCGCTTCATGTAATTGTATCTAAACAATTACCAAGGGCCCAGGAAATAATTGATGCTTTTAATAAGGGATTAAAAATACTCAGGGAAAATGGCCGCTATAAGTCCCTAAAAGAAGAGTTCAATTGGGTGGAGTAAATGAACAAGGCCATTTTTCAATGTTGATTTTGATAAGTCCCACAGAATAAAAAATGTCCCCTCTTTTTAGCATTCATTTTTACCTTCGAATACTTTATTAGGACGCGTGAATATTGTTTGCGCAGAGTTAAAAGTAGTGCTCGGTTACTTGTTCCTCAGGTAGTCCAGATATTTTAGCATTGCAAGTAACGGCCAAAAGCAGTCATTATCGATCTTATTAAACCTCCTTCTAGCCCCCATCTTGCGATTTGTAACTCATTGATGTTTAATTGCTGAATTTAAAATAAACAATGGATTTCCTCATAGGTCAAGCAATGGTAGATATCGAAAGTTTCAAAGCTCTTGTTGGTAAGAAAATTAAAACGGCAGCTATGTATTATGAGACTGTTGTCAGATAGCACTTAACCAGTGATTGGCGATAGCGGTGTTTGTCAAGATAGTTGGCATCCTTTGCTTATATTGCCATTAGACACCGTTACGTAGCAGTTTTGTATTGTTATACAGTGCTAAAACCATTAAATTATTTGATACATCTTTATCGGGACGGTTGTTATGTTGTCTATTCGCCTCAAACTTGTCAGTGCGCTGATGCTTACTTGCTTATTATTCTCAGCAATTATTTATATTGCAACCCCTCATATGGTTAAGCATGAAATGATTGAAGGAGAGTTAAGAGAGAAAATCATTAGTTATCAGCCAGAGATAGAAGACTATATTCAAAAAAATATCACTTGGGGTACTCCACATAGTGCCAAGCTATTCGCCA
>MAAB01029008.1_pt1 | contig 36181 bp, 30 predicted proteins | sample 1115991 | NCBI WGS metagenome assembly MAAB01 (sample SAMN04961124, study PRJNA320927) | seawater metagenome | isolation source: sample BD02T18 sea water enriched with oil for 18 days | place: USA:Gulf of Mexico | collected 2013-07-27
AAGGCACAAGATTTGCCTGATTCTGAAATTGCTAATGCAGCGCGCATACCTGCACCGCCTGCGCCAATAACAATGGCGTCAAATTCACGAATTGGAACGCTCACTTATACACCCCACACAGTTAAAGAGCCAAAAATTAAGTAGGCTAATAAAGTAACAGAAAAAATAAATTGTAATGAACCGCGTAAAAACGCAGGTTTTATATAATCAGAAAGAACTTGCCATACGCCAATCTTGGCGTGAACAAGTAATGCTAATAATGCCATTACTGTTGCTACTTTAACACTCATACAAGCAAAGAAACCTTGCCATACATCATAAGTAACACTAGGTGTTACTACGAAGAAACCTGCGAGAAGTAAAGTATATAGTACAAGAATAATTGCACTAGCTCTTAAAAGAATAAAATCATGCACGCCATTTCGGCCTGCTGATGTGACGACGTTTACCATAACCAAACTCCTATAACTGCTGATACTGCTAACCAAATAACCATGATTAATTTGGCAGTGGCATTACCTGAAGCTAGTTCTTCAAAATGGCCTAGATCCATTAGCAAGTGACGAACACCGGCTAAAACATGAAAGGTCAAGGCAGAAAGACAGCCGAAAATAATGAATTTAAAGAAAAAGCCATCAAGGTAACCTTGAATTTGAGCAAATCCTTCAGCAGAAGAAAGGGAGGTTGAAAGGGTAAACAATAAAATACCAATAGCAAAAACCATAATCACACCAGATACACGGTGTAAAATAGAAGCATTAGCTGCGGGATGCATTTTTATCGTAGTTAAATCTAGGTTTACAGGACGTTGTTTTTTCACAATTGTTGCCTAAAGAGCTCGAAAGCCTTCAACTTTTATTATTGTTACTCATGAACTGCCTTTACTTAGCTGACTTAAAATCTCAATTGAAATTTAAAAATCAATATAAACAAAAGCAATTCCCGAAAGTGAACGGTAACTTTTACAACTTTACAAACTCATGTACTAATTCGGACATAAGTCTAACTAACTACATTATGCGATTCTACTTGGAATTTGTAATATTATTCAATTTACAAAAGCAAATACAAAAGCAAAAAAAGTAGGTAACTTCATAAAAAGCTACAGAACGCAGCGATTATATAGTCGATAAGAGTGAATTACAATTTTACCGTATCCTAAGTTACATACGGGGCGTTTTTTGAACAGTAATTTGCGCTGCATTAAACTTTAGTATAATTACTCTTACATTTTAAATTCATTTCAGGGTAGAATGTCGGCAGTTTAAAAAACCCAGAAAAGTCACAAAAACTGACGATTTATTCACTTCGCTTTTTAATCTCTGTATTAAGCAACTAAGTAGAATGTCAGTAAATGTACATAAATTATAATTGATAGGGGAAAAAACATTATGGCTGAATCAAAAGCCTCTCTGAGTATTGATGGCAAAGAAATTGGTGAATTTCCAGTTTTAAAAGGTACCGCTGGTACTGACGTAATTGATATTAGAACTTTAGGTAGCCATGGCTATTTCACCTATGACCCAGGCTTTCTAGCAACGGGTTCTTGTGAATCATCTATTACCTTCATTGATGGTGGCAAAGGTGTTCTACAACACCGCGGTTACGCTATTGATAGCCTAGCCAAACAAGCTGATTACCTTGAAGTTTGTTATATCTTATTGAATGGCGACGCGCCAACTCAATCGGAGTATGAAGAGTTTAAGTCAATCATTACCACACATACTATGGTACATGAGAAGTTAGTTCATTTCTTCCATGGTTTCTTACCAGATGCACACCCAATGGCTATGCTTTGTGGTGTTGTGGGCGCTATGTCCTCTTTCTATCACAGTGACTTAGATATCACTGATGCAGCACAGCGTAAACGTAGTGCGCATAGATTAATTGCTAAAATGCCTACCATCGCGGCAATGGCTTATAAATACAGTGTTGGTCAACCATTTGTTTACCCGCGCAATGAGCTTTCTTATGCTGAAAACTTCCTTCACATGATGTTCTCAGTACCTGCTGAAGAGTATATAGTAAGCCCTATCGTAGCTAACGCTATGGACAGAATATTTACTTTGCATGCTGATCATGAGCAAAATGCTTCAACGTCTACCGTTCGTTTAGCGGGTTCTTCTGGCGCTAACCCATATGCTTGTATAGCTGCTGGTGTTGCATCTTTATGGGGCCCTGCACATGGCGGCGCCAATGAAGCATGTCTAACCATGCTTGAAGAGATTGGTAGTTTAGAAAACGTTGATGAATATGTAGCTAAAGCGAAAGATAAGAATGACCCATTCCGCTTAATGGGCTTTGGTCATCGTGTTTATAAAAACTTCGATCCTCGTGCAACAGTAATGCGTGAAACTTGTCATGAAGTATTGAATGAGCTTGGTATCAGCGATCCTTTACTTGATGTTGCTATGGCATTAGAAAAAGTTGCGCTTGAAGACCCATACTTTATTGAAAAGAAACTTTACCCGAACGTAGATTTCTACTCAGGTATCATTCTTAAAGCTATTGGTATTCCATCAAGCATGTTCACCGTGATTTTCGCGATGTCGAGAACTGTTGGTTGGATTGCTCATTGGGATGAGATGTTATCTCAACCAGGTCAAAAAATCGGACGTCCTCGCCAGAAATATACCGGTGAAATTAACCGTGAATTTGTTCCATTGAACAAAAGATAATGACTTAGTTACCTAAAATAAAGTTAAAAAGGCAGCATTAGCTGCCTTTTTTGTGTCTGTTTTAAGGAAAACCCCTTACCAAGTCATAACCTAAGCCTATACTTACCATTCACAAAAGAAATATGGATATATGATTATTGATAGGTATAAGCACACTTTTGCGGGCATAAAGGTCTATTTGGATTCCACTCACTGGAGCTAACAGTTATAATAGCGACCTTAAATCTTACCTTTTACATAAAAACTCAATAACTTGATTATGTCTGATTATTCTTTACGATTTGGCGGCATTAGCCGTTTATACGGCGCTCATGGCGCTAGCATTCTACAACAGTCCCATTTTTGTATCATTGGTATTGGCGGCGTTGGCTCTTGGGCGGCTGAAGCTATTGCCCGTAATGGTATAGGACAAATCACGTTAATCGATTTGGATGATGTCTGTACCACCAATATTAATCGTCAAATTCAGGCGCTTACCGACACCGTTGGACAAAGTAAAGTGGAGGTTATGGCTGAGCGCATCAAACAAATCAATCCTGAGTGCCAAGTTAATATAATTGAAGACTTTGTTACTGTGGAAAATCTATCTAGTTTAATTACTAAAGATTTTGATTATGTCATTGATGCCATAGACTCTGTCAACATAAAAACACGCCTCATTGCTTTTTGTAGGGGAAGTAAATTACCCATTATCACTATTGGTGGTGCTGGCGGCCAGGTAGACCCAAGTAAAATTGAAATCACTGACTTGAGCAAGACTTATCAAGACCCCTTACTTGCTAAAGTAAAAAATCAACTACGCCGAGAATTTAACTTCCCACGTGCTGATCTTAAAACTGCAGGAAAACGAAAGTTCTCAATTGATGCCGTTTATTCAACAGAGCAATTGCGCTACCCTGCTGATGATAAAGAGGGTGAGGTTTGCTTAGCAAAACCCGATACTAGCTCGGGTGATAAAGGTGGTACACGTTTAGATTGCCATAGTGGCTTTGGTGCAACAACGCATGTAACGGCAACATTTGCATTTTTTGCTGTTGGTAGAGCCATTGACAAACTATTAATAAAACATCAAAAATAATACACAATAACTAGTCTATTTCTTGAACACAATTCAGATTAAATACTGATTATTGTGCCATTATTTTAATTTTTTCAACGATAGCCAATACACCATTACCACGTGAAGGACTTAAATGTTGCATTAAACCTAATTTGGCAAAATAATCATTAATATTAAATTGATGTATTTGTTGTGCTGTTTGATTATTGAACGCAGCAAGTACAATTACTAACAAACCACGAATTATTTTAGCATCACTATCGGCCGTAAACGAATATACACCTTGAATACTACATTCAGTTTTAAGCCAAGCAAGGCTTTCACAACCAGCTATCAGTGTATTGTCATTGCGTAATGTCTTATCTAAGCGTGGTAATTTTTTACCCAACAACATAATTTCTCTATGTCGGCTATCCCAACCTTTCGTTCTGGTAAATACAGCAATAATATCGTCCATCTCATTTAGAGACGAATCGTATAATACCTCTTCTTTGACTTGCTCATTTGATTGTTCTAATGATCCCTCAAGTAAAATAGATTTTAAAGAATCAATAAAATAATCAATCTCTGCAACGGTATTATATGCGGCCAGTGAAACTCTTAAGCAGCCATCAATTTTTAAATGAGCCATTAATGGCATGGCACAATGATGGCCTGAGCGAATAGCAATACCATGAGTATCAAGAGACACGGCAATATCATGATTGTGGTGCCCAGTTAAGGTAAAAGCGATAACGCCAATGTCAGGGATCCCTCCAACAATAAATTTAACTTGCGTTATTTGAGCTAACGCTTGATAACAATAATTAACAAGCTTTTGTTCAAATAAGCCATAGCTATTACTAACATCAGTTAACAAAGGGCCAAGAAACTTAATACTCTCAGCAAAAGCAATGACACCAGCAATGTTTGGAGTGCCCGCCTCAAACTTAAAGGGCAATGAGTTAAATGTTGTTCCTTGTGTAAAACTCACTGTTTTAATCATTTCCCCTCCACCTTGATAGGGAGACATACTTTCTAGGAGCTTCTTTTTGCCATAAAGTACACCAATACCTGTTGGGCCATACATTTTATGCGCTGAGAAAACATAGAAATCACAATCGAGTGACTGTACGTTTACAGAAAAATGAGCCACAGCCTGAGTACCATCTATCACACTAATGGCACCCACAGATTTTGCTTTGGCTATCACTTGCTCAATAGGATTTATTCGTCCCAAAACATTAGAGATATGGGCACAAGCGACAAATTTTGTTTTATCACTAATGATATTATCTATTTCATCAACATCGATATATCCATATTCAGTGATAGGTATTACTTTAATTAGAGCACCGGTTTGTTCTGCAACAATTTGCCAAGGTACAATGTTTGCGTGATGTTCACTCACGCAAAGGACTATTTCGTCTCCCGATAATAAGGTATTTCTAGCTAAACTTTGTACGACAACATTTATGCTTTCAGTTGCGCCTTTCGTCCAGATAATTTCTTTAACGCTCTTAGCCCCGATGAATCCTTGTACCAAGCTACGTGCTTTTTCAAAAGCAAACGTTGCTTTGCTACTTAGCTTGTGGGAGGCTCTGTGCACATTAGCATTAAAATTTCTGTAATAATTCTGATTAGAATCAATTACCTGCTTTGGTTTTTGTGTGGTGGCTGCATTGTCAAAGTAAATTAAAGATGGCATTAAATCATCTTTTTCAATCAATGATTGATCATGACTTTCTATCAGTGGAAATTGTTGACGAAATAAGTTAGGTGAAAAAATGTTCATAAAAGGCTCATGCTAAGCGTGAAGCGGCTTAAAAGTAAGTTAATAAATACATATATATTATAACTCAATTTCCCTCAGGAATTTAAACACTTAGTTGAGGGAAAATTATTTCCCTTGGCTTAGAGTGGAAAAATAAACCTGAACTTTGCTGGGTAAAGGGTTGGATTTGGACTATAACTAATAAGGTCTCCTCTATGAAAGGTCTCTAAAATGAGTTTTTTCACCTACTTTTATCTACTTAAAGCCAGCTTTAGGAAGTTTTTATATTCAAATAAGATGGTAGCACCTAAACAAGAAAAGACAAATTACGCTCAAGAAGACAATGCTAATTTAAAATCTAACCTTAAGCTTAAATGTAAAAGAGCGGCCCTAGAAATTAGAAGCATAGAAAATTTTACGCAATGGCCTATTACGGAAGTTAAAGTTAAACAAATAACTTCTTTAGTCTATTTGGATGTTACCCGCAACAAACGAAAACAATCTTCACAAAATAATCATACTGAGAATAAGGTGGTTAGGGTTATTGATAAAGCGAGTCTAACTAACAACGTAGTGGTAATAAAAAAACTGCCGTAGTGTAAAAACGTCTTGATAATCACGTTTAAAGTTTCCCTTTTAATACCTTTAATTTTCTAACAGCATTACCTTCCCATTTTGCTGCATTGTCTATCCAGTACTTTACCTTCGAAATTTGACCTTGTTGGTATAACGATAAAGCTATATTGTAATGAAAACTTGGCATCAAAAAATCAGATGGCCTACGCTCTAACATAGTAAGGTATTCTTCAGGAAAATCATTCTCAAAATACCTTAATTGAGTACGTCGATTAAGTGGCTTAAAAGATGAATAAGCTGACTCTACATTAGTGAATGTAAAATTATTAATTGCATTAGATTTTTGACAACTTTCAGAAAGGTAGACACCTATTTCATTTTGATATTCATTTGGTGTGCCTAAACGCCAATGCTTTTTATCACCTGTTCTTGAATGTATTTCTTGCAATATAGGCGTGCTAGCATTAATGCTTTGAGCCCATGGTATATTATCTAATACACTTGCCCTAACCTCCTTATGCTCCCCTTGATAATACCTATTTAACACGGCAATATTATGTGCAAAAGTTTCTTGCTGCACTCCTTGGCATTTATCATGGCCTTTAGTTAAGGGGTACTCGTCAACAAACCCAAGTAAATGGCTCACTTCATGACTAAAAACATCAGAATTATCCTTAGTGTCAAAATACAATATGCCTAAATGTACGTTAGCGCCCCCTTCTTTTAGCATTAAACCAATATGTCGGGTATTAACGTCTTTCGTAACACTTTGCCAGCGGATTTCGTCACAAGAGATAGCTTGATCTACTTGAGCTATACAATCGAGAGCCTTGATACTTATATATTGTGGCGTTGGAAGGCATATATATTTTGCTAGTGCTTGCTGCTCTGTAAAGCGTTTAATTAGCTTTTCAATATGCTTTAGATGGCTTAAGTTGGTAGCAAAAAGTTGCAAACTAGTGAGACATTCTGATGAGTTTTTAAAATTCACATCTGTTTTATTATTCGTTTTGCTTGCTAATATTTTTCTGTCACCTATTACTGAGTATTTATCTATATCCGCTAATAAACGGTGGGTTTGAATATTATCAGATAACGTAAGTTCATCAGACTTTAATAAAAGCTTAAGTAGTTCAACATTACCTAATTCAATCACCATATTAATTCGCAGTAATAGCGAAGCTTCAGCTAAATCATTATCTACTATTTCATCAGATAAGCCTTCTAGTGTTATTTGTGCTTTTGCAATCTGATCTTGTTGGTAATATAACTGAGCTAGCATGTAAACTGCTTTTTTCGACCCTAAACGAATAGCCTGTTCAAACCACATAATAGCCTTATTAATCGAGATGCTATTTGATTCATGCTCAGCTGCTTGTTGATACCAATTGCCAAGCTTTAATGCTGCTATTGTTTGGGTTTTCGCTAACTCCCGATTAAGAGTGAGCCATTGAGTACTACCTAAATTAGTTTTATGTTCTTTAATTGTTAGCGCGGTAATATGATTTTGCTTGAGTGCAAAAGTTAATTGGCCTACTCGGTAATTGTCATGACTTAGTTGCTTTGTTAAATACGCAGACAAAAAAAATGAGCTTGATGACAAAGACGTCATCGAGCTCATTACAATGATGAAAAGATAAATTTTACTAAGATACATTGAGGTAGCTAACTAATTTAAACTAAATTACTTAAACTGAATAATTTAAACATATAGTTAAGGCTGAATTTCTGCGGCTTTTTTAGAGCGCATTAAATCTAATTCAAGCTTTGCGTATCTATGTTCAACAAATTCATAAACATTTGTGCTTAGTGCAAGCTTAAAATAATTAGCTGCGCTACCGCGATAGCCTAATGTTTGATTATACTTGCCTAAATAAAAATAGGCTTCGCATAAGCGCTCCGTCAGTTCTTTATTTGATCTAACACCTTTTGTTAAGTTTTTAACAAACTCCCCTTGTGACATTTCGTCTAGGTAAAGGGAAATAATCTGTTTAGCCCATGTGCGATCATCAACTAACTGTGCTCGTTGTTTCAATGAGTACTTTGCCGCAAGGGGGTCAATTTCATGCTCAGTTAAGTACAACCACAATAAACGATATGGATCATCTTGTTGCTTTTGATGAAAGGCTTTAAAGTCAATACTGGCAAGCTCTGGTCTAGAGCCATAGTAAAGTGCTATACCTCTGTTAAGATACGCATACTCATGTTCGGGAGCTAAATCTAATGCCGAATCAAATTTTTCATAGGCTTGGGCAAACTCTTGTAACTGCGTGTAATGAATACCTAAAAAGTTATAAGCATCAATTAAGTTAGGTTTCAATTGCAAAGCATGGGAAAAGTCAAATCTTGCTAGTGATCGTAAACCAACACTGTCGTATAAAACACCACGGTCATAAAATAACTGTGCTCGTTGTTCCTCGGATATTTTCGCCCTATTTATCACTTCAGTTAAACGTGCAATGGCTATTTCACTCTTATAATTAATTGCGAGTGGTTCAGCAATTACAATATTATTCATTATTGAGGAAGAAATATTATTGTTATTCTCTCCCTGACTTGACGCACAACCTTGTGTCAACAGCGTACTACTCAAGAATAAAATTAGAAGAATGGTTTTGATAAATGAATGCACAAAAATGCCTTAAAATTAAATAACTAACAATATGAATTAATTCATTATAAACAAAAAAGGAGCCATATGGCTCCTTTTTACTTAATGAAATGTAAAAGTTTTTGTATTACTTAAGAAGTAACCAGCAACAATTACTCAGCAGCTGGTGTTGCTTCTGCAGCTGGTTTTTCTAAAGCTTCTTTGATACTTAAACGTACACGGCCTTGACGGTCAACTTCAAGTACTTTAACTTTCACTTCTTGACCTTCAGTTAATACTTCACTCACATTATTAACGCGCTCTTCAGAGATTTGTGAAATATGTACTAAACCATCTTTACCTGGAAGAACATTAACAAATGCACCGAAATCAACGATACGAACAACTTTACCAGTGTAAAGCGTACCTACTTCAATTTCAGCAGTTAATGCTTTAATGCGGTTGATTGCATCTTCAGCTTGCTCGCCAGATGTTGCAGCAATTTTAACTGTACCATCATCTTCGATTTCAATAGTAGTACCCGTTTCTTCAGTAAGTTGACGAATAGTTGCGCCGCCTTTACCGATGATGTCACGAATCTTATCTTGGCTTACTTTCATGGTATGAATACGTGGAGCAAATTCAGAGATATCATCTCTGTGACCACCGATAGCTTCATCCATAACAGATAAAATGTGAGTACGTGCAGCTTTTGCTTGGTTTAAAGCAATTTGCATGATTTCTTGAGTAATGCCTTCAATTTTAATATCCATTTGAAGTGCAGTAATACCACCTGTAGTACCGGCTACTTTAAAGTCCATGTCACCTAAGTGATCTTCATCACCTAAAATGTCAGAAAGAACAACGAATTTTTCGCCTTCTTTAACTAGACCCATAGCAATACCAGCAACAGAAGCTTTAATTGGAACACCAGCATCCATAAGTGCTAATGAAGTACCACAAACTGAAGCCATTGAAGATGAACCGTTAGATTCAGTGATTTCAGATACAACACGAACTGCATACGGGAATTCTTCAAGTGAAGGCATTACCGCTAACATGCCACGTTTAGCTAAACGGCCATGGCCAATTTCACGACGCTTAGGGCTGCCAACAAAACCAGTTTCGCCTACACAGTAAGGAGGGAAGTTGTAATGAAGCATGAATGGGTCAGTTTTATCACCCATTAAGGTATCAAGACGCTGTGCATCACGTTGTGTACCAAGCGTAGCAGTAACTAATGCTTGAGTTTCACCACGGGTAAATACAGCAGAGCCATGAGTTCTTGGTAATACACCAGTCATCACGTCTAAAGCACGAATTGACTCAGGATCACGACCATCAATACGAGGGTTGCCATCCGTGATACGACCACGCACAACAGTTTTCTCTAAGTCGTGGAATAAATCTTTAGCTTCTTGAACGTTAAGGTCAGCATCTTGTGCTAATAACGTTTCAACTACTGAGTTACGAATTTCTTTAATTTTTTCATAACGAACCGCTTTTTCAGTAATTTGGTAAGCTTCGTCTACTTGTGCAGCACTTAACTCAGCAATTTTAGCAACTAAATCAGCATTTTTAACTGGCGCATTCCATTCCCATACTGGGTTGTTAACTTCAGCTTTAAATTCTTTAATTGCTGAAACCGCTACTTGCATTTGCTCATGGCCGTACATTACCGCGCCAAGCATTACTTCTTCTGATAATACATCAGCTTCAGACTCAACCATTAATACTGCTGAATCAGTACCTGATACAACTAGGTCTAATTGACTTGCTGGTAATTCAGATTGAAGTGGGTTAAGGATGTACTGACCATCTACATAACCAACACGTGCTGCACCAACAGGACCATTAAATGGTGCGCCTGAAATTGCTAATGCCGCAGAAGCACCAATTAAAGAAATGATGTCAGGGGCAATTTCAGGGTTAACTGAAACAACAGTAATAATAACTTGTACTTCGTTAGTAAAACCTTCTGGGAATAACGGACGAAGTGGACGGTCAATTAGACGTGCAATAAGTGTTTCTTCTTCTGAAGGGCGACCTTCACGTTTAAAGAAGCTACCTGGGATTTTACCCGCGGCGTAGGCACGCTCTTGATAGTTTATTGTTAATGGGAAAAAGTCTTGGCCTTCTTTAGCTTCTTTTTTAGCAACAACTGATACTAATACACAAGTATCATCCATGCTTGCCATTACAGCACCAGAAGCTTGACGGGCGATTGCGCCAGTCTCTAATGTTACGGTATGTTTACCGAATTGAAATTTTTTAGTAATTGGATTTAACATCTAATTAATTTCCTTAATGTTTATCTTTATTAATAATATTTACCAATCTGTACAATTATTTATTCACTAGGTATTTTATGCCAAAAGCATGGCTACCAAGTCGAACAAAAAATTATACAGTTTGGATTGGTTTGTGTTTTAAAAATATAACTGTATTTTTTGATGTAGACAAAGAACAACACAGGTAAATTTTCACCGACATTATACTAAGTAAGCAGGTGAATGCTAGCGCCAAAGCGTAATTAGTAGCCTAAAGCATCGATTTACTGACATTTATTTTTCAATTGCTAGAAGTATGAACAACAGAAAACAAAAAAGGAGCCACAGGCTCCTTTTTTAAATCGTATAAGTTACGTACGTTAGCAAGTTGCTATTAACGACGTAGACCTAATTTAGCGATTAACGCACCGTAACGGTCAACGTTTTTACCTTTTAAGTAATCAAGTAATTTACGACGTTGAGCAACCATGCGTAATAAACCACGACGTGAATGGTGATCATGGATGTGTGCTTTAAAGTGACCTTGTAAGTGGTTGATTTGTGTAGTTAACAAAGCAACTTGAACTTCTGGAGAACCAGTCCTTAGTGTGTTAACCCTACCCTCATTTTATTGAGTTAAGAGTATTATAAATACGCATCATGCCAAACACTAATTCAGCATTGATGACGAAAGAGCGCGTATTCTAGCAGGCAATAGTTAAAAAGCAAGTCAATAGTACGTTGTAGCACCTTAATAATTCACTTACTTTTTATAACAGCCTAACTTATACCAATTACACTAATATATTAATCAACTTAGAGTTATATTAGCGAGCTTAGAACAAAAAAAATTACTTAAACATAGTTATTCTATATTTCTTTAATTTTGAGCGGTTATTAGTTTGCTAATAAATTCCCAAAGGGCGAGTTTAAAAGGCTTACATGCGTCGTTATTAATTTCGACAAGGGAATAACCATTCTCTTCAATCAATGCCTTGCCTCTAAGCCTTTTAATTCTCGCTAAGTGGTCAATTAATTAATGTACTTGGTATTACTAGTACTGTTCCACAACAACGATACGTTTAGGTGCAAGTAAACCATCATCATTAATAAAGCCAACACCAATAAATTCTGCATTGGCATCATTTTCATCTTCGCCTAGATAGACTTGAACGCTGCCTGTTTCCGGCTGATTATACGCTTGAACTGGATTACCGTGACGTAAGAAGTTTGCAGACATATCATCAACATAAACACAATGCATACCATCTACGGCGCTATTCATTGGTAATAATAATGGGTCAAGCACTTCTGACGGTGTTATTTCGTCGCTATTAGCTTGTTCAAGTAATGCTTCAAGCTCGGGTAGCGTGATCATTTTATCAACAGGGTAATTACCTACAGCAGAACGTCTAAGATGTGCTACATGCGCACCACAGCCTAACAACTCACCTAAATCATCGACAATAGTCCTGATATAAGTCCCTTTAGATACATGAATGCTTAATTCAACTTCATCACCCTCAAAGCGTAATAATTCAAGGTTGAACACTGTGATATCACGTGATTCACGAGGTACTTCAATGCCCTCTCTTGCATATTTATACAGAGGTTGGCCTTTGTGCTTAAGTGCTGAGTACATTGAAGGGACTTGCTGAGTTGTACCTCGAAAGGATTCTAACGCGTCAGATAATTGCTCATCGGATACATTAACTGCTTTTTCACTGACAACTTCGCCACCAGCATCACTTGTCGTAGTACGAACACCTAGCTTGGCTGTAACTTGATAAGTTTTATCAGTATCAAGTAAGTACTGTGAAAACTTAGTACCTTCACCTAGGCAAATTGGTAACATACCTGTTGCTAGAGGATCTAATGCCCCCGTATGCCCAGCTTTTTGAGCAAAATATATGCGCTTAACAGTTTGCAAGGCATGGTTTGATGACAGTCCATGAGGCTTATCTAATAATAAAACACCATTGACCGGTCGGCCTTTTCTACGTTTTGCCATACCTTATTCGCCTTGCTCGCTATCAGTATCTTTTTTATCAATCTCTGATTCATCGTCAACTAACGATTCATCATTTCTATCACTCGCAACAGCTTGGTCAACTAAGGCGCTCATACGAACACCTTCACTCATTGAACTGTCATAAACAAAGCGTAAATGCGGCATAATGCGAGCACGTAAACGTTTACCTAACAATGAGCGGATATAACCTTCAGCTTCGGCTAATACTTCTAGTGACGCTTTAATTTCATCTGCATTATCGTTAAAAAACGTAACAAAAATTTTAGCGTAAGCTAAATCACGCGTCACTTCGACAGCAGAAACTGTTGTCATGCTTAAACGCGGGTCTTTAATTTCGCGCATTAAAATAACGGCGATTTCTTTTTGGATTTGTTGACCAACACGGTCAGTACGGGCATATTCTCTAGCCATCGTATACTCCTTTGAAGCTGTTTTTTATAAATTACAGCTTCCTTTATTTCAATAATTAATCAACACAAAAGGGGCATAAGCCCCTTTTGAAAAATATTTAACTATTAGCTCAACGCGAGTTGGTTCAAATATAAGGCGGAAGCACGGAATTGACGCATGTCAATGAGTACTTCCAACGCAATAGTTGTTCCGACTAGCAATGAGATACTAGTTATAATGAACGCTTAATTTCGACTGTCTCGAATACTTCGATTTGGTCACCAACACGTACATCATTGTAGTTCTTAACACCGATACCACACTCAGTACCGTTACGAACTTCTTGTACGTCATCTTTAAAGCGACGTAATGACTCAAGTTCACCTTCGTAAATAACAACGTTTTCACGTAAAACACGAATTGGAGCGCTACGTTTGATGATACCTTCAGTAACCATACAACCAGCAATTGCGCCAATTTTAGGTGATTTAAATACATCACGAACTTGCGCAAGACCAATGATCTCTTGCTTGAATTCTGGCGCTAACATACCACTCATGGCTTGTTTAACTTCTTCGATTAATGCGTAGATAACACTGTAGTAACGCAAGTCGATGTTTTCTGTTTCAATAACTTTACGCGCAGAAACATCGGCACGTACGTTAAAACCAACCACTATAGCGTTCGATGCAGCAGCAAGTGTTGCATCCGTTTCAGTAATAGCACCAACACCTGAACCAACAATTTTAACTTTTACTTCATCAGTTGAGAGTTTCAATAAAGAGTCGGTGATCGCTTCAAGTGAGCCTTGAACGTCTGATTTAAGTACCACGTTAACTTCTGATATTTCACCAGATGCCATGCTAGCAAACATATTTTCTAATTTAGCTTTTTGTTGACGAGCAAGTTTCACATCACGGAACTTACCTTGACGGAATAAAGCGACTTCACGGGCTTTCTTTTCATCTTTTACAACAGTCGCTTCATCACCTGAAATTGGTACACCACTAAGACCGATGATTTCTACCGGAATTGAAGGGCCTGCTGATTGAATAGCTTTACCATTTTCATCACGCATCGCACGAACACGACCGTATTCTAAACCACATAATACGATATCGCCTTGGTTCAAAGTACCTTCTTGGATCAGTACTGTTGCAACAGGACCACGGCCTTTATCTAATTTAGACTCAACAACAACACCATTAGCCATTTTATCAACAACAGCCGTTAACTCTAATACTTCTGATTGTAATAAAATTGCATCAAGTAATTCATCAATACCTAAGCCAGTTTTAGCTGATACGTGACAGAATTGAACGTCTCCGCCCCACTCTTCTGAAAGTACATCGTGTTGTGATAATTCACTTTTAACGCGATCAGGATCAGCAGACTCTTTATCCATTTTGTTAACAGCAATGATAATTGGCGCATCCGATGCTTTTGCATGCTGAATGGCTTCAATTGTTTGTGGCATAACACCATCATCTGCAGCAACAACAATAATAACAATATCAGTAGCTTTAGCACCACGTGAACGCATAGCGGTAAAGGCAGCATGACCTGGAGTATCTAAGAAAGTGATCATTCCATGACCTGTTTCTACGTGATAAGCACCTATATGCTGAGTAATACCACCCGCTTCGCCGTCTGCCACTTTCGCTTCACGAATATGATCAAGTAATGATGTTTTACCGTGATCAACGTGACCCATAATAGTAACAACTGGCGCACGTGTAACCGCTTCGCCAGAATCATTACGATCAGCAAGTACTGCTTCTTCTAAAGCATTTTCTTTAACAAGTACTACGTTAAAGCCCATTTCTTCTGAGACTAATGCTGCAGTTTCTTGGTCAATAACTTGGTTAATGGTCGCCATAGCGCCCATTTTAAACATAGCCTTAACAACTTCAGCGCCTTTCTTAGACATTTTATTAGCTAATTCAGCAACAGAGATCGTTTCACCAATACGGATGTCTTGTACTTTAGTTTCAACTGGCTTAGTAAAACCATGTTTTAAACTGTCCGGTGAAGATAAAGTTTTACCTTTTCCTCGGCTATTATTACGGCCACGAGCATTACGGTCAGGAGATTTTTTCTTCTTACGTCGTCGGCCACTTTCATCCGCAGAGTCACTTTTATCTTCAGCTTCTTGCGCATATACAGAAGATGTTAAGTGTACAACTTCTTTTTCTTTCGCTTTACGTTCAGCTTCTTGTTCTTTCCAACGACCTTCATTTTCTTCAGCAAGTTTTTTAGCCGCTGCTGCCGCTGCTGCCGCTTCGGCTTCAATTTTTGCAGCCGCTTCTTTTTCTTGAGCTAAACGAAGTTTTTTCGCTTCTTCGGTCTCAGCAACCTTTTGAGGCGCTTGTTCAATATTTTTAGCTTTTTCTACCGCGGCATTTTTTGCTTTCGCTGCTGCTTCAATTTTAGCTTCAGCTTTACGCTCAGCTTCAACTTCAGCTTTAGCTGCTGCTACGCCTTTTTCATTTTCAGCTTCTTTTGCCGCAGCTTCTGCTTTAGCTTTAGCCTCTGCTTCGGCTAAAATAGCGGCTTCAGCTTCTGCTTTCGCTGCTTCTTCAGCAATTTTTTCATCTTCTAGCTCGCTACGTTTCACGTAAGTACGTTTTTTGCGAACTTCAACATTAACCGACTTAGCTTTACTACCGTGACCCATGGTCAGAGTAGACTTAGTTTTACGGTTTAAAGTGAGTTTATTCGGTTTTGCTGCCGACTCATCACCATGTTGCTTTTTAAGGTGACCTAATAAGGCTTCTTTTTCATCTTGCGAAATAGCATCGGTAGCCGATTTATTCACGCCTGAGTCAGCTAATTGAGTGACTAAGCGATCCACCGGTGTTCCGATTTCTTTGGCAAGTTCTGTTACAGTTATATCTGCCATCTTTATTATTCTCCGGTGTTATTATTCTTCGTTAAACCAACAAATGTTACGCGCGGCCATGATTAGCTCACCCGCTTTGGTTTCAGTTAATTCTTCAATATCACTTATTTCATCAAGACCTTGCTCTGCTAGATCTTCAAGTGTGCGAATACCTCGGCTAGCAAAAACAAAGGCTAAGTGACGCTCCAAACCATCAAGGTCAAGTAGATCTTGAGCTGGCTCTGACCCTTCTAAAGTTTCTTCGCTAGCGAGTGCTTGTGTGGTTAACGCTTCTTTAGCACGTTCACGAAGTGCTTCAATGATTTCTTCATTCAGACCATCAATTTCTAGCATTTCGGCTGTTGGCACATAAGCAATCTCTTCTAATGAAGTGAAGCCTTCTTCTGCAAGTAATGTGGCAAAATCTTCATCAAGGTCTAACTTATCAATAAACAAGTTTAATACTTTATCGTTTTCTGCCTGATGCTTCTCTTTCATATCAGCGACAGTCATTACATTCAGTTCCCAGCCAGTTAATTGGCTTGCTAAACGAATGTTTTGACCACTACGGCCAATCGCCATAGCTAAATTAGCTTCTTCAACGGCAATATCCATAGTGCCTTTGTCTTCATCAACAATAATTGAAGCAACTTCAGCAGGTGACATAGCATTAATTACATATTGAGCGACGTTGTCATCATATAATACGATATCAACACGTTCTCCACCTAACTCGCCCGATACGGCTTGTACACGTGAACCACGCATACCAACACAAGCACCAACAGGGTCAATACGTTTATCATTACTTTTAACGGCAATTTTAGCACGAGAACCAGGGTCACGAGCCGCGCCCTTAATTTCTAACATCTCTTCGCCAATTTCAGGTACTTCAACACGGAAAAGCTCAATTAGCATTTCAGGTTTAGTACGGCTGACAAATAATTGCGCGCCGCGTGCTTCTGGTTTTATTTCGTACAACAAACCACGTACACGGTCACCCGGACGGAATGTTTCGCGTGGTAACATATCATCACGGTAGATAACTGCTTCTGCATTATTACCTAAATCGATAATAACACTCTCACGGCTAGCTTTTTTAACAACACCTGTAACAATTTCACCTAAGTGTTCTTGATAAGCTTCAGTCACTAAAGCACGTTCAGCTTCGCGTATCTTTTGAACGATAACTTGTTTAGCTGTTTGCGTAGTTACACGGTCAAATTTTACTGACTCAATTTGATCTTCAGAATAATCGCCTACATTTAATTCAGGAGCATCATATTGCGCTGCTGCCAAACCAATTTCAGCATATGGATTTTCCATCGGTTCGCCATCGTCAATGATTAGCCAACGACGGAAAGTATCAAACTCGCCACTTATACGGTCAATGCTGACACGTACAAGAATATCTCCTTCGTATTTTTTCTTGGTAGCGGTTTCTAAAGCAGTTTCCATTGCTTCAAAAATGCTTTCTCGTGGTAATGCTTTTTCATTAGAAACCGCATCAACAACCAGTAATATTTCCTTACTCATGCTACTTAGCCTTTAATTTATGTTATCTGTTTTTAAATTGTTATAACGTTTAAAACTTTGCGACAAGATTCGCTTTATCTACGTTGCTGATAGCAAGTTCATAATCGATGCTATCAACTTCTACTATTAAGGTATCGTTTTCTATGGCAACTAATGGCCCTTTAAACTTTCGACGACCATTTAAAGGCATCGAAATTTTCACATTAATAGTTTCACCAATAACTTCTTGAAAATGTGCTAATTCAAATAATGGACGATCAACACCTGGTGATGAAACTTCTAAGCTGTATTCGCTGCTAATAGGATCTTCTACATCTAATATCGCACCAACTTGACGACTCACTTCTGCACAATCGTCAACATTAATGCCATTTTCATGGTCAATAAACAAACGTAAAACTGAGTTGTTGCCCGCACTGATATACTCAATACCATGCAAAGTTTTGCCCGTTTCTTCAACTGCAGGTCTTAATAATTCAGTTAGTTTTTGCTCAAATTTAGCCAAGCGTTTTCTCCTGTTACTCCACCCTCATGATAAATACATAAGTAGTACAGTATAAATTTTAGATATAAAAAAAGGGCACATAGCCCAGCGAAATTTTACTGTATTTGTCTTTAATTACGTGATTTATACGCGTAAAAAAACAAAAAAACCCCAAATCAGGGGCTTATTTCACTGTTTTCCCCCTAGATTAAACAAAAAAACCAGTTTAATCCGGTTATTAATAGCTAGGCTACTAATAATATTAATAAGAATATAAACAACATTACTCATGTTAGTTTATTCAGTGGCATCTTATTAAGCTCTATTGCGACAAATTATATAGTGGCTCGCCAACAAGCGCAAGAGGGATTAAGCATTATCCATTAGAAAAGTGGTTTATTTTTGCAATATCAGCCTTAGGAATAACGAGGATATATTTGCTAAAATTAATTTATATTTTACAATATGTTAGTATTGCCCTTATAATGTAATTATTCTTATGATTATCATTTCATATAAAAAATAGCACTGATATATACAGTATGTCGATTCCCCTTGGTAGGTTTCTAACGGAGCATTTAATTTCATTATGTATAAGTTTTCTAAGTTATTTATCAAAAATATATTATTTGCGTTAGTTTTTATAATAGCTTTAGGGGCCATTGCCCTTTTTCTGCTTACTACTTATGTGAATCAACAAACGCTAACACAACAAAAATCCATTCAAGCGATTAGTCAACAATTTGTTGAAAATGATATTGAGGTGCAAGAAACGGCCACTAAATTATCGACTATTCTTAGAGCCAACGACAATTATCAAACCTTAATTATTAAACGAGACTCTCTAATACTCGTTAATTATCACAATAATCAAATTCACCCACTCGATTCTTTTTTAGCACAACGAAAAACAGTTTCGTTAACTGAACATAATTTACAAGTTCAGTACCAATTAGACTTTATCGAGATAATTAAATTTTTAACGCAATTATTTATCGCTGTTATTGCGCTATCAATTTTATTTGTTTTTATTTCAGCAAGATTAAATTATAAATTACAATTGACTATTTTTGCTGTGATCAGCAAGCAAATTAGTAATGAACTAGCAAAAATAAATGATCCAGATTTCATTACCAAGGACAATGATAATGAGCAACTACTCGAAATTCCTGCTTTAGAAGAAGGTATTGCTGAAATCAAGTCGATGATGACAGAGCAATTTAAAAATACTACCAGTTTAGAAATTGAAGCACATGTAGATAGCTTAACTGGCATTGAGAATAGAAATCGATTTGTCCAGTTTTATGAAAACGAAATTGTAAATGACAGTCCTGTTAATTTTGGTGTGCTTCTTATTACTCGTTGCTCAGAGTTGCAAACAATTAATCAAGTACACGGTTATAACTCAGGTGATAACTACATTGTAAACGTTGCTGAGATAATAAAAGAGGCCTTAGTTTCAAGGCCTACTGGAAAAATTTTTCGTCTAAATAGTTCTGACTTTGCCACTATATTACCTAACGTGAAACTAAAGATAGCTGAAGACTATGCAAGCGAATTAACCCTTAGGTTTAATGACTACCAGCAAGTTAATGAATTAGATTCTGTCGCCTTTACTGGTTTAGTCTATTTTGATAAATCAAAACCGTTAGGCGAACTGCTAGCGCTAGCTGATACTGGCGTAAGTGTTGCTCAAACACAAAAAGTCAATTCATGGTATTCACAAAAAGATATTGATATTTTAAATGATACTAGCGCAAATTTTGGCAATCAAAACTGGCGACAAGAGATAGATAGCGTATTAAATGCCGGTCGCATTAGCTTATTATTACAGCCAATCCAACCAAGTGGTCGAAATACTCGTGTCTATGGGGAAATATTAGCGCGCTTTCTTAATGCTAACAATGACATGTTGCCTACCTCCACATTTATTGCTATGGCAGAAAAACTAGACAAAATAACCGACGTTGATCGACTTATCATCGATACTGCAATTAAAGAAATAACCAGTAAAAATATGCTAGAAAGTAGCTATGGCATCAACATTAGTCCACGCAGTATTAATAACGAGCACTTTATGATCTGGCTAGAACGTAAATTACTGCGCGAACCAAGTGCAGCCTCTCGATTAGTCTTTGAAATATCAGAGCTTGGTCTACAGCAAAACATTAAAAAGGCTAAGCGCTTAGTTGACATGTTACACCGCGTAGGCTCAAGAGTTACTGTAGAGCGATTTGGCGTTGGCTTAACTTCATTTAAGTTCTTTAGAGACTTGACACCTGACTACATTAAGATGGACAGCTCTTATACCCGTGATATTGATGATGATAAAAACAATCAATATTTCTTACGCTTAATGGTTGATTTAGCCCATAGACTTGGCATTAGCGTATTAGCTGAAAGTGTCGAAAGCCAAGAAGAGAAACACACCTTAGAAAAATTATTTATTGATGGTTGTCAGGGCTATTATGTTGGAAAACCTGCTCAACTATAATTGAATCAATAATTAATACTGTTGAAGCCGAATGAATTAAACGCATTCGGCTTTTTTACACAAGTCCCATTTGTTATTACAAAGCAAAGAAAACGAATAAAAGCGTAATACCCCTACTACAGGTGTGTTGTTAAATAATGTAAAAACACGGATAATAGCGACATTATTATCATAAATAACTTAATGACCTTTAAAGTAAATGACTGATTACCTGTTACTACTCGTTGGCACTGTACTCGTAAACAATTTTGTTTTAGTGCAGTTTCTTGGCCTGTGCCCTTTCATGGGCGTTTCTTCCCGTACTGAAACAGCTATAGGCATGTCATTCGCCACTGTTTTTGTGATGACTTTAGCCTCGCTGCTAAGTTATTTAGTCACTACCTACCTGCTTGTGCCTCTAAATCTTGAATACCTTACCACCATGAGCTTTATTTTGGTGATTGCCGTCGTTGTACAGTTTACTGAAATGGTTGTTCATAAGACCAGTGCCAGCCTTTACCGTTTATTAGGTATTTTCTTACCGCTGATCACCACAAACTGCGCAGTACTCGGTGTTGCCTTACTAAACTTAAGGCTACAGCATGGCTTTTTTGAATCCATTATTTATGGCTTTGGTGCCGCGCTAGGTTTCTCCTTAGTATTAATCATGTTTTCTGCCATGCGTGAAAAATTAGCAAATGCTGATGTTCCAGCCCCTTTTAAAGGTACTGCAATTGCGATGATAACCGCTGGTTTAATGTCATTAGCTTTCCTTGGATTTACCGGTTTGGTGAAAATTTAACATGAACATCCTTCTTGCCATTCTTGTTTTAGGCAGTATTGCTGCCATTTTTGGTGCCCTACTCGGTTTTGCTTCCGTACATTTTAAAGTCGACGCTGATCCCATTGTTGACCAGCTTGATGCCCTACTTCCTCAAACTCAATGTGGTCAGTGTGGCTACCCTGGTTGTAAGCCTTATGCTCAAGCCGTTGCCGATGGCGAGGCCATCAATAAATGTGCACCAGGCGGCGAAGATACTATCAAGAAAATAGCTGACTTAATGGGCGTTGAAGTACAACCTATTGATGATAGCCATGTTCAGGGCGATGCCTCAAAAAGTAATCGCCCTAAGGTTGCTTTTATTATTGAAGAAGATTGTATCGGTTGTACTAAGTGTATACAGGCTTGTCCTGTAGATGCCATTATCGGCGCAGCAAAGCAGATGCATACCATTATCATAGATGAATGTACTGGTTGTGACTTATGCGTTGCTCCCTGTCCAGTAGATTGTATTGAAATGCGTGAATTGCCAGATACTATTCATAATTGGCAATGGGATTTAACCAGTATTCCAGTAAAGCAACTGGATTAGGAGAGTATGGTGGAATCAGTAATACAGCGTATCACGCGTGGACATTTTTGGGATTTTCATGGCGGCATTCATCCCCCAGAACAAAAATTCTTCACTTCAAACAAACCTATCAAACAGCTTGTTTTACCAAAGCAGTTAATAATCCCGCTGCAACAGCATATCGGTCGAGAAGGTGATTTACTGGTTAGCATCGGTGAACATGTATTAAAAGGGCAAGCCCTTACGTTAAGTACAAACCCTATGGTAGTGCCAATTCATGCACCGACTAGTGGAACTATCAATGCAATTAAAATGTCAGTCATTGCCCACCCTTCTGGCTTGAGTCAATTGTGTATTTTCCTTGATGTAGATGGCGAAGACACTTGGCGTAAAAGAGACGTTTGCCCTGATTTAGAAAAATTATCTAACCATGAAATAATTGAAAAAATTGCTGATGCTGGCATTGCTGGCATGGGTGGCGCTGGTTTTCCTACCCATATCAAGGTAAACAGGAAACCCGAGATTAAATTTCTTATCATTAACGGCGCAGAATGTGAACCTTATATCACGGCTGATGACTTGTTAATGATGGAGCAAAGTGTCGCTATTGCAGATGGCATAAAGATTCTTGACAGACTATTAACCCCTACCATTATTTTAATTGCTATAGAAGATAACAAACCTAAGGCAATTAAAGCACTACAACAAGCCACCGCGGCTATTGAAAAAATTAAAGTTTGCATCGTGCCTACCAAGTACCCAACGGGTGGTGAGAAGCAACTGATTCAAATTTTAACAGGGCAAGAGGTCACATCAGGACGATTGCCTATTCATGACGGCATTATAATGCAAAACGTAGCCACTTGTTTTGCTATAAATGAAGCAGTTAGGCATGACACTCCTCTTATTCGTCGTGTTGTTACCGTTACTGGGCAGGCATTAAATAAACCACAAAATGTTTGGGCATTACTTGGTACGCCAGTTAATTTCTTGCTTGAACAATGTGGTGTGCAAGATATCGAGAATGAAAAGCAGCCAGTGATCATGGGCGGCCCAATGATGGGCTTTAGTGTCTTTAGTGAACTAGTGCCTATTGTTAAAACCAGTAACTGTATCCTAGTACCCAGTAAAATTGAAATGCCGAGTGCGTTTGAAAAAGAAAATAAAGAAGTTGAATGTATACGTTGTGGTCAATGTAGCGATGTTTGTCCTAGCCAATTACTCCCGCAAGAGTTGCAATGGAGTGCAAAAGCCAAGGATTACTCACAATTAGAAAAACTTAACTTAAGTGATTGTATCGATTGTGGTGCTTGCGCCTATGTATGCCCAAGTCAAATTCCTTTAGTGCATTACTACCGTATTGCTAAAGCCGAGATACGTGAGCAGCAGCAATTAGATTTGAAAGCCGAAAAAGCTAAAGTTCGCTTTGAAGCACGTAAGTTACGCTTAGAAAAAGAAAAAGTTGCACGACAAGAGAAACATAAAAAAGCGGCGGCTGCGCGTAAAGCTGCCATGAACAAAGCGACACCTGAAGCCACTGGTGCTAAATCAGCGGTTGCTGCTGCGCTAGCGCGTGTGAAAGCCAAAAAAGCCTCACAAGGTCAAGACCAAACAAACACACCGGTTACACAAGCTGATTTAGCTACAGAGACAGTTGATGACCAGAAATCTCAAGTCGCAGCCGCTATTGCTCGAGCCAAAGCAAAGAAAAAACTTAAAGAAGAAGCGGCTCAGAAACCTTTAAGTAGTAATGAGACGGTAGATAAAGTAGTAGAAGAAAAAGCTGCTTCAACTGAGCAAGTGAGTCCTGATGATAAAAAAGCGAAAATAGCCGCTGCCATTGCTAAGGCTAAAGCGAAGAAACTCAGTAAATCTGCTGAAGCTTCAGACATAGAAAAAACTACCGAAAATACTTCTACCGAGAAAACAGTAAACTTAGACGATAAAAAAGCAAAAATAGCCGCCGCCATTGCTAAAGCCAAAGCGAAGAAACTCGGTAAATCAGCTGAAGCTTCAGACATAGAAAAAACCACCGAAAATACTTCGGCTGAAAAGACAATAAATTCTGATGATAAAAAAGCAAAAATAGCGGCGGCGATTGCTAAAGCTAAGGCGAGGAAAAAACTAAAAGAAGCCAGCATGATTGAACAAAATGACCAAGATAGCGTATAAGGTATGAGTAAAGAAAAACAAACTCGAATAGACATTTATCAGCGAAACAACCCGACGAGTCGATATAAATAATGGCATTTTGGATAGCAAGTTCACCACATAACCATAACCACACAAAAACACCTAACTTAATGCGTCTGGTGATATACGCAGCCCTGCCTGGCGTTTTAGCCCAGTGGTATTTTTTTGGTTGGGGAAATTTAATTCACATTGGCTTAGCCATGACAACAGCAATTATTTGTGAATTTACTGTACTGTCGCTACGCAAAAAAAATATTTCCCATGAATTATTTGATGGTAGTGCATTTTTAACCGCCTTGTTACTCGGCATCTGCTTACCAGCGTTGGCCCCTTGGTGGATCTCAGTTATTGGAACAATGTTTGCTATTGTCATTGTTAAGCAGCTTTATGGTGGACTAGGCCATAACCCATTCAACCCTGCTATGGCTGGGTATGTCATGTTGTTAGTGTCTTTTCCTTTACAAATGACCCTCTGGCAACCGCCACTAACATTAGTGGCGGTGGATCTTAATTTTTCCAATACTCTAACAACAATTTTAACCGGCTTTACCGTTGAAGGTTATTCAGTCGAACAAATACGCACCAGTATTGACGGCATTACAATGGCAACGCCGCTTGATACCCTAAAAACCAACACCGGCTTAGGTTTAACCGTGCTTGAAAGTATAAAAAGCCCTATTTTTGGTGAATATCTTGCTTTCGGTTGGGAGTGGGTTAACGCTGGCTTTTTATTAGGTGGATTATTTCTCATTGCAAGAAAAGCCATTGCTTGGCAAACGCCAATTAGTTTTTTATTAAGCTTATTTATTTGCTCTTTTATCGGCTATAGTATCAGCCCAGATAGCAGCGCTTCAACTATGTTTCACTGGTTTTCTGGTGCGACCATGCTCGGTGCATTCTTTATCCTGACAGACCCTGTAACCGGTGCCACCAGTAATAAAGGTCGTATCATTGTAGGTTTACTTGCTGGCTTATTGGTTTATTTAATTCGCACAGTAGGTGGTTACCCTGATGGTGTTGCCTTTGCTATTTTACTTTGTAACATGTCAGCCCCGCTGATAGATCAATACACTCGTCCTCGCACCTATGGTCACCTAAAAGGAGACAAGTGATGTCTGACAAAATTGACTCGAACCAAGATAAGTCAGCGCCTGAAAATTCTGACTTAGAAAAAGTTGAGCAAGAAATTCATCCTGAAAGCAAAAATGGCATTGATGAAAATAGTGAAGACAAAGCGATAAAATCACCACTAACTATCGCTATCTCTAAAAACACCAAAATCCTTGCGCTTTTTGCTATTGCTTGTACTTTGGCTGTTAGTTTAGTGAGTGAACTCACTAAAGATCGAATAAAGATTCAAGAACAACAACAGCTATTAAGAACATTGCATAGCATTATCGAACCAAGTCGTTATGACAACGACATCGCCAATGACTGTATTATGATGAGTGCGCCTGAACTGGGTTCAAATAAAATTAAAACAGCTTATATTGCAAGAAAAGCAGGCCAAGTCATTGCCGTGGCCATAACCAGTACTGCACCACAAGGCTATAATGGTAATATTGATTTTATTATGGCTATTAACAATGACGGCTCTGTCAGTGGTGTTCGAGTGCTCAAGCATCAAGAAACACCTGGCTTAGGTGACAAAATAGAAATAAGAAAAAGTGATTGGATCACCAGTTTTACTGGCAAACGAATACTTTCAGATAATGATAGACGTTGGGCTGTAACTAAAGATAACGGCATGTTCGATCAATTTACCGGTGCAACTATTACGCCGCGCGCGGTGGTACAAGGTGTTAAAAGCACACTGAATTACTTTAATGAGCACAAAGGCAGTTTAATACCCCGCCCTAATGCCTGTGGTGAAGCCTTAACTACGCCTAAGCCGACAACTGAGCTGACATCGACAACTACACCAACATCTACGACACCACCAATTAACGAGGTTGCTAATGAACAATGAAATAGCACCACAAAATAGTAATGAAGCTGGTATTACTGACAACATTGATGATCAGGATAATGCGGCGGCAGCACTTAAAGCTGAACTTAAGGCAGAATATAAAGAATTAGCCATACAAGGGTTATGGAAGAACAACCCTGGCTTAGTGCAACTGCTTGGTTTGTGTCCTTTACTCGCCGTAACATCAACCGTGACCAATGCTTTAGGTCTTGGCCTTGCGACCATGTTAGTACTTATCTGCTCTAATGTTACCGTGTCAGCAATCCGTCATTGGGTACCTAAAGAAATTCGTATACCTATTTTTGTTTTGATCATTGCTGCCTTTGTAACCTGCGTGCAATTGCTGATGAATGCCTATACATACGGTATCTATCAATCATTAGGAATTTTCCTGCCCTTAATCGTGACTAACTGCGCCATTATTGGTCGAGCGGAAGCTTATGCATCAAAAAATCCGATTAAACAATCTGCCTTTGATGGACTAATGATGGGATTAGGCTTTGCCATTATCTTAATTTTACTCGGGGTAATAAGAGAGATACTCGGGCAAGGAACACTTTTTGATGGTGCTAATTTATTATTTGGCGACTGGGCTAGTGTACTTCGAGTTGAAGTGATGCAACTCGATAGTCAATTCTTATTAGCTATTTTGCCACCCGGCGCTTTTATCGCTATGGGTCTTTTAATTGCACTTAAAAATGCTATCGATAGCCATATAAAATCTAAAAAAGTAGTTGATACCGAGCAAGTTATTGAAAGAGTACGGGTAAATTTTGACTCTTAACCGCTTATTTTATTTCGATTAATAACGCTAAATTGAGCCTAAATACTGCCCCCCTCACGTGACATTTACACGTAGCACTTTACAAGTAATATGAAATAGAAGAGTAGCGCCATGAATAAAGAAAAACGTTTAGAAATGTTAACCCGGCTTCGAGATGAAAACCCAGAGCCAACCACAGAGTTAAACTTTTCTAGCCCGTTTGAATTGCTTATTGCCGTTCTACTCTCTGCCCAAGCAACTGATGTTGGGGTTAATAAGGCAACTGATAAGCTCTACCCTGTTGCCAATACACCCCAAGCTATTTTAGATCTTGGTCTTGATGGCTTAAAAAGCTACATCAAAACTATTGGTTTGTTTAATACCAAAGCGCAAAACACCATTAAAACATGTCAAATGTTAGTCGATTTACATGGCGGTGAAGTACCAGAAAATAGAGCTGCATTAGAAGCACTTCCAGGCGTTGGACGTAAAACGGCTAATGTGGTTTTAAACACCTCTTTCGGCTGGCTAAAAGATAATGAAGGTAAGTATTTTTTAGCCGTGGATACTCATATATACAGGCTCGCTAACCGAACAAAATATGCTCCAGGTAAAACGGTAGATCAGGTTGAAGCCAATATAATAAAACTAACACCAAGAAAAACAGAGTTTATGTTTAACTTACATCATTGGTTCATATTACATGGGCGTTACACTTGTACAGCAAAGAGACCAAAGTGTGGCTCTTGTATCATTGAAGATTTATGTGAGTATAAAGATAAAGCCAGTGATTAATGTTTCAAAATATACTCGATAAAATAAAGCGCCAACTCATGTTATAAAATTGGCGCGATAAGTATCTTTGGATAATTTTCATGCTGTCTATTTTATATAGAATATTTAGATCGTAGGAATCATTTCTCTGCCAACTTTTGAACCCCATAAAACCCTAATATTCGCTCTATCTTCATCACTGTCTTCTTGGGCTTCTTTATTTTTAAATACTTGGTCAACAACAGCCTCCCATTCTTCTTCTTTTCTATCAAAGGTTGCCCAGTTTGGGTATTCCGTCAACAACATTAAGTTCCAATCACCCGGGTTGTTGCGATTGAAGCTTATTGCTTTGTATGAAGTTATCCAGCCTTTTTTCTTAAATTCTTCATAAATTGGGTAATAGCCACTGTTAAGGTTTTTTAAATAATCTTCAAGCTTACCGTCATTTACTTGAATATATGAGACTTCCCAAACAGTGCCTAGCGTATAGGGTTTGTCTTCTGCTTGAACGGTAAAACTAATCATTACAATAATAATTGTTAAAAATATATTTCTCATTTTTATTTCCTCAAATAGAATTTGAAAAGAAAACAAGGAAAACATACTACCCAAGACTTAATCCCTTTCTTGAGTGATCAATTATTGTACAACAATACCAATTACGCAAAAAATAGCCGTTATTTAAAATTAATACCTCTTTTATTTGGTAGGACATGATATTAATACCATTCCGTATAAGTTCCTCTAAATCAAATTAAAAATGACATTGTGCTATTTTGATGACAGATAAACGTTAATAACGGCGCTAAGTTGGTATACCCAAGCTACCTGAAACACGCAGCTTCAAGTAGCTTGGGTATAGTGTTACTTAACTTTATTTTATCCCCAACCTTAAACGAGAAAAAAGAGAGCCTTATGAAGTTTTTACATACCATGGTACGTGTACGTGATTTAGACCAATCACTTGATTTTTATATCAACAAACTTGGCTTAATCGAAACGCGACGTAGTGAAGTACCCGCAGGTAAATTTACCTTGGTTTATTTAGCTACCGAAATTGGCGGTCCTGAAGTTGAGCTGACTTACAATTGGGGCTCAACTGAAGAGTATACTGCTGGTCGTAACTTCGGTCACTTAGCATTTGAAGTTAATAACATTTATCAAACTTGTCAGAAATTACTAGACGGCGGCATAACAATTAACAGACCACCTCGCTGTGGTCATATGGCCTTTGTTAACTCACCTGATGGTATCGCGATAGAGTTATTACAAAAAGATGGTTCGCTAGAGCCACAAGAGCCGTGGTTAAGTATGGAAAACAGTGGTAGTTGGTAAAAAAAAGTCAAGGTACATAATCAATAAACTACTGATAAATAACCGATAAAAGCAATAAAAAAAGCCCTATATTGATTAATATCAGTATAGGGCTTTTTAATATTCCACTTTCTGCAGGTCATTTCTTTATGACGTAGATTGTCTCTATTGCTTTAAAGCTTCTTTTAACGCTGCTAAACATAAAGTGACGTTTTCATTTCGTGCGGCATAACCCATTAGGCCTATGCGCCAAGCCTTCCCAGCAAAAGCACCTAAACCAGCGCCTATTTCTAAGTTATATTCATTAAGTAAAAACTGTCTTACTTTAGCGTCATCAATACCTTCAGGAATATATACGGCATTAAGCTGTGGTAATCGTTCATCTGCTGGCACAATAAAATCTAAACCTAACTCAGCTAAACCTGCACTTAATTTGTCATGCATAGCCTTATGTCGAGCCCAGCTATTTTCTAAACCTTCATTTTTTAGCATGACTAAAGATTCATGTAATGCATATAAAGAGTTAACCGGTGCTGTGTGATGATAACTGCGCTTACCTTCTCCAGACCAATATCCCATGACAAGCGATTGATCAAGGAACCAACTTTGTACTGCAACCCCTCGATTTTGAATAACCTCAGCGGCTTTATCACTAAAACTTATAGGTGATAAACCAGGCACACAAGATAAGCATTTTTGGCTACCTGAATACACCGCATCGATCCCCCAATCATCAACAAGCAGTTCAACACCACCTAAGGACGTTACGGCATCAACAATAGTTAAACAATCATGATTTTTAGCGATAGCACATAAGGTTTTTGCATCAGATAACGCCCCGGTAGATGTTTCAGCATGAACAAACGCAACAAAATTAGCTTGTGGGTTTTCGTTAAGCGATGCTTCTAATGCTTGCGGGTCTACTGCTCTGCCCCATTCACCTTCAACAACCACTAACTTAGCACCAATACGATTAACATTTTCAATCATACGCATGCCAAACACGCCATTAACACAAACAACCACAGTATCGTCAGGGGTGATCAAGTTAACAAAACAAGCTTCCATGCCAGCAGAGCCTGGAGCCGATACAGCCATAGTGAATTTATTTTTCGTTTGAAATGCATATTGTAGTAATTCTTTTACTTCGTCCATCATGGCAACAAAACAAGGGTCAAGATGCCCTATGGTTGGTCTTGCTAAGGCAGATAATACACGTGGGCTAACATCTGATGGACCCGGTCCCATCAATGTACGTTGTGGCGGAAAAAAAGATTGAATTGTCATGTGAGCCTCTTAAAGTGTTAAGGATGATACAAGTATGCCCGTTACCGTTCAAAGCATGCTGAAACATGCATATTGATTAATAACAGTTATATTATACCAATTCCAATTAATTTATTCCCACCTCAGAGCTATGTCAGATGAGTCATAACAAACAAAATTTGTGCTGATATAGTCATTCTATATCTAACAAATTTGTGCAGTTATTGCTTTTCTGACAAGCTCCCAAGGGCGAGTTTAAAAGGCTTACATACAGCGTTCTTGATTTTGACAAGGGAACAACCATTCTCTTCAATCAATGCCTTGCCTCTAAGCCTTTTAATTCTCGCTGAGTGGGAAATAACTTAATGGACTTGGTATTATTATTTCTGTGACTTTATCATGCTTTAAATCTCACCATAAGTAGAATTAATTAACATTATCCTAGTTATTCACTTGATAAATACCACTTCTTTTACAGTCAATAGGTAATCGCTAGATCACTTTATCTTGGCAAGCTTTTGCAAGTCAGCACCATACTGTTATGATACCGCCACTATTTATTACCTCAAAGCACACATGGCCCTTAAAGCAACAATATATAAAGCCAATATCGAACTCGCCGATATGGATCGTAATTATTACGACAGCTTGCAACTTACCATTGCTCAACATCCTTCAGAAACACCGCAACGATTGATGGTGCGTCTAATTGCCTACATACTCAATGCACACGAAGACTTACAGTTTGGTAAAGGCGTGAGTGATGAAAACGAAGCGGCAATTTGGCAAATTAATTACAGCAACGAAATTAACCTGTGGATTGAACTTGGTCAGCTCGATGCAAAACGCCTTAAAAAAGCTTGCAACCAAGCAAAAGCGGTAAAGCTCTATTGCTATGGCAGCAGCGTAAATACCTGGTGGTCTCAAGTTGAGCAAGACATGAATAAATTTGAGCGATTAACCATAGAGCAGTTCGAGCCAAGTACCTGCGAAGCATTAGTAAAGCTGCTTAGCCGTAATATGGAATTTCAATGCAGCATTCAAGATGGTCAATTGTGGTTAACTTCAGGTGAAGAAACCCTATTGGTTGAAACCATCAAACTCAAGTAAGAGAACGCCCTTAATGACAATAAAAACAACTAAAATAATGACTAATAAACGTTTAAAGCCCGTAGCTTTAGCGACATCTCTAACACTAATGTCTTTAGCCAGTTTATCATTAACCGGTTGTAGCAATATAAATTTAGGCCTTGGGGAACAGACGAATAAAAATGTCCCCGTTACCTTAGATGAGACCATTACTTTAGAGAATATCACCGAAGATGTTCGTTACTTAGCTAGTGATGAGCTTAAAGGCAGAAATAACTTTACGCTTAATATCCGCCAAGCTGCCGACTTTATTGCTAAACGTTTTAACGAAGTAGGTCTTACCCCTGCACCAAGCGCTCCAAACTTTAAACAGCAATATTTGGTACAGAAAATCACGCCGGATACGCTTATTGTTGAAATTAACGGCCAAGCCATTGCGAGTGAATATTTATCAATGGCCACAACGGTAGCTGATTTTCAATGGAGCAATAGCACGGATAAAAATAATCAGTCTGTAACTAAGCAAACATTAACCAAGCAACCAACAAATAATCACCCCGTAAATATTGTCATGATTGGTGAAGACAACAATATGCGCAAATCACTGCGTGAGTTAAATAATCTAGGTGGGCAGCATTTAGTATTACTGCATCCAAAACATGAAGAAAGCTTTAAACGCTATCAAAATTACTTTGCTCAAGGTTTAACTAAACTCGTTGACAAAAATACCACTGAGCAAGGTGGCATTATCGTTATCGCGCTAACTGATATGAGTAAAGTGAAGCAATTTAATGTCAAAGGCAATGCTAAAGTTACTGACACCACCTTAAGTAATGTGGTGGGAATTTTACCCGGAAAAAGCAAAGCTAACGAGATTGTACTTTACTCTGCTCATTATGATCACTTAGGTGTTAAACCTAGCATTGATGCAACACCTAACAGTAAAGCATCACAAAGTAGTAAGATTTTTAATGGTGCCGATGATGATGCTTCTGGTGTTTCAGCTATTATCAATTTAGCAAATCACTTTGCTAAAACGGGCAATAACGAAAGAACCTTAATGTTTACTGCTTTTAGCGCCGAAGAAATTGGTGGCTTTGGCTCACGTTATTTCTCTACTCATGTAGAGCCAACAACAATAACAGCCATGATTAATATTGAAATGATCGGTAAACCCGCTGTTTTTGGTGAGGGAACCGTTTGGATGACAGGTATGGATCGCTCTACCTTAGGTGAGCAACTAAACCAAGCATTAGCACCACAGAATCTAAAGGTTTATGCTGATCCTTACCCTAAACAAAACTTATTCTATCGTTCAGATAATGCAACGTTAGCTAGGTTAGGTGTCCCAGCCCATAGCTTTAGTAGTACACAGCTTGATAAAGACCAACATTATCATCAAGTCACTGATGATATTAATAGCTTGAACTTACCCTCAATGTTACAAGTGATAAAAATGCTGGCAATAGCGACTAGCCCTTTAGTTGATGGCTCTATAACGCCATCACGTATTGACCCAAATAAAGTAAAACGTAACGGACTTATTTACTAGATAATAATGATTGTCGCCATACGCTTAACTCAACAAGCTAAGCGGCAATCACCTCTAAAGGACAACGTAATTGAAACTCTAAACGGGTTTTCTTCTCAACTTGAAAGCCATGGCGCAAGTACAAACCTCTAGCCGGATTTTTCAATAAAACATTTAGGGTGATCGGTAAGCACAATTGTAAAGCGCGTTTTTTTACCACCGTAAGTACCTTACTGCCAATCCCTTTACCCTGATACCTCGGCATAATTTGTATCTGTCTAATATGTAAACTTTTACCGGTATTATTTAGTGAGACCACACCCATTTTAACTAACCCTATCGGTTTACGGTCAGCTAAAATAATATGACTTTCATAAAATTTTTCTTTGATTCGGACTAAATGTTGCTCGTCTGTCATTCTAATACCTGCCGCTAACAAATGTTGGGTCATCGTTTTTCTACGTAACTCCAACAAAAAATCTATGTCTTCATGTTTAACTTTTCTAAAGCCGACGGTAAATTTCATTTACGAGGTTTCCATGCACGGATTGGTCTAATGTTATTTGTCAGTTTACTTCTTTTGTACAGTTCACAACACCTGTTGGTCGTAATTTTATAGCAATCTGTCGAGCTTTCATTGAATTAGCAGCCTGCATTAAGGCACACTGACAAAATTGAATACAATATAAATAAAATGAGAATTGAATGACGTTTAAAAAATCCCTATTAGTTATAGCCGTCGCCACCGTATTACTTAGTGCTTGCTCTGAAGAAAAAGTGTCTTCTCTAGAAAATGAACAATCAGCGATTCCAGTTAAGGTAACTGGAGTTGAAGCGACCACAGCATCAGAACAAGCTAATGCGTTATTTGACACTTTATTTAAAGAAGGGGTTAACCGTGATCCCGTGAGACAAACCTATTTAGGTATTAAAACAGATTACGATAAATGGAATGATCTTTCAGAATCAAACGCAGCAAATGAGTTAGCAATCGCTAAAGAAAACCTTTTACGAGTTCAAGCTATTGACGTTACCACACTTGATATACAAACTAAAATAAGCCTTAACTTATTTATTCAAAACCTAGAAAATCATATCGCAGATTATAAATGGCGCTTTCATAGTTATCCTGTTAATCAAATGCATGGCACCCATTCACAAATACCTGCTTTTTTAATTAACCAGCACTCAATCAGTAATATTAAAGAAGCACACGATTATATTGCTCGTGTTCGCGGCGCGAAAAAATTACTAAAGCAACTCGTTGAACAGCTTAAATTGCGTGAAGCAAAAGGTATCATTGCCCCTAAATTTGTCTTCCCCCATGTTATTAGAGACTCAAAAAACATTCTTGTTGGCGCCCCGTTCGATGACGAACCTAACAGTACAATTTTTGCCGACTTCACTCGAAAAATTAACAATCTCAGTATTAGTGATGACGAGAAAAATACTTTAATTACTGACGTAAAATCAGCACTGATTGAAAACTTAAAACCAGGTTACGAACAATTAATCACTTACTTAGCAACACTTGAGAAAAAAGCAGACACCCGTGATGGTGCTTGGAAACTCCCTGACGGTGAAGATTTTTACAATAATGCTTTAAAACGCACTACCACAACCGACTTAAGCTCAGAGCAAATTCATACGCTCGGCTTAAGTGAAGTATCACGTATACAAAACGAAATGCGTGTGATCATGAAACAAGTAAGTTTTGATGGCAGTCTTAATGAGTTTTTCGATTTCATGCGTAACGACAAGCAGTTTTATTATCCAGCTAACGACAAAGGAAAACAACGTTATTTAGCTGAAACCGTAGCACTGATTGATGATATGCAAAGCCGATTAGATAGTTTATTTTTAACCAAACCTAAAGCGGCATTAAAAGTTAAAGCGGTTGAAGGATTTAGAGAAAAATCTGCCGGTAAAGCGTTTTATGAACGCCCTGCTCCAGATGGCTCACGTCCAGGTATCTATTACGCCAACCTTTATGACATGGAAGCTATGCCTACTTATCAAATGGCGGCTTTAGCCTACCATGAAGGTATTCCGGGTCATCACATGCAGTTGGCTATCAAACAAGAACTAACCGGCATTCCAATGTTCCGTAAATTTGGGGGATACACAGCACATACCGAAGGCTGGGGTCTCTATTCTGAGATGATCCCAAAAGAAATAGGCTTATACCAAGACCCTTACTCTGACTTTGGTCGCCTTGCTATGGAATTATGGCGCGCCTGCCGATTAGTAGTTGATACAGGCATCCACACTAAACAGTGGACACGTGAACAAGGTATACAGTACTACACTAGCAATACACCAAATGCCGTATCTGATGCTGTTAAAATGGTAGAACGTCACGTAGTTATGCCATCACAAGCAACAGCTTACAAAATTGGTATGAACAAAATCATTGAATTACGTGAACAAGCTAGAGTTCAATTAGGTGATAAGTTTGATATTCGTGAATTTCATGACGTAGTATTAAAAAATGGTCCTGTACCGCTTAACGTTTTAGCTGACTTAGTTAATGACTACATAAAAACTAAGAAAGCCTAGCCACTAAAAGTGTTGAACACTTTGCATAAAAAGTAAAACCTGCGCTTCAATCCACACTTTATAGTGCAGGTTGAAGCGCATATTTTTTATTATCCAAGAGCCTACCTTAGAGTAAATCTGATAATGGGCTCCGAACACCATTCGCTCCATGCTCAACCTCAGCATCATGACACTTTATAGGATGACGCTGACCATTAAAGTTTATGTAGGCTTTTATCCAGTAGACATAAGTTTGAATGGTTCTTTTAGCGTAGCGCTTTAAGCGCATTTTCTCAGTAATATAATCTAAAAATGGAGAAGACATAATAAACCAACCAACAACTGTATATAAATACAGTTATGTATGTTTCCTCCTTTCTACAAGAAAGCGGGAATATTTCCGCCTTTCACACATCAACCACTTTAAGTTTAATTTTTAACTCGTTGATTCAAAGATAACAATAAAGTAATCTCTTAACATTATAAAATTATGGACGGTTAATCTCATCTTGTAGAAAGAAGGGGTTTTGTCTCATAATAAACTGTCATGTGCAAAAGGAGTTCGCATGAAATATATTTTTCTAATCGCTATTTTACTTTTATCTGGCTGTTCGTCGCAGAGTTCTAAAGATCAATTGGCAGATATTGTTTTTGAAGCTGTCACAGGAA